>WNGD01001903.1_pt1 | contig 22180 bp, 19 predicted proteins | sample 5400671 | NCBI WGS metagenome assembly WNGD01 (sample SAMN13153369, study PRJNA577476) | soil metagenome | isolation source: 40 cm soil or saprolite under grassland replicate 2 | place: USA:California | collected 2016-06-15 | reverse complement strand
AAGAGGTGCTTGGGAGAAAAGCGGCATCAACAACGTCTCCGGCATTCGGGCCGTGACGATCGTGCCACTTCTTACACGAGAGAGGGGGCGAAATGGATGCAAGTGAATAGCAGGCGCCCGTGGCTCCTGTGCCTCTAAAAGCTGCCCAGGCAGAAGAAGCGCTCACCGGGCAACGACCCACGGAAGAGACTTTTCAAAGGGCGGCAGAGCTTGTCAGAGTTGAAGTGCGCCCCATTAGCGATCACCGTGCCTCGGCCGATTATCGACGGCGTATGAGTGGAGTAGCTGCAATGCGAGCGCTACGCCAGGCAGCGGGACTAGCGCCACATGGAGAGGAATGGCATCATAGTTAAAAAATCCGTGTTCAGCTGGGAACCGGTGGTAGACCTCCAGGACATCCTCTGCTCACTCGTTTCTATTCCTGCATGTTCAATGCAACTGTCTCCCTCATGGTTGACATTAGTGTTGTATACTTGTTTACAAGACAAAATATGTACAATGTTAATAAGCAAGCGCTAAGTCTCTTGACATAACGAAGCTGTTTTCATTATAATCTGCATGGTTGCAGTTAAATCCTGATGTAGTAGAGGTTTTCCGGGTAGTTTGATAGACTCAAAATTTAAGCTTGAATCGGTTGTAGTAGCGTAATTCGTATAGCCTCTCATACGGGAGTACATCTAGTAGGTGATAGGCCTTTCTTTAAAAACTCTCGTGGCCTGTAGAAGAGGTGGTGGGTAGAATAGCGGATGAAAGACAGCAGCCGTTATTTACTCTTCGAAGAAGGCTAGAGAGCACTAAAGAGTATTGACGCAGCAGAAGGTACAACTATTACACAGTGTCTAGAAGGTCAAGTTGTTCGCTATGGCTGTCACTAGGGGAACGGAATAAACCGGGAAGCGCATGATGACTTTGGTGCCGACAAGCACCGCTAAATTCTATCTCTCTGTGCCAGAGAGGTATGTGAACTCAACATTGCTTTTCTATCTTCGCATGCTTCCCCCCCTTTCCTCATCGGCAAGCCGCTTCCTCTCGCTCTATAAGAAGCTGGGAAGGCAGACGTAGCGCATCTTGAACAGGTAGCTGCCATATATAGTGCAGTGATTTCAGCATGACTTTTCGCAAGAGCCGGTTATTGAAAATAGCAGAAAAGAGCATGTTCATTTGATGGGCCATTGAGGCTCTTTAATCCCGGCTGCGAGCTCGCAACTCCACTGCTATCGAAGTGGATAAAGCAGCTCCTTATCCCGCGCGGCTCCAGCATTGTGTATCCAACAACGTAACTTGAAACGTATAACAAATAGAGAGAATAGAAGTAACACTCAACGTGTAGGACTAAGGTAAACCATGGGGAAAATGAACATGAGAGACTTTAGAAAGGAAGGTGAGATGCCTCCATAACAAGAAACGCCTAGAATATGCATCTAAGCGTTCCCAGCGACCTCGTTTACTTGTTCTGTACTCTCTGCCGTCGAAAACAAGTCAGTATGGAACAGCCAGCACCCATCCATTTTACTGATAGGAGTCAGTTCGGCAAAAAGCCGATAGCTCGGCTTTTGCTACCAGGACAGGCCAAAGGTCTAAGTAAATTATGTCATTACTGAGCCGGGTCTGTCAATTGAGGAGAGTTTATATATGACCCTGGTAACAGAAGAACAGGTAGGGTATCTGTACCGAGGCATTAATGTTGTTATTTCTATGCAAATGAAGAGCAAACCTTTCAATATGTTTTGCCGCACATAAAGGGACATCCCGTTAAGTACTTATGGCTGGGCATGATTCGCGAAAGGCCCGCGCTGCAAAAATGTACAAAGTTTAGAATGCCGATAGGCGATATACTTATCGCTACTCGAAGAGGTAACGATCGTGTGTAGTGTTAGCAGTAAGATTACGGAAGGTGCTCCCGATGTGTCGAGCTATGGCACTCCTGCTGCAATAAAGGGGCACACTGAGATTATGCCGCTCCTGACAGAGCACGAGCAGCAGCAGTTAGCAGCATGGAACGCAACAGAGCAGGAGTATTCCACCGATGCCTGCGTACCTCAACTAATAGCCAGACAGTCCACCGCCACACCTGATGCAGTAGCACTCGTTGCAAATGGTCAGGCACTCAGCTACCGCGAACTGAATCGGCGTGCCAATCAACTAGCCCATTATCTACAGACACTTGGCGTAGGACCCAATACGCTCGTTGGATTGTGTGTTGATCGTTCTCTGGATATGGTGGTAGGGCTGTTGGGCATTCTTAAGGCAGGTGGAGCCTATGTGCCGCTGGATTCTACCTATCCATCTGAGCGCCTCACCTTCATGTTGGAAGACTCCCAGACTTCTGTGTTGGTGACTCAGCAGTATCTGGCTTCACGTCTTGCCGCGCAAAAAGCTCAAATCGTTTGCCTGGATGCCGACGCGGCAGTGTTAGCACAACAGAGTGAGACCGAGCCGATCTCGAACGTCACGTCTGATGATCTCGTGTATGTCATCTACACCTCTGGCTCCACCGGTCGCCCTAAGGGTGTTCAGATTACCCACAAGAGTCTGCTCAACCTTGTACTCTGGCATCAGCGGGCATTCTCGGTGACTGCCTCTGATCGAGCCACACAGGTCGCCAGCCCTGCATTCGACGCGACCGGCTGGGAACTCTGGCCCTACCTCACAATCGGAGCAAGTGTTTATTTGCCTGACGAGGAGGCCCGGGTCTCACCTCTGGTGCTCCGCGACTGGCTGGTGCGACATGGAATTACTATTACCTTTCTGCCAACTGCCCTTGCAGAAGGCGTTATGGCTTTGGACTGGCTTTCGACAACCTCATTGCGCTATCTGTTGACGGGTGCTGATACGCTTCACCACTATCCATCAGCAAGCTTGCCTTTCACTGTAGTGAACAACTACGGACCAACCGAGACGACGGTTGTAGCGACATCTGGTCACGTCCCACCAACTGAGCATGCTGATACGCCGCCATGGATTGGCCGCCCGATCGCGAATACCCAAATCTACATTCTTAACGAGCACGTGCAGCAGGTTCCTATTGGTGAGCTAGGCGAGCTATACATCGGAGGAGCCGGTGTGGGAAAAGGTTATCTCAATCGTCCCGAACTTAATGCCGAGCGGTTCATTCCGAATCCTTTTAGTGATGAGCCTGCTGCACGCCTGTATAAGACAGGCGACCTGGCCCGCTTCCTGCCGGATGGGCAGATTGCGTTCATGGGTCGCACAGATCATCAAATCAAAATCCGTGGGTATCGCATCGAACCGGATGAGATTATGTCCGTGCTCAATGGGCATTCGGCCATCCAGACAAGCGTCGTTGTGGCCCGCGAGGATACACCGGGCGACAAACGGCTGGTGGCCTACATCGTGGTAGTTCCCGAGATAGATGTTACGGCAGGTTCCCTTCGGGAGACTCTTGCAAGGCATCTCCCTGACTACATGATCCCAGTGGCTTTCGTTGTGCTAGAAGCGCTACCGCTCACACCCAACAGCAAAGTGGATCGTGCTGTCCTGCCTGCACCGGATACATCAAATACGCTGTTGGATGAGATCACTGCTGCTCCCAACACGCCTATTGAAAAGCGGTTGGTTGAGATCGTAGCTCCTCTCCTAGGTCTGGGGCAGATCGGCGTAGATGATAACTTCTTCCTGCTTGGCGGGAGTTCATTAATGGGCACGCAGGTCATTATGCAGGTGACTGACTCCTTCGGAGTCGATCTTCCCCTGCGTACCCTGTTCGAAGCGCCTACAATACGACAGTTGTCCATCGAGATCGAACAGGGCATCCTTGATAAGATAGAGTCGATGAGCGAGGAAGAGGCTCTGCGCATGCTAGCACAAGAGCAGAACACATACTACCGCTGAGGTGCCTGGTAAACGGGGAATAACAATGACTTTACACGTTGGATCGTCACACACAACAAACAACCAAGGCCCAGCTCTGAGCCTCTACCATCTGCTAAATCCCGAGGTTCTTGCTAACCCATACCCCTTATACCACCGGCTTCTCAGCGAAGCCCCGGTACACTGGGACCCTTTTCTCCATACATGGGTGGTGACTCGCTACGCCGATGTGGTAACGGTGCTTCAGCATTTCTCTGCCAACCGGACACCCACGCCCGAACAATTGACCGCCATGGGCTTGTCAACGCTGGCTCCAATTGCGGAAGTTTTGGTGCGCCAGATGTTATTTATGGATGGCCGTGCTCATAGTCGAATAAGAGGGCTGGTGTCGAGCGCCTTCACGCCTCATAGGGTGGAACTCTTACGATCTCGCATTCAGCAGATTACCGATGGCCTCTTAGATGCAGTAAAGGACAGGGGACATATGAATGTGATCGGCGATCTGGCGGATCCTTTACCAGCAATTGTGACTGCTAAGATGCTCGGATTACCCACTTCCGAATGGCAGCAGTTGACCCAATGGTCTACCGATTTCGCCGAGGCATTAGGCAACTTCCAGCACAACCCGGATCACGCCCCACGTGTCTTGCGGAGCCTGGGCGAGATGTGCGCCTACTTCCGTGACGCAGTTCAGGAGCACCGCAAGCATCCTAGGGATGACCTTATAAGTGCGTTGCTGAGAGTTGAACATGAAGGAGATTGTCTGACTGAGGAGGAAGTGGTCGCCAACAGCATCATGCTGATGACCGGTGGGCAAGAGACCACGACCAACCTGATTGGCAATGGAATCCTCACCCTGCTGCGCCATCCCGATCAGTTAGAGAAACTGCGAACCGACCAGTCCCTGGTCCCCTCAGCTATTGAGGAGCTGTTGCGCTACGAAAGCCCTATTCAGTATACCTCGCGGTTGACACCCGACGATGTACAGATGGGGGGGAAAACAATACGTAAGCGCCAGGCTGTTATCGTCGTGATGGGTGCTGCAAACCGAGATCCAGAGCGGTTCCCTGACCCGGATCGACTTGACATCTGTCGTCAGGATAACCGGCACCTCGCATTCGCGTGGGCTGCTCACTACTGCTTCGGTGCACCGCTCGCACGTCTCGAAGGGCAGATCGCCTTCGAGACACTGCTGCGCCGCATGCCTAACCTGAGCCTGGTACCTGGCCCCGTGAACTGGCGGGAAAATCTGGCTTTTAGGGGCTTAACGAGCCTACAGGTCAAGTTTTAGTATCCCTTAACCTGTAGTGACCCCCAGGGGCCGGGGGATGCTCAGGGAAATACAGTTGATGATGATAGCCCCCGTTGCCATGAAAGGATATGGTGTGATGCCAGATAGATCGGAACTCTCAGAGGCTAAGCGCGCCCTGCTCGAAAAGTATCTACGTAGCGATATTCTACATGCTGCAGGCGTCGGCACGCTGCACGCTGAAGCAGAGGTGGCCGATGCACGAGCACGCGTGGTGGAGATTCAGGTTGGGGGATCAAAACGGCCTTTTTTCTTTTTGCATGGTAATTGGAAAGGGACCGCTTTTTTTTGCTTCTCCTTGGCGCGCGAACTGGGATCGGACCAACCATTTTACACGCTTGAACCGTATCGGTTTGACGGCCTGGCGGTCCCGCCCACAGTCGAGTCGATGGCGGCGGCTCACATTAAGTCAATGCGTGCCATTCAGCCAGAGGGGCCGTACCTGCTGGGGGGCTGGTGCAATGGCGGCCTGGTGGCCTATGAGATGGCGCGGCAACTGCACGCCGCAGGGCAGACGCTTGACCTGCTCGTATTGATGGATGCCATGTATCTGGGCTATCGTACCCGGCGCAGATTTCTTCGAGTGATAATCAGTCGCCTGGGCAACCTGATGAGAATTGGTCCAGATAAGCAGTTAGAGTGGTTTCTCCGTCTGCTATATGTGTGTAAACCTCTGCAATATGTGCGCTATCCGCTCTATGTGGTTAGACATCTGCGAAATGCGCTCCATCGGAGTTCGCAAGACTCCGTGCACTTGGCAACCATTGAACTGATCAGCTTGGCGCGACAGAAAGCGATGACAAGCATAAAGAGATTTGCCCACAGAATTGAATCTGGTCACGAGCGCGACCAGAGGCATGTTGCACTTCCGCGCCTCGATTCGCTTGTCCCAAAAGCGGAAGCCCTCCATCAAGACTATCTGGGCATATTTGAATGGTTAGATATGGGTTACATGCCGCTTAGCCTTTATCCTGGCAAGATCACGTTCCTTTGGCCAAGTGACGATCCCTGGCACACCTTTTCAGGGGGATGGCGTAAAGTCGCTAAAGAAGCTCAAGAGGTAGAGGTTTATGTCATTCCTGGCAACCAAGAGACCTGGAGAATCGAGCATCTCCACGCGTTGGCTGAACGTTTGAGGATGTGTCTCAGTGAGGCGCAAAAGGAAGTGATATGATGCCCCATACACCGGAACTCTCAGAGGCCAAGCGTGCCCTGCTCGAAAAGTATCTGCGGGGCGATCTTCCGCAGCCCGCAAGGGCTGCGGGTGCCATCACGCAGCGTGCCTCGGGAAATTCCGCACCCTTATCCTTTGGGCAGCAGCAAGTGTGGCTCCTCGCCCAACTAACACTCGATAGCCCTGTATATAACGAGTGCGTGACCATTCATCTGCCCGGCCCACTCGAAGTAGCCGCGTTCGAGCAGAGCTTTAATGAGATCATCAGGCGACACGAAGCCTGGCGCACCAGCTTTCCGCTAGTGGATGGGCAGCCTATCCAGATGATCCATCCACCCTCAAGACTCACGTTGCCGGTAGTGGACCTGCGGTACCTTCCCGAAGGTGAGCGGGAGGTCGAGGCACTGCGGCTAGCGACCGAGGATGCCAGAATCCTCTTCGATCTTGCCCAGGGTCCCCTCCTGCGGGCCACACTGATGCGCTTGGGCGACGCGGAGCACCGGTTGTTCTTGACGCTACACCAGATCATCTTCGATGGCGTCTCCTTATATCAGGTGTTCCTTCCAGAACTGCGCACGCTCTACGAGGCTTTCTCGAGCGGGAAGTCCTCGCCTTTGCCGGATCTACCCATTCAGTACCCCGATTTTGCAGTCTGGCAGCACCAGTGGCTGCAAGGGGATATGCTGGCAGACCAACTGGTCTACTGGAAGCAGCAACTTGCGGGCGCTCCTGCAGCCTTGAGGTTGCCCACTGACCGCCCGCGCCCCCCGGCCCTGAGCTACCGTGGCTCGATGCGTCCGTTTGTACTGTCCAAGCGTCTAACCGACGGCATCAAGGCTCTGAGCCGACAAGAAGGGATTACCTTGTTTGTGGTCCTGCTGGCTGCGTTCAACACGTTGCTCTATCGTTACACGGGCCAGGACGATCTCCTGATCGGCACATCTACAGCGGGCCGCAAGCGCTCTGAAGTCCAAGGGCTGATGGGCTTTTTCCTTAACACGCTGGTGCTACGCACCAACCTATCCGGAAATCCCACCTTTCGTGAACTGCTTGAGCGTGTGCGCGAGGTCACAAACTCTGCCTTTGCTCATGAAGATGTGCCATTCGAGTACCTGGTCAAGGAACTGCACCCAGAGCGGAGTCTGAGCCAGAACCCGCTCTTCCAGGTGATGCTGACCCTCGAACCTTTGCTACCTGTTCTCCCGTCTGGGTGGACTCTCACTCAGATGGATGTCGAGACCGATACTGCCGAGTTCGACCTATACCTCGAACTCGACGACCGACCAGAGGGTCTTATCGGCCGCTTCGAATACAGCACCGATTTGTTTGATGCTGCGACCATTGATCGGATGATTGGGCACTGGCAGACGTTGCTCGAGGGCATCGTGGCCGATCCCGAACAGCACCTCTCGGAGTTGCCACTCCTGATGGGGGCGGAGCGACACCAGCTCCTGGTGGAATGGAATGCCACACAGATGGAGTACCCCATGGGTAGGTGTATCCATCAACTCTTTGAGGCCCAGGTGGAGCGCACGCCTGATGCCGCCGCGGTGATCTTCGAGGACGCCCAATTGACCTACCGTGAGCTGAACCAGCGGGCGAATCAACTGGCGCATCACCTGCAGCAGCTCGGCGTAGGACCGGAGGTGCTGGTCGGCCTCTGTATAGAACGCTCGCTGGAGATGGTAGTGGGTATCCTCGGCATCCTCAAGGTGGGGGGAGCTTATGTGCCGCTCGATCCAGCTTATCCGCAAGATCGATTAGCGTTCATGCTACAAGATGCTGAGATGTCCGTGCTACTGAGTCAGCAGCGACTGGCAGAGAAATTGCCTCGACACACAGAGTATGTGATTTGTCTAGACACTGATTGGGAGGGAATTGCTCAGGAGTGCGATCAGAATTTGATCAGCAAGGCAACACCTGAAAATCTGGCCTATGTCATCTACACCTCTGGATCCACAGGCCAACCCAAAGGTGTAGCGATTGCGCACCGAAGTACAGTCGCCTTTACGCACTGGGCAATGAGCATATTCACCCCAGAGGACCTCGCTGGTGTATTGGCATCGACTTCCATCTGCTTTGACCTCTCAGTCTTTGAGATATTTGTTCCATTGTGCAGCGGTGGCACTGTTATCCTGGCTGAGAACATATTGCACTTGCCTCACTTATCTATCAGCAAACAGGTGACCCTGATAAATACAGTGCCCTCAGCGATGGCCGAGTTAATACACAGTAGCAGCATCCCTGCTTCAGTATCCACAATAAACCTAGCAGGTGAAGTCCTCCACAACACACTGGTCCAGCAGCTCTATCAGCAGGATACGGTTCAACGGGTCTTCAACCTCTATGGGCCCACTGAAGCTACAACATACTCCACCTATGCTCTGGTGGAGAAGGGGGAACGAGAGCCAACCATCGGTCGTCCCATTGGGAACACGCAAGTGTACATCCTAGACTCCCACTTGCAGCACGTTCCTATCGGGGTGGTAGGCGAGCTTTACATTGGTGGTGAGGGCCTTGCGCGTGGCTACCTTAATCGTCCCGAATTGACTGCTGAGCGGTTCATCCACAATCCATATAGTAAGCAGCAAAATGCTTGCCTTTACAAGACGGGTGACCTGGCTCGCTACCTACCCGATGGCAACATTGAGTTCCTTGGTCGCATCGATCATCAAGTGAAGATTCGTGGGTTCCGTATCGAGCTAGAGGAGATCGAGGAGGTGCTTAGACAGCACCCAGAGGTGCTTGAGACGATAGTGATGCCACAGGAGAATACCCTCAGCGACAAGCGCCTGGTGGCCTATGTCATACCGGCTCAGGGACAGCACCCAGCCATTAAAAACCTGTGTAGCTTTCTGAAAGAGAAGTTGCCGGAGTATATGGTACCCTCGTCCTTTGTGCTACTTGATGCCTTGACACTGACCCCAAATGGCAAGATAGATCGGCGGGCCCTGCGAGCACCACAGTTTGCCAAGCGTATGGAGGAAGAGACCTCTGCAGCTCCAACGCTGCCAGTGCATTACCAGTTGATCAAGATCTGGGAAGAACTGCTGGACGCACGGCGCATTGGGATTCGGGACAACTTTTTCTATTTGGGAGGGCACTCTTTGCTTGCCGCGAGGCTCGTTGCTCGGATTGAACAGATCTTCGGCAAGAAGATTCCTCTCGTCACTCTATTTGCCGGGCCGACCATAGAACATCTCGCTAATGCTCTCCAGCAGCAAGAAGATATAAACTCCTCTGCTCCCCTGTCACAGTGCAGGTCAGCGGTGCCAAATGGCGAAGTGATAGGAGAATGTGATGAGCTTGGATGTTCCTGAGTTCCCCTGGTTCTTTCCACGAATGCCAACAGCAATCCTGAGTACCAGAGAGGAGGGCCAAGACATTTCTGGTTGGTCGATAAATGATCTGTCCCCCGGACGAAGCTATGTAGCTGCTCTTGCAGTCGAAGGACATCCCGGGTGTCTTAAGTACTGTCAATGCCCAGAGTTAGGTTTGCTTTCGCAAACCCGTTCGTGTAGTGCTTCTTCTTATGTATTCAGCACATTTACCAAAAAGGATAGTGCTCATGCTAGAGAATCAGCATCACCCGCGTATCAGCGTGGTGATCCCAACACATAATGAGGCTCGAAATCTTTATCAAGTATTACCACATATTCCCTCAATCGTCAGTGAGGTTGTACTGGTTGATGGGCATTCAACTGATGATACTGTCTCAGTAGCGCAGCAGCTGCTACCGCGTATCCATATCATCAAGCAGGCGGGGAAAGGTAAGGGAAATGCCCTACAAGCCGGTTTTGCTGCTTGCACTGGTGACATTATCGTGATGTTGGATGCCGATGGATCGACCAATCCAAACGAGATACCGCGTTTTGTTGAGGCACTTCATAGAGGTAATGATTTTGCTAAAGGCTCTCGCTTTGTTCAAGGGGGAGGTAGCAACGATATCACTCTTTTACGCGGCTTAGGTAACTACGGATTGTGCAAGTTGGTTAATGCGCTTTTCTTCGCGCAGTTCAGTGATTTGTGCTACGGCTACAATGCTTTTTGGAAGCACTGTCTTGATTATATGCAAATTGACTGTGATGGCTTCGAAGTTGAAACGCTCATCAGTCTGCGTATCCACAAAGCGAACTTGAAAATTGTCGAGGTTCCTAGCTTTGAGCATCTCCGTATTCATGGCCAAAGCAAACTGCACGCATTTCGTGATGGCTGGCGGGTGTTAAAGACGATCATAAGAGAACGTAGCAGGGTCATGCCACCTCAAACACACGTGTACCAGCCAGTAACATCATCTCTCGAGGAACAGCTCTCACAACCGAGGAGGTAATTTTATGATTAGAAGCGTGTATCAAGAGAGGTAACATGATACAACCAGCAAATGATATTTCCGTGATCATATGCACCTATTCTGATGATCGCTGGCATGACCTTGTTGCAGCTGTAGAGTCAGTGCAACGGCAGATTCTACTACCCAGCGAGATCATCGTCGTCATCGACCACAACCCTTGTTTACTCAAGCGTGTACGAGAACACTTACCAGGGGTGATTGCAATAGAGAACACAGAGGCACCTGGACTGTCGGGTGCACGTAATAGCGGTTTTGCTGCGGCAAATGGCCAAATCATTGTTTTCCTGGATGACGATGCTGTGGCAACGCCAGAGTGGTTAAGGTTTCTCGGTCAAGGATATATTGATCCGCTGGTCCTAGGCACTGGCGGAGCAGTCATACCCGATTGGGTGGAGAATAAACCTACCTGGATGCCAGAAGAATTCTACTGGGTCATAGGCTGTACCTACCGAGGTATGCCGGAATCCGTCCACTTGATCCGTAACCCAATCGGGGCCAATATGTCCATTCGACGAGGGGTTCTCGAAACAGTAGGCGGTTTCCGCACTGGAGTTGATAGTGTAGGTCCACGGCATGCGGGTGCGTGTGAAGAAACGGAATTATGTATCCGCGCACGCCAGTGCTGGCCTCAAGGAGCATTCCTTTATCAACCGCAAGCCTGCGTTTCTCACCGCGTACCAGGAAATCGTACATCATGGCGCTACTTCTGCTGGCGCTGCTATGTCGAAGGTCTGGCGAAGGCAGACGTAGCTCAATATATAGGTGCAAAAGATGGTCTTGCATCGGAGCGCATATACACTCTCCGAACCTTGCCACAAGGGATCCTGCATGGTTTGGGTGATGCACTTTTTCATTATGATTTGACTGGACTTGCTCGTGCAGGTGCCATTTTGGTCGGGTTAGGCCTAACCACTGCAGGCTATTTGATAGGACAGTTCTCGTCTCCAGTAGGTAAATCAAAGAAGACCGAGGTAAAAGAAGCAGTTTATCATCGCAACCTGGAATCACGACAACCTGTCAAAGCCGAAGCGCAGATCAGAAGGAAAACTCAGTAAATACTGGTATATCTCACTTTCTTGAGAAAGGAATAACAATGTTTATAGAGTCTGAAAAGGAAAAAATACCAATACTTATGTATCATAGCATTTCACAATCTGCTAATCCGAAGTTCAAGCAATTTAGTGTCTCACCTACATTGTTTGCCGGGCATATGGCCTATCTGTGTCAGCACGGCTATACCACGCTTACCGTCACCCAGTTCATACAAATGCGTGTGCAAGGGAAAGATAGACTGCCTGAACGACCTGTTATTTTAACCTTCGATGATGGCTTCGCTGATTTTTTTACAGAAGCTCTTCCGGTATTGAAGTACTATGGCTTTGTTGCGACTCTTTACATCGCAACTGCGTTTATCAATGGCACGAGTCGCTGGATGCAGCACGAAGGAGAAAGCACACATTCGATGCTTACCTGGGATCAATTATTGGAAATTAATAAATGTGGCATAGAGATCGGTGCGCATAGCCACAGCCATCATCAACTTGATATTCTTCCTCTGTCCCTGGCTCGAGACGAGATTGTGCGATGCAAGAGGCTTTTAGAAGACAAACTGAGTCAGGAAGTTTTGAGTTTTGCTTACCCACACGGTTATCATTCCGCTGCCATACAACGACTGGTCCGGGAAGCTGGATATACATCAGCATGTGCAGTCAAATATGAGATGAGTACCGAGACGACGGATGCTTTCGCCTTAGCACGGCTCAAAGTGAGTGCAGATACCAGTGTTGATGCCCTGGCCGCGTTGCTTACCCAGCGCAGTTCATTGGCTATAACAACGATGTACAAACGCGCCCGAATTCCTGTATGGCGGCTTGTGCGGCGCTTTTCGAACTTGGGAGGACAGTATTTACAAGCCGAGTGGGAGCGTTGCTAGCACAATCGGTCTATGATGAAGGGTTCTATGAGTGCCTTTTACTTGTTTTGCAGATATATATGAGGCACAGAGTATGCGAGAGGGATAGATATTAGAAAGAGATGAATATATCAATGCATTTACTATCAAGCAAACAACACGGTTCTTCTATTGAGGGGCAGATAGAAGACTATGTTCCTGCCCGCGTTTTAGAAATTGAGATTGGGCAGCCGCTGCCTCCACTGACCGCTATGGATGAGAAGACAGGGAAGCATTACCAGCGTGCTATGTGTCTGATTCGCTTACATACCGTGCCTTTGGGAGTGATAGAGTTCGAGCTAGACTCAAACCCTATGCACGCAGACGCTTACGCTCAGCACATTTGGTGTACATTAGAGGTGCAGATTAATGAGCACCTGCGCCGGGACGGATTGCCTTCCGTGAGTGGGCTGGACGCGACAGGACTCTCCTGTTCCTGCACTCCTCGCTGTATCGAGGAGCGTGAACAATTCTTGGTCCATGCTCCTTTCGTCAGTGTTATTATCCCTACCCATAATCGCCCAGAACGAATAAAACGCTGTTTGCGATCCCTCCTGGCGTTACACTATACACAATTTGAGATTATCGTCGTAGATAATGCTCCGAGTACCTCTGAGACCGCTGATTACATTCAGCAGGCTTACAAAGATGTACCGCAGGTCCGCTACCTGCGTGAAGACCGTCCAGGACCATCCTGGGCACGCAATTGTGGCATGATGGCTGCTCGAGGGGAGATTCTGGCGTTTATTGATGACGATGAGTTTGCAGATCCCTATTGGCTAGTGGAGTTGGTTAAAGGCTTCAGTTTGTCTGCGGATGTGGCTTGTGTTACCGGGCTCGTTTTGCCGTTGGAACTGGAGACTCCGGCACAGTTCTGGTTCGAGGAGTATGGGGGTTATGGTAAGGGCTTTAGCCGGCGCACCTTTGATATGAAGGAGAATCGACCAACGATTCCTTTGTATCCTTACACTATTGGACTGTTTGGCACTGGTGGAAGTATGGCTTTTCGGGCGGCTTTCCTCCGCAGTATTGGGGGCTTTGATCCAACTCTTGGAGGTGTCAGCCCAGCACTATGTGCTGAAGATACAGGTATGTTTTTCCAGGTGGTAATACGAGGCCATAAATTATTATACGAGCCAGCTTCCGTCGTATATCACCCTCATCATAGAGATTACTTGCACCTACGGAAGCAAATCTACAATTATGGTGCTGGCTTGACAGCATGCTTGATGAAGAGGGTCCTTGAGAATCCTCGAGTCTTGTTTGACCTCATTTCCAAAGTGCCTTATGGGTTCTTTTTCACCTTTAGTGCCAAGTCACCAAGAAATAGCAAGAAGTCGACTTTCTATCCTAAAGAGTTAACCCAACTGGAATTGAAAGGTATGCTGTATGGGCCAATAGCCTATATGCGGAGCAGAAGGGCAGTGAATAAGGCATGTGAAGAGCCTGTGCCGATCCAAGGTGCGCAGATCTCTACCCATCGAACAGGAAATATAGCACAGTGAGAATATTACTTCAATGGACTAGAACTCATAGTGTTTTGCTCCTCAATGCCGGGTCATTAATCGGCACATCAGCCGTAACATCAGTTCTGGGATTTGTATATTGGTGGTTAGCGGCACGACAGTTTTCGCCACAAGCCGTAGGTTTTTCTTCCGCAGCAGTATCGGCTATGACTCTACTCGGAACTGTGTGCATGTTAGGATTGGGAACTATGTTGATTGGGGAAATAAAGCGCCAGCCAGGTAAAGAAGAGTCGCTCATCAGTGCAGCACTGATCGTAGTAGGAGTAGTGGGAGGATGCTTTGGTATTGCTTTCGCGCTTGTCGCACCTTATCTCTCGGCTGACTTCGATGCGCTTAGAGCAAGCGTTCAGATCATCGCACTTTTCGCACTTGGTGTCAGCCTTACTGCGATCACGTTAGTCCTTGACCAAGCGTTTATTGGTCTGTTGCGAGGGGAACTGCAATTGTGGCGCAATACGCTTTTTGCTGTGGCAAAACTTGCTGCCCTCTTTGTAATAGGCCTCTGGTTCTCCAATAAAGTAGGGATGACGATTTATGCAACATGGGTCCTGGGCATTGTGCTTTCTTTAGTGATTCTGGCCGGATTTGCTATATTGAAAGGGCATTATTCAGAAAGAATCTTCCGACCAGAATGGGAATTGCTACGTAAACAGAGCCGTTCAGCTCTACAGCATCATATACTCAATCTGACACTTCAGGCACCATCCCAGATCTTGCCAATACTGGTTACGATACTGCTTTCCGCCACGATGAATGCGTGGTTTTACGTTTCCTTGATGATCGCAAATTTTGTATTTCTCATCATTGTGGCCCTCACGATTGTACTCTATTCAATGAGTTCCTCACGGCCATCTGTATTAGCACACAATGTACGACTAACATTAATTCTTTCAGTAGTGATCGTTACATTAGCAAATTGCGTGTTATTGCTTGGCTCCAAGCAGGTGTTGGGTCTATTCGGCCACATCTATGCTGATCAGGCCGTATGGAGTCTACGTATCCTGGTGCTAGGAGCATTCCCACTTATCATCAAGAACCACTATGTAGCAGTACTTCGTATTCAAAAGCGAATGGCAAAGGCTATACTACCCATTTTAGCCGGTTCCCTCCTTGAATTAGGAGCGGCCATATTGGGTGCACGTCTTGGTGGTTTATCGGGACTAAGTCTTGGCTGGGTCATAGGCATAAGCATCGAGGCCCTGTTTATGTCGCAGATTGTGTATAAGGTAATTCGTGCAAATGATGCATCAATCGATAGCACAGAATTACAAGAATACGTGATGTCATCGGAGGGCAAGGTAAAAACAACAGTACTTGAATAAATCGGGTTTAGGGTAATGAAGATACACGATTTCAGGGCCTTGATAAATGAATAAAAAGGAGTGGTAAAAATGCTAATAGCAAGAGCACCTATGCGCATAAGCTTGGGAGGTGGTGGAACTGATCTTGAGGCATATTATGCCAGGTTTGGCGGCTTAGTTATCAGCACAGCAATAAATAAATATTTCTATGCGGTAATAACTACTGATGAATCTAATGATCTTCAGGTCATCTCTGCGGATTATCGCTCCTTGTTTCGACACTCGCCGTATGATGACCTTTTCTGGAATGGCGACCTGGCGTTGCCTAAAGCCATTCTGCATCATTTTGGTATTCGTCGAGGTATTAATCTCTTTGTTGCAAGTGAAGTTCCTCCAGGGACGGGTCTAGGATCATCAAGTGCCGCTGCTGTCACACTGGTTCAGGCAATCTCAACACTGATTGAACAACCAATGACGAAACATCAGGTCGCAGAACTGGCCTCCTATATTGAGATTAACAAGATGGGTATGCCGATTGGCAAGCAGGATCAGTACGCCTCAGCCTTTGGGGGTTTAAACAAAATTACCTTTACCACTGATGGGATCATGATCGATCCACTAAAAATAGCTCCTGATGTACAGCAAACCCTGGAGCGCCGTTTGATGCTCTTCTTTACTGGCAGTTCACGCGAATCCACCTCGATTCTCAAGCACCAGCGCAAGTCCACACAGGAGCAAGAAGAGTCGGTCTTGCAGGCGCTACACAATATTAAACAGTTGGCGACCGAAGTGCAGTTCTGTCTGGAGCATGGGGATCTGGATGAGTTTGCACGACTCTTACATTATTCTTGGCAGGAGAAACGCCGGCTGGCTCAAGGCCTTTCGACAAACTCTATTGATGAGTATTATAACCTGGCGCTTGAACATGGAGCCTTAGCGGGCAAGATTACTGGTGCAGGCGGTGGTGGCTTCCTGTTGCTTTACTGTCATGAAGAATTTCAGGAGTCCGTAACCCGGGCATTAGAGAATCGGGGATTAAAGCGTATGAGTTTCCGATTTGACCAATCAGGGGCAACGGTTGTGCTTAACATGGCAAACTTTAACCAGGACTGGGTCGTTCCCTACGCTGAAATACCATTCCAAGCGATCGAGGAGCGAGAACCTCAGCTTCATGTACGTTAGGGATGAGCTTTGGTACTCTCATCTAGAAGGGAAGGAAAATATTGGAAACAATTAACAGATACTTCATTGAACTTGAGCAGATGGTACAGGCCATTTCGCTGCACCATCTGCAGCAAGTGTTGCAGATGCTGGAAGAGACATATTATAGAGGGCATCGCATCTTTATCATGGGCAATGGAGGCAGTGCAGCGACTGCCTCGCATTTCGCCCTTGACTTAACAAAAAATACGATTATGCCGGGAGCGCCACGTCTCAAAGCCATTTCCTTGACCGACCATGTTCCCCTCATCACGGCCTGGAGCAATGATACCGCCTACGAACACATCTTTGCTGAACAATTAGCCAACATGATTGAGCCAGGTGACCTGGTTATTGGTATAAGCACGAGTGGAAACTCACCAAATGTAATCAATGCGCTTCAGCTTGCCAAAGCGTGCAAGGCTTCTACGGTTGGTTTACTAGGCGCAAAGGGCGGGAAGATCAAAGATATGGTGGATGCATATGTGCTTGCTCCAGGGCAGAATATCGAGCAGGAGGAAGACGCTCATCTGATTTTAGCCCATGTGATTACTCGACATATGCGCGAGGTAGTACGTTCACAATCTCAACTACCAGAGCTAGCTGTAACCATCTCTTCGTAATGCAAAAGAATGAGGCAGCTTTTAAGGAAGAAGAACTCAATGGCATTAACAACCCAGGTAGCAAGGAAAACTACAGTGATGTCAGAGCGAGTATTTAAGCGCTGGGACTACCTGATCTTCGCCGTGCTCACGGGAATGATTCTGTGTTCCTTAGCATACTTCCTTGTCTACTGGTTTTCGCTTCGTGATTGGATATACTTTCCGCTTCCATTTACCATTATGACGCTCGGCCTACTTCTCAATCTGGCTATGCACCAGATGCGATGGCTTACTCTTCCTCTTATGCGTCGCCCACTCACTATCAAGCCCAGATCTGGCTTAAAGATAGGTGTCGCCACCACCTTCGTTCCAGGCGCGGAATCCATCGAGATGCTGGAAGAAACCGTTCGAGCACTCATAGATATGGACTACCCTCATGAGACATGGGTTCTGGACGAAGGAGATGATGATCAAGTCAAGAAATTATGCATCCAACTTGGAGCTTACCACTTTAGCCGCAAGCATCTGCCCCAGTATCAGGCTGCAAGCGGAACATTTGAGAGCCGCACAAAACACGGTAACTACAATGCCTGGCTCTATGAAATTGGCTTCGATCGGTATGAGATCATTTCAGCCTTTGATCCAGATCACGTGCCGAAGCGGGATTTCCTGTTGAACGTTCTAGGTTACTTTGAAGACCCAAGAACTGGGTATGTACAGGCTGCGCAGGTCTACTACAATCAAAAGGCGAGCTTCATCGCACGAGGAGCGGCTGAAGATTCGTATGCTTTCTATGGCCCTATTCAGATGATCAGTTACGCCCTGGGTTATCCAATAATCGTAGGTTGCCATAATACGCACCGTGTGACTGCGCTGAAGCAGGTCGGTGGGTTTGCTCCCCATGCAGCTGACGATCTACTCATTACCATCTACTACCGTGTTTGTGGCTGGCAAGGCGTGTATGTCCCGAAGATTCTGGCCAGAGGACTGACGCCGGTTGATTGGAGTGGATACCTGAACCAGCAACGGCGCTGGGCTCGTTCAGTACTGGATATCAAGTTTAGGATTTACCCGAAAGTGGCGAGGAAACTGCCGCTTGTGGAACGCTTAGTGAGCTTTGTGCATGGTTTATACTATCTGCAAGGCATTAGCACTGGTTTGCAGGTAGGGCTGCTTGTCTTTATGCTCTCGACTGGAATTACGCCGATCGTGTTCTCGCTTTTAACTGTTCCGAGGCTTATCGTTTTATTACTTGTCCTACAACTGTGTGATTTCTACCGGCAACGGTTCTATCTCGATCCACGACATGAGGTTGGATTCCACTGGAGGTCGGGATTATTAACGTTAGCGAAGTGGCCGTTCGTCCTATTGGCTCTTATCGATGCGCTTAAGCAAAATCGCTCATATACAATAACTCGGAAAGCGAGAGCAGCATCGAAGCGTTATATCCTGGTGGTTCCACATGTTCTAATTATATGCCTGGCTAGTTGCGCCTGGGCAATCGGGATGATACTTGGACATATCAGGAACCCAATGCTCCATATCAGCACCATCTTCATTGTACTCATCTCGTCAGCCCTGATTCTCACAGAATGGCTGAAGTTCCCAGATCCATACGATCCGAACTTGAGACCCAAAGAAATGGCAGGAGAGTGTAGGCGATCTGAGGTGACCGCTTCATATAGACTCTTACGGGAGTGACTTGATCACTATGGTTTTTACAATAGCCTGGATAAGTTTAAATCCAAACAAACCTTTAAACGAAGTAAGTAATTTTCATAAGTATGAAACAATTGAAATATTCGCAATTCACAAATACCTTCGACGCGTCCGAACTCTGAAGAAGGAAGTTTAGCACGTGAGAGCATCGCTTTATCAATGGATTAAGACGAATATCGTCATGTTGGTCAATGCCGGGTCGTTAATCAGCACAACGGCAGTCACATCGATGCTTGGATTCGTGTATTGGTGGGTAGCAGCTAGATGGTTCCCACCGGAGGCAGTAGGCCTTGGTTCCGCAGCTATCTCGGCTATGATGCTGCTAGGAATAATAAGCACATTGGGACTGGGGACCCTGTTAACTGGTGAATTAGCGCGCCAGCCGGGCAAAGAAGGATCTCTCATCAGCGCATCTTTGATTGTAGTTGGGGGAGCAGGAGGATGTGCTGGTATTGTATTTGCACTTGTTGCACCTTTCGTAGCGACTGACTTCCAGGGACTTAGATCAAGTGTCGTAGATATATTACTTTTCGCAGCTGGAGTCAGCCTCACCACGATCACTTTGGTTCTTGACTACGCCCTGATCGGACTACTGCGTGGTGACCTGCAACTCTGGCGTAACACTTTATTCGCTATAACAAAACTTGCTGCGCTCTTTGTAGTAAGCCTTTGGCTGTCACAGAAGGTGGGACTGACGATTTATACGACGTGGTTAGTCGGTAATGCACTCTCATTGGCACTTCTCACTGTGTTTGTCGTATTGAAAGGGGAAAGGTCGCTTAGAAGTTATCTGCCGCAATGGGGATTGCTACGAAAGCTAAGGGGTGTTGCTCTGCAACACCACATTTTCAATCTGCTGATTCTGTTATCAGGCTGGTTCTTGCCTGTGCTGGTCACGATACTGCTCTCGGCGAGGGTAAATGCATGGTTTTACGTTTCCTTTATGCTTGCAAATTTTATCTTTAACGCGGCTAATGCCCTTACGATCGTACTTTACGCAATGAGTTCTGCTCATCCCGCTATCCTGGCACACAAAGCTCGTCTGACATTAGGCCTCGGAGTAGTGACTGTTATCTTAGCAAATTGTATATTCCAGTTTGCTACCAAGCAGGTATTGGGGGTATTTGGCCATATTTACGCTGAACAGGCTGCATGGAGCTTGCGCATCTTAGCGCTGGGAACGTTGCCATTTCTGATCAGAAGCCACTATGTAGCAATTTGTCGTAGTCAAGGTCGCATACTAAATGCTCTACTGCCCATGGCGGCTGGTACGCTTCTTGAATTGGGTGCAGCAACACTTGGTGCACTGCTCGGCGGTTTGACGGGGTTGAGCCTCGGCTGGGTTGCAGCACTGTATGCTGAAGCGGTGTTCATGTCACACACAGTATTCAAGGCTGTTCGACCCATAAATGTATCAACAAATATAAATCAACTTCAGCAACACACCTTGAAGCCTGAAAGCAGGCGTATACTACATCCCAGGAAAAGGAACCGGGGTTTGGACAGTAAATCAGATGACAAGGCTATTGTTGACAGCGGAGTGAAGTGACAATGAAAGGTTATATGGAACACTGGAGAGAAGTTCGGGTCTTAGCACAATCCACAAGGAGAACAAGAAGTATTCATCAGGTAGCTATGGTCTCTGGAATGTTGTGCTGGTGTCACTATGAGTATCATTGTATGGGATCGCGGCAAAAAGGCTTGCGACCGAAGAAGTCGGAGGTACTTCTGTGGAGGAATTGATTCCCACACCTGTTCAATCACTCATCGATGCGTATCTCCAAGCCCTAGAACCGTTGCATGCTCACTTCTACGGTATCTACATCTACGGCTCCATTGCCCTCGGCGGCTTTGAGGAACTAGAAAGTGATATCGACATCCTTGCCTTAACGCGCGGGGACCTGGCCACTCCAGAGCTTGCACAACTAAAAGCTCTTCATACACAGCTCCTTCGGGCGCATAAACTCGGCAAGCGTCTGGAAGTGCTCTATATACCTTTTTATAATCTTGGCAAGAGCGATAGAGAGATCGCAGCGTATCCCGCCTTTCAACAAGGAGAGTTCTCTCCCGGCAGATACGCTGAGCTCAGCTACGTCACTTGGTGGACCGTTAAGAACAAAGGTATCCGTCTCCTCGGACCAGAACGCTCTTCACTCCCTTTTGAGGTAACCTGGCAGGTCGTGCTGGAAACGATGCGTGACAACCTGAATGATGGCTTTTGGGCGATCCCAACCGAACGTCCCTACCTCTTCCTGCTTGATGGGTGGATTGTGCTCACCGTAGCCACGCTCTGTCGTATGCTGACGACGATCGAAGAAGGAGAGATTGTCACGTATTTAGTAGCCCTTAAGCGCTGGCGAGACCGTCTCCCTACACGTTGGTGCCCTCTCATCGACGAGGCATGGCGCATCCGTTCTCATCTCCCCATACCTTCATTGTACCCCTCTCGTCTCAAACGGATGAGAGAGGTACTGGCATTTATCAAGTATGTGCGTGAGCGAGGAGGTAAAGTATTCCAAGCAACCGCTCAAAGGTAAGAAATTTGAGCTATATTCTCTATGTTTGCACTTTTGTAAGGAGACCTAAACCAATGCACGGCGTCGTCTCACTCCTGGACTACAAACATCATCAGCTGGTGAAAGACCTCTGGGCCGAACTGAAGAAGGAGTTCGCAGTAAGTAAGGTCTACCAGGCACCCGAACCACATTTTTCTTACCAGCTTGCCAGGCACTATAATGTAAAGTCGCTGGAATCTGTCTTGCGGAAAATTGCTGCAAGCAAGATGTCTTTTCAAGTAAGAGCCGGTGGCTTGGGCATCTTTACCGAACCTGATCTTGTGCTGTATATCCCTGTTGTACGCAGTCCTGAGTTAATGCAATTTCATGAAGCACTCTGGCAGGAAATTTCCAGTATAGCTTCGGGTATCGAGGATTACTATCATCCTTCTCGTTGGATGCCGCACATCACCATCGGTAGCGGCGATATAAATAAGGATAATCTGTCAGGGATCATTCGTTTCCTTGCTGAACGCGATTTTAACTGGGAGATCACTATCGATAACATAGGGCTCGTCTATGGCTCTATCTTATTTCCACTTGTTGGAACGAGGATCTCTATCTTTTCTTTTTTAGGAAAGTGCAAAGATAGAGAGTTATATTTGCCTATGGGAAACTATAAGGCCCTCAAGAGTTGGGCACAGGAATAAGCTTAAATAGC
>WNGD01004376.1_pt1 | contig 22224 bp, 21 predicted proteins | sample 5400671 | NCBI WGS metagenome assembly WNGD01 (sample SAMN13153369, study PRJNA577476) | soil metagenome | isolation source: 40 cm soil or saprolite under grassland replicate 2 | place: USA:California | collected 2016-06-15 | reverse complement strand
GAGGATGTCAGGTGCGGAGAAAAGGAGAGAGCTGTGGACATCTCCGAAGAGCTGAATACGACGCAGACCACCGCCGAGGAGGTCGAACCGTTTTTAGAAGTGACGCCGGCCCTGGTGCAGAAGCGGCGCAGTCAAGGGCGCATTATCTTCGATCGCTTTCTGCGCAACAAAGCCGCGATCGGAGGAGCGGTCTTCCTGCTGGTGCTGCTCTTCTTCTGTTTCATTGGCCCGGCGCTCTGGCGCACCAACCCCAACCAGCAGAATATCTTCAGTGTCTCGGAAACCTTAGCCCCGCCCTCGCTGGCACACCCGTTGGGGACCGACGACGTGGGACGCGATACGCTGGCCCGCGTGATGGCAGGCGGGCGGGTCTCGCTGTCGGTGGGGCTGACCTCGATGCTGCTGGCCATTCTCTTAGGGGTCGGGATAGGATCCTTTGCTGGCTACTACGGGGGGGTGGTGGACAATGTGCTGATGCGCTTTACGGACGTGATCCTGGCGGTGCCGCTGTACCTGCTGCTCTTCGTGCTTTCCGCGTCCTTCTCCGATGGCACCCCCAGGAGTGTGGTGATCTTGATCGCCTTCTTTGGCTGGACCTATGCGGCGCGCTTGGTGCGCGGGGAGTTCCTGGCGCTCAAGGAGCGCGAGTATGTGCTGGCCTCACGCACCATTGGCGCCCGGCACTTCCGCCTGATGTTTCGCCATATGCTGCCCAATGCGGCCGGGCCGATCATTGTCAACGCCACGTTGCTGATCGGCACCAACATCATCCTGGAGTCGGTCTTGAGCTACTTTGGCTTTGGCATCAAGCCCCCCGATGCCAGCTGGGGCAGTATGATCGAAGTCGGCCAGGGACTCTTCGATGTTGACCCCTGGCTGGTGCTCGTTCCGGGTGTGCTGATCATCCTGACGGTGCTCAGCGTGAACCTGGTGGGCGATGGCCTGCGCGATGCCCTCGATCCCTACATGACGGAACGTTAAATTTGTGTGTAAGGAGCAACTAACTTGGGAGAGTATCTGCTTGAGGTGCGGGATCTCAAAACTTACTTCAAGATGAAAGCCGGCCGCGTGCGTGCCGTAGACGGAGTAAGTTTTGCCATCAAGCCCGGTGAGAAGCTAGGCGTGGTAGGTGAGAGCGGCTGTGGCAAAAGCGTCACGGCCCTCTCGATTATGCGCCTGCTTCCCAAACCAGCAGGGGAAAACGCTGGTGGTAGCGTGTTATTTGAGGAACAGGAACTGCTTGATCTACCTGAAAGCGAGATGCGCAAGATACGCGGCGGCAAAATCGGTATGATCTTTCAGGACCCTATGACCTGCCTCAACCCGACCATGCCAGTGGGCAAACAAATTGGCGAAGCGTTGCGTATTCATCTGAAATTGAGCAAAGACGAAGCGCAAAAGCGCGCGATTTCCCTGCTGGAACAGGTTGGCATCCCCGCCGCTGCTGAACGTATCAATTCTTATCCGCACCAGTTCAGCGGCGGCATGCGCCAGCGTGTGATGATTGCCATAGCACTGGCGTGTAATCCCAGATTGCTTATAGCCGATGAACCCACTACTGCCCTCGATGTAACCGTGCAGGCGCAGATTCTCGAACTCATTAATGGCGTATGTAGCGATTTTGGCACAGCGGTCATGATTATTACGCATGATCTTGGCGTTGTTGCCGGTATGACCGACCGGGTCGTTGTGATGTATGCTGGCAAAGTGGTTGAGATGGCAGCTACTGATGAGCTATATGCCAACCCTCGCCATCCCTATACCCTGGGTTTGTTAGACTCCGTACCCCGTGTCGATGAGGCACATCACTCCCAACTAAGGACTATTGAAGGCGCTCCTCCTGACCTGTTGCAGCCTCCACCTGGCTGCCCCTTTATGCCCCGGTGCGCCTTTGCTCGTGCTATTTGTCGTACCATGCCTCCTCTTGATCCTGTTGCGGGTAATTCCGCTCACGTCAAGGCGTGCTGGGTAGATGTAACCGACCCGGCAGAGCAGGCCTATGCGGAAAGGCGACGCCAGGCAAGATTCGAGCGGCTGCTGGCTGCAACGAATAGTCAACCAGCGAATGGCCAGTCGGCGGGTGCTGTACCAGCACCGGAGGAGAAGTAGATGGTAGATACCCTTGTAGCGAGTAAAACGCTGGTCGATGTCCGCGATCTCAAAATGTATTTTCCCTTGACGAGAGGTATCGTCATCCAACGTGTGATTGGCTATGTGCGCGCAGTCGATGGCATCAGTTTTAGTATCGAACGCGGGCAGACGTTGGGGCTTGTAGGGGAAAGCGGTTCCGGCAAAACGACCATAGGGCGTACTATCGTGCGACTGTACAAACCTACTGCAGGGCAAATTCTTTTTGAAGACAAGGACCTGGCAAAATTGGGTGGCGAGGAATTGCGACAGACGCGCCAGCGAGTGCAGATGATCTTTCAGGACCCTTTTGCCTCGCTGAATCCCCGTTTTACCATTGGTTCGCTCATCTCCGAACCAATGCATATCTATAAAGTCGCTTCCCGGGGAGAGATTCGTGAGAGAACGGCTGAGCTTTTACGTGTCGTTGGCCTCCGTCCAGAGTACATTGATCGCTATCCGCATGAGTTTAGTGGTGGACAAAGACAGCGTATCGCGGTTGCCCGTGCTCTTTCGATTAATCCAGAGTTTGTGATTGCCGACGAGCCTGTTTCCGCGCTGGATGTCTCAGTTCGTGCGCAGGTACTTAATTTGCTGCAACGCCTGCAACAGCAGTTCAACTTAACATATCTCTTCATTTCACATGACCTGAGCGTTGTGCGCCATGTAGCCGATCGAATTGCGGTGATGTACCTGGGCAAAATCGTCGAACTGTCGGACCGCGATGAACTCTATGCCGCCCCCAAGCATCCCTATACGAAGGCGTTGCTTTCAGCGATACCTATTCCAGACCCGACAGTTGAGAAACGCCGTAAGCGTATCATTCTTGCTGGTGACCTGCCCTCTCCAATCAAAATTCCATCTGGCTGTCGCTTTCATACGCGTTGTCCTATGGCGCAGGATATTTGTCGCGAAGTTGAACCTGCCTTTGAGGCGAAGGAGGGGCGTGAGCATTACGCTGCATGTCATTTCTCTGAAAGAGTCACGCCTCCCTAGCAGCAGACCTAGAAATGGCTTCCTATAGGCATTAACCTAAGCTCCAACCCAGGATTCCGTAGGGGCGAGGGTAGCTGGGTGGATGTGGGGTGGGCCTTTATGGGGTCGCCCGTGGGTGGGGATGAGTGGGAACAATGAAACAACTCAGCTCACTCCCAGCGGAATGTCCTTATGGCTACCAGCAGAATGACCACAGCCCAGATCGCTAATGTCAGTAGAGGTAGAGCCAAATCCGGAAAAGTTCTGCCATTGGACATAGTGAGCTGTAGCGCTTGCGTAAGCGCAGCAGCAGGAAGAATTTGCGCAAATGCAGCCAGTCCAGCAGGAAGATGGCTTAGCGGCAGAATCCCGCCACCAAGCAGCAGAAAGAGCAGATAGAGTCCATTTGCGACCGCCAGAGTTACCTCGGCTCGCAAAGCTCCCGCCATAGCAAGCCCTAATACAGAAAATGTCACTGTTCCTATAGCCATTACTAGCAGGGTTAAGAAAGGTGAACCCACTGGTCGCCAGCCATAAAGAACGACGGCCACTCCAACTAAAACTATGGTCTGTATCACTTCCAGGACCAGGACAGAGATCACCTTGGCAATGATAAGCCCGCTGCGTGGCAAGGGGGAACTACCGAGACGCTTCAATACACCATAGTAACGCTCGTAGGCGGTTGCTATGCCCAGGCTAACCATACCGGCCGCCATAATTGCTAATGCAAGTATTCCTGGCAGGAGAAAATCTACCGCGTTTCCGCTGGTTGTGGATACGATATTCAGTGATGTAAAAAACACCAGGAGTAATACTGGCACGATCAGCGTAATCAGTACACTCTCACCACGCCGCAATGTCAGCAGCAACTCGACCCGCGTCTGCGCCAGTATCTGCCGGCCCAAGGACGCCGCATTAGTGCTGTTTGTTTGTTGATGTAGGGTATGTGTTGTCATCGCCATTTAATCTCTTATCTCGGCGCCCGTCAGGCGTAGAAACAGGTCCTCCAGAGACCCATGCCCAACACGCAGTTCGGTAAGCGTAATGTGCTGGTCGCGTAACCATGCCGTCAATTCTGCTATAAGTACCGGAGCCGCATCTGTCTCTATCAAATAGCTACCGGGGCGCACCTCTTCGGCTTCGTGTGCCGATGGTAGCCCTGCAAGTTGTGTACAATCCAGTCCTGGGGGTGCAACGAAGCGTACAACTGTCGCATTTTGCACCCCGGTCAATCTGGTTGGCGTGTCGAGGGCAACAAGCCGTCCATGATCGATAATGGCGATGCGATCCGCCAGCCGTTCAGCTTCGTCCATCAAGTGGGTAGTCAATAAGACGGTTGCTCCATTGCGTTTCAGGTCACGGATGATTTCCCACGTTGCCAGTCGTGCCTGTGGATCCATACCAGCGGTGGGCTCATCCAGAAATACCAGCGTGGGGTTGCCCACCAGCGCAACAGCCAGGGCAAGGCGTCGTTTCTGGCCACCGGAGAGCCTGCGACAGCGTGTCTTGTCTGTTGTACTCAGACCGACCCGGTCAAGCAAGCTGTCAATGTCCTGTGGCTGTCTGTAATAGCCTGCAAACAGATGTAACACTTCACGAGCGGTAAGCCCTGGATAAAGTCCGTCCTGTTGCAACATGACGCCAATCTGTGGTTTGAGCTTCCTCGACTCCCGTATCGGATCAAGCCCCAATACACGTAGAATACCCTGGTCAGGAGTCCGATAGCCTTCGAGCGTTTCTATTGTTGTGGTCTTGCCTGCGCCATTTGGCCCCAGCAAAGCGAAGACCTCTCCCCAGTGAACAGTAAATTGCAACTGGTCAACGACTCGATTGGAGCCGTAAATTTTCGTAAAATTCTCAACGACGATGGCTTCATCGGCAAGTGCCTGTAGTCCTTGGGCCTGCTTGTTTGCCATATGAGTCGTCTGCATCTCAGCAGACATAGCCTATTCTCCTTTTTACAAGAGCTAGACCGATTATATCACAGAGACTCATTGGCAGCATATGAAAAGATCTCTGGTGATTCCCCCTCTGTCCGCCATAGATCCTTCGCTGCGCTCAGGATGACAACCCCTGGCTGTCATCCTGAGCGTAGCGAAAGATCTGGAGCGCGCATTCGTCCAGCAGACCCAACTCACGTAGCCTTAGGGACTTAGGGGGAATCACCAGAAAGATCTGTCTATTCGCTCTAGTCGAACCATGCTATAGTAATGACCATGAAAGCATTTCGCTTGTATCAAATGGAGGATAAATATGCAAGAAGAAAACACATCGGCACCAGTATCGCCAAAAACGCAGCTCACGCATCAACTCACTTCCCTGTTCCAACACACCCCTTTCCTTCATAAGCCACGCAACGTGAACATGCAGCATAAAGCAGAGCAGGAAGCAAGCGGTGTGAATATGCGCATTGCGGTCGGGCTGACAAAGAGCGTCGGAACGATGTGGACTGCTTACAGCTTCGCAGTTCTCGCCATTGTCGGGCTACTGGCAATCCTCGGAGTGCTCCCACCGCTCGTTGCGCTGCTAGTCGTCTGGGCCTCGCAGACGTTCATACAGCTCGTGATGTTGCCTATCCTCTCAGTCGGGCAGAATGTGCTAGGTCGTCACGCTGAACTTATGGCAGAAGAACAGTTCAACACAACCATAAATACCTATCACGGTATTGAAGAGATAATGCAGCACCTTTCAGCTCAAGATGCGGAATTACTCAGGCAGACTAAAATGCTCATCCACCTGTTGAATGCGGCTGGCGTAACCCCGGAGCAACTGCCGGATCTTCAAATCAATGGCGCTGCATCCCCACAAGAGACACCATCAACAGGGACACAGGGGTAAAGTGATACGATTTGACGCTTTCAGCTTTCAGGTGCTACATTATTATGAAATATTCGTTAGTACACACCACCAATCGAGGACGATATGCTAGCTTATTCGTCATACTATTGAGGTGGGAGGTCCAGCTTACGTTGTAGCGTGCGCTGGGCGTTTTTTTAAAAGGAGGATGCTGCCATCATGTCCCCAGTGCAAGCTGATAACCCCGGCGCATTCGACGACAAGTTTGCCCTGGAGGGTATCACATTCGACGATGTGTTAATATTACCTGCGCCCTCATCGGTACTTCCTCGCGATGTCTGTATTCAGACCCGTTTGACGCGTACCATCAGCATTAACATCCCGATTGTCAGTGCAGCTATGGATACTGTCACCGAGGCACGCTTAGCAGTTGCATTAGCTCGCGAAGGCGGTATCGGTATCATTCACCGTAATTTGTCTATCGACGAACAGGCGCAAGAAGTCGATAAAGTAAAGCGTTCTGAATCGGGCATGATTACGGACCCCATTACGCTAGAACCAACGGCGCTCTTGAGCGAAGCATTAGCTGCCATGCAGCGTTTCCACATCTCTGGCATCCCAATCACCGAACACGGCAAGCTCGTAGGTATCCTCACCAACCGCGACATACGCTTTGAAACCAGGCTAGATCGTCCCGTTGCTGAACTGATGACGCGAGATCGTCTGATAACTGTACCTGTGGGCACGACGTTGGAGCAGGCACGCGATAGCCTGCATCGCTACAAGATTGAAAAGCTGCCTGTGGTTGATGAGCATGGCTTGCTTAAAGGCCTGATAACCATAAAAGACATACAGAAGAAAATCTTGTACCCAAATGCCGCCAAAGATGAGTATGGTCGCTTGCGCGTTGGAGCTGCTGTAGGTGTGGGTCCAGATACTGACGATCGCTGCGCTGCCCTGATCGAAGAGGGTGTGGATGTACTTGTGGTCGATACCTCGCATGCTCACTCACGTATGGTGATCGAGATGGTGGCACATGTGAAAGACCGCTTTAGCAAGCAGGTGCAATTGATGGCTGGTAACGTTGTGACCGCTGAGGCTACCGAGGCACTGATCCAGGCTGGTGCAGATGCTATCAAGGTGGGAATTGGCGCAGGAGCTAGCTGTACGACGCGGGTCATCGCAGGCATTGGGATGCCACAAATTACTGCCATTTATGATTGTGCTCGTGCCGCCCGGCAATACAATGTACCGGTTGTTGGTGATGGAGGCATCCAGTATTCCGGCGATATTGCCAAAGCCATTGCGGCAGGTGCTGATACTGTCATGTTAGGTAGCCTGCTGGCAGGAGTCGATGAAAGCCCTGGTGAACTCATCATCTCACAGGGAGAGCGCTTTAAGGATTATCGGGGCATGGGATCAATTGCCGCGATGAAGCAGCGAAGCTATAGCAAAGATCGCTACTTCCAGAGTGATACTATTGAGGAGTCTCGTCTGATTGCTGAGGGCATCGAGGCACGTGTTCCCTACAAAGGCATGCTGGGACCTCTGGTTCATCAATTGGTTGGTGGGGTGCATCAGTCAATGGGATATGCTGGTTGTGCCACGATCACCGAAATGCAGGAAAATACACGCTTTGTACGCATAACCGGCGCAGGACTGCGAGAAAGTCATCCTCACGATGTGCTGATCACTAAAGAATCCCCCAATTATTACGGCATAAAAGACAGGTGATAGCCCGTGCCATGTAGAGCGCCAGGTACGGATAAAATGAGTATGTGCGTGTTGAGGGGGTAATTTTGGCAGCACGCGCATATATTCTTGCTCCCATCCGTTATTTTCAATAGAGGTGAGGAAGCGTATTTGGCGTAGCTGGCTATTAGCCAAGATGTCCCATCTGTTTGCATAGCTCACCTGCAAGGTGTAGAATAGCGAGAGCCCAGGCAAACTCAACAGCAGTGTTACCCATCATGTACGGAGGGAAGAATGGTTGATCTAAAGCAAACGCTGAGTCGCTTTTTGACGATTCCAGGAGTACGGCTGGCTATCCTCGTGGGACGTGATGGCTTATTGATTGAGGGTTTGAGCCGTGATGGCAAGGAAGACATGGAGACTGTCGGCGCTTATATGACAACCGGCCTGAATACTGCTGAAGCCCTGGGGCAGGAAATTTCACGGGGGGACGTTATAGGTGCTCTTATGGAATATGAGCGTGGATTAGTGAGTATTGATCCTCTTGGAGACTTCGCCTTGATGGTCACACTTTTCGACAATGCTGCCAGTATTTCCCGTGTACGCCACTTGGTTAAAGCGAGTCGAAATGAAATTCTTGAAGCTCTCGATATAGCATAAAATATGTAGTTTACATAAACATTTTAGCCGGACATGTGCACAGAGGGCAGGCGTCCATGGAACAACTTTCCAATCTTATTATCTCTGATCAGGAACTAGATATTCTCTCCAACACAATAAACAAGCTTATGAGTGACACCAGCGCCACCTCTGTCATGTTGATAGACAAGAGTGGCCAGGTTATTTCTTCTCAAGGGAATAGCATAAAGCGTAATGCGACCTCACTTGGAGCGCTACTGGCTGGCGCATTCTCCTCTTCACGTCATATTGCCGAGTTGCTTGGCGAGAAAGATTTTCGCACCATTTTTCAGCAGGGTGTGCACCAGAATATCTATACAACGATGGTCGAGGAACAATGGCTGCTGGTAATCGTCTTTGATAAACTCACACACATTGGCCTTGTCAAAGTTCTATCGAAAAAAACCTCTGAAGAATTGGGACGCACTTTAGAGCGAGTACGTGCCGATACCATCCGCCAGAAATCCTCTGTTCTCAATATTCAATTCCGCTCATCAGTTGAGGATACCATAGACCTGCTCTTCCGTGATTAGGGATACTTGCTCATGGCGCTCATCAATATTGCTGCCCACGAGATACACTGTAAGATTGTCTACTATGGAATTGGATACTGTGGGAAAACAACCAACCTGCAATACGTATTTAAGAGCATTCATCCAACCGTTCGCGGGGAAATGCTGAGTATTGCCACGGAAACCGAGCGAACACTGTTTTTTGATTTCCTTCCCCTGGATCTTGGAACCGTCCACGGTTTCAAAACCAGGTTTCATTTATATACGGTGCCTGGGCAGATTCTCTATGAGCGCACCCGCCTGGCTGTACTGAACGGCGCAGATGGCATCGTTTTCGTTGTAGATTCGCAGGCCGAAAAATTTGAGGAAAATGTGCAGAGCATTGCCGAACTTGAGGTCAACCTGCGCCGTCTCGGCAAAGACCTGGCAAACTTCCCATTTGTCATGCAGTGGAATAAGCGTGATGTGCCTTCTGCCCTACCCGTACCACTGCTTGAACGCTACCTCAATCGTCGCCGCGTTCCCAGCTTCGAAGCCATTGCTTCGGCTGGCAAAGGCGTTTACGCAACCTTACGTGCTATCAGTAAAGGCGTCATAACACAACTTTAGAAATGAAAATCTACGGTCTTGACTTTACCAGCGCTCCCAGTCCAAGGAAGCCTATCACCTGCGTAGTATGCGACCTGCAAGATACACTCTTGAGTGTAAGAAATTGCCTGAAATTAAATAGCTTTGAAAATTTTGAGGCGTTTCTGCGCTCGGATGGCCCCTGGCTGGCAGCTCTCGATTTTCCCTTTGGTCAACCCCACAAACTAATCTCCCATCTTCGCTGGCCCAAAACATGGGAAGGCTACACGCAGGTCATTGCATCAATGGGTAAAAAGGAGTTCGAGGAGTCCCTCAAACGCTATCGAGAGGGCAGGCCAGCGGGTGATAAACAGCACCTGAGAGCAACGGATGTGCTTGCTGGCGCTCGAAGTCCCATGATGGTGCATCGGGTCCCGGTGGGCAAGATGTTTTTTGAGGGTGCAACTCGTCTGCTCAGGTCTGAGGTAAGCATTTTGCCCTGTCGCCCGACAGAGGATAGCAGAATAGTCGTCGAGGGCTATCCTGCTCTGGTGGCACGCAGATTGATCGGGAAGCGTAGTTATAAGAGCGATGAACGCGGTAGGCAGTCAAAGGATAAAGAGGAGGCAAGGTGGGAAATCGTTCGTGGACTTTATTCAAGCGAGATATTAGACTACTACTGCCTTAGAGTTGAGTTCTCTGATGAGATGGGTGAGAGGTTGGTAGAAGATCAGATGGGTGATGAGCTGGATGCTGTTTTGTGTGCTGTGCAGGCTGGGTGGGCATACCTGCAGTGGGATAGGGGCTATGGAATACCAGTTGAGAGTGATGGGTTGGAGGGTTGGATTGTTGACCCTTGCCTATCTATAAGGAAGAGCTAGCAATATGGGCATAAGGTGTATACATTACATGCCAGGTTACATATAATTTACCCGCGCAATCGAAATGGAGAGACGCCTGGTAATGATAAAAAAAGTATTTTCATCTAAATTAATTCCTCTAATACTTCTTGTTTGCTTATTCCTAATTATAATCTTCACGGTCTTTTTCGAAGCTAACGACTATGGTATTACCATGGATGAGCCTATGCAAAACAGCTATGGTCACTTAGTTTTATCATGGTATACGTCTCTCGGTAAGGACAACAGCTTTTTGCAATATAATTCTGATGGATATCTCCCTGGGCATGGACCTTTTTTTGAAGTAATTGTAGCGGTGGCGCAAAAAATATTTGGTCACGAATGGTACACCAGGACCGTGGTCAATGGCCTTGCAGGGGTCATTGGAGTAATAGCGATAGTGCTTTGTGGCTATGAGCTAGGGGGATATTGGCTGGCATTCGTAGCCGGGCTATTTTTATGGTTATACCCACGAATTTTTGGGTCGATCTTTAACAACTCGAAGGACATTCCTTTTGCCGCCGCTATGACTCTTATCCTCTGGGCTGTGCTTATGCTGATCAGTCAATGGAACTATAAGCGTAGGTACGTGAGAAACAGTATTCTCGTAGGCCTATTTCTAGGTATGGCTATAGCTATTCGGGCAACCGCGATAATCTGGTATTTCATGCTCTTATTCATTGTAGCTTGCTGGTGCTTAACAGGCCTGACCAAGACGATCGATAGACAAAAAATGATTTCTGCACTCAAAAGGCAGGTGATTTCAGCACTATTGATTGGGGTCATCTCTTTCCTGACGATCATGGTTCTCTGGCCTTATATCTTTCTCAATCCCATCAGACACCTGCATGAGTCTATTGTTGTTATTCAAAGATTTCCCTGGAATGGTCCAGTCCTATTTAACGGCAGAATATATCATGCTGAAAGCCTTCCCTTGAGCTATATACTGGTATGGCTTGTGATTGGTTCACCGCTCATCATCATTATTTTTACACTGTTTGGATTTCTTTTACCGCTTGGTAGATCGATAAAAGCCAGGGCGTTAGACCCCCAGGCAGCAATCGTTTACATGGCGCTGGTCGTCCCAGTAGCATTAATGATCGTGCTCCATGCCACATTGTATGATGGGCAAAGGCAGTTCTTCTTCCTCATCCCGGTGATGATACTCATCGCTGCTTACGGATTTTTAAGCTTGTGTGATCAGTTGTTGCTCAGGCAACAACTCTTAGCAAGGATACTGTTAGCAGTTCTAATAGTTTCTACTTGCATCAGTTACTTGTTTATTATTAAAAGCATGAGGGACATTCATCCTTATGAATATAGTTATTTTAATGCACTTGTGGGCGGTGTTCCTGGGGCAAATGGGAAATATGATACCGATTACTGGCGCATTTGTAGCAAGCCTGCTGCTGAATGGTTAGGCAACAATTATCAAAAATTTACGAATAAGCAGAATCCTACAGCAACTAGTTTTCCTATTCCGATTCTAGCACTGTTATATCTTCCTGGCTCCTTCAAAGAGGATAATACGAATCCAGATTTTTATATCGGATCCACAAAAGATCATTTTGATCAACGTTTTCCAAATTACAGGATCATTCATACCGAAAGCATAAATGGTCAGGTCCCAGTGTGTGTGATCAAAATGAAAACGTAATAACGATAAGCTGAGATTTGCCTAGTGAACCTCCTTACACCAGCACCCCCACAATCCCCACCAGCGTTATCACCACTCCTATTATTGTCGTAACCGCCGGTATCTCCCCCAGCAGCACTACCCCCAAAATGATCCCCCCTGTCACTTCCTGCGTAGCGATCAAATTGGCATACGTCGCGTGCACCCTGCGTACTGCGGCATTATATAGCGTATGCCCCAAACCAAGCGGGAAGACTCCCAGGGCTACAACAGCACCTACCGCTGCCAATGGATAGGCATGTGTAAATGCAAAGAACAGGGCGACAGGCAAGAGCCAAAGCGCAGCCAGTCCATACACATTTGTCGTATAGCGGAAAAGTGTGTGGCGGTCACGTTCTCCACGTCCTGCTATAGAGTAGATGGCAAAGCAAAGTCCTGACAATAGCGCCATTGCGTCCCCTAATATCATGCATTGTCCTGTGCCACTAAGCGAGCAGGCTGTATAGTGTGGCTCGAAACCAGCCATAATTGCTACCCCGATCACAGCTACTCCTATCCCAACATATTTGCGTAGCGGCAAGGCCTCACGTAGCACAGTCGCAGAAAACAGTGTCACAAAGAGAGGCGAGGTGTAAACAAGCGCAAGCGCATGGGCTATGCTCGTAAAGCTGAGCGCGGCAATGTAAAATATGAAGTGCAGCGCCGTCGCAAGCCCGTAAAACACAAAGCGTGGCATCTGATGCCGTTTCAACAGGAGTCGCTGGCGAGTTACGAGGCCCATAAGCGCTACAAGCAGCGTGGCGATCACAAGGCGCCAGAATGCAATTTCAACCGGGGTGAATGGCTTTGACCAGCGTACAAAAATAGGGCTGGTAGAGAAAAACAAAACTGCAATACAGACATACAACAGCCCAATCTTCGATTGCTTGACTCTATGTATAGATGATGACGTTGCGGGTTCTTCAATATGTTCCATTTACTTGCTTGATTCAGCCGGAGACCTGTCTGAAAATGGCTCCGTTCGCGCTTCAATCATCTGTAAAAGGTCGTGCAAGCCCTGTCGCGCGCCTTTGCGCTGCTCCTCACTGAGTGAGGTATCGGCTTCGAACTCGTCTTCATCTAGAAGAAGTGGGGTGCCCTTTGGGTCGACCCACACATCGAGCAGCAGATCAACCTGCTCGATGTGGTCATTGTAAATAAACGCTGGCTCAGCAATATTGCAATACCAGCCTTTTCTTCCACCCTCTGTGGTCGAGATGTCAAAGATGTTAAACCATCGATCAGTATAGTAATATTCTATAAATCGGTCTCCTGGCTCAAAACGGGTATAGCCGAGGTCTAGTGTTGCCTGTCTCCAATAAGCTTGAATGATTACCCCATGAGAAAACCGCTCGATAGCTTCTCCCTGGTACCGGATTTTTGTTTCGCCTAGCGGGTTCAGCTTAATAACCGTAATCATGTATCTTGCTCCTGATAACCTTACGATAGTGTATCTTATTTCAACCTGAGAGGCAAATTTATTCCTATCAACAGGCTGGCGGTTCGGTTAATATCCCAAAGTCCTACGGCCGTATATGGCTATTTCTTCCCTCTCAATTGGACCCGAATAAGCCCTCAGGAGGAGCAATTTGTTGACCTATCCTCTGTGGATGTGGTTATAATGAATGTTGTTAGCGAGATTTTTTCGCGTTCCCCTTTGCAAAGCGGCGCAGGTATGTTACACTTTCGTTGGAGGGATGGCAGAGTGGACTATTGCGGCTGTCTTGAAAACAGCTGGGTTAACAGCCCCGGGGGTTCGAATCCCTCTCCCTCCGTTGAGGCAATGACGCCTTGAGATAAAAGCAACCTGCATTCTCATCGTTGTTTGTATGTAATATTTGTAGTGGACTCTTGCGCTGGTATATGTAACCGTTGGAGGGGGAAAGCGGTACATATACATTAGTGTTAAGAGCCGTTCTTGGATGGCGGTGAAGTATCGTGTTACTCATAGTGCTTATCGTAAAGCAGGAAGAGAAGTGGGTAGAACTCTCTTTTCGACAGGGGTTATTGATGTGCATTGGCCCTGTACGATCAACTAACTCTCTGGGGGATAGGCTTCTACAAGCCGGAGTTATTTCACAGGAAGATTTACAAGAGGTCCTATCTGTTCTCGGTGCATCTCAGCAGAGCGAAACTCGCGCAGCTATTACCTTAGTCGACCTTGGATATGTAAATCAGGAAAGCCTCTATAACTGGGCTGCAAAAGAGGCTTCAAAGGCATTACAAGTGCTTCTCACCTGGTCCACAGGCGAAATCTATTTCGAGGAGGGTATGCAACCGCCTGCTGATCGTCTCCTGATTGCCCTTTCAATCACATCTCTTTTATCTCAGCAATTGGCTGTTTCTGTTCCTCAACCCCTTAGTGTCGGCGCGTCTTCTACTGTACTGCCCTCTACACCGCCATCCTCTCCACCGAGGCGACTGACTGGGCCCCTGGCTCCAAAACGCATCGACACGTCATTGATGCAGCCGCAAATGGTACTGACACCTGTGGATCTGTCTGCCTTCCGTGAATGGAATCCAAAGATAGAGCTTACACCAGAACAATGGCGGCTCTTTAGGTGTGCCGATGGTCAAACCACACTGCAAATGGCCTGCCAGATACTGGCAATGCCACGCGAACTGGTTTGCCAGGTAGCAGATGAATTGATTGCGCTTGGCCTGGTAACTATTTCCATGCCTGCTATTGGATTGAAGAACGAACCAACTCCGGGACTGCAGGACCATATGAATGGTAGCTTAAGCAATAGCTATATGCCTATGCCTGGTTATTCAGCTTTCCCGGTACCGTTCTCGGATGCTGCAATGCCAGCTAATATTGGAAGTAATTATTCGTCACCTGTGCCTATCGAAACTCACTCGCAATGGGGTAATGGTGGAAATGGTGCGACCTTCGTCCTTGGAGGTGGCTGGGTAGTTGCATCTTCGCCACCACAGCCAGTGCAATCAAGTAATCTGCACAATTTGGGCGATAAAGTCTACGCAGGTGCAGGTGGGATGGGCTAATCCGGTCCTCACCTCTAGACCTCAGGCCAATCTAACATTATTGCTTTGGCCGTATCTCCTGGATGAACCTCCACACCGCCCTCTGGTACAATTACCAGCGCATTGGCATTGAGCAATGATGTCATGATGTGAGAGCCTTGATTGCCGGTAGTGCGGGCGACATAACGACCATCGAGCCACTCTACGCGAGCACGTACATAATGACGGCGCATTGCCCGATCGCTCACACCGTCTTCGACCACGACGTCAACCTGTGGACGTACCAGCCTTGTATGACCCAACATCTTACGTATGACAGGCCGGCAGAAGAGCTCGAAAGTCACGGCCGCAGAGACCGGGTTACCAGGAAGCCCTAGCAAAGGCACGCTGCCAATATGACCAAATGCGACTGGTTTACCCGGGCGCATGTTGATACGCCAGAAGTGAATCTCCCCCTGTTCAGTCATGATATTCTTTACCAGGTCAAAATCGCCCACCGAAACACCGCCAGAGGTAATAATGAGGTCACTTCGGACGGCCTCGGTGAATTTCTCTCGTAGGCTTTCCACAGTATCACGTGCAACCCCCAGGTGCACGGGTTCCCCGCCTGCCCGTTGTACTGCTGCTTCCAGGAGGTAGCTGTTACTGTTGCGGATCTTCCCTGGTCTCAGCGGCTCGTCAATATCAATCACTTCGTCGCCTGTTCCGAGTATAGCTACATGGGGACGCCGTATCACTAGCACGTTGGCCCGCCCTAATGTTGCAAGCACCCCAATTTCCCACGGCCCGATCTCTATCCCGCGTGACAGAATCTTTTGTCCACGGCGCATGTCTTCGCCGGCCGGGCGAATATTATTGCCCGGTGCGACTGCTTGCAGGATCTCTACCCCTTCGCTTTCAGGCTCCTCAGAGCGCGTCAATTCTACCTGTATAACTGCATTGGCTCCAGGTGGTACAGGCGCACCGGTCATAATGCGCATAGTTGTACCTGGCTCTACCGCGTGATCGGCTACATAGCCCGCCGCAACTTCCCCCGTTACACGCAGGCGTGGAGGCAGTCCATTGCGTGGCTGACTATCCTGACTGAGCAATGCGAAGCGGGATATCCTCCTGTGCGATCACATCCTCTGCCAGGATCAGCCCAAGAGAATCAGGCAGTGGAACCTGGGTGACGTTCAGTGGCGCGATCTCGGCAAGTATACGTTCAAGCGCTTCTTCTACACTAATCATGATTGTTCTCCCTGGTTGGCGGGAACAGAGTCCTTTCTGCTACCTTTGATATGATACCACTTGCTGACAGGAGCGATGTAGTGCAGGCTTTCCATTTGATAATGGACAGGCATATAGCTGATAAAAGAGAAGCCCGGCATCCCAAAAACTTGTGAAACAGGAGTATGCCAGGCTTCTGTGAGAAATGGTACCTCGTACGGGATTCGAACCCGTGATCTTCGCCTTGAAAGGGCGATGTCCTGGGCCACTAGACGAACGAGGCTTACATGCGGCTTTCGTTGCAGCGGTACGATTGTACCTTACGGCTTGGTGCTTTGTCAAGAAAAAAACTGTAGGTTATTGTGAGATGGGAAACGAATGTGCATACTATACTATGATACAATTATGCTATGTATATTGGAAAGCATGAGGAATGGTTAATGGCAAAAGCGAAACAAAAAGCTCCAACGGCAGCACAGCGTCGAGAAAAGGAACGGCAACAAAGACAGCAGCGACTAGCTGGCAGTCAAAGTAATCAAGGGCAAGCTCGTAACAAAGGCCCAATGCAGCGTAAATCCAGCCAGAGGCAATGGCTACTTATAGGTGGAGTCCTGTTACTGATCGCAATTATCATAGGTGCCTTTATCGTACTCTCCCGACAACAATCGGGAGGCCAGACTGGGACAATTCAAGCCAGTCCTGAAGTGTTAAAAGCAGTCACCCAGGTGGATCCGAATGTATTGTCCGCAGTAGGAACTGGGGGAGTACAGAATCCACTAAAAGCTGTAAAAGGATCGCCGCCAGTATTGACGGGGCCGAACGGCAAGGCGGAAGTTTTCTATGCTGGTGGAAACTATTGCCCATACTGTGCTGCTGAACGCTGGGCTATGATAGTGGCGCTCAGTCGCTTTGGCACCTTTAGCCATCTTGACCAAATCCAATCTGGCGAGGGCAATATCTCGACCTTTACTTTCTATCACAGTGAATATAGCAGTGCGTATATTGACTTAGTACCATTAGAGTTGTATGGTAATAACACGGACAGTTCTGGCAATTATGCTGTCTTACAAAAGCCCACTGCCGATCAGCAAAAACTGATCGACACATATGATGCTCCTCCCTACTCCAGTTCGGCTGGGGTCATCCCGTTTGTTGATATTGCGAACAGGTATGTGTTGTCAGGTGCAAGTTACAACCCACAGGTTATTCTTGATTCTTCCTCGCAAAGCCTCTCCTGGCAAGATATCGCTAAGAGTCTATCAAATCCAGGTTCACCCATTGCTCAAAATATTCTCGGTACAGCCAATTACCTGACGGCTGGCATATGCATGGCTACGCAGCAACAGCCAGCCAGCGTCTGCAACGCAACCGTGATTCAGCAAATAGAACAATCTCTAGGCAAATCAGCTGTTGGCTCTGGTGGAATACAGGTGGCCATTGCTGGTGATATCGAGGCGGTTATTCGACAGCAAGATTAGATATCAAATGTTAACCAAACTGATGGACCTGGTGCTCCTAGTGTGTACAGGGACCAGACATGTGTCCTCGAACTACTCTTGTTCCCCGGGCTGTTTCAATGGTTTCATCGCCTCGTTTATTGTTTCGCACGGCTCATTTTCATGCAACCCAGGGACAGTCACAACTGGTACACGCACACGTAACGCTCCAGGCATAACCGTTACTTTCGCTGGAGTCTTGCCTTGCAGCACGCCATCAGCCTGAATCTCCACAGGTTGATCGGCGTTGATATGCAGTGATGTAACACGCCCGTGGGTAATTTTTGGCTGGTATGTTCGTCTCCCTTGAGAGATAGAGATAGCATGTCGAATGTATTCGAGCTTGCTAAAATTTTTGTAGATGACTACGTCCAGCAGCCCATCATCCATTAGCACGTTGGGAACAACCTCAAAATTTACCCCATAGAATGGAGCGTTGCAGATCGTCACCTGAATAGCTTCATAAGCACGCCGCTGGCGTTCGTCAAACTTGATTCGAAGTCTTGTTGGCTTGAAGTTGAGTAGCGTCTTCAGTCCGCTTACGACACCGTGTAATGTTGAAAGCAGCCCAGGGCTTTTAATTTCCTCGGTTGCAGGAAAGAGTGCTGCCTCCAATCCTATGCCTGCCACTTCCAGGAAGATATGTTCATTGATCTTCCCAACGTCTATTGTCCGTGTCTCACCTGTAACGATGGCTAGACAGGCTGCTTGAATAGTATCGGGGATATTTAAGCTATGCGCCAGGTTATTCATCGTGCCGGTGGGAATAATTCCCAGAGTGCTTTGCGTACCAATCAGCCCACTTCCAACCGCGTGAATCGTACCATCTCCACCAGCGACAATCACCAGTTCAGCATGTTCAGCCGCTGCTCGTGTTGCCAATCCCTGCCCTGTATCTTCCGGCGTTGTATGATAGAGTTCCGGTTCAATACCGTACATGCGCAATCCCAGGAGGATAGCTTTTTCGGTCTCCTCTGGAGATATACGTTTTTCAGTTACCGTTGATATGCCGGAGGTCGGGTTAAGAATCAGCACCGTTCGCATGCTTATATCATCCTTTGAAAATCGCCATTGTGGGATCGACTCTTCCGGCCGCCTGCTCCTTGCCGTCCTTCAATCTTGGCAAACGGCGACGCGTTAATGCAGCGTGATTAATGTGAGCTAGGAGTTCGGCACCTCGTATGCTCAATTCTCTCCTGATATGCTACAATACTTTTCGATGCATATACGTTTGAAAAGAAGATTACAGCTTTCCCATAAGTAGACACGGAAAACCTGACAGGAAAGGATACATGCGATGCTAGAACTTTCTCGCCTTATGCCGGATACTGGAGGAATCAATTTCTATAGCGCAGACCCTGACCTTTCGTTTCTTTTGAAGCGGCATCTTTCAGCAGAAGACGATCAACGGGCGCAGGCAATACTCTTTGAAATGGGCGCGGTAGCATCGCAAAAAATGGACAGACTGGCGGAACTTGCCAATCGCCAGGGTCCCGTACTTGTGCAGTTCGATAAAAAGGGGCAACGTGTTGACGAAGTCATCTTTCACCCTGCCTATCATGAACTTGAACGTATTGCCTTCCAAGACTTTGCCATTGCAGCCTGCTCCCACCGGGAATACGCCCTGGGCTGGCCAGGCCGGATTCCTCAACCTGTCAAATTTGCGCTTGGCTATCTCGGGATGCAGGCCGAATCTGGCGTGTTCTGTCCCGTAGCAATGACCGATGCGATGGCTCGCGTGCTGGAACGCTATGCCGGTGAACCACTCAAACGACGCTTTTTGCCCCCACTGACGGAGCTCACGATGGATGATCTGAAGCAAGGAGCGATGTTTTTGACGGAGAAGCAGGGAGGATCAGATGTCGGCCTGACCACTACTGTAGCTAAACTTCGCGCATATACTGCTGATGGCTTTCAGCCTGAATGGGAACTGTGGGGAGACAAGTGGTTCTGCTCTAATGTTTCTGCTGATATCATTCTGACGCTTGCTCGTCCTGAAAGTGCTCCTGCAGGTACTCGTGGCCTTGGATTATTCCTCGTGCCCAAAACATTGGAGGATGGCACGCGCAACGCTTATACTATTAACCGTCTCAAAGACAAACTAGGCACGCGCTCGCTAGCAACCGGCGAAGTTACGTTTCATGGTGCGCAGGCCTACCAGGTAGGCGCGTTAAATCGTGGTTTTGTCCAAATGACGGAGATGATAAACCTCACACGCATCTGGGCTGCCATCGGTTCGCTTTCAGCTATGCGCCGCAGCTTTCTCGAAGCTTTGATTCATACGCGGGGACGTGTAGCCTTTGGACGCAGGTTGGCAGAGCACCCACTCATGCGTAGACAACTGGTAGACTTGCTGGTCGAGGTCGAGGGCTGTGCTGCCCTCGTCTTTGAGACAACGGCAGTCCTGGAGCGTGTGGATTGTCATGGCGTAGAGGAAGACCAGCGCCTGCTGCGCATTTTGACCCCCCTCTGCAAATACTACATCCCTAAACGTGGGGAATATGTGGTCCTGGAGGCATTAGAGATGCGCGGTGGCAATGGCTACGTTGAGGACTGGGTGAATCCACGCCTGTTGCGTGACTCCATCGTGAATGTCGTCTGGGAAGGCGCAAGTAACGTCATTGTGCTTGATGTAGCACGGGCTATCGCTAGAGAAGGCGCTGCTGCGGCCCTCTTTGCTATGTTGCACCAGCGCTTGCAGTCGCTTCAGCAGCCAATCGTTGTTCCGGTAGCGCAACAGGTACAAGCATTGTTAAATCAACTGGCTGAACGGTTGCAGGATCTGGCATCGCTTGACCCCGAAAGTGCCCAACTCCCCATGCGTGGCCTTGTTGAGCGTATGGCCCAGCTCACGATCATCAGCTTGTTGTTAGAGCAAGCCGAGGCTGAGTTGTTGCGTGGCTGGGAGGGGACGGGCAAACGCAAATGGCTCATTGCTCTGATCTATATGCGTCGCCATGTCCTGGTTCATCCTGATGGCTGGGCCGCTGATAATGATCCTACCGCTCTCAGCCACTTCGATGCGCTTGTCGATTGGGGAACAATACCCATGGATTAAGGCTTACCGACTCTATCGAGTCGACCCACATAGTAAAAAAGTGAGGTCAGAACAAGAGCAATACTATCGGCTACTGTACATACTGCAAATCATACAATGATTGTCCTATACAGTTGAGAGATTATTCAATGGTGTGATTTCCAAATATGGAGAAAATCCTGGCGAACCGGGCGTTATGTGTAAGTAGTAAAGAGATGCACAGGCAAAAAGTAATGTGACTAAAAGTTGGGACTTTCTGGTAGAAAGGGACGTACTTGTCCTGGAAGTAAAGGGCGGGTGCATCTTACTGCACGTCATAGTGTTTAGCCTAGACCACAAGTTCGGTGAGGTCTCCAACCAGCTTTTGGATCTCGCGTAAACGGCGCTCAGCCAGCTCCACGTTTTCAAGTGCCTGGGCTAGGATGCGCTCCTCCAGAGAGGAATATGACTCAGCAATTTCAGGGTCTATAGAGCCGCCAACCAGCTCTAATGCGCGATTAAGTTTTGTTTCTGGCGTTTCTGGTGTGTCAGGTAGGGTTGACATCATCGTTTCACCTCGTTTGTGCAGAAGCTTTGACTACGATTTCGACGAGATTGTCTATACAAACAAACGGTAAATACATTACCGTGAACTATCACGCTTTCCCTTGGAAAATGCTTTCATTACTCAATACGTTGATGAGTAACAATAAGTTACATCGAGCAACTACATCGATAGCTGCTCAGTCTTCAATACTATATTACAGTAGACGCTCAAAAATCCAAAATAGGGGTACCACATTCCTATTTTTCAGCAGTCATGAAGTACCATCAAGTTCAGCAAATAAAATACGATGGAAAGGCTGTAACATGATAGTTTTCCCTCGATTGTGTTACAGTCCTACCCCATGGATTCTCGTCACTTTACGTTAACTACCAGATTCATGCCTACGTGAACTGTACATAAGACGTTGAACTTACCTGCTGTATTAAATGGTCCAATATCAGCACTGCTACCAGCAATATTCACGTTGTTGATTTTGGGAGCTCCTGGCTGTACAGACTGTTGGGGAGTGCTGCCAACCCACATGCCATTTGTGATAATATGTAAAACCTGGACGTCATCGATTAGTTTGACTTTCGAGCCTTTGGAGATATTGACACATTTTTGCACGAAATTACTTGCGTCCATGTGTACAGTGCCACTTGCGCATCCCCCGCCCCCTCCCGACGTACTGGTTGGGGTGCTACGTCCTGTAGTGCCTGTAGGGGTACCAGGGCGTGTACAAGCTGCCAGCAGAATACTGCCTACCGTCAGTGCGGCTAGTATCATTACAAGAGCCTTAAGTTGCTTACTACTCATCGCTTTTCTTCCTCTCAAATAAAAAATAGTAGATCTATTTGTTAGTCATTGTTGTTCTTGCGGCGTTCATTCGTGTGCTGATCTCATCTATATGATTAAACGTCTATCCTGCACGAATGCTAACCAGGCCTCTATTCCATACTATAGGAGCATTTGCAAGTCATTAGGAATAGGGCAATTACCCGATATTTCGTCGGGTAATTGCCCAATATTTTCTTGTTTAATAGTTCTCAG
>WNGD01002024.1_pt1 | contig 22236 bp, 28 predicted proteins | sample 5400671 | NCBI WGS metagenome assembly WNGD01 (sample SAMN13153369, study PRJNA577476) | soil metagenome | isolation source: 40 cm soil or saprolite under grassland replicate 2 | place: USA:California | collected 2016-06-15 | reverse complement strand
CACGGACACCGACTCGAGGAAGGTCAGCCCGCCGACAACAGCCTCGCGCCGGGGTAATGCGACCAGGCCCGCGAGGCCCTGCACCGCCCATGCGATGGCGTTGTCGGCGAGCCAGGGACGTGCGGAATGGCCACTCGTACCGTGGAAGACCAGCTCTGCGATCAGATTTCCGAGGCAGCCCGCGTGGATCTGGCCTACGGTCGGCTCGAGGACGATCGCAAGCGACGACTCGTGGACCGGCTCGCAGCGCGCGAAGAGGGCGGGGAGCGGGTCGTGCTCGACCGAGAGCTCCTCGCGACCGAAGAGGAGGAGCCCGACGTCGTAGGGGCCGGCCCGATCGGCGGCGAGGTCGCGCACGATCTCGATCGCGACTGCGACCCCGCCCTTCATGTCGCTCGCGCCGAGACCGTGAACCGCTCCGTCGGCGATGCGGCCGGGGTGGTTCCCCTGCGCCGGGACGGTGTCGTAGTGGCCGACGAGAACGACGAGCGGAGCCTCGGACCGGTGCTTCGGAAGGAAGAGAAACGCCTCGTCCTCTCCGTACGCCCGAACGAGCGAGGACGGGACGAGGTCCAGGAGGTGCTCGCGAATCGCCGCCTCGTGCCGGCTCTCGGAGGCGATGTCGACGAGCTCGAGCGTCCGGGTCGCGAGCCGTTCCGGCAGTGCGTCCATGTCGCGCAGACCCTAGACGGTCGCTCGGTGCAGGCCGGGCGCGGGGCATAATCCCCCGGTGACCACGCGCCAGCCCGATCCCGCCCCGGGGGCGGCGCCGGAGCGCGGGTTCGTTCTCGGTGTCTTCGGCAAAGGGGACGCTCTCAAGGCGCGTGTCGTCGATCGCACGCAGCTGATCCTCGACATCTTCGCCCAGCACGCGACGAGCGCCGAGGGGAAGCTTCAGGTCGAGGTCGCGCAGCTCGAGTACAACCTGCCGCGCATGCGCGGCCTCTGGCAGCACCTGGAGCGGCTCGGCGGCGGCGTGGGGACGCGAGGTCCGGGTGAGAGCCAGCTCGAGACCGACCGTCGAATCGCGCGCACGCGGGTCTCGCTGCTCAAGCGGCGGCTGCGGGCGCTCGGGGAGCAGCGTGCCGTGCGCCGGAAGGAGCGAAAACGTTCCGCGGCGCCGACGATCGCCCTCGCCGGCTACACGAACGTCGGCAAGTCGACGCTGCTCAACGCGCTCACCGGAGCTCGGGCAGCGGTCGACGACCGTTTGTTCAAGACCCTGGATCCCACGACCCGGAGCTTCGAGTTCGCCGGAAAACGGTACCTCGTGACCGACACCGTGGGGTTCATCAGGAGGCTGCCGACCCAGCTCGTGGAGGGGTTCGCGTCCACCCTGGAGGAGACGCTCGTGGCCGACCTCGTATTGCACGTCGCGGACGGTTCGCTTCCCGAGGATCGGCTGCGTGAGACGATCGACGCAGTGCGTGCGGTTCTCGGTGGGATTGGTGCCGACGACGTTCCGATCGAGCTCGTCCTGAACAAGGCGGATCGCCTCGATCCGCTCGCCCGGAGGCGTCTCCGGAATGCGTTTCCGCGAGCGCTCCAGGTCTCGGCCGTTACCGGCGAAGGCCTGGACGAGCTCAAGTCCCGGATCGCAGAGCTCTTCTCGGATCGGTTCGAGGACGTTCGGCTGCTCGTCCCGTACGCGGAAGGGAGCGCTCTTGCCGACCTCTACGCGCTCGGCGCCCCGATCGCCGAGCGAAGGGACACACCGGAAGGTGTGCGCGTCCGGGCTCGGCTCCCGCGACGGGAGATCGCGAGGTTCGCGCGCTTTCTCGTTGCAGGCGAGCTCGATGCCGAGGTCTCCGCCCGGTGATCGAAGTCGCGGTCCGGAAGCTTCGCGAGGACGCGGTCCTTCCACGTCAGGCGTACGAGGGCGATGCCGGCGTGGACCTGGCCGCGTGCGAGCCGCTTACGCTCCGCCCCGGCGAGCGTGGTTCCGTGTCCACCGGCATCGCGGTCGAGATCCCGGACGGGTATGCCGGCTTCGTGCAACCGCGCTCCGGGCTCGCGGCGCGACACGGGATCGCTGTTCTCAACTCGCCCGGGCTGATCGACTCCGGCTACAGGGGTGAGATCCGCGTCGTTCTCCTCAACACGGATCAAAAGGAGGACTTCGAGGTCATCCCTGGGATGAGGATTGCGCAGCTCGTAGTGGCGCCCGTAGCTGCCGTGCGGATCGTCGAGGTCGACGAGCTCGCCGTGAGCGAGCGCGGCTCGCGCGGGTTCGGGTCGTCGGCCGAGTGACGATGTCCGATCCCCGGATCCGGGTCTCGGCGATCCTGCGCTGGCGCGGGCGCATCCTCCTGCTGCGGCACGAGAAGTCCGGCCGTCCGGTGTGGTTGCTCCCGGGCGGCGGCGTCCGGAGCGGAGAGAGCTTGATCAGCGCCCTCCGCCGCGAACTGTGGGAGGAGACGCGGCTCCCGGAGAGCGCCGACCTCCCGCTCGAGGGGCCGGTCGCGATCGTCGACTCGATCGCCCCGTATTCGAGCCCGGTGCGAAAGCATGTGGTGCACGTGATCTTCGCGGCAGACATCTCGGGCTCGCTCGAGGACGTCGCATCGGAGGACGCAGCAGTCGGAAACCACCGCCTGTTTCGCCCGGCCGAGCTCGAGGATCTCGTCCTCCATCCGCCGATCCACCGGTTTCTCAGGCGCTGGCAACCGGGCGACCCTGCTGTGTATCTCGGCGAGATGTGGGTTCCCTGATTCGGAACGATTCCGGCGCTCTCTCGACACACTTCGCGCAACACACCCCAACATTTCGCCGATACGCTGAAAGCGGGTGGTGGGATGGGGTGGCCCCACGTGTCGTCAGTGTTTGCGCCCGCCTCTGAGTCGTGCCCGCTCCGATGCGACCCGGTGCGCAAGGCCTTCGAGTTCGTCTGCGAGGGGCTCGAGCCCGGGAGGCTCCCCGCCGCTTGCGTGCGCGAGCGCCTGCGCCAGGATCCAATCGGCGAGCCACGGATTGCGGGGCAGGAGCGGGCCGTGGAGATAGGTGCCGATCGCCCGCCCGAGCCGGCAGCCCTCGTATCCTGATTCGCCGTCGTTTCCGAATCCGTACAGCACCCGTCCGAGCGGCTCCGCTCCGCGATCGAGCGTAGTCCGGCCGGCATGGTTCTCGAAGCCAGCGATCGTGCGTCGGACACCGGGCTCGAGCTCGCATTCGAGCAAGACGTCTCCGATCATCCGAGTGGTGCCCGCCACGGTCTCGTGCGGGAAGAGCTCCGCCCCCGGCATGAAGAGTCCGTCACGGCCCCAGTAGCCGCGGCCGAGCAGCTGATACCCGCCGCACACGGCGAGCAGGGCCGCGCCACGGGCGACCGCCGCTCGAATGGCGGCGCCTTTCGCTGCGAGATCGGGAGCGACGAGCGTTTGCTCTCGATCCTGACCGCCGCCGACGTACAGCAGATCGTGTGATCCGGGCCGAAGCTCGTCACCGAGACCTACGGCCTCGAGCGCCAGCTCGTGCCCCCTGAGCACCGCGCGACGGGAGAGGACGGCAATGTTCCCGCGGTCGGCGTAAATGTTGAGGTAGTCCGGATAAAGGTGTCCGACCCGGATCTTCACCGCGGCGCCTCCCAGTACGCGGAGACGAGGCCCCGTCGCGTGAGGATTCCCCGCAGAGCGAGCATCGCGGTGTACGTAGGGAGGACGACGAGCTCGTCCCGACTGTCGGTGAGCTCGAGCCCGCGGTCGAGAGCCATCTCGAGCGACGGGACGACCTCGAGCCGGTCCTCGGGTAATCCGCCGTAGAGGAGGCGGAGGCCGAGCTCGGCGGCGCGCCCGCCGCTCACGACGATCGTGCCCGCCTTAGCCAGGAGCGGCTCGAAATCGACGTCCCAGATCCACGAGACGTCTCGACCGTCTGCGATCGCATCGTTGAGGGCGACGACGAGCACGGGCGGGATGCCTCCCAGCTCGAGCGTTCGAAGGACCTCGTTCGCTCCGGCAGGATTCTTCACGAGGAGGAGGACCACGGTCTTGCCGCTCGCCCCGATCCGCTCGAAGCGCCCGAAAGCGGCGCTGAAATCCTCGATCCCGGTCCGGATCTCCGACAACGAGGCACCCAAGCTGAGCGAGAGAGCGGCCGCGCCGACGGCGTTGTAGACGTTGTAGAGGCCGGGAAGCGCGAGATCGAGCTCGACCTCACCGGCATGAGTCACGAGCCGGAAGCGAGAGGCCCAGAGTCCCCGGAACTCGATGTTGCGGGCGACGACGTCGAGAGCGGGGCGCGCGTGGCCACAAGCCGCGCAGCGGTAGTCGCCGAGGTGACCGACGTAGGCGGCCTTGTACTCGTAGGGGGAGCCGCAGCGCATGCAGTACTTGGAGTCCGCCGCGTGCTGAAGCGACGGCCGAGCATGACGGGAATCGTCGATGCCGAACCGAAGAACGCCCTCGCGAGCCACCGCGAGGTCACCGACGACCGGATCGTCCGCGTCGACGACGAGGGCGGCGTCCTCGGGCAGGGAGGCGACGGCCGCCCGCCAGCGCTCGGCCACGAGCTCGAGCTCGCCGTAACGGTCGAGCTGGTCGCGAAAGAGGTTTCCGAGCAGCACCGCCCGAGGGTGGGTACGGACGATCGCCTCCGGCAGGGCGGCCTCGTCCACCTCGAAGAGCCCAAGCTCCGGGTCCTCGGCTGAGAGGAGGGCGGACCCGATTCCCGACAGGAGATTCGCGCCCGCCCTGTTCCACGCCAGTCGGGCTCGGTTCCCGAGGATCTTCGCGGCGATTGCCGTCGTGGTCGTCTTTCCGTTCGTTGCGGAGACGAGCGCCACGCCGCGAGCGAGCCCGGCGGCCAATTCGTCCACAGCACCCGGATCGAGCTTCCAGAGAAGCTTTCCCGGGAGCGTGGTTCCCCCGCCGCGCCCTGCAGCCCGCGAGAGCCGCCCGACCGCGCGTGCTGCCTTCGTCTCGAGCTCGAGGCGGAATCCCATTGGCGGCGAGGGTACAGAGCGGGGGAGAGGATCCGCACGCTCTGGAGTCTTTGCAGAATACTCAAAACGCTCTAAGCTGATTGCACATGGCTCGACGGCGTACCTCCAGCAGCCGTGCGCGTGTGCAGCTCGACGAGGCCGAGCTCGCGGCCTTCCGCGCGGGCCTTCGTCGCCGGTACAGCGACAGCGACATACTCGACGAGCTGAGGGCGGCTGCCAAACGACTGGGACGCTCACCCACCATGCGCGAGTTCGCGCAGGATCCGGAGGCGCAGCTCCATCCCCAGACCGTGATCGAGCATTTCGGGACCTGGAACGCCGCCAAGCGAGCTGCGGGCCTCGTGCCTCGCAGGTTCCTGACCCGGAGCGAGCTCCTGGCTCAGCTTCGGGGCCTCGGGTCGGACCTCCGCCGCACCCCGAAGGCGAGCGATCTGGCAGCACGACGCAGGTCGCTCCCCTCGGTATCTCTCTACGCGCACACGTTCGGCTCTTTCTCGAACGCGTTGCGCGAGGCCGGTTACGACGTACCGAGCGGGGAGGAGCGGCTCGAGCGGGCGATCGAGCAAGGCGCCGTGCTGGGTCGGAGTCTCGGGCGCTTGCCGAAGATGGCCGACTGGGCGCACTCGCGACGCGCCGACCCGACCCTCCTCTCTGAGTGGCAGGTCTACCGGCTGGTCGACGTCCCCAGGGGCGCCTGGACCGCGTTCCAGTATCTCGTGCGACAGCGGCTCGAGGACGAGGGCGCAGTGGTCCGGACGGATGGATCCGTCGAGGACGGTGGCTGATCCGCGCTGACTACGCCGCGGCCAGCTCGGCGAGCTGGGTGAGGCACGAGACGGCCTCGTAGGGAGCGCGCACCGGCGGGAGATGGCCCGCGTCGCGATAGCTCCGATCCGGCCGGAAGCGACGCTTGCGCGCGATCTTGCCGCTGACCAGGGAGAAAAGCCTGCCCTCGCGCACCTCGCGCAGCTGCAGGCGAACGTGCGTCGCGGCTTCGACGATCGCGAGCGCACGGCGGGTCGAGGCGAAGAACACCTCGGTGCGGGTGGCGCCGATCCAGAGAGGACGATGCAGTCCGCGGGCGACGAACAGCGTATCGGGGCGATCTTCGTCGAGCCACGCTGCAGCCATCGCTCCCCGCAGTTCGCGGAGGGCTCGCGGGTCGTGATGGCGCAGCTCCATCAACGCGAAGATCGCCTCCGAGTCGACCGTCATGTCCTCCTCGCAGCGCTCGATCCCGTAGCGCGCAAGAAGCTCGTCGTCGTTCTCGATGACTCCGTTGTGGACGCCTATCACGCTGCCGTGGCGAATGGGGTGGTTGTTGCCCCCGATCTCCGGGTGGCCCTTCGTGTAGTCGCGGACATGGAGAAGCGCCTGTGAGGTGGTCTTCGGGACCTCGATCTCGTCGAGCAAGGCGCTCGCCCCGCCGCGCAGCTTGCTGACCTCGACCCGTCCGTGCTCGTCTCGGAACGCATAGCCGACCGCGTCGGCGCCGCGCTCGGAGATGCCGGCGAGGAGGGCCTGTGCCGCGAGCGTCCGGTCGACGCGCGACTCAGGGCTCAGGCTATATCCGGCGATTCCGCACACGAAATGACCTCATCTGCCTCGAACGGACCTCCTCATTGAGGGTAGACGACGAACAGGACCGCTTGGTTGCCGGCGGACGTTGCGTTCTCGTTCATCCGTCGGATCCCTCGTCGGCGATCGGATCCCTCAAGCGGGGCAGAGCCGCCGCCGATACATGCGCCGTGGAAGGCAATGCCGCCGAGCATCTCTTCGACTCCGCGGAGGGCGAGACGCCCGCCGTCGACGACGCCGAGTCGCGCGAGCGCCCCGATCTTGCGGGGCCGAGCGCCGACGACCCCCTGAAGCTGTACGTCCGCCAGATCGGTGACGGAAGGCTCCTGACACCCGCCGAGGAGCGCGAGCTCGCTCGGCGCAAGGACGACGGCGACGATGCGGCCAAGCGACGCCTCATCGAGTCGAACCTGCGTCTCGTGATGTCGATCACACGCAACTACACACGGGCGGACGTCCCGCTCCTCGACCTCATCCAGGAGGGGAACCTGGGCCTGATCCGGGCGGTCGAGAAGTTCGACTACCGGATGGGATTCAAGCTTTCGACCTATGCGACCTGGTGGATCAAGCAGGCCATCTCACGTGCGCTCGCGGAGCAGGGTCGGACGATCAGGCTCCCCGTACACGTCGCCGATCAGGTGCGGCGGGTCACGAAGGCGCGGCGCCTCCTCGGCCAGAAGCTGAACCGCGACCCGTCGCTGACCGAGATCGCGACGGAGATCGGGTTCACGCCCGAACGCGTCCAGGAGTTGATCGATCTCGTGCAGGACCCGGTCAGTCTCGAGACGCCCATCGGCGACGGCGACAGCTCGGTCGCCGATCTCATTCCGGACACGAGCGCCGACCAGCCCGAGATGACGACCGCCGACCGAGCGCGCTCCACCGAGCTTCTCGACGCGCTCGCCAAGCTCCAGCCTCGCCAACGCCGTGTGGTCGTCGAGCGGTTCGGGCTCGACGGAGTGCGGCCGCGGACGCTCGAGGAGGTTGGTGCGAACCTCGGGATCACCCGCGAGCGCGTCCGCCAGCTCGAGGCACGCGCGCTCCGCGAGCTCAGGGCGATCGCGCCCGCGCTCGAGCTGTACCTGCGCACCTGATAGGCGCGTCCGGCCCGTCAGGTGAGGTCGACCGACTCCATCTCTCGGAGCGTCGCCAAGCGGCGCAAGGATTCGAGCTCGATCTGCCGGACCCGCTCGCGAGTCAGGCCGAGCCGCCGCCCGATCTCCTCGAGCGTCTGCGCCTCCGCGCCGCCGAGCCCGTAGCGCATCACGACGACTTCCCGCTCGCGTTGCGGAAGTGAGGAGAGCGCGCGCCGGAGCGCCTCGCTGCGCAGGTTGAGCTCGACTGCCTCCTCCGGGAGCGGCTCGTCACCGGCCACGAAGTCGCCGAACACCGCGTCGTCGCCGTCCCCGACCGGTGCGTCGAGGCTCGTCGACGCGCGCGCCGCAGCGCGCACCTCCAGCACCTGTTGCACGGTGAGTGACGCCTCGTCCGCGATCTCCTCAAGCGTCGGCTCACGGCCGAGCTGCGTCCACAAGAGACGATCGGCGCGGTTGATCTTCTGCAGTCGCTCGACGATGTGCACGGGCATCCGGATCGTGCGCGCCTTGTCCGCGAGTGCACGCGCGACCGCCTGCCTGATCCACCAGGTCGCGTAGGTCGAGAACTTGAAGCCGCGCCGCCAGTCGAACTTCTCGACCGCGCGAATGAGCCCGAGGGTCCCTTCCTGGATGAGGTCGAGGAAGGGGAGCCCCTGATTGCGGTAGTTCTTCGCGATCGAGACGACGAGCCGGAGGTTCGACTGGATCATCCGCTCCTTCGCCTCCATGTCGCCGCGCTCGATCCGTTTCGCGAGCTCGACTTCTTGCGCCGCGGTCAGGAGCTGATGCCGACCCGCCTCGCGAAGGAAGAGCTGGAGCGCGTCGGTCGTCGTCTCGACCGGCGCGGTGATGGCTGCGACCACCTCGGAGTGGGGGAGGGGAAGCTCGACGATCTCGATCGCCCGCTGGTCGAGCTCGCGCAGGAGCGCGTCCTGCTCGAGCTCGGTCAGTTCGTACGCCTCGGCGATTTCCGCGAGATCGGACGCGCGGATCGTCCCGGTCTGCTCGGACAGCTCAAGCAGCTGGCGAATGTCCTCGACGAGGAGGATGTGCTCGATATCGATCTGGGTCACGCGCGGCGGGGGGAAGGCGAGCTGTGTCAGATACCACTCTCTCGCGTAGGCCGTCCTGTGTCTAGGGCAAAGAGCGAAAAATCCCTCGGTTACGTGAGGTCGTCTGCGAGCAGGTCGAGCAGGAGCCCGTCGGCCCAGCTTTGCTCGGCGTGGTCCCACCAGTACCTGCGCAGGACGCCTACGCGCCGGAAGCCGACAGCCTCGTAGCAGCGGATCGCGCGTGAGTTCGCCTCGGCCGGATCGATGACGATCCGATGATGGCCGCGATCCTCGATGAGGTGGCGACAGACGGTGCGCACGACGTCCTGCCCGAGGCCGCGGCCTTGGGCTTTCGGGTGGAGGAAGAGATCGAGCCCCGCATGCCGGAACTCGGGGTTGTCTTCCTCATAGGCCTGGACGAAGCCGATGAGCTCGCGGTCGAGCTCCACGAACCAGCACGCGAGGTCGGCGCGCGTGAGCTTGGCCCGGATGTAGTCGGGCTCGCGCGGCGGCCACCAACGCGCGACCTCCGGAACCGCGTTCATCTTGGCGACGCGCGCAACGTCGTCGTCCGTCATCGCGCGCAGCAGAACGCGGTCTCCGCTGAGCACAGGCACTTCCATCGGGTGCAGTGAATCAGCCCAGAGCGAGCTGCCGGCCAATGCACGAGAACGGGCGTTATGTCAAGTCGAACCGCGAGGCGGCCGTTGCCGGCACCCCACTCGGCGCTTGTCCGAACGCGACGATCCGGCGCAGGACGTACTCTTCTCGGCCGTCCTCCGCAACGAATCGAGGGAGCACGTGAACACGAAGCATCCGGCAGTGATCGCAGTCGCGTTCGTCGTGGGCGTTGCGTTGATCGTTCTCGCCGTCGTCTACTGGGCCGAGCCTGCCGGCTCTCTCCCCTCGTGGATCCCCGGGCACGCGGCGGGATCCGGGCACCACCACGTGAAGCACGGGATCGCCGCGTTCCTGGTCGGGCTCGCGCTCCTGATCTTCGCCTGGTTCCAGACCGGCAAGAGGCAGCCGGCGAGCGACGACGCTGCTTGATCCTCGCCTCGCTCATCACCTACTGGCAGGCCGTCCTCCTCGGACTGCTCCAGGGCGTGACCGAGCTCTTCCCGATCTCGAGCCTCGGCCACAGCGTGATCATCCCGCAGCTCCTCGGGTGGAACATCCACCAGAACGACCCGTACTTCATCAGCTTCCTCGTCGCCACCCACCTCGCGACGGCGATCGTCCTCCTCGCGTTCTTCTGGCGAGATTGGGTGCGAATCGTGAAAGGCCTCGCCCGTAGCCTCCGCGACCGCGGGATCGGCCCGGACGACACAGACGCGAAGCTCGGCTGGCTGCTCGTGATCGGCACGATCCCCGCAGGGATCCTGGGATTGTTGCTCGAGCATGCGCTGCGAGGCGTCTTCGCGTCGGCGCAGTCGGCGTCGTTCTTCCTCATGCTGAACGGCGTCCTGCTCTTCGGCGCCGAGGCGCTGCGGCGCCGAGCTCCGCAAACGGACACCGACGACGACACGCGTATCGCGAGGCAGGTCGGCTTTCCGCAGTCCTTCTTCGTCGGTGCGGCGCAAGCGCTCGCCCTCATCCCCGGGTTCTCACGCTCGGGAGCGACGATGGGCGGCGGGCTCCTCGTCGGCCTCTCGCACAAGGACGCCGCACGCTTCGCCTTCCTCCTCGCGACGCCGATCATCGGAGCGGCCGCGCTGCTCAAGCTGCCCGAGCTATTCGGCTCGCAGGGGGACGGGATCCGCGGCCAGGCGCTCGTCGCCTCCCTCTGCGCCGGCGTCACGGCGTACCTCTCGGTGCGGTTCCTGATGCGCTACTTCGAGACGCGGACGCTCGTGCCGTTCGCCGTCTGGTGCCTCGGGTTCGGCGCCGCGTGCAGCGTCTACTTCGCCGTGCGTTGAGCGCGCTCGGAAGAGCTCGTGGCGTCGAGAGAAAAACGTCGCAAATTGCAGCAATCCGGTGAACGAGGGACTTGACCCGTCTAGGCGAGTCCCATAGCGTGGCGATTGCACCGAGCACGGAGCGCGATTAGGTCGAAGCGCAGCTCGAAGGCTCTACGCGGAAGCGGACGGTCAGCGGGCTGAGTGGACGAAAGCGCCACCGGCTCGGTGAATTTTTTTTGGTCCGGCGTGCGCATTCTCCCCGTCGTCGCCTCGATAGCATCAGCCGTGATGCACCTGCGCATGCCAAGCATCGACCAGGGCGTCCAGGCGTTCATCTGGACACTTGTCTTCTTCCTCTTCATGTGGCTCGGCGCGCTCGCTGTCGGCTTCTCCGGGCCGACGTCCTTCGTCGTCTCGCTGCTCCTCGCGTGCGGAATCTTCCTGCTCGTGAGGACGCGCGGCGGCGACTACCCCAGGCCCAGGTAGCCCAAGCTCACTAGCGCCGGCGCTCGTTGCTCAACGCTGCGACGAGGCGATCGGCGAACTCGCGTCCGAGTGTGGCTTCGAGGCGCAGCAGAGCCGGCATTCGCGTGACGTCTTCGTCAGCGGGCAGGTCCAGCGCCTTGACGTCCGCGAGAAGCCTGAGAGAGCCCGCGGGAGCCACCTTGGCGAGTACGGCGGCGCTCATGCGACGGTTATCGTCGGCCCCCCCTCGACGCGAGATCCCTGGCCGGAGTGAAGGCCCAGTCGACGAGGGCCCAGTCGACGAAGGCCCAGTCGACGAGGGCAGAGCGGGTCCCTCGTTCAGCTCACCGTTCGAGGTCCAACCTCCGCTCGTCGAAGCGAGACGACTCGAGCTCGGCGCGGAACTCCTCGATCGTCCGCAACGCGTCGTGTCCGAACACGTGGTCGACGACGCCGACCCATGCATCGTTCCAGAACGGGATGTCGAGGTGCTCGCGCGTCACGAGGTTGACCGACGTCGCCGAACAGACCGGACAGCGAGCTGCGACTCCGAGCAGGCGCTCGCCGGGCGCAATCACCGAGAGCGCGGAGGGAGTGATCGGCTGCGGCCGACCCTCGAGGAAACAGAAGAAGCTCCACGGCCACTCCCCCGCGCCGATCCTCGCGGCGGCAAGCCCCGTCAGCTCAGCGTCGAGCGCATCCTTCCGTCCGGTGAGCAGGTTCTGGAACTTTCCGCCGACCCCAACGCCGACGGGGGCGACATCGAGAGCGTCGTGTGTGACGAGACCGGCGTGGTGCGACCCGCACGTGCACGAGAAGGTGACCTCGAACACGGCCGGGTGCGATGTGCCCGGCAGCCGCTCGAGCATCCGGAAGTCGGAGAGCGGCACCCTCGGCTCCCTTCCATGCGGACAAGCGAAGGAATACGTGCGTGTGAGCGGGTCGTACACCTTGTCTCCTTGTACGTGCGCGATCGGACGGCGCGCTACACGTTTGGCTAGTCCGCTAGACCGGAATCTGCTCAGCAGATGCGGTCGCGTGAACATGCCTACCACTGCAGTCGCTTCGCGGCTGCGGTGTTTGGGATTTCCTACCAGCGCTAGTACTGGATGAGGGAATGGACGTCGTGCCCGCCGAGGCGCTCCCGGCCGTGCAGGAACGTCAGCTCGATGACGAAGAGGACGCCGGCTACTGTCCCGCCCAGGCCCTCGACGAGCTCGACCTTGGCCTTCGCCGTGCCGCCCGTCGCGAGGACGTCGTCCAGCACGATCACCCGAGCCCCGGCGGTGACTGCGTCGCGGTGCATCTCGAGGCTGTCGGTTCCGTACTCGAGCTCGTAGGTTGCGCTCACGGTCTCCCACGGCAGCTTCCCGGGCTTGCGGGCGGCGATGAATCCCGCGCCGAGCTCGTATGCGAGCGCGGCGCCGAATATGAACCCACGCGCCTCGGCGCCCAGAATGAGATGGGGCTCGCGAGGGCGTGACCACTCGGCGAGCCGCAGGATCGTCTCCCGAAAGTACTCGGGATCGGCGATGAGCGGCATCACGTCCTTGAAGACGATCCCCTCCTTCGGGAAGTCGGGGACGTCCCTGATCTTCGAGCTCAGGTCGAGCGTCACGAGGCTCGCTCGACCGCACCGCGCAGGTCGCGCAAGAAGAGCAGTTGCGTGAGATCTTCGGCGACACGGGCAAGGGACTCGAGGTCGTCGAGGGCGCTCTTTCGCCGCTCGGGGGTGCGCGAGCGGAGGCCGGGCGCCACGAGCTGCTCCAAGAGCGCCGCCTGCCGGGCGGCAGCCGTGAGGAACGTCCGGAGATGGCGCGCGTCGATGCCGAAACGCGCGAGCCGCGCACACGCCGCCGAGATGTCGGCCTCGCTCTCGCGATAGAGGTGCTCCCCTCCCTCGGTGCGCGACACGACGATGCCGAACTCCTCCAGCTCACGCACGAAGTCGGGTGGCACCGAGGCCCGGTCGCAGAGCTCGGCGACGTCGATCTCGGCCTCCTGTCCCGTGAAGCCGACGCTCCTGCGGCGGGCGCGATCGGCGCTCGCCCCCGGACCGGCGAGCTCTTCCCGGATCACCCGCAGCGGGAGGAACTCGTCCCGTTGCAGCCGCAGGATGGTCGCCAGCCGCTCGATGTCGTCGGGGGAGAAGAGCCGGTATCCGCCTCGCGTTCGGCGGGGCGCGATCAGTCCCTGGTCTTCCAGGTAGCGGATCTTCGAGACCGAGATATCCGGGAAAACGCCACGAAGCTCCTCGCACACGGCACCGATCGTTCGGAGCCGCACCTCGGCGGGCTCCTGGCCGCGTCTGCGTTCCGCGACGGTGGTCATCGCCGGAGAAAGGTCATACGGTATTTTCCGATCTGCACCTCGTCGTCGTCCTGCAGGACTGTCGACTCGATGCGGCGGCGGTTCACGTACGTCCCGTTGAGGCTCCCGAGGTCGCGAATCGTGAAGGTTTCGCCGGTGCGCTCGAGCTCTGCGTGTCGCCGGGAGACCGTGACGTCGTCGAGGAAGATCTGGCACTCGGGCGAGCGGCCGATGAGCGTCTTTCCCTCGGGCGGGTGAAATGTCTGTCCCGCGATGCCTCCGCCCGAGCGAACGACGAGGACCGGGCCGCCCGCGGACGCGACCGCGGTGTCCTGGTCCTCACCTTCTGTGTCGGGATCGATGCTCATCGTGGTCTCGGAGCCAGGTTCCGGTGTGAGGACTGCGCCGCAGCGCGGGCAGTAGTTAGACGTCGCCGGGCTCAGGAAGCCGCATTCGGCGCAATAGACGTGCGTTCTCACGCGTCGCCGTCACTGGCCTTCGGCGCCGCCTTGCCGGCGAGAATCTCGCTCAGACGCTCGACATCCGCGAGCTTCGCCTCCCCCGCGCTCACCTGCTCGCGGAGGCGCGCGACGAGCTCGGCTCGAAGGATGTCGATACGACCATGCAGGACGCGCCTGCGGAAGGAGATCTCGTCCTCCTCCTTCTCGAGCTCATGGATCATGGTCCGCAGGTCGTCGTCGTTGAGAGTCGCGAAGTCGGGAAGGGGTTCCACGTAAGCGGCCTTTCTTCGTTGGTCACCTGAGTAAAGCAGCACCTGAGCCGAGGGGTCAACCTCAGGTTGAGAGTTTTGTGACCTATTCGGTGTGTGCGTGCGTCTCCCTGCCTGGCTCGCCGGGTGCGAGCTCACGGCGTGCTCGCACCAGGTACTGGATACCGGCGATCAGCGCGAGGACGATCCCGAACCACAGGAGGACGAGCGGCCAGAGCGTTCCCTCAGCGGTGACGATCACGACGCAGAGCGAGGCGTAGAGGACCCAGGTCGCGGCCTTCCCCAGGAAGCTCACCTCGAACGCGTATCCACGAGGGACGAGGAACTTGTACCCGAGGACGAGCAGGAGATCGCGCCCGAGGATGATGAGCGTCGCGAGCAGCGGAATCCTGCCCGTCGCCCACAGCGCGACAACGGCGGTCACGATCATCACCCGGTCGGCGAGTGGGTCCGCGACCTTGCCGAACGCCGACTCGACGTTCCAGCTGCGGGCGAGGTAACCGTCGACCTGATCGGTGAGCGCCGCGCCGGCGAAGAAGAGTCCCGCCCCCCATGCCGCCCCGTCTCCGGCGCGCACCAAGAGGACGACGAAGACGGGAATCGCCGCGAAGCGAAGGATCGTCAGGGCGTTCGGAATGTGCTGTCGCACCGTGGCCCACGCCATCCCGCAACCGTAGTCGCCTTCGGTGTCAGACACCGGCCACGAGACGTCCGCAAGAGCCATGCCGCCCATCGTCGTGTCAGCGACTCGAAATCCGGCTCCAGTACTCGCCCAGCGTAGTGTGGACAAATTCGACCTCTTTTGTTGCGAACGCCTGGTGTCTGACACCGGGTGGTAGCGTCGCGCCCTCGTGGCTCCCGAGACCCTCGTCCTGCCCGGATTCGTCAACGCCCACAGCCACACCTTCCAGCGCGCGCTACGTGGACGGGGCGCCGGGCGAGACTTCTGGGCCTGGCGCGAGACGATGCTCGCCGAGGCCGGACGGCAGACGCCGGAGCTCGTGCGTTCGTCATACGAGGCGGCCTACCGCGAGATGCGAGGCGCCGGCTACACGGCCGTGGGCGAGTTCCACTATCTCGGTCTCCCCGAGGCATTCGCGGGCCGTGAGGCGGCCTCGGCAGCCGGGGTCGACCTTGTGTTGCTTCACGTCGCGTACGCTCGTGGTGGCCTCCCCCGCCTCCGCCAGGAGTCGGTTCGCGCCTACCTCACCGAGGTCGAGAGCCTCCGCACGGCGGGCCTGGCAGTCGGGCTCGCTCCGCATTCGGTGCGCGCGTGCCCGGCCGACTGGCTGCGGGAGATCTCGCGCTACGCAGAGCGCGAAGAGCTTCCCTTCCACGTTCACGCCGACGAGCAGCCGAAGGAGATCGAAGAGTGCCTCGCCGAGCACGGGTGCCGCCCGATCGAGCTCCTCGCGCGCACCGGCTGTCTCGGGCCGCACACGACCGTGGTTCACGCGACGCACGCCGACGGCACCGAGCTCGACCTGCTCGCGTCGACCGGTACGACGATCTGCGCGTGCCCGACGACGGAAGCCGACCTCGGCGACGGCTTCCTCCCTGCGGAACGCATCCGAACACGCTCGATCCCGCTTTGTATCGGCTCCGACTCGAACATCCGGATCGACCCGCTCGAGGAGCTACGTGAGCTCGAGGGGATCGCACGGCGACAGACCGGTCGGCGGGGCGTCTTCACGACTGATGAGCTGCTCGGCTTCGGCACGGACACCGGCGCGCAGGCACTCGGTCTCGAGAGCTGGCCCACGATCGAGATTGACGGCAGTCACGTCTCGCTCGCAGGGGTCGCGGACGATGATCTTCTTCCCGCGCTCGTCGCCGGCTGCGCCGCCGACGTCGTCGTTCGAGGAATGAACCCGGTCGACCCCGTCGTTTGAAGGCCGCGTGGACGTCTCGGAGCAGACCTTCGAGCAGGACGTGATCGAACGGTCGCGTGAGACGCCCGTGCTCGTCGACTTCTGGGCGGACTGGTGTGGCCCCTGCCATGCGCTCGCCCCTGTTCTGCAGCGCGAGGTCGAGAGCCGCGGCGGAGAGGTCGTGCTCGCCAAGATCGACGTCGACGCGAATCCCGGTCTCGCGGCGACGTATCGAGTCCAGGGCATCCCCGCGGTCAAGGCGTTCCGCGACGGACGCGTCGTCGCGGAGTTCGTGGGAGCGCGCGGGGCCGCTGCGGTGGCGAGCTTCCTCGACGAGCTCCTCGCACCACCGCGCCTTGCCGCCCTCGTCGACGAGCTGCGCGCACGCGGGGAGCTAGCGGAAGTCCTCGCGGCTCTCGACAGAGGTGACGAAGGGAACGCGCTCGAGCTCGTGCTCGAGGCGATTCCGGAATCCACACCCGATCGCCGCGAGCAGCTGCGAGATCTCGCGGTGGCGATCTTCGAGCAGCTCGGGCAGGACGACCCGACGACGATCGCATACCGGCGCCGGTTGGCGACCGCGCTCTACTGAGGAAGGCCGGTCCGGGCCCGGGCGGTCCAGCGTGTCGTCGCGTCGAGGTACGCGCGCTCGGCGCCGGCTCCCTCTCTCCCCCAGGCCCCGTCATATGCCGGGCGGCCGAGCTCCGCTCGCGCGGGCTCGATCTGTGTGCCCTCCTGCCATTCGTTGTAGCTCGTGATCGTCACGAGGTCTGCCCTCGCGCGGAGCGCGGCCCTCCACATCCGGTCGTACCAAGTCCCGCCTCGACGCCGCCGAACGAGCTGGTCGCCGGTCGCGAGCCGAGCGTCGTAGCCGGGACCGACCGAAGGCGCGCAGAGAAGGCCCGCAGCGTGCGCCTCCGTGCAGATACGCGCGAACGTGGAGCCGTTCCACGTGCCCACGTCGTAGGTGTACAGGCCGTCGAACCCAGCGGCCTTCGCGCGGCCGACAAGAGTCGTCTGTCCGAAGATCCTCACGCCGTCCAGCCCTGAGAGCGCCTCAGCCCAGGCGGCCGACGGATCGCTGTCGGCGTCGTAGACAAAGAAGTCCGTGATCCCGCTCTGTGCGAGTTGCGCGATGTCCAGCGCCGTGCTCGCAGGGGTGCGCCCCGGATAAGGCTCGAGATGGATCGCGACGTCGAGACCGTTCCGCTTCGCGGCGTCCAGGACGAGCGGCAGGCGATCCGCCTCGGGCGACCCGAATCCCCACCAGGAGACGACGACGGTGTCGACACCGGCCGTTCTGATCTCTCGCATCTGCGCGTCGACGACCTTTAGGTTCGACGACGAGTAGAGACCGCGGGCCGGAAAGTAGCGTGTGGAGAGAATCGGGGCGCCGTCGTGCTGGACGTACCAATGCGCCCAGCCCCCGTCCCGACGAGGCGTCGAGTACCAGGGGTAGTAGAAGATCGCGATCTGCCCGGTTGCCGCCGCCTCGACAGAGCCGGATCCCGAGCCAACAGGAACGGCCACAGTCGCGAAACATGCCGCGCCCGCCACGACCCAAAGGAGCCTCTTCGTTCTCAACGCCCGCCGCGCAGGACTCTAACGTCCTCTGTCGGATGTTCAAGAGGCGGCTCGAGCCTTCTCGCTCCGGTCCGAGTCGCATCCGCCCGACTAGGATCCGGCCCGGTGCCTTCGTATCGCTATCTGATCGTCGGCGGTGGGATGACGGGAGATGCGGCCTGCCGCGGGATCCGAGATCACGATTCGGATGGAACGATCGGCCTCGTGTCCGCCGAGGCACACGAGCCCTACGCTCGTCCGCCGCTTACGAAAGCGCTCTGGAAAGGGAAGGCCGAGGACTCGATCTGGCGCGGCACGCGCGACGTCGGCGTCGAGCTGCACCTCGACCGGGAGATCGTCTCGCTCGACCTGGATGCGAGGCAGGCGACGGACGCTTCAGGCGAGACCTACACGTACGAGCGACTGCTGCTCGCGACCGGAGGCACGGCTCGCCGCATTCCGTCGGCGCCCGAGGGCGTCCTCTTCTACCGCACCGTCGACGACTATCGACGCCTGCGCGAGGTCGCAGGCGACGGCGTTCGCGTCGTCGTCATCGGAGGGGGCTTCATCGGCTCCGAGATCGCGGCCGCGCTGCAGATGAACGGATGCGCCGTGAACATCGTCTTCCCGGACGACGGCGTCAGCGCAAGGGTGTTCCCTCGCGAGCTCGCAGCGTTCGTGACGGAGTACTACGAGGAGCAGGGCGTTCAGGTGCTCGCTGGCGATTCCGTCTCGGCAATCGAGTCGGGCGACGGATCGTTCCGCGTGACCACCGAGAGGGGCCGCGCGGTCGAGGCCGATGCTGTCGTCGCCGGGCTCGGGATCGTGCCCAGGACCGACCTCGCCGAGGCCGCAGGTCTTCCGGTCGACGACGGCATACTCGTCGACGAGCTCGGGCGGGTAGGCGGACGCGAGGACGTCTTCGCCGCCGGCGACGTCGCGCGCTTTCCCGTTCCCGCGCTGGGCGGGACGCGCCGGGTCGAGCACGAAGACCATGCGAACACGCACGGCCGCCACATCGGAGCGAACCTCGCGGGAGCCGGGCAGCCGTACGAGCACCTTCCGTTCTTCTACTCCGACCTCTTCGACCTCGGCTACGAAGCCGTCGGGGACGTCGAGGCGCGACGGCCGGCGATCGCGGAGTGGGCCGAGCCCAATCGGAAGGGAGTCGTCTGCTACCTCGGCGACGGGGGGAAGCCCGTCGGATTTCTGCTCTGGGACGTGTGGGACCGGGTGGAGCGCGCCCGCGAGCTCATCCTGGGCGGGGCACCCGTCGATGCGTCGACCGTTCGCGAGTTGATGAGCTGATTCGCGGCTCGCGTTGACTACGACGCCGTCGGCTGGACCTCAGCCGCGCGGGTCCGCGAGTTGCGCTGGAGCTTCCGCCAGATCCGCGCGGCAATGACGCTGCCGCTCGTCGTCAGCGCGAGCGCTAGGACGTCGAACACGACGTACCCGCTCGCCGCACCGCTCGGTGGGTTCCCCTGTGGCAGATCGAGCCCAGGAACGACCGCCTTCCACGTCCACGTTCCGATTGCCGTTCCGTACAGCTCGAGCGCCGCGACCGCGACGAAGACGCCGGCGTACACGGGTCGGCGAGTCCACACGAGGACCGCCACCAGGAACGCGCAGCCCATCGCGCCCGATGCATCGGCGGCAGGAAGCACCGTGAGCCCCGCGATTCCCCAGCCAACTGCGCCCGCACCGGCAAGCACGATCAAGACGCCTGGACGTCTCGCCATCACCGTCGCCAGGGAGAGGCCTGCGAGATAGACGAGGCCGTGCCCCGGCGGCACGAACGCCGGAAGATTGTGGAGCCGATAGCTGTAGACGCCCCATACGAGAGAGCCGACCACCTCGCCCATCGTCGCGATCCCCACGACGGCGAGCGTCTGCAGACGCACCGCCGAAGGGTGGAGCAGGAGGAGTGCGCCGAGAACGGCCGCGGTCAGGACTCCGAGCAGGAGTTGTTCCTGCCGGTCGACGTAGCGATCGAGCCACAACCCGCCCGCGACGTACGTCGTCGCCACGATGAGGGTGAGCGCGGCCCGAAGCACGGGGCGTTCTTCGCCGCGCAGGCGCCCTGCGGTTCGCCGCCCTTCCACGCAGCGAACCCTACGGATCCGGCCGTGGGCGCGTTGTCCAAACGGCCGGGCTGAAGCCGGGCTCAGTAGCGCGATTTCGGGGACATGACAGCCCCGATGATCCACAGGATCGGGAAGATGATCCCGATGATGAACAGAGCCATGTGGCGGTTCCGGAGCGTGAGAACGCCGGCGGTGATCAGCAGGATCAGGTACAGGATGCCGAGCCCACCGAACCAGAACCAAGCGAGTGCTAAGGGCATAGTTGCCTCCTTTGACTGCAAAGGATCGCGTCAGCGTCGGACGACGTAGGGCGTTCAACGGTTCAGGCGACCTGGTGGGGAGCGCAGAGGTCTCCGCGTCGGCCAACCATTCCGGAGCTTCCACGCTCGGTTCGGGTAGCCTGCGCGCCCGCCGTGCGCCTGCTCCTCCCCGCCCTCGGTCTCCTCCTCGGCCTCGTCGCGACGAGCGGAGCGGCTCGCGCGGAGACCAAGTCGCCCAGTTCCGTAAGCATCACCGCTGTGGGCGACATCGCGATGGCCCCCTCTACTGACGGCGGGGGCGGCTTCTTTCCTCGCATGCGCAGCGCCCTGACGGGCGACGTCGTCCTCGGGAATCTGGAGGGCACGCTCGCGACCGGCGGCACGTCGAAGTGCTCCCCGTCGAGCACGAACTGCTTCGCATTTCGGGCGCCGCCTGCCTATGCGAGCGTGCTGCGGCGCGCCGGCTTCACGATCATGAACCTCGCCAACAACCACGCGCTCGATTACGGCCCCACAGGCCAGTCGCAGACTGTTGCCGCTCTCGATCGAGTCGGCCTTCGCCACACGGGGCGGCCCGGCGAGATTGCATACGTCCGCGTCGGGAACACGCGCATCGCGCTGCTCGGGTTCGCGCCCTATGCGTGGGCGCAGAGCCTGCTCGACATTCCAGCCGCCGTGCGCCTCGTCCGGCGGGCGGCCGCGAAGGCCGACATCGTGCTCGTGACCATGCACGCAGGAGCGGAGGGCGCCGCACACGAGCACGTGCGACCGGGCACGGAGACCTTCCTCGGTGAGAACCGCGGCAACGCCATCGCCTTCTCGCACGCAGTCGTGAAAGCGGGCGCGGACGTCGTGGTCGGGAGCGGCCCCCACGTGCTTCGCGGGATGGAGTGGTATCGGGGGCGTCTGATCGCATACAGCCTCGGGAACTTCCTCGGCAACGGGACGCTCGCGCTCTCGGGCCCGGACGGCGTGAGCGGCGTGCTGCGGGTGACGCTCCGCCGGAACGGCTCGTGGGCCGGCGGAAGCGTCGTGCCGGTTCGCCTCGTCTCGCCGGGAGTTCCCGCGCCCGACCCCTCGGGAGCGGCCCTCGACGAGGTGCGCTCGCTCTCGAGGCAGGACTTCGGCCGGAACGCGGTCCGCGTCACCCGCAGCGGCACACTACAGCCGCCCCTGGCGGACCGGCTAGTCCGTCCGGTTCCCGAGTAGCCGCGGCGTCTCGAAGGGGCGTTAGTACGATCCGCCGCCGCAAGCGGCGGTCAGAAGCACCAGCACCGCGAGGAGAAGGCCGCTGAGTAGGTAGATATCGATGCGTCTCATGCCCATGACTACGCCCCGAAAGAGAGTGCGGTTTTCGAACGCGCGGCGCGAGCCGCCCAAGCCGGCGTCCAAGCCTCGACGGAGGCGGAGCGGGGTTCTCGTCTAGGTATCCCCCTTCGATGGGTCCTGGGCGAGCTTCCGTTAGGGCCCGGTCGGCAACGGTGTCGGCGCGGAGGTGCTACAGAACCAGCCGCTGCCGTTCCACCGCGCAACCTGCTTGTTCAAGCAGCCCTGAGGGAGTGCGTAGGCCGGGTCGATCGAAAGCGTCGTCGTGCCGTCCTGGGTGTCGGCGGTCAGACCCGCCCCGACCACGAACGAACCCAGCTCGTTTCCGGTCAGATGCACTTGCACTTGATTACCGGTGTACGGCTTCCACGGCGAGTCGCCGCTCGCGAACTTCGTGAGGTCGCCACCCGGGTTGAGGCAACCCGTGCCGCTCGTGAAGCTGCTTGAGAACTGCACGCCGAGGGCTACGCAAAACACCCGGAACACGAAAGCCCCGCGTTAGCAGGGCTTTCGATGCGTCCCGCGGGTAATGGTCGATGCCGCCGAGGCCGACGTCGCTGCGCCAGCCGCGACGATCAGCGCCGCCAGCGTCAGAGCGATGGCCGGGACCGTGTGTAGGGGCTTCATCTGACCCTCCTCCGCGAGCCTGACCTGCGGCACCAGCTCGCGCGTCGGCGAAATGGGTACGCTCGAGCTTCCTCTCACCCGGGAGCCGCAGGTAGAGACCAGAGGGCTGGAATGTTCCACCCTTTCGAGGCGAACACTCGCGTTCGTGTCACGCCGAAGCAAGAACGAGCGCGACGAGCGCTCCGGCTGGCAAAGTGCTAGCAAACCCGAACGCAAAACCCACGGAGACGAGAAAGCGCCGCGTTTGCAGCGCTTTCCTTCGATCGGGGCGCCGAGATTTGAACTCGGGACCTCTAGTCCCCCAGACTAGCGCGCTAACCAGGCTGCGCCACGCCCCGTTGCTCCGACACCTTAGCGCCCCGCTCAGCGAATAGGCTGACCGATCCCGAGCACGTTGCCCTCCCTGTCGCGGAACCGAGGAGTTCGACCA
>WNGD01004584.1_pt1 | contig 22251 bp, 19 predicted proteins | sample 5400671 | NCBI WGS metagenome assembly WNGD01 (sample SAMN13153369, study PRJNA577476) | soil metagenome | isolation source: 40 cm soil or saprolite under grassland replicate 2 | place: USA:California | collected 2016-06-15 | reverse complement strand
ATCCAGTTGAAAGACGAGGCGTAGACCATGGGGATTGCGTTGTCCGCAGACAAAGCAGCGTTGATAGTCGGTCGTGTCGTTCAGTTCCATCTGCACAGTCCAAATGTGATGTACTATCCCCCGCACTCAGCAACCAGTTATAGCGCTGGCAGGAATACAAGAAAAAGCTCAAAAGTAACCGAGTATAAGGATTCTAACAGAAGGAGGACTTCTGCTGCAAGCTTTCACCCAGGATGACAAAGTATAACCCTGCTGACATATAGCCATCACACGAATTTTAGGGTATATTGTAGATGAGATATCAGACATCCACCACTAGCGGCGGACTTTGAGACAAAAATCATTGGTAGTGCGTAACTATCTTTGAAGCTCATCCCTAAATTTCAGGAAGTGGCATACCACAGCCACCAATCAATGTAGAGTGAGGTAAGTACTATGGCAAACAAGGCAAGCGGCAATACATCCTCCGCTGTTTCCACCAATGATATAAAGAAGCAGCAGCAGAAGCAGGCCAAACGAGAAGCTAAAGCAATGTTGGCAGTCGAGGAAGCTAAAGCGGCTGTGCAGAGTGCCGAGAAGAAACTTGCTAAAGCACAGGCACGCCTCGAGGCGCGAACTGCACATCTACATAGCCTCGAAGCCGACTTAGCCGAACTTCGCACTTCACACCAGGAGCTTGTAGTGAGTGCGCCGGATACCGGTTTTGACCATCAGACTGGACAGCCTGAGCCAGAAGAAGCAACACAAGCGAGTGCACCAGAAGCCCAGGTGAGTGCGCCGGATACTGGTTTTGAGCATCAGACTGGACAGCCTGAACCGGAATATGATACGGCTGGCTCAAATCAAGCAGAACAGGTATCAGGTGTGTCTTCAGAAACGCAAAGCCCCCAATCCGAGCTATACGTATCCCCAGGATTGACTCGATTCTGTACGGACAAGGAGTGGTGGAGCGGTTGCGTGGGGGCCTTGTGCTTGTCCTCTTGCCAACTGCGATCAAAGTAGTCAGGCGTAAATAGTAGTCCCGCCAGGAAGGTGAAGGAGCACGGTGCTCAACCCTGGTCAGAACTTCCTGCCTTTCGCCTCAAATATTTATGATGAAAATGCCTGGCCCTTTTGCCTCTCGGGGCAAGCACGCCTTTCCCTTTTAAATCTAGATAAATCCATAAGGAGATACCAAGCAAAATCCCGCTAAAGAGGTAGCCCCCTACTACGTCGCTGGCCCAATGATCGCCCAGGTAGATACGCGAGGGACCAACCAGCACGACAAACAACGCCGAAATAATCAGCAGCGCGGTACGCCACCAGTAATGGCCTTTGAAGAGGATGATACCCAAAGATAATAGTATCCCCCAGAATGCAACATAGGACATTACGTGACCGCTGGGAAAGCTATTCCCGCGAGCAGCCTGAATTATCTCGACTAGATTTGCCGTAGGACGAGGACGCGCCACGATGTACTTAATCAGATCGTTTAGCAAGGCGCTCACAGCAGATACTACCACCACCAGGATGGCTTCTAAACGCAGATCTACAATCCAAAAGAGTATGGCAGCCAGGGCGACCAAGCCTATGGAAAGTGCCTGGACATTGCCGATATAGCTGACAGCTATCATAGTATAACTCAGCCATGGCGCCTGATCTTCTTGAAAAGCGCGAGTAATCGTAACATCAGTGGCTAAGACTGGATGGTAGTATACCCACCAGGCCAGCAGCCCAAAGAGAGAAAGCAATATGGCATATACAACTAACAGCACCCGCCCCCACATCACGCTCTGATACCACGGCCTGCGAGCGGCTGCTACCTCCTGTTGAGCCTCCTCGACAAGAGCCTCCACATCTTCTTCGATTTCCTCCCCGATAGATTCTCTGCCGGGAGGATCTTCTTTAGCGCGCTGCTCTTTTTGGTCTTCGTCTTTCTGCTTTTGCTGCATGCTACTTTTCTCGTCGTTTAGTCAGTAAACCATACTTATCCTGCAGATAGTATACACTACTACGTTTCTAAAGACCCTAAAGTTGCTGATTGACTAACGTTGAATTTCCCGTTACATTCTTTAGCAGTAGAGATAACGAAGGAGATACTCATGATGCCTCATATCGAAATTCGTCCTGCGCGTTCGGAAGACCGCGAAGCAGTACTGGCTTTTTGCGTCAACACCTGGGAGTGGGGTGACTACATCGAGTATGTCTGGGATGAGTGGCTCAACGACCCGCAGGGGAAATTATTTGTTGCCACTCTGGATGGCCAACCAGTCGGAGTAGCCCATGTGCGCATGCTCAATAAAACAGAGGCCTGGCTAGAGGGCATGCGCGTCGATCCCGCATTTCGCGGGCAAGGAATAGCTACAGCTCTCTACGATGCGCAAGTGACGGAGGCAAAGCGTCGTGGTGCTACAACTGCGCGGCTCATCACCGATTCAACGAACACAGCAGCCCTGCACTTATTGGAGCGCGGTTCTATGCGCCACGTAGGGGCGTTCGCACTTTTCCGGGCATTGCCAGTCATAACACCTCCTAAGCGCCTGTATGGCCTCGAGACACCAGTGCTGGCAACAGCAGCCGATATCGATGACATTATTGATTACCTCAATGTCTCAAATATCTTCCCGGCGGTTGGGGGATTATACTATGAGGGATTTACTGCCTACGCTATCACTGGTGAGCTTTTGTCGGAAAAAGTCTCAGCACAGCATCTTTATATCCTGCGCCGTTGGGATCGACTGGATGGGCTGGCAATTGCTGAGCCTCGCGAGGAACACCGCGGTAAACACCTGTCCCTTGGCTATATCGACGGCACGACAGAATCGATTAGCCTGATCGCCTATGCATCACGCCGCAGGCTCCCCAACCTGGGCCTGGAGAGTGTCTACGCTAATGTACCTGACCTCATAATGGTGCGCGACGCATTCATAGGCGCAGAATATGAATGGGACGGTAAGTTATTCTATACATACGAGCAAAGCCTTGTATAGGCGAGGAGGTGAGGACGAGCGGTGGGGAACCTTGCATCGTCCTCGTGGGTAGACATCACCCCACACCCCGATTTAGCACAGCCTCCAGATTCTTTAACTCGTGATAGCGCAATAGCCAGCAGCCATAGTTCATGCCGCCACCAACAGCGGGAAGCGCCATCCACTGACCATCGTGCAGGCATCCCTGGCCCAGCAGTTCAACCAGTGCGGTAGCTATGCTGGCATTAGAGAGGTTGCCATAGTAGCGGAAATTATCGACAAGTTTGTCCATCGTCGAGAGCGGCCAGCCGTAGTCATTTATCAGCAGTTCACCCATACGCCGTGTAATACGCGAATTGGCCTGGTGAGGCACAATATAGGCTAATTCATCGTGGCTCAATCCTGCATGACGGCACAAAGCATCTACAGATTCTGCCATGGCACGCGGTGCCTCGCGGAAGACCTCTTTACCATTCATCTTGGTATAGCCTACCATATACTGTGAAAGGACTTGATTCAGCTCTTTCCCTTTTCCAGCTTGGAACAGTTCACGCATTTTTAAGTCAACCTCTGCCATCTCGACAACGTCTTTGCGCAAGGGTGTCTGGTAGAAAAGCGATGGACCCTGGTTAGGATCCGAGCCATTGATTACATAGGTATCTTCGTCGCCTCGTTCCAACAGAAAAGCGGACGCTCCCTCGCCGAAGAGTGAACTGGTTTTCCAGTCCAGGACATTCATAATATTGGGAAGTAACCCTTCAGAAGTGACCAGGAGCAGGAGGTTAGCAGAACTGGCCGCAAGTACTTCTGCGCACACCTGAAAAGCCTCTGTCTGGCAAGCGCAAGCGCCTTTAAGCATGGTCGCGCGTATAGGCCCTAATCCCAGACGCATCTGTACTTGACCAGCAATGGTGGGAAAGGCATCATTATCAGAAGAAGAGGCGCCGATTACTGTGTCAATCTCAGATGCATCACGACCTGCACTGGCAAGCGCACGCCAGGCGGCAATCACCGCCATATCTACCAATGTCTCATCCCTGGGTGCTTGCGGATCATCGATGAGTCCAGGAGCATTTGCTCCTGCCATTTTGCGGCAAAGCTCTAGTGTGCTGGCTCGTACATGCCGCGTACTCAAACCTGTTACACGCTCCAGATCATCAGCACTGCGGGGGTCTCCTAGACAAGTAGAAATATAGGCGAAGAATTCGTTAGTAACCATACATCTGGGAGCATATGTCCCCAGGCCAATCAGGCGTACCTTCGCCTTAGTATAGATTTGAGGAACGATATAGACGTAATTAGGCCATTGTCCTGAATAGCTCTGTGGCATCGGCTAAAACCTCCTGGAGAGCGAGGATCACTATTGCATGTAGTATAACACACAATGATGCAAACGATGGATACAAGGGCGCAAAATCTCGCTTCCAGCCTATTGACCGGAGTGGTAGCATATGAAATGTAGGGACAGGGGGCTGGAATGGACGGGTGGCCGGGGCCTTGTGCCTGTCCTGGTCGCTGGGTATAACTCAGGCAATGACAAGCGTTATTCCTATCAGGAGGCATCTTGGATACTGCTACTGAGACCAGGCAACAGCTACCTCCACTTGCCCAACAGGCACGTCAAGTACATACAATCACTGACCGCTTTTCAATGGCAAACACGTATCTTGTCAATGATGAGCGCTGTATTGTGATTGACCCTGGTTCTGTACTTAACGTGCAGTTGACATTAGATTATCTCAAACGCTTTCTACACCGCACGCCCGGCGATATCGACCTGATTGTACTCACACACCTCGATCCCGATCATAAAGCGGGAACCGAATCACTCCGTCAGGCTTGTAAGGCGCCCGTTGCTGCCTCCATTGCTGCACAACAACTGGTACAACCATGGAAAGATGGTGGGCACCAGGAAAGCCGGGGCTTTTCAGGAATACCTCATTTCGTAAGCCAGGTGATCAGCGAGCACCCTCCACCTGGGACATTGCACCATTTTGACCTCTTTGCGCAGCACTACGAACGGCAAGTTCAAATAGTGGACATCTGGTTAGAGGACGTAGCAGGCTTGCCAAATCACTACAACTGGCGTGTAATTGCAAGCCCCGCTCATACACCTGAAAGTCTTTGCCTCTATAATCCCTTTAGTTATGAACTGGTGTGCGGAGATATTGTCCTTACTCTGGAGGGAGGAGAAGCGCTTGTGCATGGAAGTGCTAATCGCCGCCTCTTGGAAACAACGCTTCAAACACTGCGCAATCTGAAAGTGTTCTACCTGTACCCTGGTCATGGTAGACCCATTCTATCGAGACAGGCCATGGCAAATATACATGTGGAGTGGTGAGGCTTATTTGGGTCTGCTTGGCAAGCGCAACGGCACCGGACCACTTATCAGGCGAGCACGTGATGGCGTGGGAAAAGGAGGCAGAGGTGTGGTTTGCGCCTCTGGTATAAAAGTATACTCCAGGCGAATATTTCCCAGGCTAATAATGTCGCCTTTCTGAAGCAGGCGCGGCGTTATTAAAGATTCTCTATTCACTTGTGTATCATTGAGCCTGGTCAGGTCTTGCACGTAATCTCCGCTGGTCTGGCGCAAAAATTGAGCATGTCTGCTTGAAATTGAGGCATCATGAATAAGTACATCGCTTTCGGCAGTCCGTCCAACCGTTAATACTGGTCGATCCAGCAAAAAGCTTCTGCCCGCCATTTCTCCATTGCAGATCACACAAAGACCACCAGGTCTTTCAGATAGTGGAGGTGGAGTGATTGGATCAGGGCCCGTAGTCTCTTGCCACGCATCAAGATCGCCTGGCTCTATATTTATTTCGCCAGGGGTTGAGTGCGGCAATTGCTGAACCACGCGGTCTAACTTGAAACTACCCAAACCAAGAGGAGCCTCTTCTTGCACAGGTTTTGTTGGCAATGCGTTAGCGCTGGCAGGCCTTCTAGCAAATTGATCTGCCCCACTACTCTCAGGCGCAACAGCAGGACGACGCAAGTGATGCAAGAGAGGATCATCTTCTGAAAGGGAAGGGCGTTCTGCACTTTCAAGCAAAAAACGGTGCGAACCGATTTCTAGCAGATCCCCGCTTTTGATGACCAGAGTGCCACGGATACGTCGCCCGTTCAACAGCACGCCGTTTAAACTATCACAGTCGGTAATATAGACCTGTTCTGCGTCCCACGCCAATTCAGCATGATAACGCGAAGATGTCTCGTCATCCAGCCAGATATCGTTATCCTCTTCGCGGCCAATACTGACAACAGAACGAGTCAACGCCAATTTCTGTCCCTGAAAGCGTCCTGAGCGATACACCAGCCAGCCCCAGGGAATATCTTCGCCAAAGACAAAGGGCGCAGGTACACCCGGTTGACGCCTGGGGAGCGAAATTGTGCCTGTAACAGCATTACCACGCGTGGTGCGTTTACGAAGGCTAGGATGACGAGGAATACGCACCGAAGTATTCGAGTCGCGCGGCCTGCTAAAGAGGCAATAGGAGATGGTAACGCTAAGCGGAAGCATCCAACCTAATAGGGCCACATAAGCAAGCGCCAGCGTAACTTCTACTAATGAAATGCCTACCTGGACAGAGCTAAAACGCACGTTGTACCAGGTAATAGCGGGCAGTAAGAGCAATGCAGAAATCACGCAGGTAACGATAGCGCCAGCGAGCTGCCGTGTAGTGCCGCGTTTACGCAACGTTGTATAGAGCGCATCGACTGCGATAGCGAGCATGCACGAGGCCAGGCCGCCAAAGCAGCCATAGCTAAACCAGGTTGGAAAATCTACACTGCTCGTAATTGCATTCCTCTCTTTATTCTTAATCTACATCATTGGACCAACGCCCTGTTTGCGAGCATCGCTGATCAAAATAGTATCTACAATTTGCTTCGCGTTCTGTGCATATTCTTTATCGGTCGAGACGTTTGCCGAATCGCCTGCGACATTAAAATTCACTTCCACTGCATCCCAGTATTCAAACTGCGAATCGTCGGGTGTAAGTGCTACAGCAAGGAAAGCATGACCGGGAATAATTACGATTGCAGCATGCAATCCTATATGTTCAACCGCTGAGGCCAGTAATGCAGTCAGCTCGAGACACATGCCGCTATGCTCTTGCAGCACCTCCGTCGGCAGCCTGACATTCTGCAAAGCTACACTACTATCACCAGGACCAGTATATGGGACTGTCGCCTGGCTATATTGTATCTGGTAATCAAGTCGCATAGCATCAAAAATCGCGTCAACCTGGTCTCTCACAGCCCTGGAGCTTGCTCTATTAGCATATCCAATCATTGCGGGTGGAGCTGGGGCTGGCTCTGACTGCAACCGGGCTGCAGCTTTGTTAACCAGCGCTATCACGGCTGGATCATCAGGAGTGACCCATGCAGCAATCTTCAAACGATTTGCCGCAATCCACTCCATCAACCAGCGAGAACGGAGCAGCAACGGGCTATCATTGACATAATAAGCATGCCCTGAGGTATCTGTGACACGTACATGTAGCCAGGTATTCTCATCTGCAGTCAACTTGCGCAGCGCTTGATTGATCACTAGTGGCATAAAGCCGGAAGATTGCACATTGGCAGTCGCGTTGACCGTGTGCATCTCCGCCTGGCTGAACCCTGTGATGCTGCCGCTAATGACCAGCGTAATCGGGCTATTGCTGCTATATCGGACGGTAAACAAATTAGCATGGGTAGCAGCATAGAAAGGGTAATAGGCGCTGAAGATCATTGATGGTGCCTGTACACAGATATGTACAGGTGACTGACCCCCACAATGCTCCTGGCTAGCTATGCTACTCTGCTGATAACGGGAATAGGCCTGAATGCCACCGATGACATACCATCCCGAGAGTCCAATCAGCATAGTCAAAGTGAGGAGCAGGATTGTGAGTTTTTTGCCCATTTGTTCGCTAGCCTCGTACACCTGGCATGTCTTCTTAAAGTGAGGATATTCGTCGAAAGGATTATATCATCCTGTTTCAGGAGCAATCAATCAAATGGGACTTGTGGGTAGGCTGGTCAATATCGCCTTTGCTTTTCAAAGAGAAATTCATGCCGCATAGGAGCGAACGTCTACTTGTACTCCTATGCGTGCAGCTTCTTCCACGATGTGGAGCAAGTGTCTTGTTGTTGTGGCATCCAGATAGGCTTCGCCACAGGTTTGGCAGACCTCAGCGGGAACATTCTTAAAGACCACTGTGGTGGTGTCCCGCTCAAGCGTCATGGTGGTGGTTCCTGGCTGGGTTTCCCCCTGCTTGCAAATGACGCATTTCATAGCTTTTTCCTCTCTTAAACTTGCTATTAGTGTAGCATACACACACAAGTAGATCGTGGTGCAAAGTAGAAGGCTAAAAAGATTTGAATAGTATTGAAGCGTCCCTACATGACGCTTAGCGGTTACATCTGTGACACCTGTTAGAACTGTTATAAATGTTGTAAAACAGTCGTCTCCTCATATGCCGTTTTTAATCATCAACTCGCTAGAGATTGCCTTGTGGAATCCGACGTTATCCCTTTCAGCGTTTCTTGCATCAGAAATTTGATCACCGCATCCACACTTCCAGTTTGTTGATAAATAGCAATCTGGCGATCAGCGCCTGTGCCATGCGGGTTATCGAGCAACCTGCGCAGATAGTCGATTTCACGCCGGCTGCCAAGATCGTCAAGCACATCATCCACGAAATCCAGCAACTCGCCGATAGATTCTCGCATACTCAGGCACCGCTCCTGTACAAAATCGACCACCTCGGCATCCAGGCCATCGCGCATTGCATGCCACTTGTTCTCCTCGATAAATTGACGGGCCAGGACATGCGTGCGCATGTTGCGTTTGTAGAGCCATGCCAGCTTCGCAACCAGTGCCTGGCAGAGCGCGGCAAAAGCAAGCGTGTCCTCAATGGTAGCGGGCATATCGAAGACACGGAATTCAATCGTCTTCAAGAATGGATGTGGACGAATGTCCCACCAGATACTCTTGCCATTATCTATGCGCCCCATCTTAATCATGGTCTGTACATAGCTATCGAAGTCTTTCCATGATGGGAAAAACTCAGGCACACCGCTACGGGGAAAGGATTTCCAGGCCACCGAGCGATACGATTTAAAGCCCGTGAATCGTCCAGCCCAGAAAGGAGAGTTTGCGGAGAGAGCAAGCAGATGTGGCAGCCAGCTACGCGCCTGGTTCATCAGCGCTATGGCTATTTCCTGGTCTTCGATACCGCCTATATGTATGTGCAAGCCGAAGAACAGGGTGGAACACCTCAGATCTCGAAATTCTTCTGCCAGTTCGGCGTATCGCTTATACCCTGCCCCCATCTCTTCTTTCCACGAAGCACTTGGATGAGTGCCTGCACTAACCAGCGCCAGTCCTTCCTCCTCCATCAGGCGCGCGAGGCTTGCTCGCACATCGCGCGTTGCTACGCGAGCAACAGATATCTCTGGAAAGATCTCCGAGGCAAGCTCTACAATGATTCGCTGTATCTCTGGTTTGATCTTTTCACCAAACAGGGGACGCCCTTTTTCTAAGATTGTTTGGATGCATGGCGACAGTTGACCCGTGCGGCGATCCACCATTTGAAACTCTTCCTCAATGCCAATCGTATAAGCTGCTGACATGCCTGCGCCCTTTCCCTGGTGGATACAAGACCACGATTTATGGCAGAACCATCAACTCATAACATGTTGCTCTCTAGCATTCAACTTCATCCCCTCCAGCGTTTGTTGCATCAAATAACGAGTCACGGCATGCACACTACCAGTTTGTTTGTATACGCCGATCTGGCGATCGGCGCCAGTTCCAGATGGATCATCGAGCAACATGCGGAGATAGTTGATTTCGCGCCTGCTCCCCAGATCATCCAGGACATCATCTACAAAGTCCAGCACTTCTCCAATCGCATCACGCATACTTAGACGACGCTTTTGTACGAAATCAATGATCTCTGCATCCAGGCCATGACGTATCACACGCCACTTATTCTCATCGATGTAATGGCGCGGTAAGATATGGGTAATGATGCCGCGTTTATGCAGCCATGTCAATTTGGCAACGAGCGCCTGGCTCAGTGCAGCAATGGCAAGAGTATCATCAATAGTGGCAGGCATATCACAAATACGAAACTCAATAGTCTGAAAAAATGGATGCGGGCGAATGTCCCACCAGATCTTCTTGCCGTTATCTATGCATCCCGCCTGCACAAGGCTTTGCACATAGCTGTCGAAGTCGTCCCACGAGGCAAATGGCTCGGATACACCATTGCGGGGCAGAGGTCGCCAGATCACGGAGCGATATGATTTGAGGCCCGTGAAACGCCCTCCCCAGAAAGGAGAGTTAGCAGAGATGGCAAGCAAGTGCGGGATCCACGTACGCAGTTGATTCATCAGCGCAATAGCCATCTCATTGTTCTCAACACCAACATGCACATGCAGACCAAAGATTAAAATTGAACGCACAACATCCTGAAGCTCTTCTTCCAATTCGATATAGCGCTCATTTGGAGTTGAGGGTTGGTCCAGCCAGGATGCTAGAGGATGCGTGCCAGCACTGATGATTGCCAGTCCCTCTTCTTCTAGCAGCCGCAGCAGCATACTATGCAGGTTTTGCAGTTCGAGGCGGACAGAAGCAATGTTAGGGCACACATCCGTAACGATTTCTACCGCCGATTGCACCATCTCCGCCTTGATCTTGTCTCCGAATTGGGAAGCTCCTTTTTCCAAAATGGTCATAATATGTGGAGTTAGCTGACCGGTGCGACGATCTACTGTTTGAAACTCTTCCTCGATCCCCAGCGTAAAGTGTGCCGCCATGCCTATGCTCCTTCTCCTTAGAATGTAGATTGAGGGATGGGGGTGTGCAAAATTAGAAAGTCAGGTTGTCGAAAACTCAATAAAGGGCAAGCAGTACGAATGGCGGTCAGGATGGCATGTCCAGTCAGCAGGCTATAATAGTATGCGGTTGAGCGCGCCGGCATACAGGCTCCTTAAAGTTGAAAGCCTTGCTGCATCGTTGCATAATAAGCAGAATAGAAGCACTTCTTGCTTCCCTGCTATGCAAGGGGAACTCTACATAATATTCTTATGGCATCAAGCGTACACAACAAGTATGCGATTTGTCAAGGGGTTTAGCGTCAATATGCACATTACGGGTAGCACTGGACGTTGTGCAAGATAATTCACAGACCTTTAGCTTGATGACCGAATGCATATGGCAATAGGTCCGCGACTGTGAAATCACGCGAATCACCATCGATGTAAATAACGGCATGTGGAGCTATATCGGCCAGCCATTGACGACAGGCACCACAAGGGGAACGTTCTTGAATGGACGACTCTGGCGGAACATCAATGCATGCAAGCGCGACCTGGGTAATAGGCCCTGCACCGGCTGAAATTGCAGCAGCCAGCGCTGAACGTTCAGCGCACAACGTCAGGCCATAACTTGATATCTCGATATTCACCCCAACATAAGCTTTTCCGCCGGCTACCACAGCACTGCCTACCCGGAAATGAGAGTAGGGGCAGTAAGCTCGCTGCGCAACTTCACGAGCCAGGGCCAACAGTTCCTCTCGTGGAATCATGACATCCTCCTTATCACGTCCGTATATACACCAAATTGTACCATGTTGTTACTGCCCTCAATCCATCGCGTTAGAAGCAGTAGATCAACTTTAGCAACATAGGGGTTTCGCTTGTTTGGGTATATATTTTAAGCGTCTGCATCCTTCCAGGTGAACACCCCTTCCCGTAGGGGCGAGGGTGGTGTGGAGTGGCCGGGTGGGCCTTTATGGTCGCCCGCCCTCACCCCAGAGGATGAAGAGCCACTATAATTATAAAGCAGATCTGTAGGAGGAAACACGAGTGAAAATCATGGTGGCGGATGATGACCGCGACATGGTTGACATGTTGAGCTACTGGCTTAAAGGACATGGTTATGATGTTATTCGCGCATTCGATGGCGAACAGGCTGTCAAACGCTGGCGCGAAACATTACCGGACCTTGTCATCCTGGATGTGCAAATGCCAAAGTTGGACGGCTTCGAGGTATGTCGCCAAATGCGGAGTGAGACAAATTCAATGGTCTTGATTTTGACTGCACATGACCGTGAGGATGATGAGATACGTGGGCTAGAGATGGGAGCTGACGATTATCTGCGGAAACCATTTAGTCCAAGACAACTACTTGCCCGCATCAAAGCTATTATGCGTCGTTCAAACGGTTCGAATGGTTCCTCCAGCTCATCCGCAATTACTGTCGGACCGGTGACATTGGATGCAATGCGTCACGAGGTGAGTCGAGAAGGCACGAAAGTCCGACTCACGCCCACCGAAAGCCGCCTGCTTCACTTGCTTATCTCACACACTGGGCAGGTATTGACAACCGATATGATTATCGAGCGAGTTTGGGGATATGACGAGGCAGGTGACTCCGGACTGGTGAAAACCCACATCCGTCACCTGCGTCAGAAAGTTGAACCGGATCCTAACAGCCCACGATATATCATGACAGTTCCTGGCGTAGGATATACCTTTACAACGCCCATGATAGTCGAATAATAATCGCCTCCGCGATCTATTATTTCATTCATAGGCCAAATGAATAGCCATTTGTGCGCTATACTCAATGACTGCTTCCCACATTCCACATCCCTAAGCGTACTTGTGGTTGTGATCACAATAGCCTGACCGTCGCTATGGCTTATCCTACCGATACCCAAGTAGCTATGCCATTGTACAGCTTACAAACAGACCTGCATCATCCCGAATGTTGCGGATGATGCAGGTCTCAGTATGCTTATTATGGGTTCACCAGCACCTTCACCAGCACGGCTCCATAGTCAGATTCAGCGCCACCTGCATGTAAGAGTTCCACAATCCCTTCCTGTGCACCAGGCCGGAAACTAGAGGTGTACGGGAAAGTCACAGTAAAAGTGGTTAGGGGTGAAATGCTACTGGGTGCCATGGCAAAGGCCTCACCAATCTTCTGATAGAGGTGATCCAGGACCCACACGACACCGATTTGTCCTTCAAACTCTGGCCCAAAGCCAGTGACCGTCACAGGACTGCTAATGCGCGTGGTCAGCCCGCTCTGCGGTGACGAGATGAACAGCCAATCTGCTGTCACTGCTGTCACCTCCCAGATGCCAATGGCATTGCCTTCAAGACGGCTCAAGGTGACCATGGTAATGTGAGGAGGAGGACCTTCCCCTCTCGGCGAAGGGAACGCTAGATTGACATGTGCATCGAGGTCATGACGGCCCCCGCCGCTGACCAGCGTCGTCGTGCCACCGGCCCGCAGGAATTGCTCGGCAAAGCGTTTGGCAGTCTGCGTTGCGTCGAGTTTCCAGGGCTGATGCCCATGGTTCACCTGCTCCTGGTCGGCTTCGGCTTGCCAGCGGGTCAGATCAGGGAACATGCCAGGAAAGCTGACTTGCACGAAGGTGCCTGCGGTGTCAAAGCCTCTATACTCGCGAAAGAGATCCAGCGTCAGCCTAGCAGGGGGTTGGCCTTTGTTGAGACTGGAATGCAGATCGACCTCGGCAGTGATGACCGTATTGTAGGTGCTGATCCTGGCCTGGCCACGGTTGAGGCCCTGCAACTTGAACAGTTGCGTGGGGTGAGCACTGGTGATGTTGGTGTAGACGTAGACGTCCAGGAGCCTGTCACCGCCTGCGTGACGCACGGTCACTACTGCCTGCAGCGACCGATTATTGAGCAGAGTGCCGCAACTTACCCTCTCGACCCGCGAGTCGGGGCGGTGCGTGGGGATAATCGGGTCCCAGTGCGCGGGGTCCTTTACCTCTTCAGGGCAGGGTTGAGCATCCATCTTGACCATTGGAGTTGAAGAGAGAGTGCTGAGAGGACTGGCACCTGCACCTGCCGTTGAGGTCGGTTTGCTGCTTCTATTAGCGCTGCCAGTGTTACCGCAAGCTGCCAGCGAGAGTGCCAGTAAGATGAATAGGCTAAGAGCGATGAACCAATTGTTCCGTTGCCATAAAAAGCTTTTCATAGTATTCTCCTTAGTGATATTGATAAGTTTTAGCGAGCTTTTAAAGAACGATAATAGAGCTGCTTATTTTCTCCTTGCTCCTGTGACGAAATGAAGCAGGTACACTTCGCTACTATCAGTCTACACGGCTCAAGGCGCCAGCACATCTGTAGAATAACAGGATTTTCTGACCAATTTGTGAGGAAGCTTTTTCGAGGACGACCCTGTACAATTACAGGGCTAATTATCGGCAATGCCCATTTTTGGCCCGATAGCGACGAAAATTGACGGTCGGGCCTTTTTATCCTTTTTCACGAACTGGCCTGTATAAACGGCTGGTGATGAATATCCAACCAATGAACTGCTAAATTTAACCAGATCACAACTATTCCTTATAGCCCTCATCTTCTGCCTGGACGCTTGGTATAAATCCGCCTGTAGAGCCAATTCAATTTTGTAAAATGTGTGCAAGGTAGCTCGAATTAAGATAGTGCAATCGTGAGCGTTTTCGCTATTCGCTCGGCATCGATGGGGGGTCAAGGGAGATTACAACAAGCACAGTCAGACTGCTTTACGTTTTTCTTTTCAGGTTACTCTTTTCAAAACTTTGGAAATGAAAGGCGGCAAGGCTCACGATTACAGATGGATGAACAGCCCTGCTCACAATATGTTCTGCTATAGTGGGGTTAGAATAACATATTCTTTCCACCTTGGGCAGTGGGCTACAACACAGCCAGCATGCGGCCCAAGTCACATTTCGGGGTAATCTACTCCCCCCTAAAAGGGACGTGAGGGCGCATTATTTTCAGTGTGTCGCTATTGGGTTCTCCTTGAGTTACTGCTTGGGCTACTACTTAATCCAAGCTTAGAATGATTATAGCAAACGGACGGTGCACACTATTCGTTGGTCGGAGTAAGCCTCATCTATAAATTTTCTTCCACTGTTTCACTCATCCAGTCTTCCATCTTCACTGTTTGCGCCAACTGATTGACCAGTTGCACGGTCTCAACGCTCACTGTTATCACTCTCCCGACTAATCTTACAATATACTCCTCGTCGTCCAAATTATTCGGGTCGCTTATAATGCTGCTGCGCTTATCTTCGCTGACTTGGTATTGGTCGATCACCCAATCGAGTGCTGAGCGATTACCGAGATTGTATTGGAAACACTCCTGTGGCACACCTGAAAGCGTCAAACCCTCATTGACTATCACTGCCGTCTTATCCAGCGTCAATTTCATCTTCTCCACCCGCCATGAGAATGGTACCTCGCCGTTTTCTAACCACTTGAGTGGGTATTCCTTCGCCTGGTCATAATGCAGGTGAATATCCATCAATTGCTTGCCCATGCTGACACAGGCAAAAAATGCTTCATTCCGATGCAACAAAGGGATGTGTGGCAGGTCTCGCTTCAGATTTTCGACATAGCGTTCACGGTACTGTGGATGATGCAGCATGGCATAAATATAATAAAAGACATCCCACTTGGTCACTTCGGAGCCATATTTCGTCTGAAATTGAGAGAGTGCCCAATCCGTTATATTCTCGCGACGGCTATTCCCGTTTTCATTGTAGATGTAGTAAGGGAAGCATAAAGCAACTGCTCCTGCGCCGACTAAATGATAATCGGGGATATGATTAGTTGCTAAGGTCATAAAAGGCTTCTCTGAACCTAAGTTAGTTAGGACAATAACTTTGTTCTCCACTTCACTTGCAGTGGTGAAGATGATAGGAAAGAGCCCTTGGCGATGGGTCATTATGCTGTCAAAATAGAGAAACCTCTTCGCGAACGGTCTATAGAGTACGTTGCGGATAGCTTGTTCATCAAATTTCGCCTCCATCTTTCGTGCGAGGCATTCTTTCAGACGGCTGCTCCATTGTATCTTAGCCTCATCTGCGAGGACAAAGCTGTCTATATCTTTTGGCGAACCCGCTCGTAGCCAACGTGATAATTCGGCATTATATGTCTCAATCATGTTGCTGGCTTTAACAACTAGTTTACCTCTATCGAAGTCATACATCCAATTATCACGGGCTGTTTGTATACCTTGTGAATAGAGTTTGAAAAGCGTCTTGACTTGGGTTCTATCAAAGCTTGTACTATGAGCGGCCTTGGCCTCTCTACTTCCTATTGGGAGGAAGGTCACAAATTCAGGATGCAAACCTTCAGTGATCCAAGTATGGTTTTCATCTGGTTGCAGCTCCAGCCAATTAATCCCCGCTATACTTTGTTTGTCCTGTAAGAATGCTAACTTTTGTGTTTTACGCCAATCTTCTGGTACACGATAGTAGTAAATCTTTTTTGTACTGTGCTTCAAGACTCGTACAGCAATAGTGATACCAACTCCGACCTGAATTCCAAAAACATTATGTGTTGAACCGGAAAGTTTGGGGTTCTTACGAACATTGCCGTGCAAATCAATGTGGTAGACTTGAGTGAAATCTTTGAGGAGTTGCATGCGCATGCCGTCAAAAGCTATCTGGTCAATAAAACGCCCGAACGCTGACGCGGGCGAGAGTGCTGTTGAAAAGCGATGAAGGCTGGACGGATGCTGAAATCGCCGGGACTCTGGATATCTCGGAGCAGACGATCCGCAACATTCGCCAGCGCTTTCGGACGGGAGGCGTCGAGGCAGTGCTGACCGACAAACGGCAAGAGCGCCGCCGCCAAGCGCTGACGGATGGACAAGCGGCCCATCTCATCGCTATTACCTGTAGCAAGGTCCCTGATGGGCATGACCACTGGACCGTGCGTATGCTGGCAGGCCAAGCGGTCGAGTTGGGATAGGTGCGACGCATCTCACCGGAAACGGTGCGCCAGTTGCTCAAAAAAACGCGTTGAAGCCGTGGCAACAGGAGCAGTGGTGCATTCCCACCGTCGATGCGGACTTTGTGGCCGCCATGGAGGACGTGCTGGATCTGTACGCGCAGCCGTATGATCCAACCGCCCCGCAGGTCTGTTTTGACGAGAAGCCGCTGGTGGTGCATGGGGAGGTCCGTGAGCCGCTGCCCGTCAGGCCAGGACCTCCCCAGCGTTCTGACTGTGAATATGAGCGCTTGGGGACAGCGAACTTGTTTGTGTTTGTCGAACCCTTGGCGGGACGCCGTTGTGTCGAAATGACCGAGCAACGCACCAGGCTCGATTTCGCGCAGACGATCCGCTGGCTGGTCGATGAGGTCTATCCCGAGGCGCGTGTGATTCGCCTGGTGCTGGACAATCTCAACACGCATACCGCGGCCAGCCTCTACGAGGCGTTTCCCCCCGAGGAAGCGCAGCGGATCTGGCAACGACTGGAGGTGCATTACACGCCTAAACATGGGAGTTGGCTCAACATGGCCGAGATCGAGATCAGCATTTTTGAGCGGGGCTGTTTGTCCAAACGGGTCAAGAGCTTCGAGCAGCTGTGGCAGCACATTGTGACCTTGGCGACCGAGCGCAATACGCATCACTGCCGCATCCATTGGCGCTTTACCTGTGCCGATGCTCGCGCTCAGATGCATGATCTCTATCCTTCCCCAAAAATCAAACTGGACTGACTACTAGACAAACAATACCATCACGATTGCCAAGCCGGTCTGTTGCCCAACGGAAGAAACGCACATAGGCATCCCAAAGTGCATTCTTATTAGAGGCTTTAGATGCTTTAGCGTATGTCTCTTTAATACGCTCATCGATCACCGGATACTTACGATTCTTGTTGTTATCGTTCTCGCGCCTTTGTCCGACGTTATACGGTGGGTTCCCGATTACCACCATGATCTGTGCGTCTTTCTCGTGTTGGATGCGTTCAGTATTCTCCTCTACAAACATGGACATCTGCTTGCTCTCCGCAAGTTCTAGTGTATCAGTAAAACAGATGCCCTCGAAAGGCTCGTACTCTTGTATACGGGCATAATACTCATGTTCGATATTGAGGGAGGTGATATAGTAGGCAAGCAACATAATCTCATTGCAGAAAATATCATGTTCATACTTGTATTTCAGTCGATGGTTGGGAATGCGGTGCAGGAGGTTCACGATGTAGCTGCCCGTGCCAACACACGGGTCAATGATCTGCACACCTGGCTCTTCTATTGAGGTGCCAAACTCGCGACGCAACATCTCTTCTACGCTGGCACACATGAAGTCGACAATTTCTTGCGGCGTATAGACGATGCCATAGGTATCCGCTCGCTTGACCGAGTAGCCCTGGAAGAAGCGTTCATAGACCGTATCCAGAAAGTGCTGCCGCTCTAGCCAGCCATCGATGCTCCTTGCTGCTGCTTCAATCGCCCCATAGAAGCGATCAAGCGACTTGAGGAACTCATGACGATTAAAAGCGCGGCTGGTGAGTGCCTGGATGACCTTCTCAATCTCGGCGGCGATAACGTTGCGATCCACGAAGTCAGGATTATCAAAGACGGTGCGGAAAAGACGCTCGGTCAAGAGGTGCTGCACGAGCATCTCATTGATGACCTCTTTGCTGATCTTGGGGTCAAGCGACTGGCGGCAGAGTTCAGCAAATGCATCGAAAGCACCTATAAATTTTCTATTCAGCTTATACTCTCTCTCAATGATAGCCAATAATGCTCGCGCCAGTTCGGGTACACGTTCCTTGAATTCCTGTACTGCCTCCTCGAAGGATGCAATATCAGGTTCGGTGTAAGACCCTTTCGCTTCCCAGAAGCCCCGTTTCAAGTCAAAGCTATCGCGCAACACTCCATCAGGACGAATACCGCCTTCTAAGGTCTGCTCTGGAATGAGCATCCACTTCACTTGGCGAGCAGACTCAGTAAGCAGATTGAGAAAGGCTGTTCTGGTAGCGAGTTCATAATCTGCTCGGCCTTTGTAGGCCTGAAGCTCGTTATAGTAGCGGTCAATGGCCTTCTTCAGCACATGCGTGCTGAGGGTTGCACTTGTCTGCATAGTCTCCCCTTACAACCCAGATAGATGAGCGTTGCTTGTTCGTGTGATGCTCAGTGATCAATGAAATACTATGGGTAGATGCTAATAGAAATACGAAAATGATAGGCTTATTTGAACCGTTTCGGGTAGGTGTGTTGTCTTACTCCTGTCATGCGTGTTCCTTTCTTACTAATATACGATGATGGCATTTTTTTGAATGACTATAAAGCTCCTCCAGTGTATCTTGCAGTAAGAAAAATCGCAATAGAAATCACCTAGATGAGCTATTTGCATCTCAGAACTCCGAAAGGCAGGAGCGTTATTAAATTAGAGGGTTGCGGAACTTATATTAGTCAGTACTATGGCTAGCCGTCCTCAGATTGTGATATTGAAAGTGGTAGAGTCTCCTCTTAAACTGAGGACATGGTTTCTGTCTAAACAAAGGGGTATCCTTAACTCATCCTATTGTGTTTCTCTTCTAAAGAAGGTAAAGTACTAAGCAGGTTCAAAAAGAAAATTGACTATTGTCAGGAGCATGTAAGTGTGCAGCTAGTATCATATCAAATCAAAGAATGCTTCGGGTTCCGAGATTCTGATCCTGTTGACCTACAAGATCCAACAAATCTCATATACATTTTGGGCCGCAATAGTTTCGGGAAGACTTCTTTCCTTACGGCATTAGCGTACTTTGCACCAGGCTTGATACCTAAGGAATACCCGAACTTTGCGAATTTTGATCCTTCCTTTGATGTGATGCCTTATCTACTTGGCAAATATAAGGTGGAGGGAAAGGACTTTACAATAGATGCATTTACTATGGCGTATAGAGCCAAAATGGGTATATTGAACCCCGACCTTATTGCAACGGTTGAATTCGAACACCTCTCAAACCTACTAGCCGAACAACTCCGTCCGATTTACGCTGACCTTATTGATAGGATCGTGCGCGAGGGTAGTTTGTGGGTCAGGCGTAGTGCTTCAGGTGAGTACCAGTTCTCAATTGAACCGAGCTTCGAAGATAGTACCGATCGCAATAAACGGCTGGTTCCGACAGTGCTGTCTGATATAGAGGGGAGTCTACCGATACAGGGTGGACAGCGGCTTGTTGCTCAGCGACCATTCCGTCTGCCATCAGCTGAAGAAATCGAGAGCTTGTTGGCGAATCAGTTACCTATAATTACCTGGTTCAATAAGGCGTATGCACTCCTTGATGTGCTTCCAAATGTCATCAAAATCGAACACCTCAACCAGGACTCTGATCAATTGACAGCCACGCTGGTCAGATATCTTGGCAAGTCTAAGGTGGAACGCTTTCTCAGAGGGCAGAACCCGCGTGAGGGGCGTGCTCTCCTGAACGAGCTGCAAGAAAAGATCAATATGCTTATGGGCGAGGTGAACCGAGGCCGTGTGGCGGGTTCAGAATTACTTGCAATTGACTTGTACCCTTTGGATGGTTTACAGATAACAGTCATGGTTGGGGACAAGCCGTCCTTCTATCGACACCTGAGCGATAATACAAAGCTCCTTTTTGCATATCATCTCTATAAGACTGTCTATAACCTCAGAGGCAATATTCTCCTGTTCGACGAGCCGAACAATGGCTTCCATGCGACAGCGCAGGAGCGGCTTCTAGGATTTTTGCGTAACCTGGGGGACATGGGCAATCAAGTCATCATCTCTACACATTCAGAGTATCTGATTGATCTTGATCATCTTACTTGCGTGCGCTTGATGAAAGCAGATGATCAGGGATATTTAAGTGTCCGGAACAAGTGGTATGGGGTGACGACTGGGCGCGGTGATTTCGATGCGTTACGCCCAATTCTAGATGCTATCGGTCTTCGATATGGGTCGAATCACTTGTCTATTCGTGACAAGGTGATCGTGACGGAGGGAGTCACTGAACTTCTTTATTTGCAAGCAACCCGCCAATTGCTCGGTTACGAGGACAAACTTGATATTGCGCCTGCGACTGGAGATGCAACGATTATGCCCCTGGTAGCCCTTCTCATCTCGCAGGGATTACGCTTCAAAGTAGTGCTAGACACGAGCGTACATGGTAAGAGTACCAAAGAGAAGCTCCGAGAAGGGTATGGCATTCCCGATACGTCAATCTGTGAGGTGGAAATACCTGCTGGGTTTCCTCAGGCAAAAGGATCGGGCATTGAGGACATATTCTCTAAGGCTGACTTTGCCAAGCTGCTTACGAGTACAGGGAATACGCTTGGGGCTGACTTTGAGACGCTATCCAATAGTCAGTACATGAAAAGCCCAGGTGTTATTCCAAAGCGCGTCGTAGCTCACGAATTCAATAAACACGTCACCAATTACTGTAAGAATGATTTCGATGAGGAGACGCTCACAAACATGCGGCGTATACTCGATTTCTGTTTGAATGATGAATGGTTTCTTCTCTAAGTGGGACCAGGTTGGTTAGATCAACCACTGCTTTACACGCAGTAGGTCTGGGGTTCGAATCCCTAGTCGCCCACTCCTTTGTGCCCTTCAACTGGCCTGAAAAGCCATTCTAACCAAGCGAGTGATATTACAATATCAGAGTTTACTCGACGAATTTTCGCTACTTCTGTCATGCACAAGCCTACTGCTTGCATTTGGGGCTACTTCTCTGCTCGTTTGCTATAAGGCTTACGAAAATGTTTGTAACATGTGGCCTTTCATGGTATGCTTCCTGTTGTGATCTCCTTGAAAGTACGGGGTATACAAAGCAGAGAGGAAATCAAGGTGGGAAATTTTCAACGCGAGCCGATCATGCTCGGCTTTCGATAGTCGAGTCTCAGAAAGAGTATGATCAGGTGATGAGCAAGTTTCCAATTCAGTAGATCAGTGTTCTAACATTATGAACGGGTTGGAGCCAACTTGTTTTCCTTCCTGAAAAGCGAAAGAGGCATCTGGCAAGGCACTTCTTGAAGGTGATTTGAAGAGAAGGAGATGGTGATCATGCGAGGGAAAGTAACTGCCATAGCTTTGATGATAACCCTGTCCGTAGCAACACTTTGGGCTACATTTATGAAACCTCTTACTACTGTAGCATCTTCTTCCATGCATGTGGCTTCCACATCTTTATCTCCGACCGTATTTCCTCCTACATCTGCTCAATCCACTTATTCTCAGCAGACAAATGGCCTTGATCCTGTTGTAATTGCTGCGCTCATTGGATTAGTCGGCGTGATTATTGTAGCGGTTATTACGGGAGCATTTGCTATTTATCAATCGCGTAAGGCTGCCCGAATTGAGCAGCAACGCCTCGCCGACCAGACAGAAAACGAGCAGCAACGCCTCGCCGACCATCAATATTATGAGCGCTCCCGCCGCGTTGAAGAACAGCAATACAAGGAGCAACGCCTCGCCGAAAAACAGCAATACGAGGAGCAACGCCTCGCCGAAAAACAGCAATACGAGGAACGTT
>WNGD01001896.1_pt1 | contig 22260 bp, 18 predicted proteins | sample 5400671 | NCBI WGS metagenome assembly WNGD01 (sample SAMN13153369, study PRJNA577476) | soil metagenome | isolation source: 40 cm soil or saprolite under grassland replicate 2 | place: USA:California | collected 2016-06-15 | reverse complement strand
CTCGCACTCACTTGCGCGAGGGCATTCTGGCATTCATTGCCTACTACAATCGTACTTCCAACGGGGCCTTTCGCTGGACCTACAAAGGGCCTTCTCGTTCCTAGACTCCTACGCTATTTCCGCCACGCTGTACTAGCCTGGATCTTCTCCACTACCTGGCGCGCCGTTCCGCGTCTCAGCCGCTGCTGCTCCTGGCGACTTACCGCTCCGATGAGATACATCCCCCGTTGAGAAGTTGGCTCGCGCAGCTCGACCGCGAGCGGTCCGCCCGGCAGATCCAGCTCGTGCCTCTTGCGCGCGACGAGATCGAAAGGATGCTGACGACCATCTTTGAGCAGAGGCATACGGCTATAGAGATGCGCCGCTTTCTGCATGGAGAGCTGCTGGATCTTCTCTATAGCATGACAGAGGGCAACCCCTTTTTCGTCGAGGAGACGCTTGGTTCGCTGATTGCCGCCGATGACATCTTCTATGTGCAGGGGTACTGGAACCACAGGGCGGGAGGTGAGATCTCCATTCCCCTGAGCGTTCAGGACGCGGTACAACGCCGCACAGAACGGTTGAGTGAGGAGGCCAGGCATGTTTTGACCCTGGCAGCCGTCGCCGGGCGGCATTTTGATTTCGTTCTTCTTCAGCAGCTCACCCGCTATGATGAGCGCCAGCTCCTCTTGCTCATGAAAGAACTGGTATCCGCCCAACTCGTTGTTGAGGAATCCGCCGACCGTTTTGCATTCAGGCATGCGCTGACGAGGCAGGCCATTTACAAACAGTTGCTCATGCGTGAGCGTTGTATGCTCCATCAGACCGTCGGCGAGACGATAGAGCCACAATCACCTGACATACGCGATGTGCGCCTGGAAGACCTGGCGTATCATTTCTATCAGGCTAAGGTCTGGCACAAAGTGGTAGACTACGCACAACGCGCGGGCGAAAAGGCGCTACAGTTGTACTCGCACCGCGCAGCCATTGATTATTTTACCTGGGTACTGGAGGCGCTCGATCATCTGAACCGCGCTCCCTTGCCTGCGCTCTACCGAGTACGTGGACAGGCATATGAGACACTGGGCGAGTTTGAGCAGGCACAGGGCGATTATAGCAGCGCATTGAACGCAGCTCGTACGCTTCAGGATAGCGCAGCGCAATGGCAGAGTATGATCGACCTCGGTTTTTTGTGGGCGGGACGTGATTATGTGCAGGCAGAAGTATGGTTTCGTGAGGCATTAGCCCTGGCGCAGGCTCTCGATGATCCAATGCTGCACGCTCATAGCCTCAACCGCATCGGGAACTGGTATCTGAACGTGGAGCAGCCACACGAAGCGCTGCGCTATCACCGGGAGGCGCTCACTATTTTTAAGCGGCTCCAGAATTCACAGGGGATTGCCCAGACGGTGGACCTGCTGGGTATGGTGAGCTACCTGGGCGGCGATTTACTACAGGGGACGGCGTACTATCAGCAGGCGATCGCGCGCTTTCGTGAGCTTGGCGATCAGCAGGGACTGACATCGAGCCTGGCAACCCTGGCACTGCGCGGCCCGACCTATCAGACGGATGCGCTGAGCGCGGCGGCGAGTTTGACCGAAGCCGGCCAGGATGCCGAACAGGCTCTACGCATTGCGCGTGAGATCGGGCAGCGTTCGGCTGAGGCGTACGCGCTCTTCCAGTTGGCGCTCTGCCTGGGGTCGCAGGGAGAGTACGGGCGGGCGCTGGCAACCGTGCAGCAGAGCCTGGATATTGCCGAAGAGATCGAGCATCGCCAATGGCAGACGGCGGCTCACACCGTTCTCGGGGGCATATATAGCGGCCTGCTCGCATACACGCAGGCGCGCGTGCACTTCGAGCAAGCGTTGGTGCTGGCACGCGAGATCGGCTCGTCGTTCTGGACGCGTATCGCCGCCGGATATCTCGCCTCCGCAGCCGTCCAAGTGCACGACCTCGCTCTGGCGCAGGAGACCCTGTACGCCGTACTCAGTCCCGACATGTCCGCTGAAACCATGGCGCAGCGCATGCTCTGGTGCGCCGCCGCCGAACTCGCGCTCGCGCAGAAAGATCCAGACCATGCATTAGAGATCGCCGACCGGTTAATCGCAACCGCTATGCAAGGCATTGAAGGAAAGAGCGGCCTCCGTGTCCTGAAGCTGCGCGGCGAGATACTGGCCCTGTTGCAGCGGGCAGGCGAGGCCGAAGCTGCGTTCCTGGCGGCACGTGAGATCGCCACGGTGCAGGGGGCGCGACCAATGCAATGGCGCATCTGTATCGCGCTCGCTAATCTCTATCAGGCCCAGGGAAGGAGCGCAGAGGCCGAGCAGGCGTTTGCGCTAGCCCGAACGCTGATCGAGGAACTCGCCGCAACTGTCACAGATGAGCGCGACCACTTTCTGCAAGCTGCGACGGCTCTGTTACCCCATGTCACGCCCAGGCGTGCGGCCAGAGAAGCGTCTGGCGGATTAACCGCGCGCGAGTGCGAGGTTGCGGTCCAGATCGCGCAGGGAAAATTCAATCGCGAGATCGCCGCCGCCCTGGTGCTGAGCGAACGGACCATCGAGACCCACGTAAGCAATATCATGTTCAAATTGGGCTTCACCTCGCGCAGGCAGATCGCGGCGTGGGCGGTCGAAAAGGGCCTGACCGCGAATCGTTAACCAAACCGTAGGGGCGTGGTTCACAAGCCCGCATTGGCGTCAAGATAAGAATGGATGAGTGTGTGGCCGCGCCATCACGTTTTTTCATCTCCTCAACTTGACGCCAATGGGGCTCGCCTTGCGCGGGCTCCTACGCAAAATCTCCGTGCTGCTTACGCGAAATCTCCGTACTCGTCCACGATGGCAGAACAGCATAAACTGGCTACAATGAGAACATCAGCCAGAGACAATCTGAACTGGCAATATACTTCAAGTGAAAGAAGAGAGGAACGAACATGGCAACAATGCAGACAAAGAGCTTGAGTGCACCCGATGAGGTGAGGACGCTGCCCAAAACCAACATTGAAGTGATCACCTTTGGCGAGCTGTCACTGATGAAGCTGACCTTCCAGCCCGGATGGCGCTGGTCTGAACACGTGAAGCCCACCGCCGGGACGGAGAGCTGCGAGGTGCCGCACTTCAACTATGGCTTATCTGGGCGGCTGCACGTGCGCATGGACGATGGCACGGAGACCGAGATAGGTCCGGGCGATGCCCAGCTTCTCCCACCGGGGCACGACGCGTGGGTCGTCGGCGACGAACCATATGTCGGGCTGGACTTCCAGGGTGGTCATCTCTACGGCAAGTAAGCAGAACAGACGCAATGCGCAGAAGGAAGAGATACACATGGAAAGCACACTGAAGTTGATGGCGATCCTGGCCCATCCCGACGATGAATCGCTCGGCAATGGCGGCATGCTGGCGAAGTACGCCGCAGAGGGGATCGAGATACATCTCCTGGTCGCGACACGCGGCGAGCATGGCTGGTTCGGCAAAGAGAGCGAGTATCCAGGGCTAGAGGCTCTGGGGGCGGTGCGCGAGGCCGAGGTACGTGCCGCCGCTGCTGTCCTCGGTCTGCACAGCGTCCAGTTTCTGAACTATATAGATGGGGAACTGGATGCAGCTCATCCCGCCGAGATCACCGCGAAGATCGTTGGACACCTGCGGCGCGTCAGGCCCGACGTGGTAGTCACCTTCGGGCCGTATGGAGGATACGGGCACCCCGATCATATTGCGATCTCGCAGTTCACCCCGGCGGCAATCGTCGAGGCGGCCAATCCGAACTCACTGTACTCTCGTGACCTGGCTGCGCACAGCGTATCAAAGTTGTATTATATGGCTGAGACTGAAGAAGTGTTTGCCGTCTATCAATCCGTCTTCGGCAACCTGGTCATGACGATCGATGGCACAAGGCGTGGAGCAGTTACCTGGCCCGGCTGGTCGGTCACAGCCAGGATCGATACCTGGAAGTACTGGCGTACTGTCGTTCGTGCAATCGCCTGTCATCAGACACAGGTGCCCGCCTATCATGTACTCGAGCAGCTCTCGCAGGAGCAGCGCGCAATGCTGTGGGGCACCCAGAGCTATTATCGCGTCTTTAGCCTCGTCAATGGGGGCCGGCAGGTAGAAGAGGACCTGTTCGCTGGATTACGATAGGGGAAGAGCATATGCGAGTCAGAGAATACCTCGTCCTTTTTGCCCTGGCGGCACTCTGGGGTGCATCATTTCTCTTCATCCGCGTCGCCGTCGCTGAGCTTTCACCGCTGGTCCTGGTCGGTGCGCGCTTCGTTGTCGCGACGCTCGGATTGCTGCTCGTCGTCCCATTTCAACCGGCGATCGTAAAAGGCTGGCGCAGGCATCTATGGGGCTTCTTCGTGGTGGCTATCTTCAATGCCATCATTCCCTACCTGGCGATCAGTTGGGGAGAGCAATATGTGCCATCTGGTATAGCCGCTATTCTGGCGGCGACGATCCCACTGGCGACGGTGATCATATCGCAGTGGTGGCCGGGTGGCGAGCGCATTACATGGGAACGCCTGGCAGGTGTCGCTCTTGGCTTGCTCGGTGTCGTGATCGTGATTGGTCCTACCACGCTGTTTACTGGCGCGCTCTATCTATTGGGTGCAGGTGCAATTCTGCTGGGTGCGGTCAGTTATGCCTTCGGAGGACTCTTTGCGCATCGTATGCTGGCAGGTCTCCCGTCGATCCTGCCTGCTCTTGGGCAGACGGCGATGGGCGCGTGTATTCTTGGTCCCATCGCTGGCATTGCGCTCGTGGTGGATCCACCGCTGCATATCCCGTCAATGGCTGTTATTGCCTCCGTGCTTGCTCTGGCATTGGGAGGAACAACGCTTGCGTACATCTGTTTCTACTGGCTCATCGCTCGCGTAGGGCCAACGCGTACTGTGATCGTCACCTACCTGCTTCCCTGTATGGCCCTGATCTATGGAGCGTTCCTGCTTCACGAAACGGTGGGCATCAATGCGTTGGCAGGTCTGGTATTCATCTTATTGGGTATCTTTCTCATCGGGAAAAGAACCGCGTCGTCCGCTCAAAATCATACGGGGCAAACCACCCATGAGCAGGCCATAGCACAAGAAAGGAAAATCTCATGAACGCGAAGGACATCTTAAAATACGGACAACTCACCGTGCTCCAGACCATCGATAAATTTCCTGAAACCGCGTGGGAGACGCCGGGCGCGTGTGGCGTCTGGTCGGTCAAAGACATCATCGCCCATCTCACCTCCTTCGAGCAGGTACTGATCGACATTCTGGCAACCTTTATGAACGCCGGATCTACTCCGGTTCTGGACAGGTATATTGAGCCGGGAGGACAATTCAACGATAGCGAAGTGGATAGACGTAAAGCAAAAACGATACAGGATGTCCTGGCAGAGTTCAATGATGTGCATGCCCGAACGCTGTCAATGATCGCCGAGATTCCCGCTGACACGCTGCGCCAGAACGGAACACTCCCCTGGTATGGGATGGAGTATGCCCTGGATGACCTTATCGTCTATATGTACTATGGACACAAACGTGAGCATAGCGCCCAGATAGCCGCGTTCCGGGATCACCTGGAGCGCCTTCATTGAGTAGGGGCGCGGTTCACCAGCCCGCCGCGGTTCACAAGCCCGTGGCCCTCCACAGGCCGGCGCGCGGGCTGGTGAACCGCACCTCTACAGCGGTCGATGGATGAGATCTCTTCGTGCAGAAAAATGAAATGCACCTATGGGAATACTGCCATCGCTCATTCTTCCATTAATCAGCAGTAGAGACGGGACCCCACTGCGCCTGCGCGCGATCGCGCTTCAGCTCAAATAGATTCGGCTGCCTCAGCGCCCACGCCGTATAATCCCACAGCTCGATGGCCTCTTCCCCGTGCGGCACCGTGTTGATGATCGGTCCGTAGAAGCCCACGTTTGAGCCTTCAATAGCGATCGTCGGCACACCAAAGGCATGGTAGAGCCTGACCGCTTCTTGATGATCGTTCACTACATCCTGGATTGTGCTCTCATCGCTCAGGGCGGCCTCTACAAATGCCTTACCGAGTCCGGCCCGTTCCGCGCAGGCCTCGACGCCCGCCTGCTCCCGGATGCTCTCTTTGCGGCCATGTTGGGCGTCTCCCAATGCTACATAGAGCTTCTCGACTGCCTCGTTGCCCTTTTGCCGCCGCGCCAGTGCAAGCGTGCGCAGGGCGGTCCAGCCATTGCTGACGTAATCAGGCTCGATCCCCGCCTTGCGGTTCACAAGCTCAAGACTAAAGAAGCGCCACTGGATATCAATTGGGCGCGTCTGCCTTACCTCGCGTATCCATAGCGCGGTGCGCCAGGCAAGCGGGCAGAGCGGATCGAAGTGGAAATGAATGCGAACAAGCGTTGTTGCCTCTTTGATACTCATGAGACGATCTTCCCTCTCATATTTTCCGTTGACTGTTATCTCTAAACTTCACTTTTGGAAGTGCTACGAGTAGCATACGTTGTGTCAAGTGAGCATGTCAAGCGCAACTGTGCACGCCTCGCCGCAACATACTGGCCTTCGCCACTTTTGATGATTTTGATCATGATCATTGAGGCCAGGAGGATATTGATATCCACACAAATCGATCAATGAAGGAGATATAAACAACAACCTGATCGCAGCAGAAACCATTTGCCAAAGCCCGTGGATCGGCCTGTGGGGCGCGGCGGGCTTGTGAATCGCGCCCCTACACTGGTTGATTGTTGGGAAAGTACGCGCGTGCTTTCCCGACGGTTTTATTGAACAGGCTTGCGCTAACTGGCGCTGCTAGCTTTTGACGCAGGAAGGGACGCTGTAGTCTCTCCCAGGCCAAGACCTCTGGCGATGTGCGTACCCAGATCGGGGTCTACCTGGTGCCAGAGTTTGAGCGCGCGCTCCTGAATCGGGCGCTCGACATCCTTACCCATATGGTCCACGATATTATTCGCCAGGTGTTCCCGGTCCATCGCGGAAAGGACATGGCGGTAGAGATTTCCCGGTTGCACGAAATCGTTGTCCTCCGCGTGCGGGACATAGGCGCTGCGCATGATCTCTCCGCTCGCAAACCAGCCAGGATCTGCATAGTGCTCTGGATCGGCCTTTGGGCCGCCGTAACTATTGGGCGCGTAGACGGGCTGGTTGCCGTTATGCCGGTAGCGCATTGCTCCATCCTTATTGTAGCTGTGCACCTCGGCCAGCGGCTGGTTGACTGGAAGCTGCAGATAGTTTGTGCCAATGCGATGCCGGTGCGTGTCCGGGTAACTAAACAGGCGCCCCAGCAGCATTTTGTCGGGGCTAGGACCGATGCCCGGCACCATGTTTGCTGGTTCGAAGGATGCCTGCTCGATCTGAGCAAAGAAGTTCTCAGGATTGCGGTCCAGCACCATGCGCCCGACAGTAATGGGCGCATAATCGCTGTGCGGCCAGACCTTTGTGAGGTCGAATGGATTGAAGCGGTAGTGCGCCGCATCCTCAAATGGCATGATCTGCATCTCTAGCCGCCAGACCGGGTAATCCTTCTTATTTATGGACTCCCGCAGGTCACGACGATGGTAGTCAGGATCTTCTGCCGTCATCGCCTTTGCCTCGGCGTCGGTGAAGTTCTCGATGCCCTGCTCCGTCTTGAAGTGGTACTTCACCCAGAAGCGCTCCCCAGCGGCATTGATCCACATGAAGGTGTGGCTGCTATAGCCATTCATGTGGCGATAAGTGCGCGGCGTTCCGCGATCCGACATCAAGAATGTTACCTGGTGAATGGACTCGGGCGAAAGGGACCAGAAATCCCACTGGGCGTTGTTGCTGCGCATATCCGTGTCGGGTAGGCGCTTCTGTGAGTGGATGAAATCCTGGAACTTGGAGGGATCGCGCACAAAGAAGATCGGTGTGTTGTTACCGACCAGATCGTAGTTGCCCTCTTCAGTGTAGAATTTGAGGGCGAAGCCACGTGGGTCGCGTACCGTATCCGCCGATCCCAGTTCACCTGCTACTGTCGAGAAACGGGCCAGGACCTGCGTACGCTTGCCGACTTTGCTGAGAAACGCGGCCTTTGTCCACCGGGTCACATCCTCAGTCACTTCGAAGTAGCCGAACGCACCGCTGCCCTTCGCGTGGACAACCCGTTCCGGTACGCGCTCGCGGTTGAACTGCGCCATTTTCTGAATGAGATAGTGATCTTGTAGCAGTAATGGTCCATTAGCTCCTACAGAGAGTGAATATTCATCGCTCGGGGCGGGGATACCCGCGTCCGTCGTCGTGAGAGGTGGTCGTCGTTCGTCCATAATTTCCTCCTTGGAAATAGTGATTTACCTTACCGTAGCGTTGCTATACTGCAGGTTCTATCTGTTTTTGATTGGAAAGCGCTCTATCTAAGGATACGCTAAAGCGTTACTCTCCTATGGTACCCAGTATACTCAGATGGCCGCAAACAGGACAGTAGTTCTGGCAGAGGCAATCGTGGCTTTTGACCTATATTGTATGCCCTGTTCCTGATTGTCATCCTCTTTGCCCTTCCCAAAGGACAACTGACCGGCGTTGGCAGCTTCCTCAACGCGTATCAGGCCGTCAATGCAGTGCTGCCTGCGACAATTGCCAGGGTGTTGGGCTGGCTAGTGGCACTGGGGCTGGTGGTCGCGTATGCTTCCAGTGGAGGGACCTGGCTGATGGGTGCAGACCGAACCTATGCGGTGAGTGCACTTGACCGCACTGCTCCGCGCATGTTCGGTCGCTTTAGCAAGAAGTACGGTACGCCGATAGCGGTCAATACTATGTCCGGTATCATGGCGACAATCGCAGTGGCGGCGGCGATTCTGGTAACTGCCTTTGCTTCTGGCAACGTCACTACCCTTTTTTCGCTGGTGCTGGGCTTTACGCTTTCGACGAATACCCTCGCCTACCTGTTTATCTTCCCCGCGTTTCTGATCCTGCGCTACCGATATCCCGATGTGCCTCGCACATATCGGGTTCCCGGCGGTATGCTCGGCGCGTGGATCGTGACGCTGTTGCCATTTGCCTATGCTGCCATTGCTAGCTACTTCATTCTCATTCCCAACGCCTCCTATGTGAGCAAAAGCGGAGTGGACCGACCAACGCACGAACTCACCCAGTTTGCCCCACTGGCCGTGATCGTCCTGTTGACTATCGTGTTTTATGTCTGGGGTCAACGTGAGAAACGCAACCAGGATGTTCTTGCCGTGGAGAAGGTGAGGGATGTCGGTAGCGCTCCAGGCGATTAGTCCGCCGTAGACACATTGAGCTATATCTATATGGAAACTGAACAACCTCTGTATCTGAGACCAGTCAGACGCGGGGGTTGTTCAGTATGATAAGCTGACGGCCATCATTCGAGTTAAGAGAGGCATCGTCTTTTTACCTTTTGCAGCGATGAAGTGTATCCAGGCGATCAGGAATAAACCTGAAAGTTTATTCGTTTGTATAGCCAGGGTTCAATTTTGTATAATTGAAGCATAATTTTGAGAGATACGTCTATCTTATAAATATCTGGGAGGTAGTTATGGCAACACAGACAGAGAGAAATACAATGACAAAAGGCATATGTGAATTTTGTAAAAGCGAAATTGACAAAGCGAAAATGACCCAGCACCTCAAGCATTGCAAGCAAAGGGCAGCCGTCAATGCCGCCAACGACGCCGATACTGGAGATGAGGCCAGGCAGAAGGAGAAGCTGTTTCATATTCTGGCGGAGGGACGCTACAATCCTCAGTACTGGATGCACATCGAAATACCAGCCTCGGAATCGCTTTTTACATTAGATCGCTTCTTAAGGGATATCTGGGTTGAATGTTGCGGCCACCTGAGCGCATTTGAAATTGGCGGAACCTCTTATGCGGATGAGCCTGAAGACTTTCCTTTCGGGGCGTTCGAGGCAGGTATCGAGGTACTGGGGGCAAAGGAGCAGGAGGACGAGGAGAAGGACAAGGAGGAGAAGGACAAGGAGGAGAACGAAGAGGACGAGGATCTGAGCCCAGAAGAACTCGCCGAGGAGCTAGGAAATTTCCTCGATGAGCAGCCCGTAGAGTTGCTCAACATGTTTCCTGACGAGTTGCTGGTTGAACTCAAAAAGCCGCGTTCGAGAGATGATCTCGTCGCTTTCTTGAAGGAGAAGCTGGCTGCGTTGCCCAAGCGTATCTCCTCGATCACTCCAGAAAATATAGAAGAGCAGAGAAGCATTTACTTCCAGAAAAACACACTGAAGTTCTTGCTGGATATGGTTGAAGATCGCAGCCTGGATGCCACATTAGAAAAAGTTCTGCAGGTAAAGCAAAAGTTTACCTATGAGTACGACTTTGGGTCCACCACAGAACTGAATCTAAAGGTTATCTCCGAAAGAGAAGGTGTGGCTCTGGAGGGGGAAGATGACGATACTGTCTTCGTTCTTGCCAGAAATGTGGCACCCGCCATTCTTTGCAAAGTGTGTGGAAAGCCTGCCAGGAAAGTGGTTTCCGGATACTTCAATGTGGAGGAGAACGCGTACTGCAACAGGTGTGCCAATCGCAGCGAAGACGCTGAAATGATGCTGCCTATAGTCAATTCTCCCCGCGTAGGCGTGTGTGGATATACCGGCTAGTGGAAAATGTTTTCGCAGATCATTGCAGGGGCCGAGAAACTACACGAACGCGTGCTGCAGAAGAAGATCAATTTGTAGTAGTCGGCTCCCAGGGCGACCGCAAGAGTCGCCCTGCTGATTTTACGTTTGCTGAGCCTTATTGTAAAGCGCGTTCCAGGTATCATCATAGTAGGGCGAGAACATATGTCCAGGCCGGAGACTGCTGATGAAGTCGTTATGGCCGTCGAGGTACCAGTTGCCGCCGCTTTGCACGAACCAGGGGCCGCCACTGGAGCCACCGGTCATGCGACAGGGGATAGAGACCACCGTCCCATCGCCATGTTTCCAGAGAGTACCCGAAGAACTCTCGCAGGACTGCCTGGTCTGACCATCGAAGGGATACGCCGCCGGGTAGCCATAGGCGTAGAAGGGTTGATTGACCGGCAGATTATAGGCCCACCCGGCACCACCAACCACGTCGGTCACGTCCCCCTCGCTGTTGGGGGCAACGATAGCCATGCCAAAGTCATGATGGTAGTCGTTGGGCTTCGCGTTTATCCAGTCGGAGGGGACCTCTAGATCGCGCGCGGCCCAGCAGCCATAAGGCGTATTGCCGTTCTCATAGAGAGGGCAGAAGATCACGTTATTTACCCAGTTGCCATACAGGTAGAGGCAGTGACCAGCCGTATCGACAACGCTATGATTGGCGCTTGCGACAGAGGTCCCGGAGCAGACGTAGTTCTGGCCGGAGGAATTAGTGAAAAAGACCTTCCCCACGGTCGAAATGGGATATGAGAGGCTTCCATCGCGAGGGAGCTGCCCTTGTTGTTGGGCCGCTGTGCCCTGGGTTGTATCGCTGCTCTCTTGTGTTAGGGTGAAATCCTGGCCGACCACCGGATCGACGTTGGTAGCACTGCGCATGCTCGCCGCCGTCCAATGCGTGAGGACGACAGTGGGGTTCGTATCCACAGCGTGCTCAACGATTGTCGCTGAAGGTGATAAGAGTGATGCGGACAGAAAACGCGTAAATGCAACCATGTACACCAGGTAGGCACCAGCAAGCACGCATAGGATGATCCTGCCAGTCAGGGAGTGGAGAATGAGTTTTTGCAAACGTTGCATCATGCTCCTCTCTTTCATCGGGCCTCTGGATGGCGTCGCGGCTGGCGCTTCTTCTGGCCGACTGCATGGACCTTCGGCATAGGAGCGGCTTTTGCGTTGCTCATTTTTTCTTCTGTCCAATACTTGAGGACGTCATCGGCGGGCGTTTCCACCGAGTGTCTCGCGACGGCGGCAGGCTCTGGTTGCGAAGGACGCTTCCGTGCAAACAGGTACACACCAACAAGCAAGCAAAGAAGAGCCACGCCAATCAGGGGCAGGTAATTGAGTTTCTGTTGTTGCGCCATGATAGTTTTCTCTTTCAGCAAAGATGATCCAGGCAGAACGCGTGCGCAAGGTATTATTTATGTCGTTTTTTCTTTGCACGTCCCTCGCTTGTCAGGATCAGGACCCTATGTTCTCTACAGAGTAGTATAGCAGCAATTGGCGAATTTAAAAAGACTGACAAAGAGAAATGTGTGAGGAAAAATTTTCATCTCAGGCGCATGCATCCGACAGGGCATAGTCAATGGCTTGATCGTGAGTGAGGCTGGCACCTATGGTCCATTCCTCTCCAAAGGTAGGCTCATTAAGCGCGGCTCTCGTGGCTGCCACAACCTCCTCGAACGCTTTGCGTTCGGCAGGTGGTAGCGGTGTCTGCGCCTGCGCGCGCAGCGTCGTTGCGGCTGCACATAGCCGCGTTGCCTGGGCATACTGCTTCTCTGCATTGAGAACAGCAGCAAAGCCTTCCAGACACCAGGCAATATAGGTGGAGCTATTAAAAGCGTGAAAAACGACGAGGCTTTCACGGTAGCGGGTTTTGGCCAGGGCATAACTTTGTTGCTGACAGGCCAGGTGGCCCAGCAGCGTGGTAATCAAGGCAACTCCAAACGTCATTCCCAGGGTTCGTGCGACCGCCATAGCCTCTTCATAGAATACAATTGCGCGGGTAAGGTCTCCTTGCATCCGCGCAATCTCTGCAAGGTTACGCAGGGTAAAGCCTCGCAGGTCCGGATACTCCCCCAGCCTGGCATGTGCATCACTTTCAGTGAAGAACGCCTCTGCCTCATTCAGGTCTCCGTTTCCCTGCGCAATTTGTCCCAGAATGGCAAGAGCACTACAGATTCCGCAATGGTCCCCAGCTTTTTGAGTGCGATCCAACGCATCACGAGCTACTATTTCAGCGTACCCCATTTTGCCTCGACTGAGCAAAATTTGTCCAAATGTGTAGAGGGCTTCTGCGCGACACCCGGCTAATGCTGTTCCCTGCTCTTTGCTTTGCCAGCTCAATGTCAGCATACGTGCCAGCCACCCCTCAGCCTCGCTCATCTGATTCTGACTCAGCCAGCCGTGCCAGGAAAAGCGTGCCAATCGCAGTCCTATATTAACCTCTCTCCTCTCTTCTGCCCACTGCAGAGCCGTCCGAACATTGGCGATATCCTGTATCAGGCGAGCTTCCCGCATTTCCGGCTCTGGACCTTCTGGCTCAGCTATTTCCGCCAGATTGGCATAATAGGCGGCATGCCGTCGCCTACACTGTTCCTCCTCCCCCTCTGCACGCAGACGCTCCAGAGCGTAGTCTTGAATAAGCTCTAACATTCTAAAGCGTGCCAGCCCCTCTGGGAGGATATCAACCTGAATCAAACTGGCATCCAGCAGGGCCGCAAGTGCGAAAATACTCTCTTCAGGAATCTTCTCGCCTTCAGTCCAGCAGACGGCTTCTGCCGCCTCTGCTGTCCATCCTCCTACAAAGACCCCGAGAGAGCGGAAATACCGTTGTTGTGCCGGGGTGAGCAACTCATAGCTCCAGGCGATGGCATCCTTCATTGTTTGCTGCCGTGCTGGCAGGTCCCTGGCTCCGCCCCGAAGAAGTGTCAGGCGCTCAGTGAGGCGATTGTACAGCATAGGGAGAGAAAGGCTCCTGACATGGATGGCGGCCAGCTCAATTGCCAATGGGAGGCGATCCAGGCGCTCACAAATGGCTGCAACCTCTTGTGATGCGTACGGCCTTCCCGGTTGTATTGCTGTCGCTCGATCTTGAAAAAGCGTGACTGCGTCTTCGATAGGCAGTGGAGCGAGTGGGAGGACCTGTTCGGCGCGTAGGCGAAGGGACATCCGGCTCGTCACAAGGATGGAGAGATGTGCACAAGTGGAGAGCAGGTTTGCCACGAAGGAAGCTGCGTGTATAATCTGCTCGAAATTGTCGAGAGCCAGCAAGAAATGTTTCTCTCGCAGAAATGCGGTCACTTGCTCGGAAATATCTTCTTCAGAAGACTCGTGGAGGCCAAGTGCCCCCGCTATCACGTTCGGTATGAGCCGTGCATCGCGAAGAGTTGCAAGCGAGACAAACACGACTCCCTGGGTGAAATGTTCTTCCAGGTCTCTGGCGATTTGCAGACCGAGGCGGGTTTTGCCGATTCCAGCGGGTCCGGTAAGTGTAAGCAGGCGTACTCCATCGCTCTTTAGAAAGGCCAAAGCGCGCGCCATCTCCTGCTCGCGTCCGATCAACGCTGTGGGTGGGAGAGGAAGAGGTAATAGAGAAGAAGTTTGGGCGACTGCCGCTGTCATTTCCGGTCGTGCCATTGCGAGGAACAGAGCGCGCTGCTGTGTAGTTACGTTCAATGCAGCCATGAGCAGCTCGAAGGTATCGTGATGCGGGAGACGGTTGATGCCTCGCTCAAGATCAGCAATGGTACAAGCGCTGAGTTGAGCGCGGGCCGCAAGCGCTTCTTGCGTTAAACCAGTAGCTGTCCGATAGCGCCGGAGTAAGGTGCCAAAGGGCGTCTGTTCACTCATACTGGGACCTCTCGCGCAGAGTATGAAGTAAAGTGACCTCTTGAAGAGTATAGCACATCCTGCCAGTTGAGAAAGACCAGTTATGTAGGGAACATGTGGGTCTTTTTCCTGGTGGGAGCAGCAATGAATGGATATACTCGCCAGTGAGAATCAAAAAAAAGGTGATGTTCCCCTTCTTGCAGCAGCGGTGTGCAAGGAGAGAATGTTCCTTTCACGAGCACAGTAATGCATTGTTTGATCAAGTATCAGAAAGAGAGGACATGTTATGCCTCAACCGTTTCGTTTTAGCGTGGTAATCGCCGCTGCCCCGTCACGTACAGCATTTGTCACGCTGGCGCGCAGGGCTGAAGAACTTGGCTATGCCACTTTATTAATGCCAGATCGTACCATTACGGCGCTAGCTCCGCTCACGGCACTGGCCATAGCTGCGCAAGCAACCACTTCACTTCGTGTTGGTAGTTATGTGTTTTGTAATGATTACCGGCACCCTGCACTTCTCGCAAAAGAGGCAGCAACTCTAGACTTTCTGTCAGATGGACGCTTTGAACTGGGACCAGGAGCAGGCATCGGGCCGTTCGATTATCAACAGTTGGGCCTGAAATTTGAGGATGCTGGTACGCGAGTTGGTCGCCTGGAAGAGGCGGTTTCCATCGTCAAACGCTTTTTTACTCAAGAACGCGTGAATTTTACCGGGAGGTACTATACGGTTGCTGAGATGAAAGGGTCACCCGGTCCTGTCCAGAAGTTGCATCCACCAATTGTCATTGGTGCCGCAGGCAAACGGATGCTTTCCCTTGCTGCACGAGAGGCTGATAGCATTTCCATTATGTTCAGGCTGCCACAGCAAGGCATCGATGCGCCAAACGAGGTTTTGGAACAGAAGCTCGCATGGGTGCGAGAAGCTGCGGGCCAACGCTTCGCGCGCCTGGAACTCAGTCAACTGGCCTATGTTCTTGCTATCGATGATGGCCGCGCTGATAGGGACTCCGAGGGAGATGGTCCGCCTATCCCACGCATCGTGATGAGTACCGGACAGGCGGTGGAACACCTGTTTGAGCAGCGTGAACGCTACGGATTCTCCTACATTCCGGTGTACGGTGGCGCACAGATGGAGAAGTTTGCTCCGGTGGTTGCCCAGTTGGCTGGGAAATGAAAATGTTGGGAAAACACACATATGCGCATGTGTGCTTTCCCAATCGCCATGTGTTTCAGACTAAAATGGTTCTAGAGGCCATTCAATTAAGCCATATGTAAACCTCTTTATATTCGGTTGGAAATGTGTACATTCATGTATGCTTTGGGAGACGCTTCCGAAGAGTCATTCGCCTGCCTGTTTCGCTCCAATGCCTCGCCAGCCCCACGCGCCCTGGAGGAAGGCCAGGAACTCCTCCTTGTTGAAGTCGGCTGAGGCATACGCCACGTAGCCATCAGGACGAAGAAAGTAGCAGGCACCGGATTGGAAGCCTGCGCGTGCAGCTTCGGACGTCCAGGGCAGGCGCGTTAGAGGAAACTCCGGGTGCTGTGAGGCCCACAGCTCGACTTCGGGAGAGACGACGCCATAGACCTGGATCTGAGGTGAGAGGAGACGCAGCGAATCATAGTTGCTGCGATCCTTGTTCCCATCCTTGCCCCATTTCACCCAGGGCAAGCGATCACCCGCTCGTACATGGCCCGCTGCACCTCGGCTAATCGGGCTGTCGTGGTAATTGATGCGGGTCTGTGAGACCAGGCCGAAAAGCGCATGGCGCACCTGGGGAAGCCCCCCGATCATCGTGAACATCGCCGGGACAACTGTAGAGCGGAGCATGCGTACCCAGGGGGAAGACGTTGTCGCAGCGGCGAACACCCGATCTGTGGTGTTCACCAGCAGGCGTGCGAAGGGCATGCGCTCTGGCTCATAACTTGCCAGCAGCCGCTCATCGGCCTCGCCTTTCAATACGGCAGCCAATTTCCAGCCAAGATTGGTGGCATCCATCAATCCGGTGTTCATGCCCTGACCGCCCGCGGGGCTATGGATATGCCCGGCATCGCCAAGCAGGAAGACACGGCTCCGCCGGAACGCATTGGCGACGCGATGATGGACGTTGTAGGTCGAAAGCCAGAACGTTTCCATCACGCGCATATCGCTGTATCGCTCGATTTCGGGACGGATGTCCTCGAAGGTGAGGTCATGTCGATCCACGAGGTTCGGCGGAACGATCCCCACGATCCGGTAGTAGTCCTGGCCAGGCATAGGAAAAAAGCCTAAGAAACCCTGATTGTCGAGCCAGATGCTGAGCTCATCCTTGACCTTGTGGAAAGAGCCTCGCACGTCCGCAACAAAGAAGCGCTGGGTGTAGGTCCCTCCTGGAAAATCGATGCCGAGTGCCTGACGCACTGCGCTGCCAGCGCCATCGCATCCGCAGACATACTGTACGCGCACAGTTTCGGCATATCCGTCAGCCCGGCGCAGTTCCGCGCTCACCCCTTCATCATCCTGCTTCAGCCCTGCGAGTGAGGTCTCCCACTGTACCTGACCGCCCTGTTCCAGGTAGTGTTCGAGCAGAAGATACTCGGTCTTGTCCTGACCCATAACGAAGAGATAGGGATAGGGAGAGAGGCCGTTGCCGATCTCACCAAGCTTGATACGTCCTACGCGATGCTGCTTGAGCAAGACGTTGACTGCCGCTACTCGGACTCCCTGCGGCAGGGCACGCTCCACGATGCCCAACATGTCATACGTCTCAAGCGTGCGCGCTTGCACACCGAGCGCTCGCGACTCACGAGTCAGGCCCTCTCTCTTATCGATCACCAGCGGGCGTATGCCCAACCGCGCCAACCAACAGGCAAGCATGAGGCCCGTTGGGCCGGCTCCGACGACCAAAACATCCGTGTTCATATGTCCTCCTTTCTTTAACTTCCCTTTGGACTACTGGACAACAATTGTCAGGTTCATTCCCCGGTGGATCATACAGTAGAGGTGAAAGACGCCAGCGGTAGTGAACGGTCCGATGGTAACGGACCTACCCTTGATGTCCAGATTGTGGACCACTGGCGCACCGGGCTCCGCTGACGCTTGTGTTGTGCCGCTTGGGGTCCATGATCCATTCTGGATGATGTGTTCAATCGAATCGTCATCTACGAGCAGTAGCTTCTCTCCTTTTGGGATCAGCACGACGTTCGTCAGGAAATCGCTTCCTGCCATATGCACGGTAGGCATGCCGCCCGTGGCCGTGCTCGTGGAGGCACTCTGTGGGCTCGCAGCGATAAGCAGGGCGACCACAATCATGCCTCCAGCGAGGCCGCTCAGACCGGAAAGCAGCGACCCTAACCAGCGTGGAGCGCGCCGCTCTGTGCTGTGGTAGTTCTGAATTGCTGCCGCCACCCCGGCCACCAGCGCGATCACCGCAAGGGCATACATGATAACGAGTTCACTAAAGCGTGCTACATCGGCTGTAGGATGCCGCAAGGCAGATGCCCCCAGCGGAAGAACAAACAGGAAGACCATCACTGCCAGAGCAACGAGGGAGCCGAGCCAGGGTGCCCAGCGCACACCACTGGCAACGAAACCAGCCGCCTCAAGAGCCTTTTCAACACGTTTCCTCCTGGGTGTGGCAGGCAATTCCATGAAGAAACAGCCACACGAGTGTTGCCATGCGCTCAGGGGGAAGGGGCTGCGAGCTGTTATCGGGCTGAACGAGTGCGCCTATGATATGCATCAACAGTGACCCGACGAACAGATTAATGGCGGCATCAAGATCAACAGGAAAGATCACCCCATGCGCTAAAGCGTTCTCTAAAAGCGCTTTCAAAACAGATGCGCCTTCCTGGGGAAGCGCCGAAAAGAACAGTGAGCCCAGGGAAGGGAAACGCGGTATCTCCGCGATGAGCATCCGCACCAGTGCCACGTAGTCGGGCCGTAAGGTATGTTCTAGCACGACCTGGGCCCAGGCCAGCAGGGCGTGTTCTAGCTGAGAAAGGCTCTCCATCGGGGTCTCACGCAACTCCGCGAACGTAGTCATCACGACACGTTCAAACACCATATGTCGCATGGTCGCAATAAACAGCGCCTCTTTGTGCTGGTAATAGCGATAGAGGGTTTGTTTTGAGACATTCGCAGCAACAGCGATGGCATCCATGCTCGTACTCTCAAAGCCATGTTGGCTAAAGAGTTCCTGGGCTGCGGCCAGGATAGCGTCGCGCCTGGCCTGGGCACGAGGAGTGAGTTCTGTCGGGTTCATGCCGTTTCTCCGTTTTTAAAATCATACTAGACTGTCTAGTATGATTTTAGCATGGAATCTGCCATGTGTCAAGACGATTTAGGGCGTTTTCCCAAACGTCCTATCTATCGGCCTGGAGCGGCTCTACAGGCTGTATTATCTAAACCGCTCTTAAATGTGCTTATATTCGGTTGAAAATGTGTGCAATCATGTGTGCTTTGCCTGAGATCGAGCATACCATGCATCCTGGCGATCAGACCCACGATGGCCTGGCACAAGGTTCGATGTGTTGATCCTTTTTGGCATAGGTTGAGCTCAAAAATTTACAGTAGCTATAACAAAAGTAGTCTACAAAAAAGCGTGAACCTCGACGTATATAAAGTGGCACATCTTCTACACAATCAATTATAATTAAGAAGGACCACGAAGGTCCTACAACAGGGAATGGACCCATGTCATCTCGATAAAGAGAGAGGAGAGGCTACCTTGTTGCTCAATGTCATGTTTCCCACAAAGAACGTTCCCCCGTTTACTGAAACCATACCAGAGATCTTCACCCAGCAGTTGTACTCCAGTGAGCAGCGTTGGGAAGGAATCAATGCTCACGTCTATCAATTCCGTCCTCCCAGAGAGCCTCTGCATGTGCAAAAGGACTGTGACGGGGTCTGCCTTCATCTCCACGGCGTCGTTGATTTACATCAGCAGACCGGTGCTCGTGTAAAACGGGGAATCTCCTATCCAGGAGGAATCTGTATTGAGCCAAAAGAGCTGTCGAGCACCTATTTCTGGCAGGGAACGCCAGCCGTCGTGCTCTATCTCTACCTGGCTCCTTCCCTGATTGAGCAGGTGGTTGCTGAGATGGGACGCAATGACCCGACGCACGTCGAGATGGTGAAGCAATTCAATATCCACGATCCCCTGATTGAACAGATTGGTCTCTCCCTGGTAGGGGAGCTGGAGTCGGGGGGAGTGGCTGGACGCGTCTATGCCGAATCCTTAGCCACGGCCCTGGTGCTCCACTTGCTGCGTCTCTCCTCGACGGCCTCGCTTCTGCCTGCGTCCTCCCAGCGTAACCTCACGCAGCGCCAAATCTCCATCGTGCGGGACGCTATTTATGATCGACTCGACCAGGACATTCCCTTGAAGGAACTGGCCGCCTCCATCGGCATGAGTGTCTCGCACTTTTGCCGTCTGTTCAAGCAGTCTACAGGTCTGGCTCCCCACCAGTATGTGATTGCGTGCCGTGTTGAGCGTGCTAAGTCGCTGTTGCTCAATGAAGAACGGACGATTGCTCAAGTCGCTCATGCAGTGGGGTTTGCTGATCAGAGCCACCTGAACCGCCATTTCAAGCATCTGTTGGGCATTCCACCGGGAGTACTGAGAAAGAAGAGCAAGAATGTCCAAGAGCAGGAGAAGAACATACAAGACAATGACAGCCACTAGAGGGCATACTACGCTTAGAGGGTGAAATACATCAGGCTTCTGAGGAACAATGGAACCGAAAAACACGATAAGAAAATGAAGCAGCTTGAGGAGCGGATCGGGGAGCAGCGTATACAAGTGAGGAAGCCATCTCCCCTTCTCAAGAGGCAGGTGTGTTTCTCGAGATCAAACCGCTTGCAGAGCCGATGGAGTCAGCAAACAGCTTCCTTACCGTACTTTTCCGTTCCGTTAGGGATACTGTTGCTCAATTCGTTTGCTACGCTGAAATAGACAGAACATACCTGCTCAGGTTGAGCACCGAGAAACAATTTAGCAACAGTATCCGTTATTCCTCAGAGGCCTTAGTATATCCTTCAAGGGTTGGAAAGTATTCTGAAAGGAGAATAGTAATGCCTGAGAATGAACCGCGCCACCTCCCGATTTACCTGTCGCTGGATCAGATCCCGGAGGTGAAGCAGCCGATGCCCGTGATGAGGCTCGGTGCTCAGGTTGTGGCACCAGAGGCGCTACTACAGGATATTGTCAGGGCCGTTGCGCCCGAGGCCGAGCTTAAGGATTTGGGGGACACTGGAGCGCGGGCCGCTTACGATGGTAATCGACTGGTGGCCTTCGTTCATCCCGAGACTGGTGAGTCGAGGGTCTTCCCAGCGCTTGAGCGTCTCAAGCCGGGCCAGGACTTGGGAGAGCGAGCTGCGAGGATTGCAGCCCGCATTGCTGATGATGATTCGCTGTTTACGAAGGACGGGACGCGGGTTGCTGCTCTCGCTCCGGTGACGCTCTTCGGGTCGAGGCACACCCGCGACGAGAGAGAGACGCAGCCCGAGGAGTTCCTCTCATTTGTACGCCTGCAGCGCCAGGTCGACGAGTTTCCGGTATTCGGTCCCGGCACCAGAGCTATGATTGCTGTCGGTGCGGACGACTCGCTATACGCCTTTGCTCATCGCTGGCGGCAGGCTCTCCCCACCGACGAAGAGGTTGCGCCGCACCCTCGCGAGTCGATTGTCGAGACAATCCTCGCACAACTCGCCACGAATGCGAAGAGCGCCGAGGTGACGGTGGATACGGTGACACTTGGCTATTACGACGGAGGAATGGACTTTCTGCAGCCTGTCTATCGTTTTCAGGCGACGGTGGCGTTCACGAATCAGGAACTCCATGCAGCCAATCGCCACGTCTTCGGCTACGTATCGATTGGCGAGCCGCTCGAATCTCTCCCGGTCCTGGGTGTCCTGCAAGGGCCGTTGCCAGAGGAACCACTTCAGCAGGGTGAGCACCGCGCCGCGCCAGGACCAATACCTCCAGGCGATCCTACTGTTGGCCGCTACGTTGTGCGTAACGACACCGACGCTTGGGTGACCAATGCCAACGAGTTTCTCGCTGGCCTGCAGGAGGCGTCCATTTTCCGCATCACGCTCACCTTCACTGATAGCCAGTATTACTGGGCCGAGCCGTTCGAGTTCGTCTCCAACAAGGACAGTTTCGTGAACAGCGTCAACATCGCCCTCAACGAAGTCCACGGCAACTGGGGCCTGTTCTCGACCCGCGACAACAAGGATGACCTGGTGAGCCTGAGCAGCATCCCGTCAAGCGGTTATGGAAGCGCGGGAGGGGGCTCGCTCGCCTACTGGATCCTCCACTCCTGCGAGGTCATTCCGACGCAGACCGACGAATCAACATCATTCGATGTCTGGTGGAACATCTTCAATGGCCTCCACGCAGTGGTTGGCTATCGAACCTCGATGTTGATAGCTGATGGCGTTCCCGGGCCATTTGGCTTCCTGGTTGGCCTGGGTGCTTCGGTGGTATCAGCGTGGCTCAGCGAGGTTTCCTCGAACAGCAATTACGGAAGCAACGATACCACATATCACGACGACAACCGCAAAATCGACGAGCCATTTGGCCGCGCCTCTGCCGTTGCCGTCTGCGGTCACAGCGACGACACCGCCTTCGATATCGGCTCTCTCGGCCGGGCCAACTGCCTGACCGAATGGTGGTTCAACAATTGATGAACCCGGCCTCTGAGGAACAACGGAACCCAAAAACACGATAAGAATCTGAAGCAGCTCATATAATAATTTGGTAGGAGCAGCGCAGAGGTATGACCCCGTATGGGGTCTAGTAATGGAAGCAGCGGGAGAGCCTGAGTATTGGCTTGTGGCCTGTTCAGCGTAAGATGAAGAGTGACCACCTTCTCAAGACGG
>WNGD01001895.1_pt1 | contig 22284 bp, 26 predicted proteins | sample 5400671 | NCBI WGS metagenome assembly WNGD01 (sample SAMN13153369, study PRJNA577476) | soil metagenome | isolation source: 40 cm soil or saprolite under grassland replicate 2 | place: USA:California | collected 2016-06-15 | reverse complement strand
CAGAGTGAGGCGCTGCTCGCGGAAGTAGAGCAACTCCGGGCGAAAGTCAGTGACCAGGCGCAAGAGATCAAAGCGCAGGCAGAGGAGATCGCACGACTCCGGAGTCTGCTGGACATCGAGAAGCGCTATCTCTCGGATACCAAGCCGCGCACGTTCAGATCCTGGCTGAGAAAGCAATCGGCGTCATCCTTGAGAGAAAAACTTCTCGCTGACGAGCTGATACCCGCAAGAGGGACACGCGCACATTATGAGGCTCATGTACGCCGTCTCTGCACCGAGGATGAGCACCAGGACTTTCTACGCCTCTGGAAATTGATGTTGCTCTCACAACCGTAACGTTACGCAGCCATAATTTTATGATCATAATTGCTAAGCTGACAACTCCCGACCAGTACGACAAGATAAAGGACACGGGGAATGTACATACCCTTTAGAGAGACGTTGCAAGAGCGCGCCTGTGGAGCAGACTCCCGTTACATAATGCGTATGTAAGCAGCGGCACCACCTGGAAGCCCGCGAGGATCTCCTGATCATGGGTAGTCGTGATCAGAAGCCGGTCCTCACTCCATTCTCTCAGGCACGACGGGAAACTGCCATTTACAAATATGTCTTGCCAGTTTTTACCGAAAGGTTTGCCGCCTGGATTGAGCGTGAAGTCTGCTGCTCATCGATGATTTCTTGCTCAGATAGTGGTGGCAAACCTTTCGGTAGGAAACGGCGAAACTTTCCTGTAAATGGCAGAAACCCAACGAAATGTGCACTGAAACAGGGGAGTGCCGGATTTTGAGATAGCATGCAAACGCGCGCCCCTGGCTGGTCTATGCGATTGTTATACAGACACATTGGGCAGGCGCGATCTTGAGATGGTACGTCGTAGCCAGCAAAAGAACACTATCGCGGCTCTGTCCATTGCCGTGTCAGTTACAGCGTCAACTGACGCTACCGGCTCCCAATCAGACCCATCGCACGCCGTACGGATTATCGGATGCACGTAGAAGACCCTGCCAGGAAAGACCGGCCTTGGAGGCATCGGCATGCACTTTGGTTCCGTCCAGGCTGATCGTCCCTAGTTTCAGCACACCTGCCTCCTGCGCGAGCAAGAGAATCTGTACGAAGAGCTCCTTGAGGTCTTGCAGGAAGGTACGTCGAAATGTTGCGAGTGTATCGTGATCAGGATGCAGGTTGCCTGCGATGAAGCGAAATGGCACCGCCTCATAGGTGGCGCGCTCAATCTTCCGCGAACTGAATACCCCAGTGGCATAGCCATAGAGCAATAAACCCAACAACACTTCTGGGGCATAGGGTTCTCCACCGCGCTGCCCATAGCGAGCATACAGCGCTGAGAGATCAAGCTGGGCCACGCTGTCTACCACGAAGCGAGCCAGATGGTCAGGCGGCAGACAGTCGCCCAGGCGCACTGTCAGATCCAATGCCTGATCATAGTCCACCGTTTTGAATGTTCTTTTCATGCACACAGTCTACCATTACTGACTGGAAGGCGGCGTTTGCTTCTCTCCGACAAGCTGCTAGCTGCACATTGCTACGACAACCACTTTCGCTCTCTATCAGGTCGGAAACACGTACCCACGGGGAAAAGCTCATCATTGCCGTCCTTTTCCCGTCTTCTTCTCATCAGTTGTCGCGTCAACTGACGCTACCTGTCTCACGGTTTGTCGAACATCCCCATTAAGAACTCAAGTCCTACCTCAGCATCGCTCTTCTTCATCACCTTTTCAATCGTTCCCTTGCTCAGATCCTTCGCCAGTGCGAGTACCTGATTGTCAACTTCGCGCAACCGCCTCATCTGCTCCACCAGGCGTGTGACTTCTGTACGCTGCTCTGGCGTCAACGTCTCGGCCTGCCAGCGCGAGAGCTGCTCATCGAATAACCAGAGGTCGGCGATCTGCGTCGTGAAGACTGTGATCACCCGATTCACCGTGTAGTCGTCTAAAACGTGCGGTTTCGGTTTCGCCTCTTGCAAGGTTGCATACTGCTCCTGCGACGATTCGAGCATTCCATCAATAGGTGTAGCGAACGTCCAGAGCGCCTCGATCCCCTGCCAGCGCGGTTGCGGCTGTTGGCCTGGCTGTCTATACTGATGCGTGTGTTTCTTCTTGGGCATAGGTCTGTCTCCCCTCTCGTTTCTGCTCAGTATAGCGCGATCGCGTCGTCCAACGCGAGAGAGAAGGGACAAATGGGCTTGTGTGTAGCATGTCCGTACAGCAAAGCGCAATGTCTTACGAAGACACCTTTTCTTGCACCAGGGAGAAGGTGCGCGTCTTCCAGGCAACGTCGAAGCCGACCACAGCGCACTATTCCTAGAAGTGATACGAGATGAGGATGCGCCAAGTTTGTTGAGATAGATTGCAAACTGGTGATCCTACCTGCGTAACGTTACGGTGAGTGGTTAACCAGACGGAGGGTTATAAGTTTCCGGCATCGGAAATTTATACTCCTATGGGTCTGCATGTGCTCAGCTTCGAAGGAGCCGCGTAGTGGTACCAACGTTGCGAGAGGTAGGAGTGGTGGCATTCTTGAGCGTAGGCTCTCGCATCAGTCCACAGGCGGATTGAGCAGGAAAGAGCAGGTGAAGCTCATGCACATGAATAGCTCTTTTTGGTACGCCTCTCGCAAATCCTTGATTTGAGGCGCTCTACAGGCTAGGCCTCTGGGGGACAGTGGAACGAGGGTGTACGCTAAGCCCCGCATAATATGGGCATAAAGAAAAGATGTTTTCTTCGTTAATATAGGCAGAGATTTCAATATGAGGAAAGGATACGTATGATTCAACCATCAAGTAGCGATGAGGTAAATAAACAACTCATCGATAAGAGAGTACGACTTGCACTGGGCGGCCCATATTCAATCATTGGAGAGAATTTGCACGGAGAAATACAGCATCTGGAGGCTGCTAAGAGACTTTTAGAGGATGATGAGAGGAGCAGGTTACCACCACGCGAGCAATACTACTATACTATCGATGACAAAATCAGCCATTATCAAAGAGACGCAAAACTCTGGAGATGGTGCAATACTACCTCCCAAATCATTATTATCGTTCTTTCCATCATAATCACCAGCTTAACTAGTGGACTAGAGAAAATCATACCTATTGTTTGGATAACTTGGCTAGCACCATTTCTCGGTATAGCAATTGGTGTAAATGTTTAGATTCGATGAGGGAATTTTTCGCCAATTATCTGAGGTACATCATGAGTCGTAAGAGAGGTCAACCAGCTTCTGAAGCGATTTGGGTGATAAGGAAAGAGAAAGAGAAAAGCAGTATTGCCTCAAATAATTATCCAAAATTACCACTATCGAATCTAAACATTTACACCACTACACGAACCTCCTACCCAAGCGATGTGACAGACGAAGAATGGGCCTTCGTCGTGCCATACCTCCTGCTGTTGCCCGAAGATGCAGGGCAACGGACCCACAGCCTCCGAGACGTCTTCAACGGCTTGCGCTGGGTCGTCCGTGCAGGCGCGCCTTGGCGCATGATGCCCAATGATTTGCCGCCCTGGTATGTCGTCTATCAACAGACCCAGCGCTGGTTGGCTGCTGGCTGCTTTGCCGCTCTCGTCGATGATCTGCGGCTGCTCTTGCGCGAAGCGCAGGGGCGCAACCGGCAACCCTCGGCGGCCATTTTTGACAGTCGAACCCTGCAATCGACCCCCGAAAGTGGAGGGCGTGCAGGTTACGACGGGGCGAAACGACGCAAAGGCAGCGAGGTCCATGCCGCCGTTGATACGCTGGGCAACTTGCTGGCGCTCCTGGTCACCCCTGCCAACGAACAAGACCGCGCCCAGGTCGGCGAACTGGCACAGGCGGTGCAAGAAGCGACTGGCCAATCGGTCGAGCTGGCCTTTGTGGACCAGGGCTATACTGGTGATGCAGCCGCGCAAGAAGCCAACGCACACGCCATGCAGTTGGAAGTCATCAAACTACCCTACGCCAAACGTGGCTTTGTCTTGCTGCTACGTCGCTGGGTCGTCGAGAACACCCAATCAGAATACCCCCGAGACACTTGGGTTGACAGAACCCACACCATGTCCTATGCTTGGTATGAGTGGGCTGCTGCAATTGCTCACCTGGGTTGAGCACAGACGGGTAGCCCAGGCCTCACAGCATGAGGAAGGCGGTGTTCCATGTCCAGTCCCTCACCCAACACAGCTCCCCCCCGCCCGCTTCCAGACCGACTATCGGTCCGTGGGCGGATCTGCCCCAGGTCAATCGTCAGCGGCTGCTCTGGCTGCTGAGTCACCTCCTCGAACGTCAGCTAGAGTGGAGCAAGGCACCAAGCAAGGAGGACGCAGATGAATGCGACGACCGTGCTGAATAGGTCCGGCCTCACTGCTCTGGATGACTTGCGCACAGAGAAACTCCGCGCCTTCCATCGTGAGCGCTTAGCGATCGTGTATGTACGCCAATCTACAGCCCAACAAGTCCTTGACCACCAGGAGTCCACGCGGCTTCAATATGGGCTGGTCAATCGAGCCCAGGCACTGGGGTGGGCTGCTGACCGTATTGTGGTGATTGATGATGATCTGGGCAAGTCAGGAGCCAGCGCCCAGGGGCGCGCTGGGTTCCAGCGACTGGTCTCAGAAGTGAGTCTGGATCACGTTGGGATGATTTTCGGGGTAGAGATGTCGCGCCTCGCACGTTCCAACAAGGACTGGCACCAACTCTTGGAGTTGTGTGCCCTCTTTCACACGCTGATTGCTGACCTGGATGGGATTTACGACCCAGCTCAGTACAATGATCGCCTCCTCTTAGGGTTGAAAGGAACCATGTCTGAAGCAGAACTGCATATCTTGAAGCAACGCATGCATCAGGGACGTTTGAGCAAAGCCCAGCGTGGAGAGCTCCAGTTTGCCCTCCCGATTGGCTATATCTGGAGTCCCACGGGAGAGATCCAGTTCGATCCAGATGAACAAGTGCAACAGGTCGTCCGGCTCATCTTCCGCACCTTTGAAGACCTGGGCACGCTTGGTGGGCTGGTGCGCTATCTGGCTCGGCACCAAATCCAGCTTGGGGTGCGCGTGCGGGAGGGTCCAGGCAAAGGGGAACTGGTCTGGCACCGCGCAAATCGAGCGACGTTGCAGACGATGCTCAAACATCCCCTCTACGCTGGTTCCTACGTCTACGGGCGACGACAGGAAGATCCACGTCGCAAACAGCCGGAGCGACCACGCACTGGGCGGGTGCTGGTGGCGACGAACGAATGGCTAGTCTCGCTGCCCAATCACTGCCCGGCCTACATTTCTCCTGAGCAGTATGAGCGCAACCAGGAGCGGCTGCAGGCGAACCGTGCCCGCGCCGATGCCATGGGAGCAACGCGCAGCGGGTCAGCCCTCTTAGCCGGCCTGGTCGTCTGCGCCCGCTGTGGCTGTCGGCTCACCGTCCATTACGATGATGGTGAGACCCGGCTTCACACGTATGAATGTGTGGAGCGCTGGACCCACTACGGCGAACCGAAGTGCCAACACCTGGCAGGTCCATGCCTGGATGCCTTCGTCTGCCAGCAAGTCCTCGCTGCCTTGGAGCCAGCCGCCTTGGAGTTGTCGCTCACCGCCACAGAGCGTCTGGAGCAGGAGCGAGCCGAGTTGGATCGGCTCTGGCAGCAGCGGCGAGAACGAGCCGCCTATGAAGTGGAGCGGGCTGCTCGTCAGTACCAGGCGGTCGAACCAGAGCATCGGCTTGTGGCTCGCACATTGGAACGGACCTGGGAAGAGAAATTGGCAGCCCAGCAGCAGCTTGAGGAGGAGTATCACCGGTTTGTCCAGCACAAGCCACGCCTCCTTTCGGAAACCGAGCGAGAGGCCATTCGCCATCTGGCGACCGATATTCCCGCCCTCTGGGTCGCCCCAACCACCACCGCAGCCGATCGCAAAGAGATCCTTCGCCAGGTTGTCGAACAGGTGATGGTGGATGTGCAAGGCAGCAGCGAGCGCGTCGAGGTGCGCATCAAGTGGATCGGCGGAGGCCACACCGAGGGCATCGTGATTCGACCCGTGGGCAAGCTGATCGAGTTGAGTGCCTACCCGCAAATTTGCCAATTGGTCCAGGAGTTGACTGAGGCAGGCTGGGCCACTACCGCCATTGCCCAGGCACTCTCCGACGCTGGCTATTGCTCTGCCCACGGCACGAGCCGCATTGGGGTGCAGACGATCAGGGAGGTACAACGACAGTTGGCGGTGAGAGCGCCACGCCCGCGTGTGAGGTCTCGCGACGGACTCCTACCCAATGAGTGGTGGCCAGCAGAACTCGTCCGTCTGCTGGAAATCCCACGCGCGAGTCTCTTCCACTGGATTCGTCATGGGCTGGTGCGGGCACGCCAGCTCGATGAGCCCTTGCACCGATGGGTCGTGTGGGCCGACGAAGCGGAGCAGGAACGCCTTCGACAGTACCATCAGCGTGCGATTGGTGACGATCTGCGTCATCGCTGGACTGAGGCACCACTTGCCGAGCGATCCTAATGGAGATATGATACAAGTGAAGCACGAATGCAAGCGAAGCACGAAAGGAAGAAACGATGACAACCCTTCAGAGACAGAAAACGACTTCTGGGGGTAGTATGACTGGGTTATTGAACGCTCCTTTGCCTGGACGACGCGCTTCCGACGACTGGTGCGTGATTACGAGCGGCTTCCTACCACACTTGCCGGCTTGCATCTGGTCGTATTTGCCTGTCTCATGCTGCATCAATGGATCGCCTTTTCCAGCCCCTGACGAGTCTTTGATATCGAGTCACTAACAGGCTCTAGAGGCTCTTATATCTCTCTGAAACTCCGTATTCGAAACTTCGGATAGCAGAATAACAGGAGACGCTTTCACACCGACAGGCCAACAGACGTCGAGGTGAGGCATTTCAAATCATGGCTCTGCAAGAGGCAACTACCGCAAGATACCGATTTTTTCAAGCGCTTCCTTGCTAATACCCGCTTGCCTCAACATACCTCGCGCTCAATGTATATCGCTCGCTTAAAGCAGTAGGGCTACACAGCAGAGGATATTGTTGTGTTTGAAGAAACCTGAAAGGATATGTTGTTCAGTCAATCGTGACATTTGAATATGGGCAGGCCATTGCAGCAAGAGTTATCCTACATAAGAAAGATTTTATCGCATATTCGGTATCCCTTAGAATGGAAGTACACTAGCAAAGTGGTATTTTTACTGACGTATTTTCATGGCCGTATCTTACGTACTTTCAGGGTTGACTTTAGCACCTGTTTAAGTTATAGTTTTAACAAAGTTGAATCTGATCTCTGCATAGGCCCCTAAACTTCTTACACGCTCTAGGTGTCGGAAAAGCCATGAGCAAAGTAGGAAAGTTTAGATCTCTGTGCAGCAATCAGTATCTATGTAAGGCGTTGATGGTATAACTACTGGCCTTTTACGCTACGCTGTACCAGGTCTTTAATTCGAGCTTGAGAAGGCTGTCACAAGACCAGATCGCGGATTTCTTGCGACGTTTGTATCACCTACACTCAAAGGAGGATCTCAGATGGCCATTGACTATAATCTCGTGAAGCCTGCAACAGAGGAGTTCTTCGAGAAAACAGAAATCAAAGATTATTCCAAGTTTAACGAATCCGATGACGAGGATATCAGGAGCGTGGAGAGATTGCTCGATGTTTGGCCTGGAACGTTGACGGCTGCCGGTCCATATTACATTGAAAAAGGTGAGTGTGCTTCTTGCAACAAAACCTTCACGACGTACGACTTCGTCTTCACTGCTCTTATTGATGCAAACCATACAAAATCTCTTATCTTACACACATTCCTTGGGAACAAACGTGTTGTTCAACGTCCAAGACATATAAGATGTTCCCGGTGTGGCACGATGGACGTGGATTTTACTAGCTATGCTATGGGGAACTATGGGTGCCAGCAAGACTGATGCCATACCGAATTTGTGTAACTGTACATAGCAGAAAAGCTCAAAAGCTAAGCCTGGACTGGATGTAGCGTCTTTGGATAAGGGCGGCGGACAGCGCCGATGCGCTCATTGGACAGCCAAGCGGCAGAAGACCAGCAGATGCAAGGTCTCAATCAAGGTGAGCGCATTGATGTGCAAGGCCCGCGCACGCCGGGTCTGCGCTTGGACTTCTCGGCAGTGGTATGATGGAGGCGGCATCGGTGCCTGTTCATTGGCAACCGTAGGCATCATCGACTGACTCCTTTGACGAGGGAGCTAGCCTCGTCTGGAGTCAGTTTATCCCATTTTTCCCAGTTAGGAAATGCCCTCATTAATAGGTAAACCTTAGTATACTAGCGGATTTTAAGGTATACTAACAAAAGGGAGGGTTAATTATGGCAACTGAATTTATCAATGCAAGATTCTCTGAAGGACTCAGTGAACTGAGAAGCAGACATAACGAGAAAACTGAAGGACTCAGTGAACTGAGAAGCAGACATAACGAGAAAACTGAAGGACTCAGTGAACTGAGAAGCAGATATAACGAGAAAACTGAAGGACTCAGTGAACTGAGAAGCAGACATAACGAGAAAACTGAAGGACTCAGTGAACTGAGAAGCAGACATAACGAGAAAACTGAGGCACTTCGAAAGGCAATCGACGAAAAACGGCAGCAACAAAAATCAGGAAATAACTCTTAGTCCCTATAGCGTTTGCTATACTTCGCCTTGAAGGCTGCCAATTGGGTCACTGCTCCTGCCTTGTCGGTTGGCTCCAGATCCCGCCCGGTTGGTTCGGCTTGCACCTCGCCTCGCTCTCGCCTTGGGAATGGCGTTGAGGACATATAGAGCTGCTTCTACCTAAACTGCTTGGTGTGAATAATAACCATGGGGGCTAGTTGGTTTTTGAGCACTTTTGAGGGCGTTTCCTAACTTGGCAGAGTAAGGTAAGCTGACTCTTGACGAGGCTAGCTCCCTCGGCAAGGAGATCAGCTTTATGATGCCTTTAGCTGTTGTTGACCAACAGGCACCAGTACCCCCACCAGCATACCAGCGAGGACAAGCCCGGCTTGGTCCCGCTTTACACATTGATGCCCTTACGTTAGTCATGACATTGCATTTGCTCATGCTCTGTCGTCTCGCCGTTCATTTGGCACACCGTCGTTGTCCTCCCCCATTGCCCACGCGATGCGCAACGAGCTGCCTAACCCGTAGCGAGCAAGGATAGAAATGTGCCTCTTTGAGAGGGAAAAACAACCCTATTCCCTCAAGGAGGTACATATGACCAGTATCGCCGATGGATCGGTAATCATCCAGACCTCTTCGGAGTCCGTTCTCTCAACGCCTTCCTGGTTCGGAGAAGTCGTGCTGATGGCGGCACATCTTCAGAAGCACAAGATCCTGGCCAAGATCAGTGAGCGTGTACACTTTGCACGACGGCGCTTCGGACGCTACGAGGTGATCGACTTTCTCGCGGTTCTCTTCGGCTATGCCATCAGCGGAGAACGCACCCTGGAGGCCTTCTACGAGCGGCTTCAGCCCTTTGCCGTTCCTTTCATGGCCTTGTTTGAGCGTGATCAGTTACCCGCCCGCTCAACGCTCTCGCGCTTTTTAGCGGCGTTGACCGAGACCCCCGTCGAAGCGCTGCGCACCCTTTTTCTCGATGATCTCGAGAGTCGCCCGCTCTCGCACGACTCCAACGAAAAACAAACCGGAGGTCTGGTGGATCGAGCGGGAACCGCCTGGGTGGTCTTTGACATCGATGGCACGCGTGAGGCGGCTCGCCAACGTGCCTTACCCCAGACCGAAGAATTGCCCCCGGCCTTTCGTCGGCTGGACGACGTCTGTGCTCCTGGCTACACCGGGCGCAAGCGCGGGCAAGTGGTCCGGACGCGGACTGTCATCAGTCAGGCCCATAGCTACCATTGGCTCGGCTCGTTTGGCAACCGAGGCAATGGACGCTATCGAACGGAACTGCGCCAGGCCCTGGCAGCCATTGATCGCTATCTCGCTGCATACCAGCTCCCACAAGCTGGCACCCTGCTGCGGCTCGACGGCCAATATGGGACAGGAGCTGTGCTCGCTGATCTGGCTGGTTTCGCTTTTGTGACCCGTGGCAAAGAGTACACTGCACTCGATCATCCACTCGTCCAGGCGCGTCTGCACCTGCCTCCCGATCAGATCCAGCAACGCCCAGAAAGCCAGATGGTACGCAGTCTCTCCGACTGCCCAGAGGTGCCGGTGGGGCCAGAGGGTGTGCTGTGCCGCGTGGTGGTGGCAACCCATCCAGCCAACAAGAAGAAAAGTCCCATTGGGGTCACGCGCGCGGGCGTCGTTTACGAACTCTTCTTCACGAATCTGCCGCAGCGGGCGTTCACCGCTTCCGATGTCGTCGAACTGTACCTGCATCGCGGCGCCTTTGAGCCTGCGCTCTCTGATGAAGATCAGGAGATTGACCCCGATCGCTGGTGTAGTCACGCGGCCTGGGGACAGGAGTGCTGGCAACTGATCGCGCAATGGGTGTGGAACCTGCGCCTGGAGTTAGGGCATCAGCTTCATCCTGACCCTGTGCGCACCACTGAGTTTGCTCCTGCCCTCCCGCTGCAGAACGAGCAGGCTCCCACCCATCCAGCCTCAGCCGTCGTATCCGCGCCCGCATCGGGGTATGCTCCACCCGCTACGGCCACCTCCTGGAAAGCTGGACGCTTCACTGGCTCAGACTTTCCTCTCCAACCTGATGGGACGCTCCTCTGTCCAGCAGGGCAGCAGCTTCATCCCCAGGAGCGGCGTCGCGAGGTCGATGGAAGTCTGCGCGTGGTCTATGCGGCCAGCATTCGCCACTGCCGCCCGTGTCCGCTGCGCGAGCAGTGTCAATGGAATGGCAACGCGACCGCGAAGCCTCGTCAGGTGAGTGTGCTGTTGCATCCCCTCCAGGTAGGTTCTGCCCCTCTCCTCTGGCGAGATTGGAGCCGGAGAGAACATCGGCGTGCCTGCATGCGGCTTGTGCGACACCAGCGCATGGAGATGAGCCTGTCGCCTCCCGCCGCCGCTTCGCCACCCACTGCGGAGGTGATCCTGTCCCGCGCACAGCGAGCGCATTCGCGTCTCTGCTGGCAAGAGCGGCTCGTTCGCAATGCGCATCCTCCAACATCTGGGCAAGTCACGATCAAGCTCTTTGGCATCCCAGCAACTTTTGCTGCTTCGCTCGGGTTGGCGACGGCTTAACCCCGCGCTTCCCGGCCATCGGGTTCTTTCTCCTCGGACACCTTTGCTGCTCCGAGTGGCACCTCATGGCCTTTTTTTCCTGGCTTTTCCTCAGCCTCTGCCTTTTTGGCTCCCCATCCCGCTGATTCTTCTCTCTCTCACAGGATCAACGTCCAGTTCTAAACGACTTTCGCTCCTCCGATCAGGATTAGCTCTTCAACAAGCTCGTTGCGCAATTCGTGGGCATTGCCAGCAGGAAAGGGCGGGGCTCCGCGCACCTACAGCGAAGAGAGTTTGTTGCTGATCGGCCTCTTGCGTACCTTGTGGCGCTTATCATATCAAGACATGCATGATTGGCTCAAGAGCTGGCCCGCCTTAGCTCTTGCCTGTGGGTTACCATTGGACAAACAAGGGCTGTTGCGTATTCCGAGCAAATCCCAACAGTGCAAACGTCGTCATACTGCTGGAGCCCCCCTGCACGAGTCACTCTTCGTGCTCACCGTTGTGCACGCTCTCCGATCCCGACTGATTGGGGCCCGTGATCTCATCATTGACAGTGCTCCCATTTTGGCTTGGAGACGCCGTGATCCTGATGCCGCTTACGGCCATGCACCCGCCCATCATCCTCGTCCCCTGGTAATATGACTCTATGGTTGAAGGGTTGTGGAGTCTATGATCGAAAATCGACGGAATCTTCGAATGTGGCTTTCCTCCCATCTTCATATTCTGCTCCACATCTGGTATGCTTCCACTAAACCGATGTAAATTCGGTTCATCCGTGCCGGGCATCAGGACTCTTTCTTCTCCAATGAAGCAAGGTAGTCGAGTAACAGACGATGGACAAAGATGTAGCCCCCACCTACTTTGCGTAGCAGGAGCCGATCAGCCGCCTCATCAAGAAAGGTCATCAAGTTCCAGGGAAGAAGGCCCGCGCTCCAGAGCCAGAAGCGCAAGGTGAAGTGTTGGAGGAAGGCATTCAGCCCGAAGCCGAGCCCCCAGAGCAGCCCAGCGAGCAGCGCACCTCGTAGCCCACCAAGCAGTCCACCAAGTAGTCCACCAAGCAACCCGATGAACAACCCATTTCGAGCTGAGTACCAGATTCCTTGATTAGGATTGAGACGTACATGCACATCAAGCTGATTTTTAGAGAGTCCAACGAGCAGCCCGGCGGCCAGCAGATAGCACTGCCATAAGATCAGCACACTGCTCAGCCCGAGGATCAGTGTGCCATTGACTCCACTGAGCGATGTGCTTGGTGGAGTGAGGAGCAACCCCCTGAAGCCCAGCCCGATGAGCAGCCCATTGATCTGTCCGACGATCATCTCCCGTTGCACTTTCCTCCATGACCATATTAGTACCTCTCCAGGGCGTATTTGACGCTTCATCCCGAAAACTAGGCCGCAGAGCAACCCACCACTCACCCCGAAGGCCAGACCGCTGACTAGCCCGAAGGCCAGACCACTGACCAGCCCGAAGACCAGATCGACACTCAGTCGATATAGTAGGTAGCCCTTCCGATCTGTCAACCAGTCGGGTTGCAGATGCTCTAGGAAGAACACCGTTTGATGATGCTGCATCCGCGCTGCTAAGAACGTCAGCCACCGCAGCATGTTCTTACGGGGAATGCGTTTGGAAATTCCTCGACGGGCAAGCATCCGCTCAATATAGGTGGCGAATACCTGCTGTTGCTGCACCTCATGTGTTCCCTCCGTCGGGAAATCTGCTGGTGCCGCCCCCTGATAGGCCAGGGTGAAAATGCTCAGCATGAGGGGACGATGCGCCAGCTCGTAGAGTTCTCGATCAATGCGCAAAGCGTGCCGCAGTCCCTCCAACTGGCCCTTGGCGCTCTGTAAATAGCATTCAATTTGGTCATCTGTAAGCGGTTGGACGCTCACCGCTTGCCGCAAGGCGACCCGAGTTGATAGAGCCATGTACTCCTCGATCCGACAACAGACGACCAGTTGAGCCAATCCCTGTTCCCTCTGTTCTACGCACTCCTGGTCAGGGTTTCAGCCAAATGTGGAGGAGGGTGCATGTAGACTGCAAGAGCAGCGTGTGGTAGACTGACAGAAAAACAGAGAAGACCAGCGTCCTGGAGGAGGTGAGGATCTCTTATGGAAGAAAGCAAGCTGTATACGGCGAGAGTGCAAGTGGTTGAGGCCATGGAGCAAGGACTGTCCTGGCACGAGGCTGTCGAGCAAGCGGGGCTCCAGATCAGTCAATCCACCGCCTATCGGCTGCGCCAGCGGATGCGACAAGGAGGGATGCAAGCGCTGCAGGAAGGCAGGCATGGACATCCAGCCAAACTGCGAGGCGAGGTCCGAGAGTGGTTGGAAGAGACGTGCCGACAGGCTCCTTACACGCCAAGCCACCAGATTCAGGAGCAGCTTGCCAGGCGGTTTGCTCTCCCCATCAGTGTCAGTCAACTCAATCGGGTTCGTGCCGCCTTGAGCATCAGCAATCCGCCCCAATCTGCGAAAAAAAAGTGAGCAGTTGTCCCAGAGAACACGCGTGGCAGGAGGGGGCAGGAGCCTTGTTATTACTGGTTGCGGCAAACGCCACTGACCTCCTTTCCCAGTTGGAAGGAGCCTTGCCAATGAAACAGCAGCGTACAACCGTCCAAAGACCTGGGCCACTGCATCTCTTCCAACCACAGTTGAGGCTCTTGCTTACTCTCTTGTTCCTCAATGCGGTTGGACTGCACCGACCATGGGACTTACGCACCTACACAGGAAGCGAACTGGGGTTGTTAACGGGAAGACCGCGGCCCTACAGTTATCGTCACGTCGAGCGCTTTCTCAGGAGACTGGCTCTCGCCAATGCGGATGAAGCATTCACTGCCGCCTTGGCACGATGGACAAGCACATTATGGCAAGTGAAAGCAAGGAGTCAAGAAGCCATATCGCCCCATGTGTACGTGGATGGACTGAGCCTCGCTGTCTACACCGGCACCTTGATTCCCCGAGGACTCATCGGGAACTCAGGCAAAATCCTGGGCTGTCGTGCCTTGACGAGGCTCGCATGATGACCAGGGGCATCCATTGCTTGCGACCACACATCGTGGTGATCTGCATCTCACCAACGGGATTCCTCAGCTACTTACCTGTTACGAACAGGCCACCGACGTTCTGCATCTGACCGACCTCGTTGTGGATCGCGAGGCGATGGCAGCCGATTTCTTGGCACAGATGAGCACGGAGGGACGTAGCATGACCACCATTCTCAAAACGAACCAATATTGCGGACTCTCTTCCTTTACCAACGTCGGCTCATTCGTGCCTCTCACGGTGGATCGGCATGGCACAGTACTGCGTGAAGTGGCTCCTGCTCAGTTTCTGTTGGCTCGTCCTGATCGCGACGATGAACCGCTCAGACTTGCAGTGGCGTTGATCCGTGACTTGCGGAGAACGGTGTCTTGCTCACCTTCTGAAGAGGACCTTCCACGCGCCTGGTGGGCCGACATCCGACACGAAGAGGTCGCGTGGTGGCAGGAAGGTTGGCAGGCGACCCCTGCCCCAGCCTCACCGACGGAACCGAAACTCATTCCGATTGTGACGACGGCTGAGCAGATCGATGCGGTCACACTCGCACAAACCTACATCCATCGCTGGCCTGCGCAAGAGAATGTCATCAAAGATTTTCTCTTGCCTCTCGGTTTGGATGTCAATCACGGCTTTGCGAAGACGCCTGTGATCAACTCGGAGGTGAACAAAAAACGGGAGGCATGAGAGAAGCGGTGTGCCAATGGCGAGCGTTGGAGAGAGGCGGCCCGTGAGAAAGCCCATCGGGGAAGTCAGCTGGGGACGAAACTATGGAACCAGACCAAAGAGCAGGGAGATGCGGTGTATCGCGTTCTCAATGAGCGGTTACAGGCGTTAGAAGCACAAGGGGTCTCAGAGGGAACCCGAGCGCTGCCGAGCGCAAGAAATTGAAAGCCGTAGCGGACGCAGAGTTAGAGCCGTTGTGGCAGCGCGTGTATCGAGTCCAGCAAAAAAGTCATCAGGAGAGCGTCAAGCATGAAAAGTATTGTCGTGAACAACGCGATCTTTTACGGGCCCTGGAAGATCTGACCGCAAATGAGCGCGGGATGCATGAATGGGATAACCGCAAAGACCAGATTATGACGGTCTGCAAGCTGGCACTGGCCAACTTGGCGATGTGGGTCCGTGATCGCTTCTTTCCTTCTCCCTACGCACAGGCCACATGGCAGCGCCTCCTGCCGTTTTTTCGCTTACCTGGTCGCGTCCAGTGGGGCCATGATGCCGTCCATATCGATCTGCGTCATGCGCAACCATCGGCAACTGACCCGTGATCTGCTCGCCGTCTGTCAACGGGTCAATGAGATTCAACCTCGGCTCCCAGACGGTAGACTTCTCATTCTACATGCGCCCTCTCCGCCCTTTGGCTGAAACCCTGTTAAAGAGTAAGAAAAAGCGTATTATCAGCAGGCCAGGCTTTAAAGCACCGCGAATAATCAGTATTATCTACACGTCCTACTTGATGAGATACATAACCTCGTGTACGAAAACTCGTATGCTAAAAATAGAGGTTGTTGGCGTTTTGACTAGAGTAAGCGAATACATAGTGGTAATTAAGGCGAAGAGTGAGCAAACAGTCTAGCTATTTTGATATGGAGGGCAACTATGCCATCAGAACAAATGCCATTCACTCCTGATGATCTTGAGCTGTTAGTCAAAGTCATCAGGCTCGTCCCAGAGCTGGAAGTTCTTGCTCATGCAGCAAAGATGGCTCAGTCTAAACTATCCTACCCTATAGTAGACCACGAGGGCTTGCTGCCACTTTTCCAAGCGGAAAGCCAGGTATTTGAGACAGGTCAACGACGATTTACGTTCGAATCAACGCAAAAGTTCTTTGCCAGAACTCTTTTCCCAATCGTTTCAGAGGACGATTTCCTTACAAAAGCTTACATCGCAATTTGGAATGGGCATCTTTCCCATTCCATGATACAAGCGCTTCCAGTAAAGTACATTATGGACAAAATGCAGTTACCGGAAGACGCCATACGCATCCATCCCGTGCTTTTTCCGGCTCTCCGCACAGAGTGAAGCGGATCAATAGCCAAAAGAAGGGGAGTAGAACAATGTCTAAGCCAGGTACGACCGGCAATAGGTCTTATCCATGCCCTAGTGACAGAGACACAACTGTATTACGAATATCGTCAATATTTGCGCAGTACTACTTCACACTTCTAGATCCCGGTTCTGGAATAGGAGTCCCCGAAAGGGCACACATTAAAGTATACAAAACGGGGTTTCCCCCCTTCTGGGAAGAAGATTTTACCCAAGTAGCGTCTGTCATTGTTACAGGGGAGCCGTATTTCCAGGTCGATATCAGGCCATTGAATAGGCAGCTTCTCGTAGCCGTTTCTTGAGTTAAGCAAACGTGTACTCTAATAGAGGTGTCTAAGTGGTAAATAAGGCGAAGAGTGAGCAGGTTTTGAGGTCAAGAGCGAGCAGTTTGCGCGAAGAGTGAGCAGCTCAACTATTGCTGCCGGAGACACGGCTCCAGATGCGATCCATAACACTCGATGGTTGTAAATTTGCGTGGACATGATGGGCTGTGCGTTTTGCTTAACTCATTTTTGATCATCAAAACTCAGCCGGGTGATATAATTTGGATCATCAATAGGTACCACCTGTAGATGAGATTATCTCCGCAAAGTTTAGGCTTCGCCAGAGGTGACACGATGATAACAAGGCTTCGTGCATGGGAGCAAAAAATAAAACAGCATCCATTCATTACCGTGGGAATTGTTGTAGCTCTCCTCGCAATTATTGCATTTATGCTCGCAGTACATACGTTTGGCTGGGACTGGACAGGGTTCACTGGCGGAGAGAGCAAAATAACTGTAGCAAGCACTTCCAAAGGGATTACCACGGCTAAAGAACTGCAACCAGCGAAATCACTCTGGGATTGGCTAGGGTTACTTGCGACACTCGCTATTCCCCTTGTCGTAGGGCTAGGAGCAGCTTGGTACACAGCACAACAGGGGAAAGTGAGCGATAGGGAGAAGACAGATAACCAGCGCGAAACAGCTTTGCAAGCCTACTTCGACGACATGACGGAACTTATGCTCAAACGCCGCGATGGGTTGACTGCACTAACCCCCCCTAGTAGTGCTCAGAATATCGCTCGTTACCGCACACTTACGGTGCTTCGTGGGTTAGATGGAGAACGTCGGGCAACTTTATTGCGTTTTCTTTATGAGGCTCACCTTATCGAAAGAGAACAAACAGTTATCCAAATTCATGGTGCTGATTTGAGTGGTGCCGTTTTAAGCGAGGTTCTCCTTCAAAAAGCCCATTTGGAACATGTAAACTTGAGTCATGCCGATCTCAGTGAATCGGATTTGAGAGGATCCTCTTTATTTGAAGCTAATTTGAGCGAAGCCAATCTGAGAGGCGCTAAGCTGGCTCAAGTGGATTTTGGTGGAGCTGATCTAAGTTTTGCTGATTTAACCGGTGCAGAGGAATGCACTTATGACCAACTTTTGCAGGCTGCGTTGTGGCCAGGCATTAAGCCATCGGATCTAGAGAATCATCTTCATAAACAAACGGCTAGACCCGAACTTCCGCCCGATCTTAAACAATGGCTGCGAACAACACCCTGGCTTCATGTGACAGATCCTATCAGCCACGAACAAACGGTGGAGTATCATGACAACGAGAAGGAGGCATACGGCCGCTGGGTAGTTACCCGTGGCACGCATAAGATTGAGCCTCTTGAGCGTTTCCGTTTGGGAATTTACCTCGTTACAAACGATTTATTCTTCCGGTTCGTACGAGCTGACGGGTATAAATCTGACAGGTTTTGGAAGAGTACTCCTCCTCAATCCAGGGGCAGGTTTGTGGGTCAGGATGGCATATCCTTGGCTCCTTCGACGTGGTCTTCGAATACGGGTTTTCCAAAGGGAAGAGATCGCCATCCAGTGACTGGTATCAGTTATTATGAAGCGTTAGCTTTTTGCGAATGGCTACAAGAGGTGTATCCACCAGACTATGGTTGGAATTGGAGTCTTCCAACTGAAAACATGTGGGAGCTTGTCGCACGGCCTGAACCAGACTTCTTATATCCATGGGGTCCAAAGTTCATGGATGGTCTCTGCAATTCGGTTGAAGCAGGAGTGGGCACTACCACAGAAGTCGACCGATTCCAGAATGGCAAGAGTAGGACGGGTGGCTGCTTCGACATGGCAGGAAATGCCTGGGAGTTCGTCAGAGCCAAGGATGATAGTAATTGGAGTTGTGTCTTGCGAGGCGGGTCATTTCGCAATAATGAACATGAAGTAAAGAGCTCGCTTCGACTTTATGGAGTACCACGAGATCACCGTCCGCCAGATTTCGGTTTTCGCTGCGCTTTAGTGTATGGCAAGCACTAGCAATGGTGTTCCGACTGATCCTGTAACTGTTCAAGCTGGTACGATTTTGTGAGACTTTGCTAGATACTAAATATAGGCTCTTCCCCAAATAAGTGAGCCTGGTTGCTTTGTTTTTAGACCAGAACAGCGTTGACCGGGAAATTGTAAGTTTCAATGTAAGCGCGTTTTCGGCAAAAGTTTCAGTGTAATCGCGAATGCGAATTCAACTTGAGTCTGGCTCTCCATCGACTTTGGTGAAGCTGGCTGGCTTGATAGAGGGTGATATACTGAAGTGTCTGATCGCAGACGAGAGCGATCTAGAAGCTTCGGAGTCTTTGATACTATGTCCTCATCACCCTTACTTCCTCTTCCAGCAGGATTAGAAATGGCAACCATTGAGACCACGGATGACCTGCTCGTGGTGCATGTCGTTTCAACAAAAGGAAGCGTGTACTGTCCGCTCTGTTTTTGTCTTGCCAAACGCCGTCATAGCCGATATACTCGCGTGGTGGCAGACCTGCCCTGTGCAGGCTTCCGGGTGCAGCTCAGGTTGCAGATGCGCAAATTTTTCTGTGATAACGCCGACTGCTCCCGCAAAATCTTTACGGAACGGGTTCCGGCTTTCGTTGAGCCGTGGGCACAGACAACGGTTCGTCTGCGCCAAGCGGTACAAGCTCTTGGAACGGCGACGTGTGGCGAGTTAGGAACGCGTTTAGCTACGCGTCTGGGCATGCACACCTCTGCGACCACGATCCTTCGTCGTATCATGGCCCTTCCCCCTGCGCCCGTAGAAGCGGTGTCGCATCTGGGCATAGATGACTTCGCCTTGCTCCGTGGAAGAAACTATGGGACCGTTTTGGTGGATTTACAGCGTCACCAGGTGATCGATCTGCTCCCCGACCGCAAGGCTGAAACGGCGAAAGCGTGGATACGAGCTCATCCTGAAATCAAGCTGATCAGCCGCGATCGCGCTGGAGATTATGCGACGGCAGCACGTCAAGGAGCCCCCCAAGCGGTTCAGACCGCTGATAGATTTCATTTGGTGAAAAATTTAGCAGAAGCGGTAGAAAAAGCACTGGTCCATTGTCGTGCAGAGCTACAAAAAGGCCCGAAGGCGAAACGTGTTGCAAAAGCCGAGGTTCCAGAAGAGCCTCTGCTGTCCCTTTCGACCTCCGATGGGCAACCCTACTCGGCTCATCAAACGGAGCGGTATGAACGCTATCAGCAGGTGATAGCTCTCCACCAACAAGGGATGAAGGTCAAAGAGATTGCCAAACGAGTCGGCTTGGGCGCACGAACCGTCCAACGCTGGCTGACCTCTGATGACTATCCTGAAACCCACTATCATACACGACGCCATCGCAGCCGCTTTGACACGTACGCAGCGTATGTGCAGCAACGCTGGGATGGTGGATGTCATAATATTCAACAGATCTGGCGTGAGATCAAAGCTCAGGGATATCCTCATTCAGATCGTGCGCTACGAGCCCACCTCGAACCACTTCGCGGCAGGGGGAAAGCCGATGTTCCAGCAGCCACCACCCTGGACCGTTTTTCTGCGAAAAAGACCACATGGCTCTTTATCCGTGCTGCCAAGGACCTCAATGAGAAAGAACAACAAGAACTGGCAGCCATTCGTCAGGCCAGCGAAACGGCTGAGACCATTTACCAATTGGTACAAAGGTTTTTACAGATCGTTCGCACACGCACAGGCGAGCACCTCGACTCCTGGATAGGTAGCGTGCGTGCCTGCCATATTCGCGAGCTCAACAGCTTCGTCACTGGCCTTGAGCGAGATAAAGCGGCGGTCCTGGCTGGCTTAACGCTGTCTCAGAGTAATGGTCAGGTGGAAGGACAGATTACCAAGCTCAAGCTCATTAAACGCATGATGTATGGGCGTGCCGGATTTCCGCTGCTTCGCCAACGTGTCTTGCATGCAGCTTAACGTTTCAAAAGACCAGGAGACAGCATCTTTCCAGGCATGCCAGTCATGCGGATCTGCTCGGCTTCTGAAGCAAGCATCGCTTCTTGCTGATCTCATCGTGCAGAGAGTTCTTCGAGGAAGGCATATTGGAGCTGAATTGCGGCCATCTGTTGTTGCAGTTCTGCCCGCTCAAGGTCCAGGAGTACCCGCTGGTCATTGAGATGCCTTCGTTGCTGCTCAAGGGAAGCTCCCTCTTCTTCAAGTTCTTGAAAAGCTATGGAGGTCGTATTGGATACGTGGATTTCGGATTTCTCTTCGTCCCAGGAAACGCTCATGGTTTTGCCTCCTCGTTTGCTTCTGTTGCCGAACAACATCCTCTTTCTTGAGAGCATACCAGAGTGAGAACACTCTTTCCTGTTTTTGTGACAAACGGATCACTTGGCCTCTCCGCTGTTCCAGCGCAAGCCAGCCAGCTTCACCAAAGTCGATGGAGAGCCGGAGTCTTGCCGTTTGACCAACATGAGTGTTGCCGCGATAACCATCACAAAGTAGAGGTACGTCTTCGGTCCCAGCCAAGTTCTCGACACAATGCACGCCAGGTCGCTTTTGCCGGTTCTGTTGCAAAAATGCCACGACTCTGGTAAGCTCTGCTTCTGTTCGAGAACAGGAGAGGAGTTCCCTTCATGAACCAGCATAGTCCGTTCAAATGGCGTCATTTTGAGTCTGAGATCATTTTGCTCTGCGTGCGCTGGTACTTGCGTGTGATTTTGCAGCATATAGTGGCAAAATTGAGCGCGATATGCTTCACAAAGAGAGCGGCACGACATGCTTCACAAAGGGGGTTTGAGTTGAAATGGGAGGTCTCTCACCATCTGGATTGGCTTGTGAAGAGCGTTCACACAAAAGCCTTGCCACCCTCGCCCATTTTCTGAGACCGACTGGGGTTGGGGTTGCTCGACTTTTTGTGTCAAAAGATCTGCTGCCAAGATATCCTTCACAGAGGACAAGTGCGTCGAGGCCGGTGCAAACTTCTCCTTGTCCTCGAAGCAGGCCTCTTCATCCAGAAGCGTAGTTGCTCCCTGTTTCTCGTGCGGCATCCTACGCCTCGGGATCGCGAGCGAGCACCGACCGCCCGCCGTCAACGGGGAGGGTCGCACCGTTGATAAAGCTCGCGTCATCCGAGAGAAGATACACGATGGCGGCAGCAATCTCCTGGGAGCGGGCAACTCGGCCAAGTGGATGCAGCTGGCGCATCTCCTCTTCGATCCGTGCGACCGCCTCAGGCCCTTGTCGGCTGAGGAATGCCTCATAGCGCTCGGTCACCACCGAGCCTGGTGCTACAGCATTCACGCGAATGCCATGCGGTCCGTATTCAACCGCCAGTGCCCGTGTCAGTCCCTCGATGGCTGCTTTGGCGATGACATACGGTGTGCAGCCAGGAACCGCCTGCCGTGCCTGATAGGAGGAGAGATTAACAATTGCCCCGGGCGTTCCGGTCGCCTGGAAGCGGCGGATCGCGGTCGCGCACCCAACCACGGCAGGATTGAGATTCAGAGCAACCAGGTCCAGCACCGTGCGTGCGCCAGCCGAGTGGATCGAGGCGTCGCGGAAGATGGCAGCGTTGTTGACCCAGCCGGTGAGCGTGCCCGAGGCCATCGCCAGGTCCGCAGCTCGCTCCGTCACCTTCTCGTCGGCAGCATCACCGACCACCGCCTTCACCCTCGGACCAGCGGGATGATCGTCGATCCAGGCGAGGGCGGCCTGGTCGAACTCGATTACGACCACAGTGTTGGCCGAACTCAGCAGCCGCTCGACCACCGCCCTGCCGATGCCTCGGCTCCCTCCCGTCACCACA
>WNGD01002130.1_pt1 | contig 22286 bp, 23 predicted proteins | sample 5400671 | NCBI WGS metagenome assembly WNGD01 (sample SAMN13153369, study PRJNA577476) | soil metagenome | isolation source: 40 cm soil or saprolite under grassland replicate 2 | place: USA:California | collected 2016-06-15 | reverse complement strand
ACGGCTGCGCTCGGCCTGCGACAGATCGCCTTCACGCTCGTGCCCGCGAGCGCGTTCAGCGCGGTCCTGGCTGAGCCGATCGTGAGACTCATCTACCAGCGCGGCGCCTTCGATCCGAATCAAACGCCGGTCGTCGCGGGGGCGCTTGCCGCCTTCTCGCTGGGCCTCACCTTCAACGGCGCGATGTTGATGCTCAACCGAGCTTTCTTCAGCTTGCAGACGCCCTGGACGCCGACGGCGATCGCACTTGGCAATCTCGGGCTGAACACGGTTCTGGCGGCGGCCCTCTACCGGGTCGGAACCTGGGGCATCCCGCTTGCGACCTCGCTCGCGAACATCGTCGGGGCTGCTGCGCTTCTCGTCGTCCTGCGCCGGCGCCTCGGCCGGGTCGAGTTCGCTGAGACAGCACGCGCAACCGCGCTGATCACCGTGGCGGCTGCTGTGCTCGCCGCGGTCGCCTTCCCGGTCTGGCACGTCCTCGACGGAGCGGCGGGCCGGTCGCTCGGAGGGCAGGTGATCTCACTCGGAAGCGCCCTGCTCGCCGGCTTTGCCGCCTACTTGATTTCCTGCCGTTTGCTGGGAGTTCGTGAGCTGGAGGCGTTGCTATCGTTGCTGAGCCGCTTCCGCCGCGGCTGATCTCCCATGGACCAAGACCGCATCCGCAACTTCTCGATCATCGCCCACATCGACCATGGCAAGTCGACCCTTGCCGACCGCATCCTCGAGCTGACGAACACGGTCACGGGCCGCGATATGCGCGCGCAGGTGCTGGACTCGATGGACCTCGAGCGCGAGCGGGGGATCACGATCAAGGCGCAGGCGGTCCGGGTGGAGTGGAAGGGCCACGTGCTGAACCTGATCGACACTCCTGGCCACGTCGACTTCACCTATGAGGTCTCGCGCTCGCTGCAGGCCTGCGAGGGCGCCGTCCTCGTCGTCGACGCGGCGCAGGGAGTCGAGGCTCAGACCGTCGCGAATGCATACCTCGCGATCGAGAACAACCTCGGGCTGCTCCCGGTCGTGAACAAGATCGACCTGCCCCAGGCCGATCCCGACGGCGCCGCGCGCGAGCTCGCGGAGCTCGTCGGCGACGATCCCGACCGCGTGCTCCGCGTCTCGGCGAAGACCGGGCAGGGCGTCGAGGCTGTCCTCGACGCGATCATCGAGCGGATCCAGCGGCCCGCCGGCGATCCCGACGCGCCTCCGCGTGCCCTTGTCTTCGACTCCGCGTACGACCAGTACCGCGGCGTCGTCGCGTTCGTCCGCGTCGTCGACGGCGAGTTTCGCGCGCGCGAGGACGTGCTCGCGATGGCCCAGGGGACGCGCTTCGAGACCGAGGAGGTCGGCTTCTTCTCGCCGACGATGCAGCCCGCCGAGACGCTCGGCGCGGGCGAGGTCGGCTACATCATCACGGGCCTGAAGAACGTGGCGAAGCTTCGCGTCGGCGACACGCTCACGTCGCAGGCAGGACCGGCCGCACAGCCGCTGCCGGGCTACAAGGACGTCAAGCCGATGGTCTTCGCGGCGCTCTTTCCGACCGACTCGGACGAGTACCCGCAGCTGCGCGATGCGCTCGAGCGCCTCAAGCTGAACGACGCCTCCCTCTCGTACGAGCCGGAGACGTCGCAGGCGCTCGGCTTCGGCTTTCGCTGCGGGTTCCTGGGGCTGCTGCACATGGAGATCGTCCGCGAGCGGCTGGAGCGGGAGTTCGACCTCGATCTGCTCGTGACGGCGCCGACCGTCGCGTACCTGGTCGAGACGCCCACGGGCGAGCGGGTCGAGGTGCACAACCCGGCGGAGATGCCGCCGGACCGCGAGCGGGTCGAGGAGCCCTACGTCCGCGCATCGATCGTCGTCCCGAAGGGCGGCGTCGGCCAGGTGATGGAGTTGTGCAACGAGCGCCGTGGCCGCTTCGATCACATGGAGTACCCGTCGCCGGAGCGGGTCCTGCTCATCTACGAGCTGCCGCTCGCCGAGATCGTCTTCGACTTCTACGACCAGCTGAAGTCCCGGACGAGCGGCTACGCGAGCTTCGACTACGACTTCGCCGGCTTCCGCGAGGGCGAGCTCGTTCGCCTCGACGTGCTCGTCGGAGGCGAACCGGTCGACGCCCTCTCGCTCGTCCTCCACCGCGACGAGGCGTACGCGCGAGGGCGGGCGCTCGTCGACCGTCTTCGCGCGGAGATCCCACGGCAGATGTTCGACGTTCCCGTGCAGGCGGCGATCGGCTCGCGGGTGATCGCGCGCGAGACGATCAAGGCAAAGCGGAAGGACGTGCTCGCCAAGTGCTACGGCGGCGACATCACTCGCAAGCGAAAGCTGCTCGAGCGGCAGAAAGCGGGCAAGCGCCGCATGAAGCAGGTCGGCGCCGTCGAGGTGCCCCAGGAAGCGTTTCTCGCCGTCCTCAACCTCGACGAGGGCAAGCGATGAGCGGCACGGTGAGGCACCTCTACGTCCATCTGCCATTCTGCGCGCATCGCTGCGGCTACTGCGACTTCGTCACGGTCGTCGGGCGCGAGGGCCTGCACGGCCGGTACGTCGATGCGCTGCTCGCCGAGCTCGAGCTCGAGCGTGCCGTGCTCGAGCCCCGGCTGGAGACGATCTTCCTCGGCGGCGGCACCCCGACTCTGACCGAGGCCGGAGCTCTCAGCCGCCTGCTCGGCGCCCTGCCGCCGGCCGCCGAGTTGACCGTCGAGGCGAACCCCGAGACGGTGACGGCCGAGCTCGCGCGGTTCCTGCGCGAGGCGGGCGTGACTCGGGTATCGCTCGGGGCTCAGAGCTTCCAGCCGAGATTGCTGACCGTGCTCGAGCGCCAGGCGGGCCCGGATGACGTCCGGCGCGCCTTCTACCATCTCCGTGATGCCAAGTTTGACAACATCTCTCTGGATCTCTTGCACGGGATTCCGGGTCAGAGCGCCTCCGACCTGGAGCGCGATATCGAAGAAGCGCTCGCGCTTGGGCCCGAGCACATCTCGTACTACGAGCTCGAGGCGAAGCCCGGCACGCGGTTCACCCACGCCCACGGGGAAGAGCTCGCACGGCAGGCCGAGGCGATGGAGGGCTACTTCGAGCTCGTCATCGAGCAGCTGAACGAGGCCGGCTACCGCTGGTACGAGACGGCGAACTTCTGCCTCACGCCCGCGCGCGCGGGAGGACGCGACGTGCGTGCCCGCCACAATCTCGCCTACTGGCTCGGGCGGGACTACCTCGGGCTGGGCATCGGGGCGGTATCGACGCTCGGCGCCGAGCGGCGGCGGAACACACCGCGCCTGAATGCCTACCTCAACGGGCTCGACCGGGGGGAGTCTCCGCCCAGGGAGATCGAGACCCTCGACGAGGACGTGCGCGCGCAGGAACGGGTCATGCTCGGCCTGCGGCTGGACATCGGCCTCCCCTTCGCCGCCGCGAAGCGGTCGCTCGACCATGCCGCGCTGAGCCGGCTCGAGCGGCTCGGGCTGGCGGCCCGCCGCGCCGGCGGGGACGGTGCGGAGACGCTCGTCCTTACGCCGCGAGGAAGACGGCTGGGCGGCGCCGTCACTGCGGAGCTGCTCGCCTGAGCCCGCGTCCCGTCACCTAAAATTCCTGCAAAGGGCATGACCGAGACGCCGAACATCGAATTGAGCGAGCGGCAACGCGAGATCCTGCGCGGAGTCGTCGAGGAGTACGTCGAGAGCCGCCAGCCGGTGGGCTCGAAGACACTCGTCGTGCGGTCCCGAATGACCGCCTCGCCGTCTACCGTCCGGAGCGAGCTCGCAGAGCTCGAGCGCCTCGGTCTGCTCACACATCCTCACACCTCCGCGGGGCGCGTGCCGACGGAGGCCGGCTACCGCCTCTACGCCGATTCGCTCCTCGAGCGGCTCGAGCCGCGGCCGAGCCCCTTCCCGCTCGACCTCGCAGCCGCGCGTAGCGAGCTCGAAGCCGCGCTGCAGGAGACGACCGAGACGCTCTCGCAGGTCACGCGCCTGCTCGCGCTCGTCTCGGCACCCCCGCTCGGGGCAGCGACGGTCCGCCACGTCGAAGTGCTCGTCCTCCAGCCGCAGGTGCTGATGGTCGTCGTCATCACCTCCACCGGGGGCGTCTCGAAGCGCATCTTTGCCCTGGCCGAGCCGGTCGACACCGGCCTCGCGCTCTGGGCGGGGGAGTACCTGAACGAGCGGCTTGCCGGGCTCGAGCTGGGCAGCGCTCTCCTCCGCCGGCGGTTCGAGGACGTCGGGCTCGCCCGGCAGGAGCTCGAGTTTCTCGAGCTCCTGCGGCCTGCGTTCACCGAGCTCGTGGGCGGGCTCGAGCAGCGGTTGTTCGTGGGCGGAGCGGCAAGCCTCCTCGGCGAGGTCCGTGCCGACGAGCTCGAGGCCTGCCAGCGCCTCCTCGAGATGCTCGAGAAGCGCGCGGCGGTGCTCGAGCTGCTCGGCGAGACGCTCGGCTCGAGGCGGCCGTTCGTTCGCGTCGGCGGCGAGCTCGAGCCGGCGCTCCGTGACGTCGCGCTAGTGGGCGCGTCGTATGGGCTCGCAAACCGGACGCTCGGCGCAGTCAGCCTGATCGGGCCGCTGCGGATGGACTACGAGAAGGCGATTCGATCGGTGCGCGCGGCCGCGCACGAGCTCTCGCGCTTCGTCGAATCCGTGTACGAAGACAACTAGCGCCCTCGCTACGCTTCGAGAAGGATGGCGACGACCGGTCGCAACTACTACGAGATCCTCGGCGTCAGCCGCTCCGCAACGGACTCCGAGATCAAGCGGGCCTTCCGGCGGCTCGCGCGGGAGCTCCACCCGGACGTCTCCGCCGAGCCCGACGCCGGCGAGCGTTTTCGGGAGGCCGTCGAGGCCTACGAGGTGCTCTCAAAAACCGAGACGCGCGGCCTGTACGACCGCTTCGGCCATGCCGGCCTGCGCAGTGGGGGCTTCCGCCCGACGCCGTTCGATCTCGGCAGCCTGGCCGACATCTTCTCCGCCTTCTTCGGCGACGACGTGTTCGGCGTGGCGACACGGCCGCGGCAGGCGCGTGGAGCCGACATCGCCGCGGAGGTCGAGCTCGAGCTCGAGCAGGCGGCGACCGGGGTCAAGCGTGAGGTTCCAGTCCAGGTCGCCCTGGTCTGTGAGGAGTGCGGGGGCGACGGAGTCGAGCCGGGGCAGACGGCGGTTACCTGTGAGGAGTGCGCGGGCTCGGGACGCATCCAGCACGTCTCGCGCACGGCGTTCGGCGAGTTCGTTCGCAGCCAGGCGTGCCCACGCTGCGGCGGCGCCGGCCGCATCGTCGAGCATCCCTGCCCCCGCTGCGGCGGCAGTGGCCGCGCCCTCGAGGAGCGGACGCTCGAGGTCGATGTCCCACCCGGGATCCATGACGGCCAGCGCATTCGGCTCTCAGGCGAAGGCCATGCCGGGCTGCTCGGTGGGCAGTCGGGCGACCTGTACGTGCTCGTCCGCATCCGTCCCCATCCGCGACTCGTGCGCGAGGGCGACAACATCTACTCGACGGTCGACCTGACGATGACGCAGGCTGCACTCGGCGCTCAGGTCGCGGTTCCGACCCTCGACGGAGAGGTCGAGCTCGAGTTCGAGCCCGGAACGCAGCCCGGCCAGACACGTGTCCTCCGCGGTCGCGGAATGCCGGTGCTCCAGGGGTTCGGGCGCGGCGACCACCGGGTGCTCGTCAACGTCGCCGTCCCACGCCAGCTCGGCGAGGAGCAGCGCCGCCTGCTGGAGGAGTTCGAGCGGACAGCCGGAGCCGAGACGTACCGGCCCGACGAAGGCTTCTTCGAGAAGCTGAAGAGCGCATTCCGCTGAGCCTCGTCCGCGCCTCGGTCGTGGTCCCCAGCGACCGTGTCGAAGAGGCCGTCGCGCGCATGGTCGAGCTCTTTCCCGCCGGTTTTGCGGAGGAATCGCGCGGCGAGGCGGTCGAGCTCGTCGCCTTTACCGACGAGGCGGGCGTACGGCGGATGGAGGAGACCTTCGGTGAGGTGGGGACGGCAGCTGTCCCGAGCGGCTGGGAGGACGAGTGGCGGCGCTTCCATGTGCCCGTGCTCGTCGGCTCGCTTTGGGTCGGCCCGCCCTGGGCGGAGCCGGCGCCGGGGTTGACGCCGGTCGTGATCGATCCGGGCCGCGCGTTCGGCACCGGCGGCCACGCGACGACGCGGCTCTGTCTCGAGCTCCTGCACGAGCTCGAGCGCGGGAGCTTCGTCGACGTCGGCTGCGGCTCGGGCGTCCTCGCAATTGCGGCCGCCAAGCTCGGGTTCGGTCCGGTCGTCGCACTCGACTTGGATGAGGCGGCAGTCGAGGCGGCGCGGCGAAACGCGGCGCTGAACGCTGTCGAGCTCGAGGTTCGCCGGCTGGATGCGTTGGCCAAGCCTGTGCCGGTGGCCGATATTGCGCTCGCAAACCTCGACCTCGCGACGGTCATGGACCTCGCGCCGCGGCTCGCCTCCCGTCATGCGGTCACCTCGGGCTACTACGAGAGCGAGCCGGTGACGCTGGCCGGTTTCCGGCATCTCGAACGGCGTTGCCGAGACAGCTGGGCGGCCGACCTCTTCGTGCGCGAGTAGCATCTCCGCGCCGATGGCTACGTTCTCGGTTCGCTTCCTCGGCTGCAAGGTGTCGCACGCAGACGCGCACGCAATCCGCGAGGCGCTCCTCCGCGACGGTCACAGCGAGGGCGAAGGGGGCGAGATCGCCGTCATCAACAGCTGCTGCGTCACCCACGAGGCTGTTCGCAAGTCGCGGCACGCCGCAGCCCGTGCGGCCCGAACGCACGGGCGGGTCTACGTGACGGGCTGCGGCGCGAATCTCGGCGGCGATCCGTTTGCCGGGCTGCCCGACAACATCACCGTCGTCTCTCGGCAGAGCGAGGAGACGCCCACCTTCGTCGCGGGGGACGTCGGCGCCATCGGCTGCGTCCAGGCCGACGCGCGGCTCGACCGGGTGCGCGCATTCGTGCGGGTGCAGGACGGTTGCAGCTTCTCCTGCAACTTCTGCGTGATTCCGCTCGTCCGCGGGCGCTCGCGGAGCCGAAGCGCCGAGGCCGTCCTCGCCGAGGTGCGGAAACGCGTCGAGCAAGGCCACCGAGAGGTCGTCCTCACCGGCATCAACCTCGGCTGCTTCCGCGATCGCCGCGCCGGCTACACCCTTGCCAGGCTTGTCCGAGAAGCCGGCGCGACTCCGGGGCTCCGCCGCCTGCGCCTCTCCTCGATCGAGGTGAACCACGTGAGCGAAGAGCTGATCGGCGCGCTCCGCGAGACGGCGACCGTCTCGCCCCACCTCCACGTTCCGCTCCAGTCGGGCGACGACCATGTGCTGGCCGCGATGGGGCGCCGCTACACGGCGGCGACCTACCTCCGACGCCTTGCGCCACTCGTGGACTTCAACCTGACGACGGACGTGATCGTCGGCTTTCCGGCCGAGGACGAGCGCGCATTCGAGAGCACGCGGAGGGTGCTCAGCGAGGCGGGCGTCACGAAGGCGCACGTCTTCCCGTACTCACCGCGACCCGGCACGGCAACGGCCGCCGTCGATGTGGTCGCGCCCGAGGTGAAGAAGCGGCGGAGCGCGCGGCTGCGGGCCGACTCGCACGAGGCGTGCCTGGAGCGGTGGCGAGCGAAGGTCGGTCACGACGACGAGGTGCTCGTCGACCGGCCCGGCCGTGGCTACGGAGACGACTACTCTCCTTGGCTCGTCGATGTCTCTCTGCCCGTGGGCGAGCTCGTTCGCGTCCGGGCGAGAACCGTCAGCGAGGAGGGAATCGTCGGTGTCGTCTGATTGCCTGTTTTGCCAGCTCTACCGCGAGGGCGACCACGTCAACAGCGCTGACGGCTTCGTCGCGGTCAACGACATCAATCCGCGCGCGGACATGCACCTGCTCATCATCCCGGAGCGGCACGTGCCCACCTTTCGCGAGATCGGCGAGTTCCCTCCGGAGGAGGCGCGGCGGATGCTGGCGTTCGTCGCCGAAACTGCGCGCAAGGCCGGGCTCGAGGACTACCGCGTCGTCGTCAACGTCGGCCCAGGCGGGGGGCAGACGGTCTTCCACCTGCACTGGCACGTGCTCGGCGGTCAAACGAGAGGATTGCCCGGGTGAGCCTGATCGCGCGCATCGAGTCCGAGCTTGCCGACGCCATGCGCGAGCGAGACGCGGAACGCCGCGATGCGCTGCGGCTTGTGCTCTCGAACCTTCGCTCCGCCGAGAAGGAGCTCCAGCGGCCCCTCCACGACGAGGAGGAGCTGCAGGTTCTCCAGCGCGAGCGCAAGAAGCGGCTCGAGGCGGCGGAGGCGTTCCGCTCCGGAGGCAAAGAGGAGAGGGCCGCGGCCGAGGAGCGCGAGCTGGCGGTGCTCGAGGAGTTCATGCCCGAGCCGCTCTCGGAAGGGGAGCTCGAGACGATCATCGACGACGCGATCGCCGAGTGCGGGGCAACGAGCATCCGCGACCTCGGCCGGGTGATGGCGGACGTGATGCCTCAGGTCGCCGGCCGAGCGGACGGCTCGGCGGTGAGCCAGCTCGTCCGCGAGAAGCTCGCCTGACTTCGTTGCGGGCCGGTTACATCGGCACCGCCGACCTCCTCCCCAATGCGATCGTAATCGGAAAAAGCGCACGGGTGGGTGACGCCTTTGCGCCGGAAGCCTCACGGACGCGCCCGCCCCTAGACTGAAGCCGTGCAGCAGGTGCTTTCCGTCTCGAACGACGTCGCCGCCGAGTTGGCGGCGATCGGCGACGGCGTCCTCGGCGCCCTCCGCGACCGGCTTCGGTGCACGATCCGCCTGCGCGGCAACCGGCTCACCATCGAAGGCGAGGACCAGCGGGTGACCGAGGCCCGCGCCGTCGTCGACGAGCTCGTCGAGCTGGTCGAGGGCGGCCACGAGATCGGACCCTCGACGGTCGACGCCGTGCTCGGAGCAATCGATCAGGTCGAGGACGTTCGCCAGGTCTTCGAGGACGTCGTGTGGCGCCACCGCGGCAAGAAGATCGCGCCGAAGACGGTCACCCAGAAGCGCTATGTCGACGCCATCCGAGACTGCACGGTCACGTTCGGCATCGGCCCAGCCGGCACCGGCAAGACGTATCTGGCCATGGCCCTTGCCGTCTCGGCCCTCGCGGACCGCCAGGTCGGCCGCATCATCCTCACCCGGCCCGCGGTCGAGGCCGGCGAGCGGCTCGGCTACCTGCCCGGGACGATGCTCGAGAAGGTCGACCCGTACCTGCGGCCGCTCTTCGATGCGCTCTACGACATGCTCGACGCCGACCGTCTCGCCTCGTACATGGAGAAGGGCATCGTCGAGGTCGCGCCGCTCGCCTTCATGCGCGGCCGGACGCTCAACGATTCGTTCATCATCCTCGACGAGGCGCAGAACACGAGCCCGGAGCAGATGCAGATGTTCCTGACGAGACTCGGCTTCGGCTCGAAGGTCGTCGTCACCGGCGACGTCACACAGGTCGACCTACCGCGCGAGCAGGCGTCCGGGCTCATCCAGGTCCAGGACATCCTCGGCTCGCTCGACGGTGTTGCCTTCATCCGCTTCGGCCACGAAGACGTCGTCCGCCACCAGCTCGTCCAGCGCATCGTCGAGGCCTACCGGAGGCACGCGGAGGAGACCGGTACGCAGCGTCGGAAGTGACGCCGAGGTGGTCACGATCGAGATCGCAAACCGCAGCGGGACCGAGGTCGAGGAGAACGCGGCGGCCGATCTCGCGCGCAAGGTACTCGCGGAGGAGGGAATCGACACGGGCGACCTCGGCCTGGTGTTCGTCGGCCCGGACGAGATGCGGCAGTTGAAGCACGATCATCTCGGCCGGGACGAGGTGACGGACGTGCTCGCGTTTCCGATCGACGGCCGCGAGGAGCTTCCCGCCGGCCTGCCCCGCCAGTTGGGCGACGCGGTCGTCTGCTCGCAGGTCGTGGGTGAGGCCTGGCGGCAGCCGCTCGTGCATGCGCTGCTGCATCTGCTCGGCTACGAGCACGGCGCCGAGATGGAAGCCCGAGAGGCCGAGCTGGCAAGATGAACGGCTCGCGCCGGCGCGCCCCCTCGGTCCTGGAGAGCTTCAACTACGCCTTCGAGGGCGTCATCCACGTGCTCCGCACGCAGCGGAACATGCGCTTTCACTTCGCGATCGCAGCCGGCGTGCTGATCGCCGCGATCGCGGTCGGTGTCGGCAAGCTCGAGCTGATCGCGCTGCTGATCGTGATCTCCTTCGTCCTCATCGCCGAGATGATCAACTCGGCGCTCGAGGCCGGAATCGACGTTGCGACGACCTCGTTCGACCCGCTGGCGAAGCTCGCCAAGGACATCGCCGCGGGCGCGGTCCTGATCGCGACCGTCAACGCCGTCGCCGTCGGCTACCTCGTCTTCTCGAACAAGATCGTCAACCACAGCTCGCGGTTGATCACTCGGCTTCGCGACGCACCGGCCGAGCTGACGCTGATCGCGCTCGTCCTGACGATCATCCTCGTTATCGGCACCAAGGCCTACACCGGCCGCGGCACCCCGCTTCGCGGCGGGCTTCCTTCGGGCCATGCCGCGGTCGCGTTCGGCGGCTGGATGGCGGTCACGCAGGTGATTGGCGACTCGCGCCACTGGTTCCTCGTCTCCTCGCTGACGTTTCTGATGGCGATCCTCGTCGCCCAGACGAGGATGGAGTCGGGCGTGCACTCGTTCCTGGAGGTCACCTACGGCGGGCTGCTCGGGGCGCTCGCCGTCCTCGTCTTGTTCCAGGTCTTCGCGTGAGCGACGACCTCTACGAGCGCGCGGTCGCGATCGCGGAGCGGGCGTACGCGCCCTATTCGCGCTACCTCGTCGGCGCGGCGGCGCGTGCGCGTGACGGACGGATCTTCGAGGGCGTGAACGTCGAGAACGCCTCGTACCCGCTGGGGATCTGCGCGGAGCGCGCCGCCCTCGCCCGCGCGGTCACCGAGGGATGCGCGCCGGGGGACCTCGAGGAGATCGCGATCACGGCCTCGCCCTGCGGCGGCTGCCGCCAGTGGCTTCACGAGTTCAAGCTCGACCGCGTGACGTTCAAGAACGCCGACGGCGAAATCGTCTCCCGCACGCCCGCGGAGCTCCTCCCCGAGACATTCGAGCTGTGAAGTCCGGCTTCGTCGCGGTCGCCGGGCGTCCGAACGTCGGCAAGTCGACGCTCGTGAACGCGCTCTGCGGCGGCAAGGTCGCGATCGTCTCCGACAAGCCGCAGACGACACGGCGGCGCATCGCCGGCGTGGCGAACGGGGACGGCTTCCAGCTCGTGCTCGTCGACCTGCCCGGCTTCCAGCGCCCGCTCGACCCGCTGACCGAGCGCATGCAGCGGACTGTCGACCAGGCCTTCGAGGGCGTGGACGCCGTCCTCTTCGTCCTCTCGGCCCGAGAGCGGATCGGCGCGGGCGACCGGTTCATCGCCGAGCGCGTCTTCTCGCTCCGCGTCCCGGTCGTGATCGCGCTCAACAAGGTCGACCGGCTGAAGCCCGGGCACATCGCGACGCAGATGGAAACCGCCTCGAAACTCGGCGACTTCCACGCGCTCCACCCCGTGAGCGCGAAGACCGGCGACGGCATCGCGGAGCTGCGCGAGGAGCTCGTCGAGCTGCTGCCTGAGGGCCCGGCCTACTTTCCGCCCGACCAGCGAAGCGACCTGCCCCTGGAGGATCAGGTCGGAGAGCTCGTCCGCGAGAAGGCGCTCGCGCTGACGAAGGAGGAGCTGCCGCACGCGATCTCCGTCGAGGTCGAGGAGCTCGGGGAGAAGGTGATACGGGCGAATGTCTACGTCGAGACTGACTCGCAGAAGCAGATCGTCGTCGGGCGCGGTGGCTCGGTCGTGAAAGAGATTGGCACGCGGGCACGGCCCGAGATAGAGCAGTTGCTGGGACACCCCGTCTACCTCGAGCTCCAGGTGAAGGTGCGCCCAAAATGGCGCCGCGACGAGCGGCTGCTCGAGCGGCTCGGGATCTAGGAATAATCGAAGTCGTCTTCGAGACACACTCGATGACGATCGACAACGAGACCGGGATCGCGACGGGTTGGCTACCTGGCCGTCTCTCCGAGACAGGTCGGGGGCTTGCCCGCTCGCTCGGCGAGCGCCGTCGAGACGACGGGCTTGCCGTAGTCTTCACCTCCGACCTGGCGCGTGCGCTGGAGACAGCCGAGATCGCGTTCGGGAGCTCAGGCATTCCGGTGCGCGAGGACTGGCGCTTGCGCGAGTGCAACTACGGCGAGCTGAATGGCCGGCCTGTGGCCGAGATCGATCCGAGCGATTGCGCCGGATCGAGGAGTCCTTTCCCGGTGGAGAGAGCTACCGCGACGTGGTCGAACGCATCCAGAGCTTCCTCGACGAGCTCTCTCTGGAGTTCGACGGCCGTCGAGTCCTGCTGATCGGTCACGCCGCGACCCGTTGGGCGCTCGATCACCTGCTAATCGGAACCCCGCTCGAGGATCTCGTCCTGGCGCCATTCGAGTGGCAGGAGGGCTGGACCTACCGCCTGGATTAGACGAAGCACCGCAGGGCTAGACTCCTCGTATGGCCAAGGCGCCTGCGCTTCCAACGGGTTTCGAGCTTCCGCTCGAGCCTCGCCTACCACGGATCGGATCGGTCGACGCCGTCGCGGTCGAGGAGCGTGCGGCCACGCTCGCGAAGCGCTCGATCAAGCGCGAAGCGAAGCTCTTCGCGCTCGACCTCGCGGTGCGGATGATCGATCTGACGACGCTCGAGGGCGCAGACACGCCGGGCAAGGTCGCCGCCCTCGCCTCGAAAGCGATCCGCCCGGACCCGGCCGACCTGTCGGTGCCGTCGGTCGCCGCGATCTGCATCTACCCGAACCTCGTTCCGACGGCTGTCGAGCGCACCCGCGGCACGAGCGTCAAGGTCGCCTCGGTTGCGACCGCCTTCCCGTCGGGTCAAGCGCCGACGCACGTGAAGGTGGCGGAGGTGCGCGACGTGGTCGAGATGGGCGCGGACGAGGTCGACATGGTCATCGACCGCGGCGCCTTCCTCTCCGGCCGCTACGCGAAGGTCTACGACGAGATCGTGCAGGTAAAGGAGGCCTGCGGCGAGGCGCACCTGAAGGTGATCCTCGAGACCGGTGAGCTCGGCACCTACGACAACGTCCGACGTGCCGCACTGCTCGCGATCGCGGGAGGCGCCGACTTCGTCAAGACCTCGACCGGGAAGCTGCCGTCGGCGGCGACGCTGCCCGTCACGCTTGTCATGCTCGAGGCGATCCGCGATGTCTACGACGAGACCGGGCGGCGTGTCGGGATGAAGCCGGCCGGCGGCATCCGGCAGGCGAAGCAGGCCGTGCAGTACCTCGTCCAGCTGCACGAGACGCTTGGCCCCGAGTGGCTGACGCCCGACCTCTACCGGCTCGGCGCGTCGACGCTCCTGAACGACGTGTTGATGCAGATCCGAAAGGAGAAGACGGGGCGGTACCAAAGCCCGGACTACTTCACCGTTGACTGATTTGGCGCAAATCCGACCCACCGCGGTTCGGCGTGATCGCCTAGCGTCAAGCCCCACCCACAAGGGGTGGGGGGTGGGAGGTGGGGCGAGCCTCCAGGGCGCCTCGCCATGAGCAAGCTCGAGCGAAAGCAGGATCGCGCGCCAGTCCCGTCGGAGTGGGAGTACGCGCCCGCTCCCGAGGCTCGCGACCTCGTCAAGCTGCGGGAGCGCTACGGCCACTTCGTCGGCGGCGAATGGCTCGAGCCTCGCGAGACCTACATGACGATCGACCCCGCGGACGAGCAGCCGCTCGCCGAGATCGGCCAGGCGACACCCGCGGAGGTCGATCTCGCGATCGGGGCCGCCCGCGAGGCGTTCGAGAACGGCTGGTCGGACGTCTCGGCCTCCGAGCGCGCGAAGTACCTGTTCCGAATCGCGCGCATCCTCCAGGAGCGCTCGCGCGAATTCGCCGTCCTCGAGTCGCTGAACGGCGGCAAGCCGATCCGGGAGTCGCGCGACGTCGATCTGCCGCTCGCCGCGGCGCACTTCTTCTACTACGCGGGCTGGGCCGACAAGCTGGAATACGCGTTCCCGAACCGGAGCCCGCGGCCGATCGGCGTTGCCGGCCAGATCATTCCCTGGAACTTCCCGCTGCTGATGCTCGCGTGGAAGATCGCCCCGGCGCTCGCGACGGGGAACACCGTCGTTCTCAAGCCGGCCGAGACGACTCCCCTCTCCGCGCTGCTCTTCTGCGACGTTCTCCGGCAGGCTGAGCTCCCGCCGGGCGTCGTCAACATCATCACGGGCGACGGCCACACGGGCGCCGAGCTGGTCAAGCATCCCGGCGTCGACAAGATCGCCTTCACGGGCTCGACCGAGGTCGGGAAGGCGATCCAGCGCGAGCTGGCCGGCACGGGCAAGAGGCTGACGCTCGAGCTCGGCGGCAAGGCGGCGAACGTGATCTTCGACGACGCCGCTCTCGATCAGGCGGTCGAGGGGATCGTGAACGGCATCTACTTCAACCAGGGGCACGTCTGTTGCGCGGGCTCGCGCCTCCTCGTTCAGGAGTCCATCTCCGACCCGCTGATCGGGAAGCTGAAGCGCCGGCTCGCAACCCTCCGCGTCGGCGATCCGCTCGACAAGAACACGAATGTCGGTGCGATCAACTCGCCCCAGCAGCTCGACAAGATCAAGGAGCTCGTCGCCTCCGGCGAGGAGGAAGGCGCCGAGATCTACCAGCCGCCATGCCGCCTTCCCGAGAAGGGGTACTGGTTTGCGCCGACCGTCTTCACGAACGTCGCGCAGAGCTACCGGATCGCGCAGGAGGAGATCTTCGGGCCGGTGCTCTCGGTGCTCACCTTCCGCACGCCCGACGAGGCGGTCGAGAAGGCGAACAACACCCCCTACGGGCTCTCCGCCGGAGTGTGGACGGAGAAAGGCTCGCGGATCCTCGCCATGTCCCAGCGCCTCCGTGCCGGGGTCATCTGGGCCAACACCTACAACCGCTTCGACCCCTCCTCGCCGTTCGGCGGCTACAGGGAATCCGGGTTCGGCCGCGAGGGCGGCCGGCACGGGCTCGAGCCGTATCTGGAGTTCGAATGAGTCAGTACGACTATTCCGGGCTCGACGGGCGCGCCGGCCGCTGGTGGGGATTCTGGGGCGCGACTTTGATGATCATCGGCGCGTTCACGACGATCGTGGGAGTCGGGGCCGTCATCTACGTCATCACCGGGATCGTGTTCGGGGACTGATGCCGCGCCTTCCCGTCAAGAAGACGTACAAGCTCTACATCGGCGGCGATTTCCCGCGCTCCGAGTCGGGGCGCACCTACGAGGCGCAGGGCGCGAACGTCGCGCGGGCTTCGCGGAAAGACATGCGCGATTCGGTCCGCGCTGCGCGGGCTGCCTTCCCGATGTGGGCGGCGATGACCGCATACAACCGCGGCCAGGTCGTCTACCGGATCGCGGAGATGCTCGAAGCCCGCCGAGCCGAGTTCGCCGAGCTCTGCGCGGGACCGGATGAGGTCGACCGGTCGATCGATCGCATCGTCTGGTACGCCGGCTGGTCAGACAAGCTCGCCCAGGTGCTGGGCGCCTCGAATCCCGTGGCTGGGCCGTACTTCAACTTCACGGTGCCGGAGCCGACCGGGGTCGTCGGCATCCTCGCGCCGGAGGAGCCGCCGCTTCTCGGTCTCGTCTCGCGGCTTGCGCCCGCGATCGTCGGCGGGAACGCCGCTGTCGTCGTCGCCTCCGAGGGCTCGCCGCTGGCCGCAGTCGAGCTCGCCGAGGTCCTTGCCACCTCGGATGTCCCCGGTGGAGTCGTCAATCTGCTGACCGGCTACCGAGAGGAGCTCGCGCCGGTGCTGGCGGGGCACATGGACGTGAACGCGCTCGATCTCGCCGGCGCGGACGGTCAGGTCGAGGAGCTCGAGCGGCTCGCGGCCGACAACGTCAAGCGCGTCGTGCGCGGCGCGTCGGATCGGCAGAGCCCGTGGGAGATCGCCGCCTTTCTCGAGCTGAAGACCGTCTGGCATCCGATCGGCGTCTGAGGCTCCTCGGCTATTGAATGGTGCACCCGGCCTCCTCCCCAATGCGATCGTAGTGAGGAAATCCGCGCGCGTGTGTCGAGCGAGTGAGTCGAAATCGTCAATCTCGGCCTCGGCGAGGCACTAGCATCCCGGCTCCGATGACCGGATCGCGCCGACTGAGCCAGGCCATCTCCGAGGGCGACGGCATCTCGCTGATCGTGCCCGCCACGGATCTCGAGTCCGTGCAGGTTGCCGAGGAGCAGGGCGCGGAGGGGGTCGTCGTCGAACGCGATCTCGCCGGCGTCCGTGAAGCGACGGGCCTCCCGATCCTCTGGCGCACCGAAGGGTCGCCCGCGGAGGCGCTCAACCTCGGCGCCGACGCGTGCCTCCTCGTCGCGGAAGGGCTCGAGGAGGACACCGAGCGCCTCGAGCGTCGCTTCGCCGAAGTGCTCGCCCTCGGTCTCGAGTGCGTCGTCGAGGTCCGTGACGCGGACGAGCTCGAGCTGGCGCTCGAGCGGCTCGACCCGGAGATCTTTCTCCTCTCCCCGCAGGGCGACGGCGATGCCGAAAGTCCGCTCGGGCGCGTGCTCGACCTCCTGCCCGACATTCCGGCGGGGAAGCTGGCGATCGCCGACCTCGAGGTCACGAGCCGGGACGAGGTTGCCGAGCTCGAGCGGGCGGGAGTCGACGCCGTGATCGTTGGCACCCGGAACGTCGCCAGTCTGGTCAGTGCGGCGCCGCCAGAGGTCTGAGTGGGCTGATAGCCGGTGGGGGGGCCCGCCGGTCGCGCTGGCGGCGATTCTGGCCGGCGCGGGTGCCCTCCGCCTCGTTGGCATCCGCTACGGCCTCCCTTTTCCCCTCTTGAACCCCGACGAGCGCAACGTGGTTCCGCGCGCATGGTCGATGGTGCACGGCGGCGGCCTCGACCCTCATTGGTTCGACTACCCAAGCCTCGTCATGTACCTGCTGGCGCCCTTCCAGGCCTGGCAGGGCGAGCCCTCATACCTCGCCGCGCGGTTGACGATGGTCGTGATCGCGCTCGGCGGCGTTGCGGCGGCCTGGTGGCTCGGGCAGCGCGCGTACGGGCTCGTCGCCGGTTTTGTCGCCGCGGCGGTGACGGCGGTCGAGACGACGCACGTCGCGTACTCGCGGATGGCCGTCACCGACGTGCCGCTCACACTCGGCGTAGCGGGGGCGCTTGCGCTAATGGTCTCCGGCCGGATCGAGCTCGCAGGCCTCGCAGTCGGTCTCGCCGCGAGCGCAAAGTACCCCGGGGCCCTCCTGCTCGCTCCGCTCGTGGTCGCTGCGTGGGGCCGCTGGCGGCGGCTTGCGATCGGCACGGGTCTGGCGGTGATCGGCTTCGCTCTGCCGAGCCCGTTCGTGATTCTCCATCTCGGCGAGGCAGCTGGTGACGTCTGGCGGGTCCAACGTGACGCGCGCGCGGGCTGGCTCGGATTCGAGCACGACCATGCGGCGCCGATTGCCTTCGTCGAACGTCTCTGGGAGGGCTTCGGCCCCGCCCTGATCATCGCCGCGGTGGGGCTGGTCGTCGCCCTGGTGCGCCGCACACGGGCAGACCTCGTGCTCGCCGTCTTCGTGCTCGTCTACTTCGCCGACCTGCTCGCGGTCCACGCCCACTTCGACCGCTACGTCCTGCCGCTCGTGCCTGCGCTCGGTGCCCTGGCGGGCCGATTCCGGGCCATCGCGCCCGTGACGCTGCTCATGCTCGTCGTGCCCCTCACTTGGGCGATCCGCGATGCGCGTCGGCTGACGAGGACGGACGCGCGGATCGTCGCCTACCGCTGGGTGGAGCGAACCCTGCCGCAGGGGACCGCGATTGCGGCTGACCCCTCGACTCCGGACTTCAGGGGGTTCCGCGTCCTACACCTCACGCTGCCGAAACCGGGACAGTCGACCGACGCGAATCGCGACGTCGGCCGCCTCCGCGACCGGGGAATCCGCTATGTCGTCGTCACCGGCGCCGTCGAGGACCGCATCGCCGCCGCCGCCGATCACTACCCGCGCGAGGCACGCTTCTACCGGGAGCTGCAGCGGACGCAGCGTGTGTACGCCGTGCATCCGGGTGAGAAGCTCGCAGGGCCTTGGACAGAGATTTATCGGCTGTAATCTAGGTTCGCCATGCGAACAGCGGTCGTGTCGTTTCTCGTGCTCGCGGCGCTCGGTGCGGGCTGCTCCGGCCGGAACGAGAGCAAGCCGGCGGCCGCGGCGCGAAGCGATGCGTCTGGTTGTCCGGCGGCATGGAGCGGCGGTTGGCAGCGTCTGGCCGACAGGATCAAGGCGCCGGTTTACTGTCCGACCTGGATGCCGAATCCGCTTGACGCGAAGTTCGGCGGCGAATGGTGGAACGGCTTGTCGGTCAAGGCCGACCGCAGCTACCTCGTCAGCTTCCTCTCGCACGACCAGAGTGGCGACGTCCACGTCAACTTCCGTGGCTATCCGGGCAGCGTGACGATTCCGAAGTGCATCTCGATCGAGACCGTCGCCGGGGTGACGCGACGGAAACCGATCCCGTGCTTCGCCGATCTGAGCGGCCACCGGCACGTGCCCGGCATCGACGCCGATGTCTACACCGTCAATCAGGACGTCGATATGTGGCACATCCTCTACCTGTGGCGGCACGAGGGCTCGCTCTATGCGCTCAGCGAACACGTGATCCGGCCGTACACCTACCGGCAGATCGTGAACAACCTGGACCGGATGCTGCGCGGGCTCGTGCTCGTGCAACCTCGGCGCACCTGACGTGCGACTGACTCGACGGCAGGTACTCGCCGGCGCTGCGGCCGGCGCGCTCGGAGCCACCGGCGTCTACGAGCTGATCGACCGACTCACCTCGGGGCCCGTCCGGGCCCGCGCCACGCGGGTTGCGGCGGAGCAGCACTTGCTCGGCGGGCTGCGCGTCGTTCGCGACGAGGGCGTCGCGGTTGTCGTACCGCCCTTGCACCACCAGGTCGTGACCGCGCGTCTGCGGGTCTCCGGCGACAGCCGGTCGCTCCGATCTGCCCGAGACGCGCTCGAGGAGGTGCTGTCTCGCCTCGACGACGAGTTCGAGCCCACCCCTGCCGGGCTGGGGGTGACCGTCGGGTGGGGTCTGCCCTACTTCTACCGCTACCTCCCAGCGGTTGCCAAGCGCGAGCTTCCGATCGACCTGCGTGCCTCGCAAGCGCGCGGGCGCGAGGTGCGGGTCCTCGTTGACGCGATTCGCTTTCCGAGCGACCCGCGGGAAACGATCCTGGAGCAGAACGACCTGGCCGTCCTGCTGCGCAGCGACCGCCACGATCACGTCGCGCAGGCTGCGCGGGAGATCTTCGCGCGACTCGGCGACGTCCTCGAGACGACCAGCGTGCGGAAGGGTTTCGCAGGCGGCGGATTCGACGGCCGCGCGAGCCTACCCAAGCGGATGGCGGTCGCCGCCGCAATCTCCGGCGCGGACCTCATCCCGGACGAGGCCGAGCTCTTCCTCGGCTTCACCTCGACTCAGCGGGCCGCGCTCGGGCCTCCCCGGATAGCGAACATCGAGACGCTTCACTACGCCCGGGCCGGTTACTTTCGCGGCGGGACCCACATGCATGTCTCGCACGTGTTCGAGGACATCGAGGCGTGGTATCTCAACTTCGACTTCCGCGAGCGCGTCGACACGCTCTTCCGGCCGAACCAGCCCGCACGGGCAGGGGCGCGGACGCTTCGGCAGCCCCCGGGGGAGGCCTCGACGAGCGCCGCGGTGCGGCACGACTTCCACCGTTTCGGCGCCATCGGCCATAGCGCCGCGATCCAGCCCACCTCGCGCCTACAGGAAGACGTCGTCGGCGCGGACCGTACGCGCTACCCGAAGGGCACCGCGGTGCCGCAGCGAGCCGACTTCAACACCCTCGACAACCCGTTCTTCTGGAGCGCCGATCCTCGTCACGACCAGTTGAAGCCGGAGCCGGCGGCGGGCGTCCACTTCGTCGTGTTCAACCCGACGAGCGACGACTTTCATCGCAACCGCCTGGCGATGGACGGGGTGCTTCCCGACGGGACGCGGCTGCCCTTCCAGCCGCGAGACCGCGGCCAGGGGATCAACTCCGTCCTTCACACGACGCATCGCCAGAACTTCCTCGTCCCGCCACGCCGGCACCGCTCGTTCCCGCTCGTCGACCTGATCAGGTAGGAAGCACCTTCAGCCGAAGAAGGCGCGAGCCACCTCGTACCAGTCCTCCGGCACCTTCTTCAGCTCTGCCGTCGCCTCGTCGAGCGAGACATCGGCGATCCGGTCCCCCTGCAGGGCGGCCATCCGTCCGAAGCGCCGCTCGTGGACGAGATCAGCCGCCTTCAGCCCGAAGCGGGTAGCGAGGATGCGGTCGCGCGGAGTAGGCGAGCCGCCGCGCTGCACATGGCCGAGCACGGTGACGCGCGTCTCGTAGCCGGTCCGCGTCCCGATCTCGCGCGCAAGCGCCTCCCCGACGCCGCGCTGCGAGAGCCGCACGTGTCCGAACTCGTCGACCTCCGTCTCGTGCGCGAGTCCTTCGAGCTCGTAGCCCTCGGAGACGACGACGATCGAGAAGTCTTTGCCGCGCTCGTGCCGGTGCTGGATGTCCGCGCAGGCTTCATCGATGTCGATCGGATGCTCGGGGATGAAGATCACGTCGGCGCCGCCGGCGATCCCGCTCATCACCGCGATCCACCCGGTCTTCCGACCCATCACCTCGACGACCATCACCCGGTTGTGCGACTCGGCGGTCGTGTGCAGCCGGTCGATTGCTTCGGTGCAGAGCGGTATCGAAGCCGAACGTGTAGTCGGTCGCGGAGAGGTCGTTGTCGATCGTCTTCGGGACCCCGACCACGGGGAAGCCGTGCTCACGATGCAGCCGCGCGGCAACCCCCAACGTGTCTTCGCCGCCGATCGCCACGAGTGAGTCGAGACCCTGCCGCTCGAAGTTGGCGAGAACGGCATCGATTCCGCCGTCGATCCGGTAGGGGTTCGTCCGCGAAGTGCCGATGATCGTCCCGCCGCGTGGCAGGATTCCCGAGATTTCACGCGGGCCGAGCGGCATGAAGGCGGCCTCGATCAGACCGCGCCAGCCTGCGCGGGCGGCGATGATCTCGTGCCCACGCTGAAAGGAACGCCGCCCGACGGCGCGGATGACGGCGTTCAATCCAGGGCAATCGCCTCCGCCGGTGAGGACTCCGACGTTCACGGGGCGATCGTATGCGCGGGCGGCCCCACGGGCCTGAGGAGGGGGTCTCGGGGAAACGGGAGGTTCCCCCGGCTACCCCGAGATACCTTCTGTGCCGAAGGTGGGACTCGAACCCACACGGGTGTTACCCCACTGGATTTTGAGTCCAGCGCGTCTACCAGTTCCGCCACTTCGGCGCCACCCGATCATAGCCGCGCGTTACTGAGTTCAAAGCGTGCGCGGATCGGCGATACTTCCGGTTCGGAAGCGGAACTCCGGCCCCGCGAGGAGCCGGTTTTCCCTCAGCCGGACGACCGGAGGAGGAAGAGTGAAGAGACTCGGAGTGGTTGGATTCGCCCTCGTTGTTACCGGTGCGCTGGCGCTCGCCGCGACCGGCTGCGGCGGAGGGAAAAAGAGTGGAGGTGGCGGCGGCAACCTGAGCACGCTGCCGTCGTCTGCGTGCACAGCGCTCCAAGGTCCAAGCGATGCGGACTACATCGTGGCATCTGACCTCCCGCTCCAGGGAGCCGGGAGGGCGCAGACGGAAGAGATGGTCAAGGCGATACAGTTCGCTATCAAAGGCCGGAACTACAAGGCGGGGAAGTACAAGGTCGCGTACCAGTCGTGCGACGACTCGACCGCGCAGACGGGGGCCTGGGACTCGGCGAAGTGCGCGTCGAACGCGCGTTCCTACGCTGACGACAAGTCGGTGGTCGGCGTGATCGGCACGTTCAACTCGGGCTGCGCGAAGATCGAGATCCCGGTGGCGAACCGTGTGCAGCCGGGCCCGCTCGGGATGGTCAGTCCGGCGAACACCGCCATCGGCATCACTCACGGCGGGCCGGGAGCGGAGTCAGGCGAGCCAGACAAGTACTACCCGACTGGGACAAGGAACTACATCCGCGTCGTCGCAGCCGACGACTTCCAGGGCGCAGCGGATGCGCTCTATGCCCAGCAGCTCGGGCTGAAGAAGATCTTCGTGCTCAACGACAAGCAGACGTACGGCTACGGCGTCGCCTTTGCGATGAAGAGGTCCCTCCAGAAGCTGGGCATAACAGTCACCGGCTTCCAGGGTTGGGACAAGAGCTCCTCGAGCTACGAGGCGCTCGTCGGGAAGATCAACCAGTCGGGTTCCGACGGCGTCTTCCTCGGCGGCATCATCTGCAACAACGGCGCGAAGCTGA
>WNGD01001893.1_pt1 | contig 22286 bp, 18 predicted proteins | sample 5400671 | NCBI WGS metagenome assembly WNGD01 (sample SAMN13153369, study PRJNA577476) | soil metagenome | isolation source: 40 cm soil or saprolite under grassland replicate 2 | place: USA:California | collected 2016-06-15 | reverse complement strand
CCGCGCTCACTTTACATCGGGCCTGCATTGCGTCCGTATCCAGACTCTCCTGCACGCGGCGCATAAGCTCGAAGGTGGAGCGCGTTGTCCGCAACGCGTTGTCAGACCGACGCGGCGTGCGCCCGATGAAGTTTCGCTCATGAGTGACAAGTCACTTCAGGAAAAATTTGCTCCGAACAACGCGTGCTGGGGTTGCGGACCGGCGAACCCGCATGGATTGCATATCCGAAGTTTCCCGAAAAACGGCGAAGTCGTTGCTGAATGGAAACCAGAGAAAAAATACGAAGCTTTTGATGGGGTTTTGAATGGCGGCGTCATCGGCACGTTGCTCGATTGTCATTGCAATTGGACGGCAGCCTATCATCTGATGAAGCACGCAAAAGAGGATCGCCCGCCATGCACCGTCACCGCGGAGTACACCATCAAATTGCTGCGACCAACGCCGACGAGCGATTCGGTCTTTCTGTCCGCCAGGGTTGTCGATCTGACGGATGATTGCGCGACCGTCGAGGGGACGTTGAGCGCCGGCGGAAAAGTTTGCGCCACGTGTCGCGGAATTTTTGTCGCGGTCAAACAAGGACATCCCGCGTATCATCGCTGGTGAGAGCATCATCGGCTCACGCGAAAGAGATTGATTAGGCTAAGCGGTTAACCTAAACACGGATTCGATGACAGTCTGCATTAGTGCTCTTTGCGCTGGCCCCAATGGTGCCGCGAAGAATGTGGTTGTTGTGTCGGATCGAATGGTCACTTTGGGCCGATTGACTGAATTCGAACATGAGGTTCCGAAGATTACAAATGTCACAGACAAAGTAGTTGCGTTGATAGCCGGCGATGCGCTTCGAGGTTCACAACTAATCATGAACGTAATCGAAAGCGGCGTGGCGCCGCCGCTCGTTCGGGATCTAGCGCAGCTGACTGCGATCAAGTATGCCGAAATGCGGGACGCGCAGATAGAAGCTGAAGTCTTTCGCCCGCGCGGCCTCACTCGATTGCAGTTTTATCAAGGTGCGGCACCCGCCATCGCTCAGCAGCCGCAAATCTTTTTCGGTATCGATAATCAGGTTGCAACGTTCAACCTGAATGTAGAGGTTATTGTGAGAGGAATCGATGGTCATGGCGGTCATCTGTTTTTTGTCGGAAATCCGGGGCAGACAGTGAGCAGTTTTCACCAGATTGGCTATCATGCCATCGGAAGCGGTGCGCTCCAAGCCTTACAGTCCATGATTGGGTTCGGCCATATGAGTGGTCGCTCGCTTCACCAAACGGTTTTTGCCTGTTATGCATCTAAACGACGCGCCGAAGTTGCCCCTGGAGTAGGCACGGATACCGATTTGGCTGTTTTATCTAACAAAGGTATGTTCAAGGCTGATAAGACCACGCTGGACTCCTTGGAAGAATTGTACCAGGAGTATCAGAAGCCAGCATCCGATGTGCTCATGAAAAAGGCGGAGGAGATTACAAATAAACTGAATTCCCAATGAATTCCCTCTATCCAGATTCAAATGAATCCGTGACATCCGACTTTCCGGTGGTCGTCCCCGATCCGAAGCAAACGAAGGCAGAAATTGATTACCTTATCGAGGTTTTTCGAACGCAAACCGAGTGCTTTAAGAAAACCGGCCGGTCGTCTGAGAGTAATGTACCTCGGGATTTTCAGCCCGACTTTCCAGAACGCGGCAAGTAAAACCCGGCACTGCACGCCGTGGACAGCAGCAAAATTCGCTGCCCGAATTTCGTCGATGCGCAATTCGGAGAACCGCGTTTAGGTTTGATTCATGAAAACTTCAACCTTTCGGATTGTTCCTCTTCCGACTGAAGTTGCGGAGAGAGCTCGGCGCGCGGCAGAGGCCGGAGCAGCAGACCACGCGATCGTGATCGCAGATTCGCCGACTGGTTATCCGTGCCGGCATTGTCTGTGTTTCGCAAAACCCGGCGACCGCGTGATCCTGTTTCCGAATGCGGCAATTCCACCTGGTTATCCATATTCCGAGACTGGACCGATCTTCGTTCATGCCGAGCCGTGCGAACGCTACAGCGCGACACGCGAATATCCGGGCGAGCTTCGCAGAGGTCGCGTGTTCCGTGCTTACAACGCCAGTTACAGTATGATCGATGCCGAGGTCGCGAACGGAAGCGAACCAGAAGCGATTGTTGAAAAGTTGCTGCAAAATCCCGAGACTGCATTTGTGGATGCGCGCAGTGTGACGCACGGTTGTTATACTTTTAGAATCCAACGCGCATGAAAACACCCGAACTTCTTCCGCCGCCGGAAACGATGTATCGCGCGCTTGTGAATCGGGACGCGAGTTTTGAAGGAATCTTTTACATCGGAGTGCGCACCACGGGGATTTTCTGCCGGCCGACGTGCACGGCGAGAAAGCCATCGCGCGAGAATGTCCATTTTTTTGCGACGCCGAGCGACGCGTTGGAGAGCGGTTATCGGCCGTGTTTACGCTGTCATCCACTCGATCCAAATGCGCATCCGCCGAAACTGATCGAGCGCCTGCGCGCGGAAGTTGAGCGCGCTCCGGGTGGCCGGCTCACGGACAAAGAATTGGCAGCAATGGCCATCGACCCCTCCACCGCCCGACGACAATTCAAACGGCATTATGGGATGACCTTTCAAGCTTATCACCGGGCGCGCCGAATGGGATTGGCACTCAGGGATGTGCGCCGCGGGGGTCGCGTGGATGAAGCGAGAAACGGCAGCGGTTTTGAATCAGAGAGCGGTTTCCGCGAAGCGTTCACGAAAATTTTTGGCGAACCGCCGACGACGGCAAGGGCTCGTGCTCCACTGCTTGCTGAGCGAATCGATACGCCGCTGGGTGCGATGATTGCTGTTGCCGATGACGAAGGTCTGCGCTTGCTGGAGTTCATTGATCGCCGTGCGACCGAACGCGAATTATCAATCCTGCGAAAGCGATTGGGAACGAATGTTGTCCCCGGTGAGCATCACTACCTCGCGGCGACGCGCCAGCAGCTCGCTGAGTATTTTTCCGGCAACAAGCTGGAGTTTGATATCCCGCTAGCGCCAGTTGGGTCGCCGTTTCAGTTACGTGCCTGGAAAATCTTACGGTCAATCCCAGTTGCCGAAACACGCTCGTATTCGTGGATGGCGAAACGCGTGGGAGATGAAAATGCGCGTCGCGCCGTTGGCCGTGCGAATGGCACGAACATGATTTGTATCATCATCCCGTGTCATCGCGTCATTCGCGCCGATGGCACGCTCTGCGGTTACGGCGGCGGATTATGGCGGAAGAAATGGCTGCTAGATCACGAGCGGCGGTGGGCGACCAAGTGAGAGGTGAGAAGTGAAAATGAGAAGTAGACATGGACCCAGCGGATCTACTTCTCACTGATAAAGGCCCGCCCGCGGGCTGACTCGAGTTAGTTAGTTTGCTCCGGAACCGCTTCGCGAGGACCACTCGCCAAGTGTGCTTCGAAAGATCCCAAGCGAGGACAGCGTTGTTGCCATCACGTCCCCATCCGACGAAGACATGAAGGTCGTCGCGTTTCCATTCTTTTATCTCTGCAGTGATTGGGTTTGGTTCATCAATCACACCCTTTGGCTGCAACAGCTTTATAAGAATCGAGCGCTGCAGTTTCCGCAGACCGAATCCGTGCTCCCAAATCCACACCGTCGTCGCACGCCGACTTTGTAATATTGAACGAGCTTACGAGCTGTATTTCCATAGACAAGGGCGAGCGGCTTTGCAGCGCGCCCGGGGTGACTCGAACACCCGACCCACGGATTAGAAATCCGTTGCTCTATCCAGCTGAGCTACGGGCGCAGAATTAGCACAGGACATATACCGCGTTTTGCGACGAATAAAAGGACTGGGGCTACGGCATGTGCTCTTCACCGCGCGACACCGATGGGTTCTCTGTTGATTGAGTCATACTCTTATTTTCGGAAAATGATGATCATTACAATGACTTCGTATGCAAAGTGCATTTGCAGTGTTCTCGTAACCGGGCAACTCGTGCGGAGTAAGATTGACGCATTGCCCGGCAGGTTTGATAAACGCCGTGGCGAAAGAGACTTCATCGGGCAATTCGTCACTGCCGTTGCATGAAGTTTTGGAAGCTGAGTTTGTCGCTTTGCATGGGGAACTCCCGCGAGACTATCCGGTTTCGACAGAACCGAACGCGCGGTTAAAGGCAATTTTGGGCGGCCGTTCATGGGCTGAGGGAGAAACGCGCCGCGCTCTGCATTTCCGGCGGCGGCATTCGCAGCGCAACGTTTGGACTCGGCGTTTTACAAGGGGTTGGCGCGCTGCGGCCTGCTCGGCAGGTTTCATTATTCTTCAGTTCATCCGCGATGTTCTAAAGCGCCACCTGGAGATGGAAGCACCTGACTGGCTTTCAGGACTGCTCGCAGCCAACTCATAAACATTGTCGATGGCGCCAGCGTAGCCAGTCGGCTTTCTGGCACTCACGAATGCCAAGGGCGGTGCCAACAATGCCGCCCGGAATAGGGTGCTTGAATCTAACATCGAAAAGGTGAGCGCCCAGATTGAACTAAATAGTCCCGACCCGCAAGTAGCGGATAACAAGCATAAGCGCTGCAAAAATAGACGACCGGCGGTTCGCCCATTGCCCCTGCGAATTCCGCCGGTCAATCAACCGAAAGATTATTCGAGTCCCTCGCTCTGATCAATTATTGGAAGAGACCTGGGGTCAGCTTGCATAGCCGCGGTCGCGCTCGTAGGCACGAATTGCTCGACGCGTCTGAGGTCCCAGTACTCCGTCAATGGAACCGTGGTAATAACCGGCGCGAGCGAGCCGACGCTGTAGCTCGGCCACTCTGGATCGGCTGCTGTCGCCGTATCCATTATTGCCATATCCATTATTGCCGTAGCCGTAGTCGCCGTATTGATTGCCTCCATAGCCGTAGCCATAACCGTAACCGTACGGGTTACCATAGCCGTACCCGTACGGGTAGCCAGAACCATAATATCCATATCCGTATGGATAGCCCCAGCCCCACGACGAACCCCAACCCCAGCCCCACCACCACGGGAAACCGAAGTCACCGATAAAGATGACATTATTGCCATTATGGTGGTGCCAGTTGCCGTTCCAATTACGGCCACCCCAATTGCGGCCACTCCAGTTTCGGCCACTCCAATTGCGGCCACTCCAGTTGCCTCCGCTCCAGCGCTGGCCGCTCCATGTGCCCATTCCGGGGCGCCCAGGCATCGAAGCGGAATGATGACCGCCACTAAAATGGCCACCACCGCGCGGAGCAGCTGTGGAAAGTGGAGCAGTCAGCATCACTGCGACAAGGGAACTCAAGAAAAGTATAAGTTTTGAATTATTCATAGTAAGCGGGGTTTCTAATTAATTAGACACCGCACGCCCCGGAAAGTCTCGCTTTTTTTACGGTGGCAAAGAATTAAATGAGACGCCGGCTCGCTGCCTTTTGTCCTGCGAGTCCGCCGGTAAAATCAACCGAACTCGATTCCTGCTGGTCAGCGCACGGCCATTGCGAGTATCATTAACGCTCAATGACGATAGAGCGTGCCGCGATCTTCATATCGGCCCTGTTCGCAGGGCACGTGCTTTACGCCGCGCCGACCGAACGCAGTGTGAGCCCGTCCCGCCAGTTCGTTATTTACGGATCTGACGCGGCGCTGCGCGGTGCGGTCTCCGATTTAGCAGAGCGAACCAAGGCCGATCTTCTCGTGCTGTTGCGGCAGCGCGACAACTGGACGGTCCCTATCGTGGTGAATCTGCAACCGCAACAAGCAAACCTGCCCGAAGTTCCGCCAGCTGGCCTGCGATTCAGCCAGACCGGTTTCGGTCTCAAGCTCCAGCTCGACCTGACCGTCTCCCAAAACCTTGATGCTTCATTGATCGAGCGCGAACTTCTGCGCGCAATCTTACTGGAGATGATTTATCGAAAAGAATCGCATATCGCTGCCGGCACGGTATTTGTCGAGCCGCCGGCTTGGTTGCTTGACGGCGTGCTTGCGCTTGCGCCTGGGCGCGATCGCAAAGACTTGGTCGAAGCGCTTACTGCGGCGAATAAAAGCGTGCCGCTGGAGACGTTTCTCCGCCAACATCCCGGCCTTCTCGATTCAGCCGGCCGCGTACTTTATCGCGCGTACTCTTTTGCGCTCGTGCAAATGCTCATCGATGGAAGGGACGGACCTGTCCGCCTGGCGCAGTACATCGGTCATCTATCTGACGCCTCAAACGAACCGCCCGCGAAATTGAAGGCGTATTTCCCGTTCCTTGTTGGTGATGCGGAGGGAAGCTGGCAGTTGACCTTACATCGGTTGAGAAATTTCCAGACGTACCAATTACTCACCTTCGCCGAAAGCGAGCGACGCCTAGATGAATTGTTGCGAGTCAAAGTCTCGGAAGCAAATAAGCCGGCCAAGGCGGCAGCCCTTGACGAACTTTCGCAGCGCAAGATTTCTCCAAGCGAGAAGATGGCGCTGAGCCAGTTGAGCCGTGATTTGCTCGTGCTTATTGCCCAAGCCAATCCGGTTTTGCGCCCGATCGCGCGTGAATACCAGCAGAGCGTCGGGCTGCTTGCCCGCGGGAAACGGAGAGGAATCGCGAAGCGTTTGTCGCATTTGGACGCTACTCGCAAACAACTTGCCGCTCGAATGAGCGATATTGACGATTACATGAACTGGTTCGAAGCAACCCAAATAAAGAACGGCAGCGGTAATTTCACTGATTATCTCAAAGCGGCGGATCAATCGCAGCTTTCGGCTTCAAAGCGACACGATCCGCTCTCGGTGTACGTCGATGCGCTCGAGGACCAGTTCGAAAACTAAAAACGCAACTGCGAATGAAGATTGCATGGATCAGTTGCCGCTTTCCAGCTTGGCGAGTATGTTTAAGTAGCGCCTTATGAACACGGATTTCTGCTGATGCAAAAAATTGGGTTTGCCGAGGCTCTCGATTCGATTCTTGCCAGCGATCCACGTTACGGGCGGGACGCCTATGTCTTTCTGCGTGACGCCCTCGATTTTACGACGAAACAACAGAAGAAAATCAAAGGCGTCAGCGTGCGTCACGTGACCGGGCCGGAATTGCTCGACGGAGTTCGGCGGTACGCTCTGAAGGAATTCGGACCGATGGTAATGACGGTCTTCGATAACTGGGGAATCCATTCCTGCGAGGATATTGGAAGGATCGTCTTTAACTTGATCGGTGCCGGTGTGTTCGGGAAAACCGAGGAGGATTCGATCGAAGATTTCAAGAACGTTTATGATTTTGAACAGGCTTTTGTAAAACCCTTTGCGCCGGAAAAACCAGCGATTGCGACACCGCCGGCGCATTTGGCGGCACGAAGGCCCGCTACGTCGAGCAAGTGAGTGGTGACAGATGATCACAAATCACTGATCACTGCAATCGACTTCTACCAAGCTAATCATTGATGAATCGCATCCCAGTGGCGAAGTTTCTCTGCGCGAGTCTATTGTTCAGTATGGTTAATCTGAAGGCTGCGCCGACTGAACCTTTGTCTGTCGTCAACTTTCCGCCGAGCACGGCGCAGAAATGGATCCTGCCGAACGGGCTGACGATCATCGTTCAGGAAGATCGCAGCGCGCCGGTGGCAAGCGTGCAGGCTTGGTGCGCCACGGGAAGCATCTACGAAGACCAGCACCTCGGCGCGGGCCTGTCCCACATTCTCGAGCACATGCTCTTCAAGGGAACAAAGACCAGATCGACCAATGAGATCGCGCAAAAAATTCAGGGCGTGGGCGGCTACATCAACGCGTACACTTCGTTTGATCGCACGGTTTTTTGGATCGACGTGCCGAAAGATGGCGTCTCTACCGCGCTCGACATTTTGGCCGATGCGATGGTGAATTCCACTCTGCCGCCGGAGGAATATCAAAAAGAGCAGGAAGTCATTCGCCGCGAGTTTGCCATGGGCATGGATGATCCAGATCGCATGGCTGGGTTGCTTCTTTTTGCAACCGCTTATCAGCGGCATCCCTATCGGTTCCCGGTCATCGGCGAGATCGAAGTCTACAATCAGCTCACCCACGAGCAGGTGATGCAATATTACAAAACGCGCTACGTCCCAAACAATCTGACTTTCATCGTGGCCGGAGATGTTGATGCGGAAAAAGTGCGACAACAGTTGACGGAATTGTTTAAGTCGTATCCGGAGAAATCGCTCAAGCCGGTATTCATTCCTGCGGAACCGCCGCAACTTGGCCGGCGCGAAGTGCACCAGGAATTTGCCACCGAGCTGACGCATCTCTCGCTCGCATGGCACATTCCAGAGGTCACGAGCCCGGACGTTCCCGCGCTGGATCTGCTCTCGACCATTCTCGGCGAGGGGCGCAGTTCGCGCTTATATCGGCGTGTGCGCGAAGAAGCCGGTCTGGCGTTCAGCATAGCCGCATTCTCGTACACGCCGGGCGATCCAGGTTTGTTTGGCATCGATGCCACTGTCGATCCAAAGAAGCGCGAAGCAGCCGAGCAATTAGCCTTGCGCATTGTTGACGAACTGAAACAGGGTGGCGTCACAACGGAAGAGTTGGGGAAGGCAAAAAAAATCACGCTCAGTCATCATCTCGGAGCGCTTACGACCATGCGTGGCCAAGCCTCGGACATCGGGGCGAACTGGTTGCTCACACGCGATCTGAATTTCAGCCGGCATTATCTCGATGCTGTCCAGAAAGCGACGCTGGACGACATCAAACGCGTCGCCGCGAGTTATCTGACCGAGAACAATCTGACCGTCATCTCGTTGAATCCAAAGGGTTCGCTGGCCACCAAAACGGAGGGCGTGAAGGCGGGAGCCCTGGGTGAGATTCAAAAGTTTGAGCTCTCTAATGGATTACGGCTGCTGGTGCGTGAAGATCCTCGCCTGCCACTCGTCGCAATGGGTGCGGTTTTTCGCGGCGGTCTTCTTGCTGAGACGCCACAGACAAACGGCATCACGCGTTTGATGGCGAAAGTGCTGTTGAAAGGCACTAAGACGCGCACTGCCGAGCAAATCGCCAACGAGATCGAAGCAGTAGGCGGTTCCATTTCGAGCGACGCCGGTAACAACAGCTTCAGCGTGTCGATCGATGTCATGAAGCCCGACGTGAAATTGGGCGTTGACCTGCTCTCGGACGTATTGCTCAACGCGACGATACCGGAAAAAGCGATCGCGCGCGAAAGAGAAATCCAGATCGCCGCGATCCAGCAGGAAGAAGAACAGTTGACTGCGGTAGCGCGCAACATCATGCGGCAGGCGCTTTTCCCGCAGCATCCTTACGCGCTCCGTTCAAATGGCTCGGTCGAGTCTGTCCAGCGGTTGACGCAAAAAGATTTGCTGGAATTTCGTGATCGTTATGTGGTCGCGAAAAATGGCGTCATCTACGTCTTTGGAAACGTAAAAGCGGCCGAGGTAAAGCAGCTTGTCGAACAAATGCTCAGCAAGATGAAGCCTGGCGCGCTTGCCCTGACCGACGCAAAACCTTCCATGCCGCTTGGCAAACCGGAAACCGTTGAAAGCCGCAAAGACAAAGCGCAAGGCGTAATTATGGTCGGATTTCGCGGCGCGAGCCTGTCGAGCCCTGATCGGTACGCGTTGGAGTTAATCGATGAGGCCAGCAGCGACCTCGGCTCGCGCTTTTTCATTCGCATTCGAGAGCAAATGGGCCTGGCCTATTATGTCGGCGCCAGCCAGATGCAAGGACTGGTGCCGGGACTCTTTGCATTTTACCTCGGCACCGACCCGCAAAAGATCGAACCGGTAAAGACCGCGTTGCTCGATGAAATCCACAAGCTCGCAAACGATGGGCTTACCCTGGAAGAATTGGCGCGCGCGAAAAAGAAATTAATTGGACAACAGGAGATCGCGAATCAAAGCAACGACGTCTTCGGTTATCATTGCGCGCTCGACGAGCTTTACGGGCTGGGCTTTGATTATTACAAGCAGCTCGAACACGATGTGAACGCGGTGACGCTCGAGGATATTAAGCAAGTGGCGTCGAAATATTTTCGCGATCAACCGTACGTGTTGGCGACGGTGCGACCGCCGGAAGGTTCCGCAGCCGCGAAACAGAAATGAGCCATGGCTGAAGTCCAAAGAACCACACAAAGCGGCGAGCTTTCCCAGCGCTTCATTGAATTCGTTGTCATGCACGCACAAAACGCCGCGCTGTTTCTTGGGCAAATTCCAAATCCGAAAACCGGTGAAGGCGAAGTGAACCTGGACCTCGCCAGGATGTTCATTGATCAACTGGCCATGATTCAGGAAAAAACGCGCGGCAATCTGACCAGCGAAGAGACAAAAGTGTTGAGCAACGCACTTTCCAATCTGCAGATGGCATATGTGGAAGTTGCCCGGGAAACACTCAAAGGCGCAGCGCAACCCGAAACGCCAGACGCCTCGCCGCCGCCAAAATCTGCGGAACAACCATCCGCAGGCACGCCTGAGTCACAAGCACCGATCACATCTGCTGAGCCCGAGACAGAATCGCGGAAGAAATTTACTAAGAGTTACGGCCCATAATTGCTGTGTCGCGCCATGCGAAGGAGCGAGGCGCTGCACCATTGCCAATAAGTTCAGTCCACAATGGCGCGCGCTGCGGGACGTTACCGGCTACTCGTGTGCGCACTGGGAGTGGCGTTCGCACGGGGTCTTGCTCTTGCGCTTTTGCGCACGGTGATGGCTCCCTGGGCAGGAGCGGGAGTTGGTGATGCTTCGGCGTACTTTTTTGTCGAGGGCCAAATGAGACGCCACGGCTGAGTTTTAATTGTCTCGCTGAATTGCTTGATGTTTTGGCCGGCCGGTTCGAGCTCGGTTGTCGCGACCTTCAATTTCTCTGACGACGTCCGCAGGTTTCGCAGGGTCACCTCGATATTGTTGTTCTCCGTAAGACTGGTGCTGATCTTCTCGATGTTGGTCAGCGAATGCGAGAGCGCGCTCTCGGGCGCGGTCAGGTCAGAAAGATGTTCGCCGAACGTTTTGAATTGGGTGAGAGCGAGGGTTAGCTCGGAATTTTCGTCGGTCAGGCGGTTTAGGTTTTGCGCCGTCTGCTGAAGGTCCTTCATTGTGTTCGTGGCCTCGGTCGCCACCGGTTTGATCACTTCCAGCATCTTCGCCGCGGCTTCGCCCAAATCGGGAGTGCGTTCTCCGGCGAACATCTCGCCATCTTTAGCGCGGCCGGAAGCTTCAGTCCCCTGAGTAATATCGATGGCCATGTCGCCAAGTAATCCAAGCTGCATCAGTCGCGCCTTGGCGTCCCGGTACACCCTGGCGCTCTTATCCACCTGCACATCCACGCGCACTTCAAATCGCAGTTTGCCCGGCGTGGCAGTTGGGCTCGGGCTCGCATTCGCCTCGGCCCGATGAATAGCCGCGTCTGCTTCCTCCGCCTGTTTTTCTTCCTTCGGCGACACGGGCGAATACAACTTCTGGACCTGTCCAATCTTGCGGCCTGCCAGCATCACCGGCGCGCCCTGTTTGATCCCGGCTGCGTTATCGAAGTAAATCTTGTAAGTCACAAGTGGCCGGAACAATCCCGGCGCGCCGAGCAAAACCAAAAGGAACGCGACCACCGCGATCGTGCCGATCACGAGCAGGCCGGTCATGATTTCATTTCTTTGTAATTGCATCGAGGCTGCCTTCCAGAATGGGACCTTCGGTGCTCCCGCTCAAAAACTGGGCGACCACCGGATTTTTCGATTGTTTGAATTTTTCGGGTTCCGCTTCTTCAATGATTTTGCCCTGATACAGCATACCCATTCGCGTGGCGATGCGAAAGGCGCTGTCCATTTCGTGCGTGACAGTGATGGATGTCACTTTCGATTTTTCACTAAGGCTAATGATCAATTCGTCGATCACCGAGGCAATGACCGGGTCGAGCCCCGCTGAGGGCTCGTCCAGGAGGATCAATTCGGGCTCCAGCACCAGCGCGCGCGCCAGGGCCACGCGTTTTTTCATGCCGCCGCTCAGCTCCTCCGGCAACAGGTCCTTGGAATCCTTCATGCCGACGAGGTCCAGTTTTTCATCAACGATTTTGTCGATCTCGTCGCGCGATTTGTCCGTGAGCTCTTCGAGCGGCAGGGCAACATTGTCTCGAACCGTGCGCGAACTCAGCAGCGACGAATATTGGTACACCATGCCAATGTGTCGTCGCACTTGCTGAAGCTTCCGGCGCTGAAGTCGCGTGATTTCGAATTGCTTAAAAAAAACTGAGCCGGAAGTAGGCCGAAGTGTGCCGAGGATCAGGCGTAATATGGTGCTTTTTCCGCTGCCAGTCTGGCCCATGATCACCAGACGCTCCTCTGGCTCGACCTTAAGCGAAAAGCCGTCGAGCACTTTTTTTTCTTCAAATTGCATGTACACATCGCGCAACTCGACCATGTGCGTGGGGGTCGTCATGTTGGATAAAACGTGGTGTAAACGACGTTATACAGCGTATCGAAGCCGATGACCGTGGTGATCGCTGTCACGACGCTGGAGGTTGTCGAAGTGCCCACCCCCGCGGCGCCGCCTTTGACGGTCAATCCCCGGTAACACGCAATCGCGGCGATGAGCAGCCCGAACAGAAAGCTCTTCAAAATGCCGGTGATGATATCGCGAATGAGCAATGAATCTTTCACAAGATCGAGAAAATACGGGAACGCGATGCTGAAATACGCTTTGCAAATAAGGCTGCTGGCACCTATGGCGGCGATGTTCGAAACCGTGGACAGACACGGCATCAGCAGAAACAGCGCGAGCATTCGCGGCGCGACGAGGAAACGCAGCGGACCAATGCCCATTGCTTCGATTGCTTCGACTTCCTCGGACACTTGCATCGTGCCGAGCTCGGCGGTGAAAGCAGCGCCGATCCGTGCTGCCAGCATAATGCCGGTGATAAGCGGCCCAAGCTCGCGGGTAAAACCGATCGCGACCAATCCAGGAATCAACCGTTGTGTTCCAAAGCGTTGCAACTGATAGCCGGTGAGCAGGGCCATGGTTAGCCCGAGAAAAAACGACACGAGTCCCACCAGTGGTACGGAGTCCACACCCGCGCGTTGAGTGTGCCGAAAAAAGCTGGCAGCACGAAACGGCACCCGCCCGTGCTGAATACGTTCGAACGTCTCCTCGAACGTATTCATGATGAACCAAAACATGCTACCCACTTCACGCAGAAAATTGTGTCCGAGGTGGCCGATTCCTTGGGCAACTAAAACCGGCGGATTAGCGTTTGCCATGGCCGGCAAAAGTCGCCTTACTTGCCCCACACGGCAAAGGGCAAAGTTCGGCGCGGGAAAGCGATGCGAGGACGCATCGCACTCCAAAGCACTTCGTGCGAAGTCTCCAGGAAAGCTCATTCTGCTTTCGCGGCAGCTTTGGGAGTGCATGCGCGTCCTCACGCCGCTTGCTTTGATGCGAATATCAATAAAGATCGATCGCTATTCTAGCTAACTTAGCGGGCCCCGTATGAAATGGGTTTCAATAACGAATTGCTTCTTTGGCATCGCGCTATTTAGTGCCGGGGCGCTGGCGTTCGGCGAGGAGCAACAAACGCCCGCACACGCCGTAAGCGGTGTGCGGCCAGTTGATCAGCGAAAAATGCAAAACGAGAAATTCGGGCTGGTGATCCACGGCGGCGCCGGAACCATTGATCGCAGCAAGATGACGCCGGAAAAAGAGCGCGAATATCGCGCCGGCCTTGAACGTGCCCTGGCGGCTGGCTATGACGTTTTGAAAAACGGGGGCTCGAGCCTCGATGCTACCGAAGCTGCCGTGCGTGTGCTCGAGGATGATCCGCACTTCAATGCGGGCAAAGGATCAGTATTTACCAGCGCTGGCACAAACGAGATGGACGCAGCCATTATGGACGGGAAAGCGCTCGCCGCAGGTGCCGTCGCTGCTCTGAAGCATGTGAGAAATCCCATCAGCCTCGCCCGGCTTGTCATGGAGAAATCTGGACATGTCATGATGGATGGCGAGGGCGCGGAAGCGTTCGCCAAGGAGAACGGAATGGAACTCGTGGACCAAAAATATTTTTTTACCCAGGAGCGCTGGGACGCTTTGCAGAAAATTAAAGCTGCGGAGAAACATCGAACCGGCGGAGCAGGCAAAGCATTTTTTATTACCGATCAAGATCGCCACGGAACCGTGGGCGCTGTCGCGCTGGACAAGAATGGAAATCTGGCCGCAGCAACCTCAACCGGTGGGACCACCAACAAGCGACCGGGGCGCGTGGGTGATTCGCCGGTCATTGGTGCAGGAACTTACGCGAACAATGCGACGTGCGCCGTTTCCGCGACAGGCGACGGAGAGTATTTCATTCGGGCGACGGTCGGGCACGACGTCTCGGCACTGATGGAATATCGGAGAATGTCCCTCAAGGAAGCGGCACAAGCTGTGCTCGATAAAGTCGCCAAACTCGGAGGCCCCGGTGGATTAATCGCAATCGATCGTCACGGCAACGTCGCCTTGCCATTCAATACCACGGGGATGTATCGCGGGTATGTCGATCGAGACGGCAAGTTTGTTGTCGAGATCTACAAATGATTTTGTGATTCGTTGAAACGTTGAACCGTTGAAGCGGAAACAGGATTGTCATTCTGAGCGAAGCGAAGAATCTCTGATCGGTTCTTCCACCACCGCCAAAGTGACAATCAGAGATGTTTCGCTTCGCTCAACTTGGCAAGATGGCGCTGTAACGGCTTAACGCTTTAACGTTTCAACGATTCTCATGCTCCCGCCCTTCTCCGTCGTCATTCCCTGTTTCAACGAAGCGGCGCGCATTGGCGGAACCTTGCGATCGACGCTCGATTATCTCACTGCCAACGCCCCACAAAGTGAGTTGATCGTGGTGAATGACGGATCAACCGATGCAACTGCAGCCATCGCGCGCGAAAAATTGGATGGGGCGACGATCCAAACGCGATTGCTAGAAAATTTTCCGAATCGTGGCAAGGGCGCCGCGGTTCGCTCCGGATTACTTGCCGCGCGAGAACCGATCGGACTTTTTTCTGATGCGGATCTTTCCACGCCGCTCACGGAGACGCCGAAGCTGATCGAGCCGATTGCAAACGACGAAGTCCACATTGCTTTCGGCTCGCGCGCGCTGGACCGCAGTTTAATCGGGATTCATCAGCCTTGGCGGCGAGAACAGGCCGGCCGTGTTTTCAATCTGCTCGTGCGCGTCGCCACCGGCCTTCCGTTTTGGGATACGCAATGCGGATTCAAGGCATTTCGCTTGGATGTTTGCCGGCCGATTCTGGAGGCGGCGCGGATTAATGGTTTCGCGTTCGACGTTGAGCTGCTTCTTCTCGCACATCGCGCCGGATTGCGCATTCGCGAAATTCCTGTCCGCTGGAATCATGCTGAGGGAAGTAAAGTTCGTTTTTTCCACGACAGCCTGCGAATGTTGCGTGAAGTGATCGCGCTGAGAATGCGAGCGTAACTCGTTCGCTGCGCGGGGCAACGTAAGGTGGAACGCGTTGTCCTCAACGCATTGGCAAATGCGGCTGTGCCGCTTGATTTTGCAAGCTTGGCGCAGAAAAGAAGACTACCGCGCCTTCGGCGACCAACATCGTCTTCAGGAGAAGCCGATCCACCTTGGCATGACGCGAGCACGTTTCGCGCATGCGTTGCGGAGTGCGCCGCTGCTGCGCCGCTTTGCGAGTGACGTTTTACTTAGAAAAATTCCAATGACTTTTCTTTCCGGCGTCGGCACCTAAATTATTCTTCCTACTTTCATTTTCATGCGCTCATTTCAATTTCATCCCGCTGTTGCGCGGTGGTTCGAGCAAACCTTCGGCTCACCGACTGAACCGCAATTGCGCGGCTGGCCGGCAATACAATCCGGTCGGCACGTTCTGATTTCTGCGCCGACAGGTTCCGGCAAAACGCTGGCGGCGTTCCTTGCTTCACTGGATGTGCTGTTCCGCGAAGGCGTCGAGGCTGATTTGCCGGATGAAACGCAGGTGGTTTACGTCTCGCCACTCAAGGCGTTGAGCAATGATATCCGCAAAAATCTGCAAGAGCCGCTTGCTGGAATTCGCGCGTTGTTACATGAAACGAATGGCCGCGAGATTGATGTGCGCGCAGAAGTGCGCACTGGCGATACAACTGCTGCCCAACGGCAGTCGCTTATCAAAAAGCCTCCGCACATCCTCGTCACGACGCCGGAGTCACTCTATTTGCTGCTCACTTCTGACTCCGGGCGGCGCATGCTGGGCACCGCACGAACGCTGATCCTTGATGAGATTCACGCTGTCGTCGATGACAGGCGTGGCGCGCACCTTGCACTGAGCGTCGAACGTTTGGCCGCGCTAACCAAAAGACCGCTCCAACGAATCGGTTTATCTGCGACGCAAAAACCGATTGAAGAAGTCGCACGTTTCCTTGTTGGCACTCGCGCCGTGGATGACGCCGGCAATCCTGATTGCGAAATCATAGATATCGGTCATCGCCGTGAACTGGACATAGGCATCGAGCTGCCTGGTTCGTCGCTTGAAGCGGTGATGTCGAATGAAGTTTGGGAGGAAATCTACCGTCGGCTTGCGGAATTGATTCAGGCGCACCGGACCACTTTGGTCTTCGTCAACACACGCCGGATGGCCGAGCGCGTGACGCATCATCTCAGCGAACTGCTCGGTGCAGACGCAGTGACGTCGCATCACGGAAGTCTCTCCGCAAAACTGCGTCTGGACGCCGAAGATCGATTGAAGCGCGGCGAATTGAAAGCGCTTGTTGCCACGGCTTCACTTGAGTTGGGCATCGATATTGGGTCGGTTGATCTCGTCTGCCAACTAGGGACGACGCGCTCCATCGCCACCCTGTTGCAACGCGTTGGCCGCGCCGAGCACAAACGCGGCGGCTTGCCGAAAGGGCGTATCTTTCCATTGAGCCGCGATGAACTGGTCGAATGCGCCGCGTTACTCCATAGCGTCCATCGCGGCGAACTCGATCGTCTCAGCATTCCGGAAAAACCGCTGGATGTCCTGGCCCAACAAATCGTCGCTGCGGCTTCCACCGAGGATTGGGAGGAAACGGAGTTTTTCGAACTGGTCCGTTGTGCATGGCCGTACCGAAATCTTGCTCGCGAGGAGTTCGATAGCGTCGTCAAGATGCTCGCCGAAGGTTTCAGCACCAAGCGCGGACGGCGCGCGGCGTTGATTCATCACGATGGGGTGAATCATCGTTTGCGTGGCCGGCGTGGCGCGCGACTTGTCGCTCTGACCTCCGGCGGCGCGATTCCCGACAACGCTGATTATCGAGTCATTCTCGAACCGTCGGAAACTTTCGTTGGCACTGTGAACGAAGATTTCGCGGTGGAAAGTTTGGCAGGCGACATTTTTCAGCTCGGTAACGCGTCGTGGCGAATTCTACGCATCAACTCTGGCGTCGTTCGCGTGGAGGATGCGAAAGGTCAGCCTCCTGGAATTCCATTTTGGCTTGGGGAGGCGCCCGCGCGCACCGCCGAGCTTTCGCAAGCTGTTTCGAATGTTCGCACGGAGATCGAAAAATTGCTCAGCGACGGCGGGGACGTTAGCGAGTGGATCGTCTCTGAAATGCGGCTCCCCACAGAAGCTGCTCAGCAAATCGCCGATTACTTTGCCGATACTTATCGAGCGCTCGGTGCGCTTCCCTCCCAGCAGGCGCTCGTGATCGAGCGTTTCTTCGATGAATCTGGCGGAATGCAACTCGTTTTGCACGCGCCTTTCGGCAGTCGAATCAATCGCGCCTGGGGTCTCGCACTGAGAAAACGTTTTTGTCGTTCGTTCAATTTCGAGCTGCAAGCAGCGGCAACGGACGACGCGATCGTGATCTCGCTCGGTACGCAGCATTCATTTCCGCTGGAGGAAGTTTTTCGTTATCTGAATTCCAAAACGGTTCGCGACCTGCTCGTTCAAGCTTTGCTGGATGCTCCGATGTTCGCCATCCGGTGGCGCTGGAACGCCACCAGGTCTCTCGCCGTGCCGCGCTTCCGCGGAGGCGCGAAAATCGCCGCGCCATTGCAGCGGATGGAATCGGAAAATCTTTTGGCCGCAGTCTTTCCAGACCAGCTTGCGTGTCTGGAACATATCGTAGGCGACCGCGAGATTCCCGATCACCCGTTGGTGAAACAGACAATCGACGATTGCCTGAGCGAAGCGATGGACATCGACGGGTTGGAAGAGGTTTTGCGCAAGATCGAACAGGGTGAGATCCGCTGCATCGCGCGCGATTTGCCGGAGCCTTCGCCGCTCGCGTCTGAGATTCTAAATGCGCGGCCGTACGCGTTTCTGGATAATGCGCCGTTGGAAGAGCGCCGCACTCAGGCGGTTTACACGCGTCGCGCTTCGGAAAGGAATGTAGGCGACGGTCTGGGCATTCTCGATTCGGCTGCGATTGAGAAAGTCGAGAAAGAAGCGTGGCCAGAAGCGACAAACGCTGATGAATTACATGACGCGCTGATGCTTCTCGCGGCGATGACGCAGGATGAAGTGCAACGAACAGTTCATCATGAAGGCAACGGCACAGCAGTCGAGCAATTACTCAATGAACTCGTCGCATCGAAACGGGCGACCCAACTTCGTGCCGGCGACAAGAGTTTTTGGACTACCGCCGAGCGGTTGCCGATGTTGCAAATGATTTATCCGGACGCCGGTGCCGATAGTCAGGTAACGGCGCCGGAATCTGCTCAGCGACAAAATTGGGAACGGTCGGCAGCGATTCGTGAATTACTTCGCGGAAGAATCGAAGTTTCCGGCCCACTGTCGGTCGGGCAGCTGGAAAATATTCTTGGTCTTCGCCGATTGGAAATCGACACGGCGTTGCTCGGCCTTGAAAGCGAAGGTTTTGTTCTGCGCGGCAAATTTCACCCAAACGCAACCGAACTGGAATGGTGTGATCGCCGGCTGCTGGCGCGAATTCACCGGCTCACCATCGATCGGCTGCGGGCGGAGATCCAGCCGGTCTCGCCACAGGATTTTTATCGATTTCTGTTCGCGTGGCAGCGCGCAGATCCAGAACATCGCGTGGAAGGTCCCGAGGGTCTGCAGTTCGTGTTGGAACAACTCGACGGCTGCGAGCTGCCGTTGGCGGCTTGGGAATCGGCGGTCCTCGCCGCGCGTGTTACCGAGTACGATCCCGAGTGGCTTGATCGCCTTTGTTTTTCTGGTCGCGTCGGTTGGGGACGGTTGAGCGCGCCACAAAATCCGAGCGCGCGTACCAGCGCTCCGCTACGAACCAGCCCGATCGCGTTTTACCAACGAGAGCACCTGCAGGATTGGTTGATCCTGTCCCGAGCGAATTCGACCATGGACCTCTCGATCGCGAGCCGAACTTTGTTCGATACGCTGGCAGAAGGTGGCGCACTCTTCTTCACCGAGCTGGTGCGTCGCAGCGGACTGCTGCCTTCTCAAGTTGAAGAAGCTTTGTCGCAACTCGCGGCGCTCGGTCTCGTGACGTCGGATAGTTTCGATGGGTTGCGAGCGCTCCTGGTACCGTCAAACAAACGCCCGACGTTTGGCCGGAACATTGGAAAACGCCGGCGCAAAACAAACCTTGCGAGCATCGAGTTTGCAGGGCGCTGGTCCTTGCTGAGAACGGAGATCGCCTCGAAACCATCCGGAAATGGTGCGGAAAGCATCGCGCGCGAGGCTGCGATCGAGAAATTTGCGCGGACGTTGCTACGTCGCTACGGCGTTGTGTTTCGACGATTGCTTGAGCGCGAGAGTCTTGGCGTCAATTGGTACGAGCTAGGGCGATTTTATCGCAGGTGGGAAGCGCGCGGCGAGATTCGCGGCGGCTATTTCGTGGCGGGAATCAGCGGCGAACAATTCGCCCTACCCGAAGCTATTGGCTTGTTGCGTTCCATACGCAAAGCGCCCCCAAACGGCGAACTGATCACACTGAGCGCTGCGGACCCGTTAAATTTGCAAGGCATTCTGACGCCTGGACCACGAATTGCCGCGCTGACCGCAAGCCGAATTTTGTTTCGCGATGGCTTGCCGGTCGCCGCGCTCGAGGCGGGCGAGATTCGCAAAATCTCCGGTGCGCCCGTTTCTGACTTGCAGATCGAAACGGCTCTCAGGATCGGCAAGCTGCGTCCGTCGTTGCGGCCGTATTACAAGTGACGGCACCGTCGCGGCCCTGTAGCCGCTTCGCTGTGCGAAGCGCAACGCTGAGTTTTGGCACGCACGCGCCACGCGTCTCACAGAGACGCGGCTACAACTATTTCTTCACTACCGCGGCGTTCTCGATCATGGCAATGCCGCCGCGTTCCGCCAGCTTGCCTTTCACAGTAATGTTTTTGCCACAGTACTCTGCGAGCTGATCGTTGATTGGCTTGTGTTCGCCAACGACCAGATACGCTTTACCCTCGCTCAGGATACCGACCGGTCCACCACTCTTGATGCATTTTGCCCCGCAGGACTGCCCATGCTTTTCGCCGATAGCATTATGATCGACGTAGCACATCATATCGACCACTTCGCCGGTCACTTCTTTGGAAGCAGCCGCGTCGCCGCCGTGCTCGTGTTCTTGGGCGATCGCCAGCGGCGCGCACGCCAGACCTGCAATGAAGGTCACAGTCACTGCAACTTTCAAGACAGTAGGTTTATTGTTTGGTGAATTAATCATGGGACAAATGTGGCCGTCTCGGCCCGTCGGTCAATCTGCTACGGAGCCGAAAATGACGAATCACGAATGTCTAATGACGAAGGAATGACGAAATACGAATCATGAAAAATATGTCCGCCAGCCTTTTTGTTGTCGTCATTTGAGCGTTCGGACTTCCTTCGACATCCGCGATTCGGACGTGGTCATTATTTCTGTTTTTCAATCAAATCCGCGAATTGATCGAAAAAGTACGAGGCATCATGCGGGCCGGGCGCGGCTTCCGGATGGTATTGCACGCTGAAGATCGGCAATTCCTTGTGGCGCATTCCCTCCACCGTGCCGTCATTTAAATTGATGTGCGTGACTTCCACGTCGGAAGGGAGCGACTCCGTGTTGACGGCGAATCCGTGATTTTGCGCAGTGATGGCGACTTTGCCGGTGCGCAAATCTTTAACCGGCTGGTTCGCGCCGCGATGCCCGAATTTTAATTTGAATGTCGATCCGCCGAACGCGAAGCCGAGAATTTGATGGCCGAGACAGATCCCGAAGATCGGTTTCTTGCCCATCAAATCTTGTACAGTTTTGTGCGCGTAAGGAAGCGCCGCTGGATCGCCAGGGCCGTTGGAGAGAAAAATTCCGTCGGCATCAAGCGTGAGCACTTCGTCTGCCGATGTCGTCGACGGCACAACGGTCACTTCGAAACCTTTCTGGCGCAGCAGGCGCAAAATATTTTCCTTAATTCCATAGTCGTAGGCGGCGATCCGAAATCGAGTCGGTGGCAAGGCCCGTCTGCCTTCTCCATCTCGCGGTTGCGGGATCGACCATGGCGCGCTGAGCTTGTCCTCCGGGTCCCAGCGATAAATTTTCTTTGTCGAGACTTCGCGCACGTAATCCATCCCGATCACGCCCTCGCCTTCGATCGCTCTTTGCGTTGCTTCTTCGGGTAAAATCTCCTCGGTCGTTAGACAGGCTTTCATCGCGCCGCGGGTGCGCAAATGCCGCGTGAGTGCGCGCGTGTCGATTCCTTTCGCGCCAGGGATATTCCATTTTCGCAAATATTCGTCGAGGGACATTTCGGAGCGCCAGTTGCTCGGGACCTCTGTCAGTTCTTCTATGACGAATCCGCGCACATGCGGCGAAGCGCTTTCCTGATCGAGCGAATTGATCCCGTAATTTCCGATCAACGGATAAGTCATCGCCACGATCTGTCCGCGATACGATGGATCCGTCAGCACCTCCTGATAACCGGTCATGGCGGTATTGAAACAAACTTCGCCGACCCGGGTACCGGTTGCGCCAAATGATTCGCCCTCGAAATATCGACCGTCTTCGAGGGCTAGGAGTGTGCGCACGTCACTGCGCATTATCGATCTCGTCGGCGGATTTTCAAATCCGTTGAACTTGTGGCCCAGACAATCTTGTCTGCGCCTTCGCGAGCTTTTCAGGCAGGATTGCCTGCGTCACGCACAACAAAATCTTTACCCCGCTGGTGCCGTTCAGGTGATTCTCCCGTTCCCCTTCGTAAAGGGTGGATAACCGTTGCTGCGGAATCTGGCTTCCAATGAAGGCCTGTCATTCTCCGCACCAACCAAGTCTCCTGATTTCATCAACTATCGGTTCGGGGACGTCACCTCAATCGCGAACATCGCAGGGTAAATTCAAAAGCCGCTAGTTGAGAGTTGAACGGAAAGCACTGGTTTCCTGCCCAACCCTCAACGAGCGGCTCTCAATCTCAAAGAACTATTCGCGC
>WNGD01006859.1_pt1 | contig 22293 bp, 23 predicted proteins | sample 5400671 | NCBI WGS metagenome assembly WNGD01 (sample SAMN13153369, study PRJNA577476) | soil metagenome | isolation source: 40 cm soil or saprolite under grassland replicate 2 | place: USA:California | collected 2016-06-15 | reverse complement strand
TTATTCCTTATTTCATCATCTTCGGTTTCTCCAATTGGTGGTTCACAGCGGGCGCTATCGTCTCTGTCGCGGCCTCGACGTTTGTCAGCAAGCCCCTCATCTTACCAACGTACACAAAGATTTATCATTCTCTTGAAAGCAGCGATACGGCTGGGCTGCGGGAGTGGCGCCGGAAACTGCAGACCAGGAACAGATTTCGCGCTGTGATTCAGTTTGCGTCCGTCGCACTTATGGTGATCGGGTTGTTCGGAATCTCGTCAAACAAAACGTGACGCAGGCTGCATCCGGAATTTATACCGTTATGATCAGCATCTCTTCGCCGGTTATCAATCTTTTCCGGTAATCGGCCTTGAGACAAGTCGCATGCAAGATCAAAATGGCGCTACCCACACCCGCACCTCATACCCCGCTGATGCAATCCGTCCCTCATCAGGGGACCACCCCCATCAGGGACTACGCCACATTCGGAAGGAGATGACATGCTCCTCTCCAGGCGCTCGCGAGATGCCGGAAATGCATGCATCCTGCGCCTTGTGGAAACGGGATGGATGAGATGGATACAGCCTCTCGAACGCGCGATCTGTCACAGAAAACGAACGGTTTTGAGATTCTTCTCTCTCCTCTCACGCCTGACCAAGGATCAGGCTCTCCTTCCCAGTATAGCCGCCCGCTCACATAATTGTCAAAAATCCGCTCACACGGAATCACGGAAGGGCTCATGGCCGACTTTGGTGAATCGGGTCAGGAAAGCAAGAGAGCGATAAAGAGCTCTCGGCTTCCCGAGCAGTTTGCGAATTACCGCTTGCTTCCACACGACTCGCCTTTTCACAAGAGGCACGGAATTCCAACATTTACCGCTTATGCATTCCCAAGTTCCACTACGGTAGTAGTAATCGTAGTTTCGGCAATATAGCGCATATCCATCTCCTCCAGCACCTTCTTTTTGCCGAGGAGGAGTTTGGCCATCTCAAACGCTCGATTAAGCTGCTCTTTTTCCAGTTCGTAGCCAAGGTCGTGCATTTGGGCAGCGAGGGCGGCGCGGCCTGAGAGCTTGCCCATGTGCATGCGACGGTCGGCACTGGTGAGGCCGATGGATTCGGGGGTCATGATTTCGTAGGTACGGGCGTCTTTGAGGACGCCATCCTGGTGGATGCCACCTCCGTGGGCGAAGGCATTACGGCCAACCACGCTCTTGGTCCACTGTGGTTGCATGCCTGATAGCTTAGCGACGAGACGGCTGGTAGGCACAAGTTTGGTGGTATCAACTTTCACATCGAGGCCGAGGTCGGTGGAGCGCGTGCGGATTGCCATAACCACGTCTTCGGTGGCGGCGTTCCCGGCTCGTTCGCCGAGGCCGTTGATGCAGGTATCGACACGCTCGGCCCCGTTACGCAATCCTTCGAGGGCGTTGGAGACGGCTAAACCGAGGTCGTCGTGGCAGTGGGCAGAGATGCGTGCCTGGGGAAATTCATGTTTAACGTCGGCCACTAATTTGCCAAACTCCCACGGCAGAGCGAAGCCAACGGTATCGCAGATGGAGATGAAGCGCACGCCCTCTTTGAGTACCGCCTCGCATACTTCAAGGATAAAATCGTGTTCTGTGCGTGTGGAATCTTCCAGGGCAAAGTCAACGTTTGCGGTGTAGGTACGGGCGTGGGCAACCGCAGTACGGGCCATTTCAAGGACTTCTTCGCGGGTCTTGCCCAGCTTGACCTGTCTATGTAAAGGTGAGGTACTTACAAAAGGATGAATAACGGGGTGTTCGGCATCTTTGACCGCTTCCCAGGCGCGGTCGATGTCGGCAAGATGGGTGCGTGCAATAGAGCAAATTTCGGCGTTGCGTACTTTTGAGGCGATGAGACGAATACTTTCCATTTCACCTGGGGAGGATGCAGCAAAGCCGCAGTCCAGCGTATCAAAGCCCATATCCGCCAGAGCCTGAGCAATTGCCAGCTTCTCTTCTGGAAAGTAGTTTACGCCGGGCGTTTGTTCACCGTCACGTAGCGTGGTTTCAAAAAATTTAATGATGCGTAGTTCTGACGTCATTGTCAATCACTCCTTATTGTAGTGCATCTTTCATCGTATTTCTTTCTTGGAGACCCCTAGCTTCAGCTATGGGGAGGAAAAGGAAAAGAAAGCCGCCGCTAGCTCCGAGCCTTACGGCTGGCCCTGACTCTGCGAAAGAAGTGAGCAGAGGCGGGTTCTCTCTTTTCTGTACTGCCCCCAAGGGGGTGCCGTTTTAGCAGATACGGCCAAACTGTTGCCGGATTTCCGGCCACCGTGTCTCGCACACGGGTGATAAAACCCTTCGCGATTGCGAGACCGGCATAGGTCTGAGACCATCTCCTTCGGCGTGGGAGGCAGTGGTACGATCTAGGGGGGCAATCGTGACATGCTTTCGCTACTCTCCCTAGCACGTAAGCCTGGGACTTCGCTATTTCTTAGCCGGTAACGCTGCTACTTGTGCGTCTGGTTGCCCAGAGGAACAAGTCCGCTAGTCAGGAGCTTGCGTTGAGCTAGCCGTTTCTCAAGCCCCTAGCTTTAGCTATGGGGTCCCTGACTTTGCTACTTTGCACAATGAAGCCTATAAATGATAGGAGTTGAGGGAGGCAAAAAGCTCACTGTATGAGGCACTAACAGAACAGTATGTGCGTGCTCACGCAAAGCCACCACCCGAAACTCCTTTGTTTCGACTTCTAGAGTGTGTAATCTATTCACTGCAAAAATTATACGCGACTTGCAGAAGGAAGCGCAAGTGCCTACTCAAAAACATCAAAGCGGAGTTCGATGCCGTAAAGCAACATCTCTAGCTTCTTCTTATTTTATTTCTTCTCTTTGCTAAATATCTGCCTCTTCCTTGGCAATGTTCCATAAAAAGGGGAATAGGGGAACTTTCTCCTTAAAATTGGGAGCTAACACTACCCAAATTACCTTTCCATCAATTATCTAACACTACCCAAATTACCTTTCCATCAATTATACTCTTATAGAGTGGACACACATTCTCTATTTTGGCTGTGCTGCATACTTCCGGGACGAGCCGCTCGTGTTCCACCGTACCAAAGCCGGTGGCGCCCTGAGTTGGTTCGCACGCTCCCCGCTGTCACGTGGCACGCTCCCGTGAGACCGACGCGTGTGCTGTCTTGGAGGAAGCGGCTAGAACCGTACGAAAGCCACAACTCTCGTTCAGTCTAGATTATGAGGATTGGTTTATCATGAGTGCAGAGATTCCGCAGGCGGTGAGTGACTCCTCATCTACCGCCCTAATTGATGCCCTCTCGTCATCCGCCACGCCGACGCTCTACGGTGAGCACGAAGCCGAGCTGGTGGTGGCGCAGAAGGAGACGGTGGCTGAGGGGGTCGCCGTGCTGACCTTGACAGACGCCAATGGGCGAGCGCTCCCAGACTGGACCCCTGGGGCGCACATCGATCTGGTCTTGCCCGCCCCGTCGCTCACCCGCCAATACTCCCTTTCCAGCAATCCGGCCGACCGGCAGGCCTGGCGCATTGGCGTCCTGCGCGAGGCCAAAAGCCGTGGGGGATCACTCTTCATCCACGACGTCCTCAAAGCGGGCGACACGGTGCGGGTGCGGGGGCCGCGCAATCACTTCTCCCTGGTGGACGCACCGCGCTATCTCTTCATCGCCGGCGGCATCGGCATTACGCCGATCCTGCCTATGGTAGCCGCCGCCCAAGCTCGCGGGGCGGATTGGCAGTTGCTCTATGGCGGTCGTCAACGCTCGTCCATGGCGTTTTTAGACGAACTTGCGGCCTATGGCGAGCGGGTGCGTCTCTACCCGCAGGATGAAGAGGGCATGCTGCCTCTGGGATCCTTCTTGGAGCCGCCACGTAAAGACACCCTGGTCTACTCCTGCGGTCCCGAGCCTCTGCTGATCGCCGTGGAGGGCTTGTGCGCCTCCTGGCCAGTGGGCAGCCTGCACCTCGAGCGCTTCAAAGCCATGCAGCCGACCGAGGCTCCGCCCACCGCGGTGCAGACCTTCGAGGTGGTCTTGCAGCGTTCGGGCATCACCGTGACGGTCCCGGCCGACAAGACCGTGCTTGAGACGGTCGAAGCGGCTGGACTGTATGTGTTGTCGGCCTGCCGCGAGGGCATCTGCGGCACCTGCGAGACGGGTGTGCTGGAAGGAGAGCCCGACCATCGGGATTCCGTGCTCACACCTGCCGAGTGCAAGACGAACGAGGTGATGATGATCTGCGTCTCACGGTCCTGCACGCCACGGCTCGTGCTCGACCTGTGAGCTACTTGAGATGAGAGGAGCCAACATATGAACGATCATGGCAACGGAGCCTCCTCGGAGGAGACCCGGCCCTATCCGCTCAACTGCTGGTATGTCGCCGCCACCAGCGAGGAGGTCGACCGCAAGCTTCTTGGTCGCCGCTTGCTGGGCGAACAGGTGCTGCTGTATCGACAGGAAGTCGGCACGGTGGTGGCACTGGAGGATCGCTGTGTACACCGTGCGATGCCGCTGAGCCTGGGCTATCTGGTCGAGGACCAGGTAGTGTGCGGTTACCACGGCTTCACCTATGCCTCCAACGGCAAGTGCGTGCGCGTGCCTTCCCAGACCAACGTGCCCTATGGCGCCAGTGTGCGTGCCTTCCCGGTGCGCGAAGAGCCACCGTTTGTGTGGATCTGGCTAGGCGATCCGGCTCGAGCGGCGGATGCACCTCCTCCAGTGCTGCCCTGGCTGCGAGATGAGGGTTGGACGACCTTTGGTGGAACGCTGCACGTGGAGGCTAGCTACCTACTGCTGCACGACAACGCGATGGACCTGACGCACTTTCCCTTCGTGCATCTGGAACTGACGACGCTGGGCTATCGGCAGCTGCCGCCTCCACTCAAGGTAGAGGTGAGCGAGACCTCGGTCTCCTACCGGCGCGACTTTCCGCCGACGCGGCTGGCCGACTGGCAGGTGCGCACGACAGGCCTGAATCCGGAGCAGGAGTATGAACAGCGGGAGTCGGGCACATTCGTCTCGCCTGGGCTGCACATCGATCACATGGACATCGTGGTGTCAGCCAGCGAGGGCGAAGGATCGCAGGTCTACGAGAAGGTGTACATCCGTGCCTTCACGCCTGAAGGGCCGAGCAGCACGAACGTATTTTGGCAGGTGGCTCGCAACTACGCCCAGGAGGACGTGGCGGTCACGGAGGACCTGCGTGTCGTACACGAGCAGATGCAGTTGGAGGATAAGCCCATCCTTGAAACCATCCAGGCCCATGAGCGAGATCGCAGGCGCCAAGCCAACGTCAGTGTCAACGCCGACATCGCGGCGATCAAGGCACACCAGATCGTGGAGACCCTGCTGGCGCGAGAACGCGGTGCGGGGACGATCCGACCCGCCTTCCGCAGGACGCGACTGCGGCTCTGAGTCGCGTGCAATGCGTGGAGAGGCAGAAAGCGTGTGCGAGGGCGCTGAGTGATATTTTTTTATGTCGTCAGGCGGTTCGCCCGCTCCAGTGAGGTGGTGCATGCCTGGTTGAGGATGGCGGTGAGTCCAGGTGAACCGCGACGACGTAGTGTAGGGGAAGTGGTGATTCGATAGATACGGTATCCTTGCTGACACCTGATACCACCTATAAGTATTGTCTTCAAATAAGTATTGTCTTCAAAAAAAGAGAGGTTGATCGAGCTGAAGTGAGGAAGATTCCCACATCAACACGCGACCGCTAGGAGGTAAGCTATGGCAATGCCAACGAGCTGGCTGGACGAGATCACCATCGAACAGCTGGAGAATGACCCATATCCAATCTTTGCGCGGCTCCGCCGCGAAGCACCGATCGCCTGGATTCCGGCTCTGGGGGGCTGGCTGGCGAGTACGTGGAAGTATTGCTGGCAGATCGCCAGCGACACCCAGAACTTTATCGGCGGCACGGATCCGGCACTGGAGCACGTCTTCGGGCAGCCCTGCGTCCTGAGCGTCGATGGGGAAGTCCACGAGGACTTGCGCTCCATGGTGGACCCGCATCTGCGACCCCGTGCGGTCAACCGCTACATTGATGGCATGGTGCGCCCCACCGCCCGGAAGTACCTGGACGAGATCAAAGAGCGGGGAAGTGCCGAGCTGATGGCCGAGTACTTCGAGCCGGTCAGCGTGCGTGCTGTAGGCGACATGCTGGGTCTGCAGGCGGTCGACCACGACACTCTGCGGCGCTGGTTCCACAGCCTGAGCAGTGGATTCGTCAACAAGGCAGTCGATGCCGAGGGCAATTTCCTCAATCCCGCAGGGTTCGCGGTCTCCGACGCCGCACGTGCAGAGATTGAGGCCTTCATTAACCCGATGCTCGACCGGCTCGAGAAGCAGCCAGATGATAGTGCTCTCTCACATTGGCTGCACGATGGGATGCCTGCGGGGCAGGTGCGGCCACGCGAGTACATCTTCCCGACGCTCTTGGTCATTCTCTTGGGTGGCATGCAGGAACCTGGCCATGCGTGCGGGGCGACGATGCTCGGGCTCTTCACGCAACCGGAGCAGTTGCGCCGTGTTATCGACGACAAGCGGCAGATCCCCAGGGCGGTGACCGAGGGGGTGCGCTGGCTCTCGCCGATCTGGACGACCATGGGCCGTCGCCCCAAGCAGGATTTCGAGCTGGGTGGGGTGACCCTGCCAGCCGGGCACAACGTGTTGCTGTCGTACGGGTCGGCCAACCGCGACGAAACGGAGTTCGAGCAGCCGGAGACCTACAACCTGGACCGACCGCCACGCCCGCACCTGGGCTTCGGAACGGGCATCCACGTCTGCGCCGGGAGCTATTTCGCTCCCCAGGTCGCACGCATCGCGCTGGAGGAACTGCTGAGTGCCCTCCCATCGATCGCGCTGGATGGCGACCAGGAGACCGTCGTCTGGGGTTGGTTCTTCCGTGGGCCGCGCGAGTTGCGCGTCAGATGGTCGGTTTGAGGTAGTGCCCCGTTGAACGTACATCATCCTTGCTAGAGTAGCCCGGCAGCACTGGGATAGCAGTGGTGAAAGGGCTTGAGATTTGAATCATATCCTGGCTCACGCTACTCACTCACACGGTGAAGGACATCGTATCCATGACTTGTATCATGGATCTGGCAGTTGTTCAGATCCGAGCGCTGGCGCGGCGCGAGGTGCATTCGTTGAAGCTCGCGCAGATGCCTCATATGGCGTTCGACTTCCCTGCCACCAGCATCAGAAGCCCGCCTTCGAGAGCCATCGCTTGATCCGTTTCGAGACGCGCTCACCACTGTCCATCAAGAGGTGAGAGCGCTGAACAAGTGGCTCAATGTCTCCTGGTAGCGCTCATGCTGGGTCCAGTCGCGAAAATCTTCCATCCACCGGAGATGGCGCAGGTCAGCAGCCCATGCCTCCTTGGTCTGCATAATGGTGTCATCTAGTCGAAGAGGAAAGAGCACACGCCGTTTCTGTTGGGACTCCTGTTCAAACGTGGCCTTCACCTCTTTGGCGACCCAGGCGCTCTGCACGGAGTGTTCCGAGAGGACCAGGAGGAGTTGGTCGTAACGGGGTATGGTTTCCTCAACGCCGTCGTGGATGGCCTCTCCCTTCTCTTGGTTCCTCTGTACAAGCCAGCATCGCACACCTTTGCGTTGGAGATCGGCATACAGGTGATCGACAAATACCTGGTCCTCTCGTGCGTAGCTGATGACACAGGTGGTATACTCGATGGGCATTCCGAGCGTTGATGCGAAAGAGGCGATGAAAGAAGGAGGAATACCGGCCCCTCGGAGGAAGCGTTCTGGAAGCTTGCCTTGAGAACGGTAGAACGTATCAATTCCCAGCGTTGATGGCCCAACATGGTTCACCGTCTCCAGCCCTTGTGCCACCCGTAAATTCACGTCCCCAAAGATCGTATGTCCTACCCTGGCCCCTCTCAGGTTCGCCCCAGAGACGTTGGTTCCACGGAAGATGGTCCCGCCGAGGTCGGCTTCGATGAGATCGACCTCACTGAGATTCGTTCCGATCAGATCAGCATATCCCAGATCGGCCTCACTCAGATCAGCACCGCTCAGGTCCGTCTCATGAAGGGTGGCCTCCCGAAGCGTGGCTCCGACGAGATTCGCCCCGATCAGATCGGCTCCACTCAGGTTTGCCTGATGGAGGATGGCCTCTCGAAGATCGGCCCCGATCAGATTTGCCCGACGGAGATTTGTCCGCTGCAAGTTCGCTCTCCTCAGATCAACATCGCTGAGGTCGGCTCCGATGAGCGTGGCTGATCTGAGGTCGGCTCCATCGAGCCTGGCTCCGCCAAGCCTGGCCCAGGTCAGGTTGGCTCCACGAAGGTTGATCTTCCCTAAGTCGGACCCAATGAGGTCGGCCCCACTGAGATCTGGTACTCTGCCTGGGTCAGCCTGCCGCCACTGATTCCACGTCTGCACACCTTGCTTGAGCCTCTCAAGATCTGCCTGGTTTGCCATACCAATCCCTCCTCATCACGAGCAAAACAGCGTACGCCACGTTCAGCATGTTCGGAGAAGACCATGAGCGAGGCGGGAATTTCTGCTGCTCGCGTGAGCTCTTCCAACTTTCATGCGTGGATCTTCACGTGTCAGCTTTCCTCCCAGGAAAACCATCTGACGACACGCCAAAAGGGATCTTCTCGAACCATTTCTATCCACCAATCATCGACATGCTGCGACTGGCACGCACAAAGCGCTTGTCACCAATGAAGTGTTTGAGTTCTTTGTGCCACACGGCCCGGCGAAGCGTCGCGGCAAGTGCCTCATCATCACCACCCGAGCGGATAACTGCACGCAGATCCGTTTCGACGGTTGCAAAGAGGCAGGTCCGAAGCTGACCGTCTGCGGTGAGACGGATACGGTCGCAAGTGGCACAAAACGGTTCACTCACTGGATTGATAAAGCCAACCTCGCCGATACCGTCCTGGAAGGTATAGCGACGAGCGGTTTCAGATGGATCACCAATGACCGGGACTAACGAACCATACTTCACCTCGATGATGGCCTTGATTTCCCCTCCGGTCAGGATATCTTCCTTCCGCCAGTGTTGGTCGGCATCCAACGGCATAAACTCAATCCAGCGCATGATATAGGCTTTTCGTCGCGCAAAACGCACAAAGTCGAGCACTTCCTCTTCGCTGAAGTGACGCGTGGCGACAGCGTTGATTTTAATGGGATGGATACTAGGGTACTTTTCGACTTCTTCCAGTCCTTCCAGCACGCGATCCATCTGGTCGCGCCGGGTGAGTTGCATGAATTTCTCTCGGATCAGCGAATCGAGACTCACATTGATGCGGGTGAGCCCCGCGTCCGCTAATGCCTTGGCCTGCTGCTTGAGCAAAATACCATTGGTGGTGAGACTGACGCTCTGTAAGCCTTCAATCGTGCGAAGTTGACGCACGAGTTCTGGCACATCGCGTCGCACCAGGGGTTCACCACCGGTCAAACGGATCTGCTCAATCCCGAGGCTGACGGCGATCCGAGCGATGCGCACGATTTCCTCATAGGAAAGGATCTCGGCTTTCTTGAGCCAGGGGAGACCCTCGGCGGGCATGCAGTAGGTACACCGGAAATTGCATTTATCCGTGACCGAGATGCGCATGTTTTTGATGCGGCGGCCATAGCTATCAACGAGGGGACCACAGGTGGGAAATGCACTGAGATCCCCGTCTCTCTCCTGTTCGTCCATAGGAACGGCTCGTCGTTGTATGTCACGTTCTGTCACATTGCTCCTCCTTCGTGGTCTTTGACTATGGCTGCCTCTTCGTCATGCTCTGGAAGATGCATCTCCTTACAGCGTGATCACCTGGTCTGGCGGATTCGTCGCGAGTGCCGCATAGAGATCAGGGAAACACCCGACACGTACACCTTCAACGGTGTTGATCGGGCGATATCCTCCGGCTTCATCGTGCGTTGCTAACCCTCGCTCGGTTGCACACTGATCGCAGAGCATCAGCAGTATACGCTGTTCACGCGCAACGGTACTCAGCCGCTCGCCAAGCGGATCACCTGTACGCAATGCGTAGGTGTTGTCATCGAAGAAAAACATGCCTACCACCTCGACACCATGGCGGTGCTCTTCAAGCTGTGGCAAGATCATCTTCCCGAGTTTGTAGCTCACGGTATGTCCGGTCGTACGAAAAATGTAGGCCACTTTCACGCACGTGTCCCTTTCTCGCTCATCCCCCGTGTGCAGGTTCGCTGGTCCGAAGAGAACCTGCACCTGCTCCCCTTTGGAAATCCCTTTAGTGGCTGCATCCACAGCTTTGCGCTTCACCACCACCGCTTGCTGCCTTAAAGGAATGTCCACATCCACACGTTGAGACGGCATTCGGATTGTTGACCACAAAGCCAGCGCCCATCAGACTATCCACATAATCCACTTCGCTACTGGTGAGGTACCCCAGGCTCATCTCGTCAAGAAAGATCCTCACATCCCCCTGAACAATGACCGTATCTCCTTCTTGCTCCTCGTCAAGGGTCATCCCATACTGAAGCCCGGAGCATCCTCCACCAGCCACGAAGACACGCAGTCCAAGCAGCGGGTCGTTTTCCTGCTGTAAGAGGTCATGCACTTTGTTGGCTGCGGTTTCCGAAAGCCGCATGACGCTGGTTTCAGCAACAATCGATGGGGTCTGTTCAATCATCGGTCTCTCCTTTTTTGATTTCTATCAACCAACACCACCTGCGTTGCAGCACGCGAGCCCTTGCGAAAAGGCGTGTCCGCCTTCCGCTCAACTAGGACCAGTTGGGTGGTCACATCTCGTATCACCTCACGGTGGACGCGAGGGTCCCTCTCGCGCCACCGACAAGAGCATGGTTTCCTCATCGGCTTGAGGCTCCTTTGAAAAAATCGGCATTGATCTTGATAAACTGTTTCCACTCATCCGGGACCGCACTCTCCTCAAAAATCGCGGTCACTGGACAAGCCGGTTCACAGGCTCCACAATCAATGCACTCGTCGGGGTTAATGTAGAGCTGTTCAGCTTCCTCAAACCCGGCTTCGCTTGGTGCAGGATGGATGCAATCTACCGGGCAGACGTCCACGCACGAAGCATCTTTGACCCCAATACAGGGGAACGTGATCACGTAGGTCATCGAACAACATATCCTCCTGAGTCTTTCTCTTGTGCTCTAAATGGATCGGCTTCTCTTGTCTTCGATTCCTGCTGTCCTCGGGGCACGAATGTCACGGGACGTTGTGCCAGAGATGAGGATGGAGAACAAGCCAGACACGATTGATCATAACAGGTCGTAAAGGGTTCATCCTTTTCTACGCTACTATCCGCGAGTTGTTGCTGATAGCCTGCTAATTCCTCGCGGAGGTGATGTAGCTCTGCGATCTCCTGGTCAAGCGCCACCAGTCGAGCCTTGATCAGATGAAAGAGTTCGTGATGTACCTCATAGCAAGGAGCATCGAGGGTAGCGACCAGCAACGATTTGGCTTCAACCAACGAAATTCCCAGCAAGCGCAACCGACGAAGCAGGTTCAATCGGTTGACATCGACCCGACTGTAGCGACGATACCCATTATCTCCCCGAGAGGAATGCGGCAAGACGCCAATTTGCTCATAGTAGCGAATGGCCTTGGCGTTGAAGCCAGTCAGGCGAGACAGTTCGCCAATGGTCATTCCTGCTTTAGGGAGCGTTGTCAGCGAGCTTGCTTGATGGTGATGACGCTTGTCCATTGCTATTGAGACCTCCTTCTTCTCTGTAGAAAGTATAAACCTTCCCATCGCTGGAATGTCAAGAGCAATCAAGCCGATGATCTTTGATGTAAGGCATAAGGCAGAGTTTGATGCGCCAGCTTCGTGATCTCTACTACGGCTGAAACCTAGTATTGCCAAACCGCATTTTTCTGTGTGTAGAAAGTTAAGCAGCAGCATACTGCTCCTCTCCTCACGTGGTGGGCGGTGTTTCTGGTTCACCGACAGGATAGCGTTGGGGCTTTGGTTCCCCAACGCGCCTGGTTCGTTTGGGCTTCGGAGGTAAGACGACAGTTCCAGCATCGATCGGTTCCGATGACTCTTCTCCGTTCATGGAAGACGGTGCCCTGACCTCCGTTGCAGCCTCTTCTACGACTGTTTCCGGGGTTTTCTTCCGTCGCCGTTTGGGCGGATCAAGTGCTGGCGCTTCTCCTGCCTCTGCCTGGATCACACTTCCCGGTTCCTGGTCTGGTGGACGCACTTCGACCTTCTTTCGCGATCTGGTCTTTTTCACCGGAGGAGTTGATGCGGGACCTCCGGCGGCATCTGACGGAGGAGGCTGCGAATGGTCCTCCTTGTGGCGCGTACCGCTTTCCATCGGTCGAGGCGAGGGTGCCGATGGCGTTCCACGCGGGGGGAGCGGGGGAACAGGAGCAATCAGCTCACCTCCTTGCAAGAGCCGCCAAACATGTTCTCGGTTGCTTGCCGTATGGTTCAGTTTCTGCTCCCCTTCCATCGCATCCAGGGCCATTTGCCTGTAGGTGTCAACCGGAGGAGCATGATCTTGTATCCAGTCTAGCGTTAAGGTGTCTTGGCCTTCATCGAGAGCGGTGGAGACGGCACGCAGCAGCAAGTCCTTCAAGACTCCGATACAGCCAATACTGCACTCGTAGAAATACAGCCAGTATGATCCGACGAGGCTGTCTACATCGCAGTTCAGCGGGACTTTTTGCAGGAGCGCCAACAGCGCCGCCTGGAACTCGATGCAATCCTCTTCCCGTTGCAGTTGATACCGAGGAAAATGGACCGGCAGGCAGCGCCGGGAGAGTTGTCCATTTAAGTGGCCAAAATTGAACAAATCGTAGGTCCCTACCAAAATATGCAACACCTGTGTGGTATTACTCATGGACTTGAGCCATTCCAACTGCTCCTGGAGTGTGACCGTCGGACCGCCGCTACCGGTGTACATCATGTGGTGCGCCTCATCCACAATGATCACCCGCACCCCGTGCCGACGCAGCGCCTCTTCGGCGGCTTCTCGGAGTTCCGGCAGATCGTTGAATTGAGCCGCTTTGCCTGTCACTTTTCGCCGTTTTGGGGGGTCGGTCTCGGCATGAATGTCGATATGGATCTGCTGCGGATAGGTTCGTTCTCCCATGAGTGAAAGCAGCGTCCGATAGTAGTAGGCGCGATTAAAGGCGCTCCCATCCGGCGGGCGGGCTTCAACCACCAGCAGAGGAATCTGCATCACCGATGTCTGATGAAACCATGATGCAAAGGGGAGCGGATGTTCGGAAGGCTGCTTCCCTTTGATCCGTTCGGTCAGGATCTCAATCATTTTGGTTTTCCCCACACCCGTTGGGCCATGCACCAACAGAAACGCAAAACCTGCCGGCTCTCCAATGGCTCGCATGATGGTGCGGTCAGTTCGTGAAAGGTGCCGATGGGTAATGGCCGCCTTCCTGAACTGTGCCTTTTTCTCTTCAATGGAGAGAGCGCGGATCGACTGTTCCATTACTGATAGTCCCCCAGCTTCGGAAGACGCGACACATCAACAGGCATCGAGAGGGCTGCAAGGCGTGCAGACGCCGTGACCGCCTCTGGTACTCCATCTGGCAGAGGCACCACACCGCCTACTGTTTGAGGACGTCCAGATTGGCTGGCAATGATCGCCAACACTTTTTTCCCTTCCAGATCACGCAACCGTTGTCCAAGCAGGTTCTCATGGTTGCGCATAGGCGGTGCTGATATCAAAAGGATCATAGCGCACAGGGACGGCCGTTTTGATCACCGCAGGATTGCGAAACTCGTTGCTCCAGTAGTACACGTGATTCACTTTGCTCCCACTGCCCTTCTGGACGAGAGCCGTCTCTTTCCTGGTGGTGGGACAGGTATCTTTCAAAAAGCGGTCGTCATAGGCCACCCGGCGATGTTCCCGTTCTCCCCCTTGCTTCATCCCCCACAGATAGGCTGCCTGGGGTGACATCCCAAGACTGCTGTGCTCGTTCTGGTCATAGACCAGGTACGCATATTCGAGGAGATACGTGTAGAGATCAGAGAGCGTCCAGAGCGCATGCTCTTTCGGATCAACGGCTTTCGTTAAGAGCCGTACTCGTTTGGCCGCCTGGGTGTTCCCAAGCAGGGTGTAGAGAAACTCGGTATTGGTCGTATCGAAGAGTCTCTCGATCACGGACCCAAAGTGGGGTTGGGCCCAGGGACGGTTCTTCCTGGTACAGCGATACTGCGCGAGCAAACTCTCAAAGTAGACACTGTGGAATTCCCTTCCACCATCCACGACAATCGACTGAGGGAATCGTTCAAAGCGCTGGACGCAAATGCGCAGTACCATCATGATCGAGCAATAAGAGGGCGGATCAAAGGTGAGGTAGACAGCGAGCAAGCGCCGGGAGTAGGCATCCATCATGAACGTGGTCCAGGGCTTTCCCAGAAGCTGGCCGGTCGAGGAGCTGCGCACTTCAATATCGAGCTCGGTATGATCGATATGGGCAATCTCGAAGGGACGACTGCCATGCCTGGGCGTACTGTGCTGCAATTCCCAGAACCAGGGCTGCTCGGGATAGGCGGCACGCGCTCCTTCTCGCTGTTCGGTCTGATGGGGACCAGAGCGCTGTTTGATGCGCTGGTAGAAGGCGCTGGCAGAAAGCGCGGTGAGGGTGCGTTTGCGGCACTCCTGCTTGTAGGCGCGATAGACCGCAGCAGCAGGGGTACGCCGTGGCGTCTCAAACTGCTCGGTAATGAAGGTGTCCATCAGTTCGCGTGCTGCTTGTGGCGCTTTGGGAGTATGGTTGCCCTGAGAGGTTGTACGTGGAAGCAACCCCATGTATCCACAGCCCAGCTGCGCCTCGGCCTCCCGAAAGCGTGCCACCCAGCGATGCAGCGTGCGAGGCGCGATCCCAGCATACCGGTCCTTCTCCCCTTGCAGATAGGCCACGACCTTCTCAAAACGCTCGTTCGCCTGGCGCAGGTCGGAAGGCGAGGCATGATCCATGAGGAGATCGACTTCTCTCGAAGGAGCGGGAAGCTCTTCCTGCTGGCTCAGTCGCGTGATCACGCCAGTGTCAAGCAACTGGAAAAAGAAAGCAGACGGAATCTGGATCGGTGGCCCTTTTTCGGGGAGCAGTGTGGTCGTCGTCTCACCTGGATTGACCAGCGTAAAACAGCGGCCATCCCACAGGAGCGGGGTGTTCGTGGCAAGTGGTGTTGTCACTTCTGGCAACGGGCTGCCCACACGAGAAGTCAGGCGAGCGGGCGACTGATAGGCGTAGGCGCGTGCCTGCTCGACGTTGAGATAGAGACGAACACGCCCATGCTGAATCAAGGGGGCAGCATACAAGTCCGCGTAGAGCAAGTCCAGGGCGAGCATGGCATACACATCGTTGGGACGGACCCCGGAACCATCATAGGCAAGGGCGGCGAGTGGAATCCCTGGAACCTCACGCACGCGCTGCAAGATGGTGGTTTGGACCTGCGCAGGCACGGAGAGAGCTACCCCAAAGTAGTCGGCTAGAAAACTCAGGTTGTCGATGTAGGTAGGATTGAGTTCCGCCGAGGAGCGCAGGCGGAAGGTGAGTCCCAGTGGTTCTGTGTACGCTTCTGCTGGCGGACAGCGCCAGCTCCCATCTGTTGATAACGAGCAGGGTAGAGCGCAGCCAATCTGTGCAGGTCAGCTTCTGTTTTCCATTCCTCAAAGCAGACAGATGTTTTGCGCAAGACCAGGAAATCGGGCGTGTAGTAGTGACCCTGCATCTTCTTCCCAGATTTGCCCAGATACCGCAGCTTGAAGGTGTGCGGCTGGTCAAAAAATTCGAGCACATCGGGGTCGCGATCCATGACGAGAATGGCCCACAACTCCACGGTGTGGCTCTCGAATTGGATCGTGACGCCCATTTTGGAGCTTGGGTACGCTCCGCTCACGTTGTGAGCGCGAGAAGTCACGCGACGAACGGGTTGAGAAGTACGAATGCTGGCCAGCAGATCACACGTTGATGGCGCAAGTGCGAGCGTGCGGCACCACTGCTGAAAGGCTGAAGGGGTCATCATCATCGTTGTATCCTGATCGCGGGTCACATTCCCCGACGCTGAAACACACACACACAATTGTACGCTACGCCTGGAACGATGGTGAGTTGGCGGACCGTTTCCGACGTCGGATGTCCCACTTCTCTGCACTGAGCACAACAAAAGCATACCGTATTTTGAGGAGAAAAACAACCCGTGTCCAGCATATGTTGGCAATGAAGAGCATATATTGGCAAGAAAATCGAGATGATGTGGAGAAAATATGACGCGTATGATACGAGATCAACTCGTTGCCACGATATACTGGACAGTGCGGATTTGCTGCCACGATATGCTGGACGACGATACAGAGTCTGCTTGCTCTCGATTGGCCTACGAGCTTGAGGCGTTGTCAGGATATGCTTGAGAAGTACGGCCTAAATTTGGCTGAAATCGCAGGGCTACCTAACCCGAATGAGAGGTCGCCGGGGTACGCCTCCCAGCCGGGGAGAAGGTGCTGCTGTTTCTCGGTGCTGCCAACCGCGACTCGCGGCACTGGACCAACCCGGACACCTTCTACATCCGGCGCAACGCCTCGGGCCATGTCGGGTTCGGCATGGGCATCCACCAATGTGTCGGGCAATCCGTCGCCCGCCTGGAGGCAGAACTCGGGGTCCCCACCGCATTTGGTGCAGGCTGAGTTTGCAGAGTGGTCCCCTTCTGTGCTTGGAAGACTGCTCATTTGCTGAATATAGCTGTAGCGGAAATTGTTCTAGATAAAGAAAAGTCCTTCACTGTGACTCACATGCTCACAGTTGAGCGCTCCCTCCTGGTGCTCCTCCTGGAGTTGCTCTCTCCACGTTGAAAGCGGCTCGCAGAGCGGCGGCAGCCTCCTCAATGACCGCATCGCGCTGAGTAGGAACCATGAACCCGTGAATAGCTCCCGGGCGACGAGAGATGGTGACCGGGACACCGGCCTCCTTCAGCAGGTTCCCGTATCGCTCACCATCATCGCGCAGCGGGTCATACTCGGCAGTGATGATTAGTGCGGGAGGTAAGCCTACCAGTGTCGAAGCCAGCGCAGGGGAGGCCAGTGGGTTCGTTGCCTCTTCTTCGCTCCTGAGGTACTGATGCATGAACCAGGTGATATCCTCTCTGGTGAGAAAGTAGCCGCCTTCGCCATAAGCCTCCAGGGAGGGGTGCTCAGCATGCGCTGATCTGTCCCGGGGACCATCATCAGTTGGAAGCAAATCCCGGGACCGCGTCGGTCCCGTGCCATTTGAGCCACGACCGTCGCCAGGGTACCGCCAGCGCTCGTGCCACCGACAGCGAGCCGTGTGGGATCGCCGTTGAAGCCGCTTGCATGCGCCGCGACCCATTGCACGGCTGCATAGCAAGCCTCCGGAGCAGCCGGGAAGGGGTGTTCTGGGGCGAGGGGATAATCCACGGAGACCACCAGACACTGTACCCGATTCGCCAGCTTGCGGCAGAGGGGATCCTCTCGGTCGAGATCCCCCATGACGAAGCCGCCGCCATGAAAATCAACCAGGACCGGAAATGGGCCATTGCCCTGGGGCGTATAGATTCTGACGGGGATATCGCCATCCGGACCAGGAATCAGGCGATCTTCGACGTTGGCAACCGGTTCCCGTTCCGGTTGACCCACCTGAGCAGACAGGGCGTTGATGGATTCGCGGGCTTGTACTGGAGTCAATCCGCGCGTCTGAGAATAGTTGATGGCCCGCAGGTAGTCAAGAAATGCCTGGGTTTGAGGATCGATGGGCATAAACGCTGCTCCTTTACAGAGCGATCATATTTACACTAATTGTCCGTCAAAAGCGGCGCGTAGCGCCTGAGAGGCTTCGGCAAAAGCTTCTTTGGCCTTGTCGAATATGTAGGCCATACCGAAGAAACCATGAATCATCCCGTCATAGCGGCTCACTGTGACAGGCACGCCTGCCTGCTTGAGCAACCGGCCGTATTCTTCACCTTCGTCTCGCAGGGGATCGTATTCGGCGGTGATGATCAGCGCGGGTGGCAACCCGCTCAAATCCCTGGTCAGCATGGGAGAGGCCAGGGGATTGAGTTTGTCGTCATTGCTGTTCAGATAGTGGTTGTTGAACCAGGCTATATCGTCTCTGCTTAAGCCATGGCCCTCGCTGTTCTCTTTCAGAGAGGCGGTTTCCGCCAGGAAATTAGTGACAGGATAAATCATCAACTGGAAAACCAGCCTGGGGCCACCCTGATCGCGGGCCATTTGTGTTACAACCGCTGTGAGATTGCCGCCCGCGCTTTCGCCGCTGATTGCAAGGCGCGAGGCATCCCCGTTGATTTCAGCCGCGTGCTCGGCTACCCACTTTGTCGCGGCGTAGGCGTCTTGGGGTGCAGCCGGGAATTTATGTTCGGGCGCGAGGCGATAGTCCACCGAGACCACCACACACCCGGCTCCATTAGCCAGGCTCCGGCATCGGCTATCGTGCGTATCCAGGTTGCATATTACAAAGCCGCCACCATGAAAGAAGACTAGCACGGGAAATGGACCGTCTCCTTCCGGCGTATAAATCCTGACCGGGATCTTGCCGACGGGGCCGGGGATTGTGCGGTTCTCGACATGGGCGACCGGTTCTCCTTCAGGCACCATAGCCAGCTCCATAACTACCCTCTGGCGTACCGCCTCAGGGGTCATGCTGCTCATTGGAGGCATGTTCAGGGATGCCCTCTGGTCCAGGTATGCTTGAACTTGAGGATCAACAGGCATAGGATTTCCTCCTATCGGTGTGTTGCAATAAGAAAAGTACTGCTAGGAGACTCACCCAGCGATAATTCATAGACCCAGTACAGGTCGTTCTTTCAGCTCGATGCGGTACACCTTGCCGACGATGAAGATGTACGACAGCGCCCCCAGCAGGGCCAATGCACTTGTGTACACCAGAGCTCCATTGAACGAGCCGGTGGCAGCGAGAACGAACCCAACCACCAGGGGAGTGAGAATTCCTCCCAGGTTATTAAAAAAGTTGGAGACGCCGCCCGCCAGGCCTAGGAGTTCCCGCGGGGCTATATCGGAGATCAGCGTCCAGCCGATACCGGTGATGCCCTGGCCAAAGAACGCGATGGACATCACCGTGATCACCAGATTGATATCGTTGACGTAATTCGCCAACACAATGGTGCTCGCCAAAAAGAGGCCCGTAATGATGGGGATCTTGCGAGACGCCCCCACAGTCAGACCCCGACGGAGCAGCCAGTCTGCGACGGCCCCACCGGCCAGAACGCCACAAAAAGCCGCGATATAGGGAATGATTGCATACAGCCCTACCTTGATGATGGACAGATGTCGAGCTATGGCCAGGTAGGAGGGAAACCAGGTCAGGAAGAACCAGAGCGTCGATGCTGCGCAAAACCCGGAGATGTACATGCCCAAGAGCTGGCGGTGCTTGAAGAGCTCGAGGGCCTCGCTCCAATTGACTTTCGCGCGTTCCACTGTCCTCTCAGCCAGACCTCCTCCTTCTCGAATGTAGTCGAGTTCGGCTTGATTCACGCTGCGGCTATTGCCAACTTTGTTTCCTACGGTGAAACATCCTCGAGCTGTTTGCCACGTGTATTCACCCCGAACTGGGCAATGATCGCGGCAACGATCAGGAAGCCCGCGATCAGCAAGAACGAAAAGAGTGGCCCGATATGTGGGAGAAGTGGAGCAATGGCCACCAGGCCAAAGCCTCCACCAATATGACCAATGCCATCCACCAGGCCAAAGCCGGTCACTCGCGCCCGCGTCGGGAAGTTCTCTGCCGACCAGGCATAGGTCATAGGCACCCAGATATTAAAGCCGAAGAACACGATGAGCGCGCCAATGAACGCACCCCAGGGAATATCATGTGGAGAAGTGGCTTGCCCGGCCAGCGCAATCAGGATGCCACCGATGAGCGTGATCGCAGCGCCAATGGGGAGCCAGTACTTTCGCTCCAGACTTTCGCCAAAGATAGAGGCAACGATAGCACAGGTAATGAAGCCAAAGACACCGATGGCGGCGATCAGACCAGCCTCAGGCGGCGGATAGCCGAGCGAGGTGAGCACGGAGGTGAAGCCAGCACCAATCGTATAGACCGTCACATAGGCCAGTAACCACATGACGAGCAGGAGCAGCATGCGCCGCACGTAAATGGGGTTGCTGAAAATCTCACCATAGCCCATTTGCTTTTCTTGGTGAACCGACACTTCTCTTGTCACCTCTGGCAGAGTTTGCTTGCGCGAAGCGATTTCTTCCATCCTTCTGACGATCACATCAGCCTTCTCAGTCTGGCCAGTCGAAACCAGCCAGCGCGATGACTCAGGCAGGAGTGTGCGTGCAAGAATGCCAATGATACACAGGCCCGTCGCAATGAAGTACATTAGCCGCCAGCCAATTCCCTCAAAATGAGGTCCAGCGGAGGCAAAGGGAAGACCGAGTGGGAAAGGCGCTGGCGGGGTCGTCAATAGTAACCCGAGCCAGATGCCCAGGAAAGCCCCAAGGGCTGAATTAATGAAAATCAACGACGTGAAGCGAGCGCGTCCTACGCTGGGGGCCATCTCGCCGATATAGGTGTTGACGATCGCCAGGTCGGCGCCAATGCCAATGCCAGTGACAAAGCGCGAGATGTTAAAATTGATGATATCGCCGCTCAATCCGCTGTACAACGCGCCAAGGCCCGTGATCGCCAGCGTCAGCAACATCGTGTTACGCCGCCCAAAACGGTCAGCGATCGAGGTCAAGGCTAGAGCACCGATGACATAACCCACTAGATTGAGCAGTGTCGGTATACCAATGCTCTCCGAAGCAACCGGCGGCGTACACTTGGGCACAATCTGAAGACACGTTTGAATGAAGGAGACGTTGATATCGAAGATATCATAGAACGTGAATATGAAACCCATGCCAAGCACAATGAGATATGACCCAGGAAGAGCCCACACCGTAATGCGGTCTTGACGAGCCAGCAGCATACCGGGGCTTACCCTTGCACGAGATCCTGAAGCTACAAAATCGGATGCCATAAAAACCCTCTCTCTCCGACTGAGTCGGTTTCACAATGAGGCACGCTACATAGTAATTACCCCACCATGGGTGCCTCTCAGTGAGCTACTATAGTCCTCATTGAGCTAGTAGTACAATGACAAGTATCCTAGAAATACCTCTCAAATGGTAGGTATGACTACCAACCAAAAGGCAAGCCAACGTAATTTTCGGCGAGGCTGGTGGCTGCGGCCCGTGAGCGGACTGTATATTCAAGCTGAGCTCGCTGCAACCGTGGGTAAAACGTGTCGTCATCGGGGAAGCGATGGAGCATGGAGGTCATCCACCAGGAGAAATGCTCCGCTCGCCACACGCGCCTCAAACACGTTGTTGAGTACGCCTCTAGCAGCTCTGTTTGGTGCTGAGTGTAGAACAGCGTCAGAGCGCGAGCCAGATGACGGACATCCGCCACGGCCAGATTGAGCCCTTTGGCTCCGGTTGGGGGCACAATATGGGCGGCATCACCGGCCAGAAAGAGCCTGCCATACTGCATGGGTTCGATGACGAAGCTACGCATGGCCAGGATGTTTTTCTGGGTGATGGGCCCCGTGCGCAACTGCCAGTTGTCTTTGGTGGCTAAGCGAGTCTGCAGCTCTTCTAAGATCCTGGCATCGGACCAATTGGCAATATCATCGTTCGGGTCGCACTGGATGTACATGCGTTGCAGGTCGGGCGAACGCGTGCTGACGAGGGCGAAGCCACGGTCGTGATAGGCATAAATTAATTCTTCGGAAGAGGGAGGAGCCTGCATCAAGATGCCCAGCCAGCCAAAGGGATAGACACGGGTAAAGACGGTTTGGCTCGCCGCTGGGATAGAGGGGCGAGAGACGCCATGAAAGCCATCACAGCCCGCGATGAAATCGCACTGCAGCTCCATCGACTCATGTTCGTGGACAAAGTGGATGCGTGGCTGATCAGAAGAGATATCCGATAGCTGTACATCCGTGACGTTGAAAAGAAGCTGTCCCCCCTGGTTGAGACGTGCGGCAATCAAATCCTTGAGGACCTCATGCTGGGGGTAGACCGTGATAGCACGTCCGTTGGTCAGTTCAAATAAGTGAATGCGATGGCCCTCTGCATCAAAGCGCAATTCGATGCCGTGATGAACGGCTCCTTCGCGCTTCATGCGTTCGTCGAGACCCATTTCCGTCATCAGATCGACGGTGCCCTGCTCGAGAACACCGGCGCGAATCGTGGCTTCGATCGCCTCTCGGTCACGGCTTTCGAGAACGATTGCATCAATCCCTTCCCTGGCTAGCAGGAGTGAGAGCATTAAACCTGCTGGGCCCGCCCCAATGATTCCAACACGTGTTCGCATGTTCATAACGCATCTCCTTGCA
>WNGD01010602.1_pt1 | contig 22298 bp, 24 predicted proteins | sample 5400671 | NCBI WGS metagenome assembly WNGD01 (sample SAMN13153369, study PRJNA577476) | soil metagenome | isolation source: 40 cm soil or saprolite under grassland replicate 2 | place: USA:California | collected 2016-06-15 | reverse complement strand
ATCTATGCCCGCGTCCAGAATCTCTTCAACACGAGCTACGAGGAAGTGTTTTCCTTTCGCGCCCAGCCTTTCATCGCCTATGCGGGATTGCGGGTGCACTTGAGCCCGTAGGAGAACGCAATCGCACCGGCCTGGAAGCCCTACGCGAGACGCAAAGAGCTTGCCAGGCCGGCGGCCGCGTGGGTCGGGCGCCGGCCGTCCTCCCGAGGTGGCCGCGCCTAGCGCGGCCCCCGAAGGACGGTCGGCTCCCTCACCCGCTAGGCTTCTTCTCGGCTTTCATCGCAGCCGTGTCGGGTTTGGCGTGCTTCACCTGTTTCACATGCTTCACGCGGACATGCGTGACATGCCGGTGATGGCGCACGTGATGCCTCGCATGGCGCGGATGCTTGACCTTGGCATCCACGGCCGGCTTGCTGGTCTCGACCGCCGGCTTGGATGCGCCGGTCTCGGCCGCCAACGCCGGGGCGGCGACAACGGAAGCGGCGAGCAGCGCCGCAGCGATTTGCTTCAACATGGGAGTATTCCTTTCAGGGCCGGTTGTTCGGGTGACGTCGGTCGGCCCGGCCGATCGTTGCCGGCACTATGCGCAAGCCGCGCTGAACCCGTGCTGAAGCCGATCGCGCGGTGCCGTTCAGCTAGATGAAGGCGGCATGAGGAAGCCGGTCGGTCAATGTTCAGATTCGGAGCCGCCGGACCCGATTTCCAACCATCACGGTCGCGTGAAAGCTCAGCACGTTTGCCGATCGGATCGCGAGGTCGTAGTATCGTCTCATGCAACGACGCACGTGGAGGGAACCGCCATGCGGAAAGATGCGCATCGTCTCGGAATGTTGGCAGCGGCGCTGCTGTTCGGGCTCTCGGTTTCTGCCGGGCCCGTGTTGGCCGCGGGCGATCCTGAGCCGCGCGGGACACAGCCGCCCCCGCCGCCGGCCTCGACCGGGAAGCAGGATCCCAAGGCGTCGCAAAAGAAGAAGCAGGAGAAGAAATCCGAGCAGGAGTTCATCGACGGCTACCGCGCCGCCCGCGCGCTGACGCTCGGGGGCAAGTACGAGGAGGCGATCGCCGCGTTCCGGGCGCTCGGCCACGACGACAGCGCCGAAGTCGCCAATTACATCGGCTATGCCAATCGCAAGCTCGGTAATTACGAAGCCGCCAGGCTCTGGTACGAGAAGGCGCTCGCGGCGGACCCGAACCACGTGCGCACCTGGCAGTATTACGGGATGTGGCACGTCGAGCAGGGCAACGTGCTCAAGGCCCAGGATTTTCTGGAAAAGATCCGCTCGATCTGCGGCGGCAGCGCGTGCAAGGAATACGCCGACCTCAAGGCCGCGATCGAGGGCAACATCAGCTACTGAGATCGCGAGCTACTGAGATCGCGATCCCGTTTTGCGCGGCACAACATCCCGGCGCGACACGAGCTAATCTTCCGGCTGAGACTCCCGACCGGCATCTCGGGTCTCGTGCATGAGCCAGCCGACATAGGCCGGATCGCCGCCCTCGAGCGGCAGGAACAGCACCGCCGGCGTCGTATACGAATGCATCCCTTTGACCGCCTCGCGCACCGCCTCGGCAAGCGAGGCGCGCGTCTTGATGATCATCACCACTTCCTCGGCGCGCTCGATCGCGTCCTGCCACCAATAATGCGAGATCATGCCCGGCAGGATATTGACGCAGGCCGCGAGCCGCCGCTCCACGATGGCGCGTCCGGCCTGCTCCGCCTCGACAACGGATGGATAGGTCGTATAGACGAAGACCGCGCGATCCATGTTCGTCACTCCCGGTTTTGCGCGAATTCCGATCCGCGCCGCTCCGAGCACTTGGACCGATGAACCGCACCGCCGCCCGAACCGAGAAGCTGGCCTTTGTCGCGGGCCCGAGCCCGGAGGCGCAGAGTGCCCGCGCCCGGCTCGCCGCGCGCTACGGCGAGGTCGAACCGGAGAGCGCCGACGTCATCGTGCCGCTCGGCGGCGACGGCTTCATGCTGCAGACCCTGCACCGCCTGATGAGCTCGGGCAAGCCGATCTACGGCATGCACCGCGGCACCGTCGGCTTTCTCATGAACGAATATCAGGAAGAAGGCCTGAAGGAGCGCATCGCTGCGGCGGAGCCGACCGTGATCCATCCGCTGCGCATGCTCGCCCGCGACATGGCCGGCGTCGAGCATCAGGCCCACGCGATCAACGAGGTTTCGGTCTATCGCCAATACTATCAGGCTGCACGGCTGCGCATCCTCATCGACGGCAAGGAGCGGCTCGAGGAGCTTGTCGCCGACGGGCTCCTGGTCGCCACCCCGGCCGGCTCGACCGCGTACAATCTGTCGGTCCAGGGTCCGGTGATCCCCATCAATGCGCCGCTGTTGGCGCTCACCCCGATCAGCCCGTTCCGTCCCCGGCGCTGGCGCGGCGCCTTGCTGCCCGACCGCGCCCGCGTGACCATCGAGGTGCTGGAGCCCGACAAGCGCCCGGCCGCCGCCGTCGCCGATCACGACGAGGTTCGCTCGGTGCGAACCGTCGAGATCTCGATGGACCACGGCATCGCCATCCACATGCTGTTCGACCCCGGCCACAGCCTCGACGAGCGCATTTTGCGCGAGCAGTTCGGCTATTGAGCGGCTCAGCGCGGCCAAAGTCATGACTCGTGTCCCGGGCGCGGCGCAGCACGAAAGTGTGCGCCGCTGAACCGGGACCCATTTGCAGCTATTTGGAGCTGGACCCCGGATCTGCGGCGCATCGCTTCGCGCTGCGCCTTGTCCGGGGAACGCTGCCTGGTATCACGCCGCGGCGAGTTCCTGGCAGAACAGCCGCGCCTCTTCACGGGCGGCTTCGGTCGCAAAGCGCCGCAACAGCGTGAGGATCGGGTCGATCTCGGTTGCAGCCGCGTCGGCGTAGCGCGTGAGCACGCGTTCGATCATGCGGCGCTTGAGCTGCGCCGGTCCGCCGACATCGCCGATGAACCCGTGCTCATGCAGCGCCTCGATCGCGGCCGCGAACGCCGGCAACGTCGATTCCGGCAAGCCCGCCCGCTCGCACAGCGCCCGCGCGCCTGCGCCGCGCCGATCGTGCAACAGCACGGCGACCCGCGCGGGCGGCAGGTCGGAAAGCTCGGCGAGTGCCTGCTCGAACAAGGCGAGATTGCCACACAGGAGCGTGCGCAGCATCAGCCCGGCGTTGAGTTGACCGCTTTCGCGCAGGTGCCGCACCAAGGGCCCGAGCTCGCGGACCGGGGATGCGGCGGCGAGCGTGACCGTCCCCTTCTCGCAGGCCTCGCGGCTGATGCGCCGGGCGCGCGTCTCGTCGAGCCAGCGCCGCTCCGCGACGAACGAGATCAGCGTCTGCGATAGTTGGATCATCAAGGCTTGCCGGGTCGTCGCCGGCAAATCCTCGCGCGCGAACAAGGCCTCGCGGAGTACCGGCAAGTGCCCGAACCGCTCGGCGATGCGTCTGAGCGAAAACGCGGCGATCTCGGCCGCGGGATTCTCGATGAGGGCCTGACACACTTCGGCCGAGGCTATTTCGGCGATGGCGGCCGCGACCGAACGCGGCAACCCGGCCCGGCGTGCGATCGGCGCCTGGTTCGCCTCATCGCCCGCCGCCACCAGCTCCACGAGATCGGCGTCGAGCAAGAGCGGCGAGCGTTCGAGCACGAGATCGGCGATTTCGGGTTGGTCGCCGGCAAGCGCGAAAATGACGGCTGGCGGCGCTTCCGGCGATGCGGCCAAAGTTTCGGCAAGCGCCCGCCGCACCATGGACGAAGGATCGTCGAGCGACATCACCATCGCGCCTTCGGCGGCGAGGCGGTCGTCCGGCGAGAGATCCGAGTGAAGATAGGCGCGGGCCAATGCGGCCGTGGCATCGGCCCGGTCCGCGGCCGGGGCCGTACGCACCCACTGGAGGAAATGACGAAGCATGCGATTAAGCCAGAATTGCCGGCCATTGCCGGGAGAGAGAAGGGACCGGGGACGCGCGGGGGACACAGATCGGCTCGAAAGCCCCCCGCCAGCTTCGAGCGGCGGCCTAGGACGGCGATCGTCCGGCTCCGGGTATCGGGAGCCCGGACAAGCGCGGGCGGCTCAGCGGCCCTGGGATCGCCCCTTTCCCAGTTCACCAGCAGGAACCACAGAACGATCTGGCTCTAATCGACCGCCGATAAAAGGTCTTCTCACACCTAGGGGGACACCATGAGAAGAACGATCAAGATCATTCTGGCCGTGCTGGCCGTTCTGGTAGTGCTGGGGACCATTGGCAGGCTCAGTCGCATCGCGCAGGACGTGGACGCCGCTGCCCCGCCGGCGGGGGTATCGGAATCCGACCGCAACATATTCGTCACCACACTCGTCGAATCCTGCAGGGAAAATCCGGGAACCAGCGCGTTTACGCAGGATGCCGTTGCCGCCTACTGCACATGCATAGCCACCAATGTGGCGGCCAAGGCGAGCGCGGCCGACATGCAGGCTGGACGGGCATCACCCGCCTTGCGCGCGGTGACACACGACGCCGTGTCCTTCTGCACGAAAGCCGTCCTAAGCGGCCGCCGATAGTCTGGCGCTGGGACCGCCGGTAAATTCGCTTCCTCGCACGGAAGGGGGCATGCCATGACAATCGATCCCCAATATCTGCTCTACGGCTTCCTGGGCCTTCTGCTCGCCATCTATCTCGCAATGCGCGCGATGTACCAGCATGGTTTTCACGTAGGTCAAATGACCGGCTGGAAGGAGGGTGCAGAGGGAAAGGCGGAATTGTCCGAGAAGGATCTCACGACTTCGACGGGCGCCGAGGCTGCTTGATACAAAGCGTCAATGACCGGTTGGCACATCTCGGCCTTGGCGCGATGTCCGACGTGAGTCCGCTGAGGGGCGGAACACAGACATTGATGAACCGTCCCCGACCGGTCGCGACTTATGAGCGGACGCCCCCGACCGCATTGACGCAATGGCTCCGTGACCCTCATCGGAACACGAGCGCCCTCCCCAGGGTTGTTTCCTGAGACCGGTCCCAAGAGGCACGCGATGCGTAACATCATTCCTGGACTGCTCGTTGCGGGGGGACTCACGCTAGTGCTCTCGTCCCCTCATGTCGTCCAAGCGGCGGGCGTCAAGAGCGGTGGAGCGAACCCTGCGCCACCGGTGATCCAGGTCCCGCAGACCCCTCCGCCTCCCATCTTAAATCCCGGCGTGACACCAAGCGCTCCGGGTCCGTCGGCGATCACTCCGGATCCCAGGAGCTCAGCAGGCTTGGCCACGACGGTGATGCCAGGGCCGGCTACGGGAACCAGTGTACCGACTGGGCATAGCCGCGGCTCTCGGGGTCGGACGAGCCGAGATCAGTCGAGGGCGGTGAACGAGATGCAAAGAGAGATCGACCGCGGGATCAGCATCTGTCGCGGATGTTAAGGTCCGTCGTCGTTAGGTGAGTGCCCGAGCCGATTACGTTCCAAAACTTCCTCACCCCCGCCAAAGTCTTGGCGACCATAGCGCGGTCGAAGACGCGGACCTGCACACACAGCCCCTCACTCCTCGACAATAGCGATTCCGGTTCGCGACCACCCCTCGGATCGGGATCGCCCTGAATCTGACTCCGGCTGGTTTGCTGTGTAGTCAGACTCGTGAATTAGTTGGGCCGATGATCCCGCCAATTTCCGGTAATGATGCTGTGGACGGCTCCTCCACCGGCACGTAAGTGCCACGGACCGTGGTCGCCAAGGGGGGACCTGATTCGGAGGACTGGGCCATGCAAGCTGTCACGACGATTGGTCTCGACATCGCAAAGTCGGTTTTTCAAGTCCATGGCGTTGACGCGGAAGGCAATGTGATCATCCGGCGCAAGCTAAAGCGCCGTTACATCGTTGCTTTTTTCCAAAAGCTGTATTCCGCGCGCCGGAGCGCGAGCCCAACAGCGAGTAAGAGCGGCAATCGTGAGCATGGCCACGGCGGTCGTGATCGGAGTGGACCGCGAGCGCGTGAACGTCAACGGCGGCGCCTGCGCGCTCGGCATCCGATCGGCGCCACGGGCGCGAGGATCATCGTCTGCTGCACGCGATGCAACGCAACGGGGTCGAGCGGGGAATTGCGAGCCTCTGCATCGACGGGGGCGAAGCGACCGTCGTCGGACGAGAGCTCCCGCCAAAAGCCCCCTAGGAAGCAAAGCCTCCTGGTCGCCGACTTTATCAACACCATCGACCCAAAGGAGACATTCGGCAAACCTACTCAAATCACCTCATCGACGCGCCGAGCAGCAACGAGCCGAACGGTGAGGCCGAGCAGCCCGGCGATTTCGCAGCGCGAAGTTAAAAGAGGTGATGTGCCGCCGCAAGACAAAAAGCATCCGGGATGCGCCAGCGCATGACCCCATCTTCCGATCGATTATGATTGCGTATCGGTGACGTCGGATTGGTAAACGGTCGATCTTTTCACTTGAAATGCCGATTCATGTTTCGGGCGGTGGCGCGGTCGAAGCCGACTCATAGAACGGGCTCACATAATACTGTCGAAACGCGAAACGCATGAGCACACCGATGGCGGCCTGCCACCGGTACGGCGATCAACAGGCCCACGAATCAAAACAAATAGCCGAAGGCAAACAGGGCGAACATCACCCATACAGGATTCAAATGCACGCGTCGGGCGACCAGGTAAGGTGCCAGTACGTAGTCCGACAGCGACTGGCCGAAGATGAAAATGGCCGCCACGAGCAAGATCGACGTCCAGTCCGGCCAGAATTGCGCGATCGCCACACACACGTCGAAATGACGAGACCGGAAAGTGAGCCGAGATAGGGAATGAAGCTTATCAACCCGGCCGCAAGCCGATCAAGGCACCGTGCTTGAGGCCGATCAGCCACAGCGCGGCTGCATAGTACACCGCGAGGACGAGACAAAGGGCGCTCTGCCCGCGCACGAATCCGCCGATGGTATCATCGACCTCGCGCGCAAGCGCCCGCACTTTCTCGCGCCGCGCAGGTGGAACCCCAGTTGTCGATCGCTGCGATCATTCTGTCCCAGTCGTAGAGGAGATAGCAGGCGACGATCGGAGCCACGACGCCGAGCGAAAGCAGCGAGATCAGGGCTCGTCCTCCCGACCATGCCGAACGCAGGAAAGTGCCGAACCAGTCGCCCGCGAGGTTCGTGAGCTCGCCGATCGAGCGCTCGGCTTCACCCAGACCCTCTCCGATGATCTTGCTCAGCCACGGTCGGCTTGGATCAGTCGCCAGCGTATGTAGACGCCTGATGTACAGCGGGAAGCTCTCAATGAAATATGAGAGCTCGTGGATGATCGTGGGCACCGTCAGAATCATCAAGACGGTAATCACCACGATGACGAGAGCAATGATGACAAGCGTCGCCAGCAGCCGGCTGATTCCCAGTCGCTCTATCCGGCTGGCGAGAGGATTGAGCAGATAGGCAAGCACCATGCCGGCGACGAACGGCAATAGAACCTCGCGCAACCCGGGCTTGTCGAAGCTGGTCGCGGGCGAGACGCGTGAATCGATCCAGCTCAAGAACCGGGTGGTGATCGAGGTCGCGACGGCGAGCTTCCGGACCACGCGCGGCTGGCGCTCGCGGCGGTCATCGCGGACGAAATGGGACAACTATCGGCGGCATTACGGCCAGGACGGCGACCCGGTCCTGGTGTGGCAGGCGCCGACGCGGGTCATGAACCCGACCGTGGACCAGGCGGTCGTCGACGACGCGCTCGAGGAGGACCCGGCGAGCGCGGCGGCCGAGTACATGGGCGTTTTCCGAGAGAGCAACAAGTTTCAGCGGCTATCCCTCCGTCTGCGGTCCGGCTCGCCCGCGCGTTGCCATCAGCACCAGCAGGAAGGACGCCGCGGTCAGCAACGTGCTGATCGCTGCGATCGTCGGATCGATCTCGTCGCGCAGCGACGTGAACATCCGCTTCGTCAGCGTCTGGTATTGGCCCCCCGACACGAACAGCGCGATGATCGTCTCGTCGATGGCGGAAATAAACGCGAAGATCGCACCCGAAAACACGCTTGTCTTGATCTGCGGCAGGGTCACTGCCAGGAAGGCGCGCAGGCGGTTCATGCCGAGACTGCGGGCCACCATTTCCTGGGTCTTGTCGAAGCTCTGCAGACCGGCGATCACCGACGTGATCACGTACGGCAAGGCGAGCATGACGTTGGCGAGCGCCAGCCCGGGGATGGTCGCCACGAGACCGACCTTGGCGTAGACGAAGAAGACGCCGATCGCCAGAATGATGATCGGCACGATCAAGGGCAGCATGAGGACCGCATGGATCGCGCGCATCATTCGATGCTGCGAGTTCGCGATCGCGTAGGCCGCCGCAACGCCGAGCGGCGTTGCGATTAGCACCGTCAGGACTGCAACGCCGAAGCTGACCTGCGTGGCCTGGATCCAGGCGCGATTGCCGAAGAATTCCTCGTACCAGCGCAACGACAACGAGGGCGGCGGGAAGGTTTCATTTCTGCCCCAGCATCCGGTCGAGCGGGATGATGCGGCCGACGACGCCGAAGATCGCGAGCACGCAGACGAGGAGCACGACGCCTACGGCGCTCGCGGCGCCCCACTGATCATAGAGCTCCACGTTGCGGCTCACGACCATGGACACCATGACCACCCGGCCGCCGCCGAGCAGCTCCGGGGTGATGTAGAAGCCGAGGCTGAGAACGAAGACCAGCGTCAGGCCGGCCACCACGCCCGGCAACGACAGCGGCAGGAAGATGCGGAGAAAGGTGTGGACCGGGCCGCCGCCGAGGCTCGCGCCGGCCAGCATCAGGTCGCGCGGGATCTTCTGCATCGTCGAATAGAGCGGCAGGACCATGAACGGCAGCAGGATGTGAACGGTGGCGACGATCGTGCCGAGCTCATTGTGGATCAGCGCCAGCGGCTCGCCGATCAGCCCCAGCCGGTCGAGCGCCTGGTTGACGACGCCGGCCCGCTGCAGCAACACCAGCCAGGCATAGGCACGCACCAGGACGCTGGTCCAGAACGGCAGCACCACGAAGGCGAGGATCAGGACGTCCCAGGGTCGCCTCGCCATTGCCGCCGCATAAGCCACGGGGTAGCCGAGCAGCAGCGTCAGGATCGTCACCAGCGCGCTGATGCGGAACGTCAGCGCGAAGCTGCGCCAGTAGATGTCCTCGCCGAAGATTCGTCGGTAGTGCGCGAACGTGAATCCGCCGTCGTAGAACGACTGGCCCATCAGCCACCCGACCGGAAGGACGACCAGAGTCATGATGACGATCAACGCCGGCGCGGCGAGCAGGAGCATGAGCCTCTGCTCGCGCCGTTGATATCGCGCCGAGGGATCGTTGATGTGGAGCATCAGCGCACGTTTCGCCACATCCTCTACGGCGGCACGCCCGTGCTCACTTCTGCATGAAGGCGAGCCAGCGCTTCTCGGCGGCCTCGCCCTCCGACGATGACCACCAGGCATAGGACATCAGCGCCTGGCGACGGGCATTCTCGGGGGCGCTGGGGAGCTCCTTGGCGCGCGCCTCGCTGATGACCCCGGTTTCGAATGCCTGGGGATTGGCCGGCCCATAGTCGATGTGCAGCGGCAGGTTTGCCTGGAGAACCGGATCGACCGCTTCGTTCAGGAACCTGATCGCTGTCACCAGGTTCGGCGCGCCCTTGAGAACGCACAGCGACGTGCTCTGCAGAATGCCCTGATTGTAGGTGAAGGCGACCTTGGCGCCTTCCTTGATGAGGGCGCTGACGCGGCCGTTCCATGCCATCACCATGTCGACCTCGCCGTCATTGAGAAGCTGGGCCGACTGGGCGCCAGACGTCCACCAAACAGTAATATGCGGCTTGATCTCCTCAAGCTTGCGCAAGGCACGATCGACGTCGATCGGGTATATTTTGTCCGGCGCGACGCCATCCGCCATCAGCGCCGCCTCCAGTGTGGCGAGCGGATGATTGCGCAGGGCGCGGCGGCCCGGGAAGTTCTTCACGTCCCAGAAATCGGCCCAGCTCTTCGGCGCCGCGGCCACATCGGGGTATTTCTTCGTGCTGTAGCCCAGCACGCTCGAATAGAACTCGTAGGCCACCGAATAGGGAGTGCGATACTCGGCGGGCATCGCCGACGCGTTGGGGATCCGGCTGAAGTCGAGCGTCTCGACGATTGCCTGCTCCCCGCCCCGCAGGCAGAAATTGGTGGGCGTGTCCACCACGTCCCAGATCGGCTTCCCGCTCGCCACCTGCGATCGCATGATCGGCCAGGCATCGGGAACGCTGTCCTGGTTGATAGTGATGCCGAGCTTCTTCGCCGCCGGATCCAGGATGGCGATGGTCTGCGCCTTCTGGTAGGCGCCGCCCTGGGACACGAAGGTGATCTCGTCGGCGGCAATCGCCGGTAACGCGGCCAGCAGGGGCAGCGACAAGCCCGCAACCGCAGCCCCCACGAAGGCGTGAAAACGTCTATTGGCAAAGCGTGTCTTGGCCATGTCCCATTCTCCTGTCATCGGAACTGATCTTCGAGGCTCATCGTCCAATCGCGTCCAGAAATTGGTACCAGCCGGCGACCAGTCGGACGGCCGGCTCTCGAAGCGGATACAAGGGCACGCGCCGCAGTCGGCGCGCGTCGAGCAGGCCAACATCGGGCGTCTCGCCGCGGGCGAAAGCGGCAAGGTATCGGCCCATGAGCGTGGACATGGCGACGCCGGCGCCGTTGTAGCCCATCGCAAACAGGATACGTTCGTCGGCGCGGCCGACATGCGGCATGGAGTCGAGCGTCATCGCGACGAGGCCGGACCACTGGTAGGCGAGCGGTACCTCCGCGAGCTCCGGGAAGATGCCGACCATCGTCCGATGCAGCGCGCGGAAAGCGGCCGGCGAATCCTGCTTGCCAAAGGCGCCGCGGCCGCCGAAGATCACCCGATCATCGACCATGCGAAACCAGCGCATCATCCGCTTGGTCTCCGTATAGGTCCGGCGGGTCGGCATGACGCTCGCGGCCAGATTGGCCGAGAGCGGCTGCGTGGCGATGATGGCGCTGCGAAATGGAACGAGCGTGCGCTGGAACGCCCGGGTGGCGTCGGTCAGATCCGAATAGCTGTTGGTCGCGATCACGGCCTGGCGGGCACGCACGGAGCCGCCCGGCGTTTCAACCAGGATCCCGTCACGCTCGGGCCGCAGACGTAACGCCGGGCTCCGCGAGAAGATCCGGATGCCGCGCCGGGCCAGTCCGTGGGCGAGACCGAGCGCATAGTTCAGCGGATGGATGCCGCCGGACCCGTCATTGCGCACGCCTCCGACAAAAGCTCTGGAGCCTGTTTCCTCGCGAACCTCGTCGGCGGTCAGCACCGACGTCGTTCGATCGCCGAGCTCCGATCGCAGCCATTCGGCTTCGGCGACGGCATGCCGCAACGTCTCTCGATTATGAGCAGCCTTGACCTGGCCCGTGCGCGTGAAGCGGGCGTTGGCGATGCCGAATTCGTCGACCATCTCGCCGACGCTATCGACCGCTTCGTGGGCGAGCTCGTACATGCGGCGGGCGACGTCCTTGCCGTGCGCCGCCGCGATGGCCGGAAAGGACAGCCGAAACTTCGCGGTGACGACCCCGCCGTTGCGTCCGCTGGCGCCCCAGCCCGGCCGCTCGCCTTCGAGCACCAGGGGCTCGAGGCCGCTGGCAGCGAGATGGCGGGCGGCCGAGAGACCGGTATAGCCGGCGCCGATATCACGACGTCGGCCTGCGCGTCACCCTGCAACGGCGCGAATTCACGCGATGGCGTCGCCGTCGCGGCCCACAGCGAGGGAGCTGAAGCCTGCAAACGCCACCGTTCGTTGCCGGACATGACGCGGGCCCTCCTATTCGGCCTCGATGGCATCCGCGAGCGCCCCGAGTGTCGCGAAGTGAAAATCAGGCTTCGTCAGCGTGGCAACTGCCGGCGTTCCGCCGAAACCCTTCTGCCCTTGCCGGCGTTCGATCCAGCAGACGTTGTAGCCGAGCGATTTGGCAACGCCGACGTCGTGGTGCTGGCTCTGCGCCACGTGCAGGATCTCCTCCATCTTGTATCCATGGGCCGATTGACGCCCGCGATTGAATGCGAAGAACTGCCGATCAGGCTTGGCGCAGCCCGTCTCGTCGGCCGTGACGCTGTCGTGGAACGGGTTGCCGAGCGTGTGCGAATAGAACGAGAAGGCCGCACGGTCGGCGTTGGTCATGGCGACGAGGCGGAATCGCTTGCGCAGGCGCTTCAGCGCTTCCGCCGAATCGGGAAAGGCCGGCCAGCGATAGACCGACATCTGAAACGTTTCCGCGGCGCGCTCGTCGGCCGGCAGTCCGAGCTCCTTGGCGACATGGACGTAAACGTGAGCCATCACCTCGCTGGAGCGCTGGTTGTGGATGTCCCTGCCCCGCTTGTAGACGTCGAAGATCGCGTCATCGCTGAACTCGCGCTCGGTCTTCCCCGAGATGCGGCGCACGGCCTCCAGAATTCCCGTCTCGAAGTCGATCAGCGTGCCGACCACATCGAAGGTGAGAATCTTGAAATCGCTGAACGGCATGTTTTTCTGGCTCTTCAGGTAGTGGGGATGGATCGATCAACCGCCGGTCTCCGGTACGATGATCGTGTCTTCAGGGTGCAGGCTCACGTGCAGGGTTTCGCCGATCGGAGGGATGCGTCGGGTCGCTTCGTAGTGGCTCGGCTGGCGCAGGCTGAGGCTCGAGCCGTTTTCAAGGGTGATGAAGATGCGGAGGCTCTCACCCTGATAGACGATGTCGCGAATACGGCCGGAAAAGCGATTGCGGCCCGAATCATCCGTGCCGTTGCTGATGAGCAGCTTTTCCGTCTGCACGGCGAGAACGAGATCGGCCGAGGCGGGGATCGGACGCCTTGTGCGCAAGGCCGTTCCGCCAAGCGACACGGTCTCGGCATCGAGGCGCGTGACTGGCAGCAGCGTCGCCTCGCCGATGAAGCTTGCCACGAAGGCGTCGGCGGGATGATCGTGCAGTCGCTCCGGCCGGTCGATCTGGACCAGCATGCCATCCTTCAGAATCGCCACGCGGTCGCTCATGGTCAGCGCTTCGCGCTGGTCATGGGTCACGTAGATGATCGTTGCCCCGAGCCGGCGGTGCAGTTGACGCAACTCGATCTGCATCGACTCGCGCAATTGCTTGTCGAGCGCGGAGAGCGGCTCGTCCATGAGGATCAGGCGCGGCTCGAAAATGATCGCGCGCGCGAGCGCGACGCGCTGACGCTGGCCGCCCGAGAGCTGCGCGATGCCGCGGTCCTCGTAGCCCGAGAGATCGACCATGGCCAGGGCATCGCGCACGCGCTCCGCCCAGGTCGACCTTGGCAGGCGCCGGGCCCGCAGCGAGAAGGCAACGTTCTCGCCGACGGTCATGTGCGGGAAGAGCGCGTAGTTCTGGAAGACGATGCCAACGTTGCGCTTGTGCGGCGGCGTGAACGTGACGTCGCGGTCGCCAAAATGGATCGAGCCGGCCGAGGGCTGGATGAAGCCTCCGAGGATGCCGAGCAGCGTGGTCTTGCCCGATCCGGAAGGGCCGAGCAGCGAGACGAACTCGCGCGGCGCGATATCGAGCGACACGTTGTCGAGCGCCCGGACGGGCCCGTAGGTCTTGCCGGCCGACCGGATTTCGACGCGCTCGCCTCGTTCCTGGACCATCGCACTATCTCCCCGGCGCGACGGGGCATCCGCCGCGTTCTCCGGCATTCGCCGCGCAAGCACGAGCACCCCAAGAAGCCCGCGCGTGACCGTTGCGAGATCCAGCCGCGCCCTCCGGAAGGGGGTCGTGCCTCATGACCGCACTTTATGCCGTCCAATCGTGGCAGGAGCGATTCCACTCGCCGGGCGCAGACGTTGAACGGACCCTTGGGCTTTCGTTAGGGATGGAACCAGATCGATACGGTCGTGGCAATTGCCAAATTGTCAGGTATGGCATAATCTCAAGTTATGTCCGACCTCCGCCGCATGCTCTCGTCCAGCAATGCGCTTTTCGTCTTCGAGGCTGCCGCCCGGAGCGGAAGTTTCACGCGCGCGGCAGCGGAGTTGAATGTCACGCAACCCGCCGTCAGCCGCATGCTGTCGCGCTTCGAATCCCACCTTGGGTTCAAACTGTTCGAGCGCGCCGCCAAGGGCGCGGTTCTCACGCTGGAGGGCGAGGAGCTTTACCGCCGGGTTGCCGATGGCTTCCGCAGCATCGAGGCGGGCTTTCGCGAGCTCGAGCAGCGACGCGGCAGGCTGGAAACCGTCACCCTCTCGGTGTCCTCCGCCTTCACGACGCATTGGCTGATGCCGCGCATCGATCGGTTCCAGCGCCGCTTCCCGACCGTCGATCTTCGCTTCCAGCTGATCGCAGGATCGTTGCGCGGCGCCGTCGAGAACGTCGATCTCGGAATGCGTTTCGTGGACGAGGACGAGGACGTGACCCCAGGGACGCTGGTTCTCAAGGAGGTCATGCTGCCGGTGTGCAGTCCGGGTTATCGGGATGCCGCCGCCGCCGATGCGGTGATCCGCGCGGATGGCAATACAGTCATCCACCTGACCGATGCATCATCAGATTGGGCAGACCACTATCCTCCCTTCGATACCGGTCGCTGGGGCATGCGCAAGACCCTGAATTTCTCCGACTACGCCGTGGTCGTTCAGGCCGCGCTGCTGGGCCAGGGGATCGCCCTCGGCTGGATCACTGTGGTGTCTCACGCCCTCATCGCGGGCGCGCTCGTTCCCGCGTCCGAGATGCTGACGCGAACGCCGCGCCGCTGCGTGCTGATAAGCCCGCGCAACCGGCAGACGCGTCCCATCGTCAGAGAGATCCGCGACTGGATCATTGCCCAATTGCGTTCGGAGGTCGAAGTCATCGACCGGCTGTATCCGTGCCTTGGCCTGCTTGCTGCCGGGTACTGAAACCGGAACCATCCAATAGCGGAATGTCCTAAGGCGCTTCCAAGTTGAGACGGGAGACGGTCCGTTCGCAGGTAAGGCTTGACGCGGGGGCTGCGCGCCGGGCTTCCCATTCGAGATCGCGCTCCCAGCGCCGCGGCGGGCGCTGGCAAACACATGCCAATGAGGGAGAGAGAACCCATGCCTCTAGGTGATGTGGATTGTCGCTCAATGTGATGCCATCCTTCACGTCCGCATGTGCCAACTGGACGATATCAGTGTGATGCATTTCTTGCCTACCTCTGTCGAGCACGTTCCCGACCGCGAAGGTAAGCGAGCCGATGCTTGTTCATCTCTCTCGTAGTTCTTCCCCTGGGTGCCGTAGCGGAGGTGGTTGGAAATTGAAGGCGGCGTAATCTCCAGTTTGGTCCAACAAGCGATTCCGGCGTTGGGACGCCGGCGGAGATCACGCCATGACGAGCAATAGCACGACGCCTTGCCTGCCGCAGTCGGAAACCGAGACGGCGGTCCATCTTTTCGAGGCTCCTATAGGGAACACGGATTCCATTCCCATCGAGGTCATCGCCTCGGCCACCTCCCGGAACGGCTTCACCCCGCTGCACGGATCGTCATCGGCATCCGCCGCGCGTCGGCCATGTCAGCCGAACGTTCGAGGCGACAGTCAGGAACACGCGCGACGTCGCAGTGCTCGTTCAGAGATCCAGCACTGATGCTCTGAAGATCATTCAGGACCGTGAATGCAACAGAGTTGCGAGGAAATTCGCGGGAGCGTCGAAAAGAAATGAGAAGACCCGTCATCCTGCCAGCGGGCACCGTCCACAACTTCGCCCCGAAATCGATTTCGGACCACTGCGCGCCGAGTACCTCGCCGGTCCTGGCCGCGATCAAGATCGCGAATTCCAGCGCCCGGGCCGCAACACCCGGGGTCCATGCGAGCCGATGGTGGAACATCTATCGGGGTATCGTGTTGATCCGTCGACCTCCTCGACATAGGCGAGAATGCAAATGGCGCGAACAAGCACAGCGACGCAGCCGCCTATCCCCGCGCCGGACAAGATTCCGGTCGCGCTGATCGTCAACGGCGTTAAGACGCAGCTCAAGGTCGCGCCGTGGACGACCTTACTCGACGCGCTGCGCGACCATCTCGACCTCACCGGCACCAAGAAGGGCTGCGATCACGGCCAATGCGGCGCGTGTACGGTGCTGGTGGACGGGCGGCGGATCAATTCCTGCCTCACGCTCGCCGTAATGAAGGACGGCGCCAAGGTGACCACCATTGAAGGTTTGGCGACGAATGGTGCGCTGCATGCGCTGCAGCAGGCGTTCATCGACCACGACGCGTTCCAGTGCGGCTACTGCACACCGGGACAGATCTGCTCGGCCGCGGGCCTGATCGCCGAGGGCAAGGCGAAGAGCGCCGATGAGATTCGCGAACTCATGAGCGGCAACATCTGCCGTTGCGGCGCGTATCCCAACATCGTAGCGGCGATCCAGCAGGCGATGGGGCAATCATGATCAATTTCCAGTACGCACGGGCCAACGACGTCGCCGACGCGGTGCGCCAGATTGCCGCCGATCCGACGGCGAAATTCATCGCGGGCGGTACCAATCTAATCGACCTGATGAAGGAGGACGTCGAACGCCCCACGCGGCTGATCGACATCACGCGGCTGCCGCTGAAGACGGTCGAGGAGACCCCTGACGGCGGCCTGCGCATCGGCGCCCTCGTGCCCAACGCCGATCTCGCCTATCACCCGGTGGTGGAAAAACGTTATCCGCTGCTCGGCAGCGCGATCCTGGCGGGCGCTTCGCAGCAACTGCGGAACATGGCGTCGACGGGCGGCAATCTCCTGCAGCGCACACGCTGCTATTATTTTTATGACACCGCGACGCCGTGCAACAAGCGCGAGCCGGGGAGCGGCTGCTCCGCGATCAATGGCATCAATCGCATGCACGCGATCCTTGGCGCGAGCGACGCGTGCATCGCGACGCACCCATCGGATATGTGCGTTGCACTCGCCGCGCTTGAGGCGAGGATCCATGCGCAGGGCCCTGGCGGCGAGCGCACCATAGCGTTCGCGGATTTCCATCGGTTGCCGGGTGACACGCCGCACATCGATACAAATCTCCACGCGGACGAGATCATCACGGCGATCACGCTGCCGCCGCAGGGCTTTTCTGCAAATTACACCTATCTCAAGCTGCGCGACCGCCTGTCCTACGCCTTCGCGCTCGTGTCGGTCGCGGTCGGAATGGAACTGGATGGCAGCACAATCAAGCATGCGCGCTTTGCGCTCGGGGGCGTTGCCCACAAGCCGTGGCGCGACAAGGCGGCCGAAGCCGTGCTGAACGGGCAGGCCGCCAGCGCGGACAATTTCGCGCGGGCGGCGGACCTGCTCCTGCAGGGGGCGAAAGGCTACGAGCACAACGCCTTCAAGATCGACCTGGCGCGGCGCGCCATCGTCCGGGCGTTGACGCAGGCCGCGCGCGGCACGCCGCAGGCGCAGTCTAACAAGAAGGTCCTGTGAGCAAGCCAATGGCATCTTGCATCGGGACCCAACGTCACGTCACGCCGAAGCCGAGGGCTCGTTCTCCTCGGGGATGGGGAGAAGCGCCATGGTGAGCGACATCAGCCGCCGTGGCGTCCTGCAAGGCGCGGTTGCGCTGGGGACGCTCGGGTACGGCGGACAGGCCTACGCAGACCGCGCCGCAATCGCAGTGCAAAAAGACTATCAAGCGAGCAAGCCCATGACGCCTTACATCGGCACCCCCACGTCCCGCGTCGACGGCCGTGCGAAGGTCACCGGCGCGGCGAAATACGCCGGCGAATTCAACGCGACCGGTCTCGCCTATGGCAGCGTCGTCACATCCAGCATCGCCAAGGGCCGAATCGCGCGCATCGACGCGAGCGAGGCGTTGCGCGTCGATGGCGTGCTCGACGTGCTTACCCACCAGAACCGGCCGCGCATGGCAAGCACCGATAGCGCGTACAGGGACGACGTGGCTCCGGAAGGTTCGCCGTTCCGGCCGCTTTACGACGATAGGATTCTGTTCAGCGGCCAGCCGATCGCGCTGGTCGTCGCCGAAGAGCCGGAGATCGCGCGCTTCGCGGCGTCGCTGGTCCGCGTGGAATACGACGAAGAAGCGCACGTCACGGACGTGTACCGCCAGCGTGATGAAGCCATCCCTTTGGAAGCCCCCGCAAAGCCGGCCGAGAACCCATTCGCCCCCCCAAAGCCGCGCGGCGCGGCCGAGAAGGCATTCGCTGCAGCCGAGGTGCGCCACCAGGGCGAATATTATGTCCCGATCGAGCATCACAACCCGATGGAAATGTATGCCTCGACGGTGATCTGGGACGGCGGAGGCAAGCTCACGGTCTACGACAAGACCCAGGGCGTGCAGAACGTACAGCGCTATGTATGCAGCGTGTTCGACATGAAGCCAGACGATGTGCGCGTCATGTCGCCCTTTATGGGCGGCGGGTTCGGCTCAGGGTTGCGCCCGCAATATCAGGTGGCGCTCGCCGTACTTGCGGCCCGGGCGTTGGAGCGCTCGGTGCGTCTCGTGCTGACCCGCCAGCAGATGTATGTGCTCGGCTACCGGCCCGCCATGATCCAGCGGATCGAGCTGGGCGCAAAAGCCGGCGGAACGCTCGACGCGATTACGCACGAAGCGATCACGGTGACGTCGAAATATGAAGCCTTCCATCGGCAAGAGACCGCCTGGTCCGGCCTGCTCTACAAGTGCGCCAACGCGAAATACGCGCACAAGCTCGCTCGCCTCGATCTTCCTACGTCGTGCGACATGCGCTGTCCAAGCGCCGCGACCGGCGTCTATGCGCTCGAATGCGCGATGGACGAACTTGCGGTCGCGCTCAAGCTTGATCCGCTGGAACTGCGCTTGCGGTGCTACTCGGATCGCGACCAGAACGCCGACCGGCCGTACAGCAGCAAGGGGCTGCGCGATTGCTACCGCCAGGGCGCGGAAGCGTTCGGCTGGGACAAGCGCATCCCCCAGCCGCGCTCGATGCGCGATGGCAACGACTTGGTGGGCTGGGGCATGGCGACCGGCATTTGGGAAGCGTTGCAGATGCCGATTGCGGTGCGCATCGTGCTCTCCGCCAACGGCCATGCGGAAGTTTCCTGCGCGACCTCCGACATCGGCACTGGCACCTACACGATCATGACGCAGGTCGCGGCCGACATGCTCGGGCTGCCTCTCGACAGCGTCACTATCAAGCTTGGCGACTCGACGCTGCCGCAATCACCGGTCGAAGGCGGATCATGGATTGCGGCCTCGGTCTCGAATGGGATAGCGACGACATCCGACGCGGTCCGCAAGGAACTGTTGCGTCTGGCAAAGCAGATGCCGAATTCGCCCCTCGCGGATGCCGCGCCTGACGCGGTAGTCCTTGCGGACGGCAAGCTTGTGAGCAAGCAGGATGCTTCGCGCGCTGTGTCGATTGCAGATGCGATGCGGCATAGCGCAGTGGACCGCATCGAGCAGGAGAAATCCACTACCTTCGCCGATGACGGCTCACATGCGCACAACACGCATTCGGCGCTCTTCGTCGAGGTGAAGGTGGACGAGCAGCTCGGCGTCATCCGCGTTACCCGCGTTGTCAGCGCGGTCGCCGCCGGACGCATCCTGAACACCAAAACCGCGCACAGTCAGATCATGGGCAGCGTTGTGTGGGGCATCGGCATGGCGCTGCACGAGGAGACGCTGGTCGATCACAAATTCGGCCGGATCATGAACGCCAACATCGCCGAGTACCACGTACCGGTGAATGCCGATGTGCACGACATCAAGGTCATCTTCGTCGATGAGCCGGACGAGATCATCAATCCGCTTGGCATTAAGGGGTTGGGCGAGATCGGTATCGTCGGGGTCGCGGCCGCGATCGCCAACGCGATCTATCACGCGACCGGAAAACGCGTGCGCGATCTGCCGATTACGCTGGATAAATTGCAGCGGTGATCTGGCGCACCAGCTTTATGACCAAGCCCATTGGAAATTATAGCCGCCAGCGACGCAGATGCTGGGACGATATTTTTAAACAATTGAAAAGGCCCACATAAAGTGGCCTCGCCTATGTCGCATTTTTCCACTGTTCGGATTGCAACAACCTCGACGCAGAGAATTGCCGCAGTAGACAGATGGCGAAGATGGTCATCGATGTCGCTTCAGCATCCTTAGAGAGGGTCGGCAAGTAATGCTCGCATATATCAGCCAACGCATTGGCGTCGGGGAGCGTCCAGCGATGCCCTGGCGCCGCCGGCGTTAAGCGAGCCTGGGACTGCTGCTAACGACACGCGCTAGATTGTCGAAGTCGAACCGAAAGGAGACTGATCAATGATATCCACCGATGCAATGTCGCGAAGAAAAGCGCCGCTCAGGACGCCAACAAACCTCTCGTCGCAAGCGGTACGGGATATTTCCGCCGCGCTCAACACTCTTCTCGCCGATGTCTTTGCCCTGTACGTCAAGACGAAGAACTTTCACTGGCATGTCTCAGGACCTCACTTCCGCGACTATCACCTGATGTTGGATGAACAGGGTGATCAGATATTCGCCACCACCGATGACATCGCCGAACGTGTACGCAAGATTGGCGGGACTACGCTGCATTCGATCGGGCAGATCGGTCGCCTGCAGCGCATCCAGGACAATGATGCCGAATATGTCACGCCGCTCGACATGCTGGCGGAATTGCGTGACGATAATAAACAACTGGAGGCATCCATGCGCGAGGCCCACGAGCTTTGCCAAGGACATGGCGACGTGGCTACCACAAGCTTGCTCGAAACTTGGATGGACGAGGCAGAGAGGCGAACCTGGTTTCTGTTCGAAGCCAGTCGCCATGCAGAGTCTTAGCGTGAGACTGAACATATGGATCCTCGATGCGCTGTTCCCGTTTTATCGACGCTTCATTCACGTCCTATCGATCGTCTGGCGGTAGAGCACGATGATGATCGGAATTATCAAGCAATGCGCCGCGCCGCGATCTTCACCGCCCTCCCTAAAAACGAACGCTCGCCCGAGGTCGTCCGGGTCGTGCGCTTTGGCAATCTGGACCGACTGCCCGGTCGTGTGGGCTGCGTCCTTGATCTCTGGCAATACGTCCTGATTATCCGGGTTTACCAAGAGTTTGACCGTAAGCGGCGCTGTCAGAGTGGCAATACCGGTCGCATTCCCTCCGGGATGAGCGAAGCTGTTCACTAGCCCAAGCTTGACCGGGTCCGAGGCAACGTTCGTCGGTTGGCGGGTGCGCCACCAGATTTCGCGCCGCTTTTGACAGGACTGCTAGGGTGTGACGGCGATCATGAAGAACCAGCCCACACCATCCGATCACGAAGTGCTCACCGGATTGGTCGAGCGCGTCACCTACCAGAACGCCGAGAATGGCTTTTGCGTCCTGCGGGTCAAGGCCCGTGGCCAGCGCGAGCTGGTCACCTTGGTCGGCCATGCCGCCGCGATCTCGGCCGGCGAATGGATTGCAGCCTCAGGCTACTGGGTCAACGACCGCACCCACGGTCAGCAATTTAAAGCCCGGTTCCTCAAAACCTCTGCGCCCACGTCGGTCGAGGGCATCGAGAAGTACCTCGCCTCGGGAATGATCCGTGGCATAGGCCCGGTCTATGCCAAAAAACTCCTGCGTACCTTCGGCGACAAGGTGTTTGACGTCATCGAGGCGGAGCCGGATCGCCTGCGAGAGGTGGGCGGCATCGGTCCGGTACGAGCGGGCGCTTGGGCTGAGCAGAAGGTGGTCCGCGAGATCATGGTCTTCCTGCACAGCCACGGGGTCGGCACGGCGCGGGCGGTGCGAATTTACAAGACCTACGGCGGCGATGCCGTGCAGGTTATGTCGGAGAATCCTTATCGCCTGGCCCGCGACATTCGTGGCATCGGATTCAAGACCGCCGACGTCATCGCGATGAAGGTCGGCGTCGATAAGGCCGCCATGGTCCGGGTGCGGGCCGGCATCTCCTATGCCTTGACCACGGCGATGGACGAGGGCCATTGCGGTTTGCCCATAGACGAGCTCGTGCCGCTTGCCGAAAAGCTTCTCGAGGTCCCTCAGGAGCTGATCCGCACGGCCTTGACCTCGAATTAGCTGATGACGCGGTGATTGCCGACATGGTCGGCGCCAAACGCTGCGTTTTCCTGGCCGGCCTGTACCGGGCGGAGCGCGGCATCGCCGAGCGGCTACTGCAGCAAAATGGCAGCAATGGCATCTCTGTACAGTTCTCCAATGGGTGAAGCCGGCCGCGTAAGCCCGGCCTCGGTTTATTTCGAGAACAAGGAGTTGTGCTGCGCGTCCCTTGTTCGCCATCCGGATGAGGGTCCAAATGGCAAAAATACTAACGCCGGAGGAATCTGCTAGCAGCATTTTGGCAGTGTTCCAAGCGAGTGGAGCTAAAGCAAATGAGGTCCTGATGCTCGGGACA
>WNGD01005807.1_pt1 | contig 22302 bp, 18 predicted proteins | sample 5400671 | NCBI WGS metagenome assembly WNGD01 (sample SAMN13153369, study PRJNA577476) | soil metagenome | isolation source: 40 cm soil or saprolite under grassland replicate 2 | place: USA:California | collected 2016-06-15 | reverse complement strand
CAGGTCGCACATGATGTTCGTCGCGGAGACCAGAAACGCGGGCGTGAACAAGGTTAGCGTTGCCGCCAGGAACGGTCTGCCGCAAAATCGGCGCGCAATCGCAAACGTCGCGAGGATCGACAGAATCGGCCAGATCAGAAATGCCAGATGCATGACCAGCTCGTTCCAGCCGACAAGCGATGCGACTGCGGCGATGTAATAGGAGCAAAGCGGCGGATTTTGCATCGCTTTCCACATTGGTTCGGCGGAGGTGGACCAGTTCACAGAGAAACCATACGGATCGAGCGGATGCTTTGTGATCTGCTGCGCCATCCAAAGAAAAAGCGGATCGTCGGTATGAAAGGCTTTATTTAAAAACGGCGCAAGGGCGGCGACAGTCAGAGCCACCAGCAGAAACTGGCCTTTACGCGACCTTTCTGCGGCCAGAAGGCGATCCAATGGCAGATCGTTGCTCATTTCTTTGCCATCGAAAGGTTAACAAAGATAAAAAGCCCGCTCATGAGAGCGATTGTCGAGCCTGCGATCCAAAGACCAACGCGGAACTGTTTGGGAGCGTACGTGAAGCGCAGTTCGTGTTCACCGGGCTCGAGAAATACGCCACGGAAATGAAGATTTGTGCGAAAAATTGGCTGGGCGACGCCGTTAACAAACGCAGCCCAGCCGGGATACCACGCGTCATTCAGCACGAACAGCGCCTTTGTTTTCACGCTTACGCGTGCATGCACTTCGTTAATGTTGTCCTGAAACGAGACAACTTCGCCAACATCGCTAACTTTGGCTGCGGGGTGGGGGGTCGATGTGTTGTCTGCCTGCGTGGCGACGGCATCAGATTCGACAATCGCAGTCGAAGCAACGTCGAAGTCAGGCACAAGCAGTTTTTCCAACATTTGCGAGGCGGCGCGCTCAGGATTGTCAACCCGCCCTGAAAGAATCCAGTTGCCGACGAGAAATGCGCGAGGGCGCGCGTTTGGATGTTCGACTAACTGCAGACTTTTTGATGCGCCGTGCCAGCTTATTTGATCGAATGGCGCGCCGGCTAGCGTATAACGAACACTGAGGAGATCGGCCAGCTTCTCCGCCTTATCTGGAGACAGCGACCAAAGCAAATAATAAAGCGCAAAGTAGCGCCCGAGTTTTTGGCCACCCTGCCAGGTCTGATTGATCCCAAACCGCGTCCAAGAGTCTCCTACCCCTGCACTGACCGCCCATTTTATGAGGTCGTCGTCGTGGCTACCGTATAGCCATTGCTGCACTGGGCCGTACACGGAATGGACGCGCCACCTGGAGAAATCCGTCAACGGCTCCAGCACGTTCGTTGGCTTTGTTTCATAAACGCTTTGATCGACCAAGTGGTGCAGGTCACGAGTCACGAAAAAGAGGTTCGCAAAAATGAATGCTGGTGCGATCCATGCCATCCGCTGCGTCCGCGCCACTGTGCCAGTGAGGATGACGGCAAAGCTCGCGACCAAAAAAAGAATCGCCTCCAGGTAATCGTTGAGTTCGCTGCGATACGCGGGTTCGGAACTGGGGAACAGCCCATTCGTCACAGATCGAAAGAATTCGGGATCTCTGACCGCCAAAAGATAGCCGGACATAAACACTGCAACTGTCGCCAGGCCAAAGACTAAGATCACTTTTTGCAGCCGGCTCTTGTGAGGCGCCCACTTGCAGGTGCGCAGAACTTCCTGCCATCCTAAACCCGCAAGCAGTGAAAGGGCAAACAGAACGAGCACGAGAAATTTTGTCGGAAAGCGAAAGTGACCAAAAGCCGGTACGCGATCATAAAGAAATTGATAAAGGGGCGTGTTCTTGCCAAGCGCCATTGCGACCCCAAACGCCATCGCCCCGAACAAAAAAACGCACAGGAATTTTTGATCGCGCCGAGAGCGGCCACGGCGAAAAACAAGCACGGAAGAGAGGGCGAGAACAAGGGGCAGAATGCCGGCATAACAGGTACCGATCCAAAACTCGAAGATTGTGCCGCCCCCAAATTGCTCTGGGTAACCGGGACGGCCATTAATGAATGGGAGCAAGAACTGCAGCAAATTATGTAACTGCAGCGAGGCCATACCCAGACCGGGGTTAATTCTAGCAGCCCGCTCTGACAGCGGCACGAATTCTAGGCTCAACAACAACTGTGGGGCTGACACCAAAATCGCAAGCAAACCAGCCGCCAGGAGGATCGTCAGCGTTCCGATCAACGGTTTAAAAGCGCGGTTAAATACGCAAGACGCAACCGTGTAAGTTGCTGCCAAGGCAATCGTGTAAACCAGAAATTCTGGGAATCCCGCCAGGTATTGAACCGTAATGAGCAGAGCAAGAGTTAGGGTCAGACTGGTCAATCGCGCCTTGTGGCTCAGAACACCTTCTGTGCGCAAGGTTCGCTCGATGCGACTCAACGTGAGAACGATTAAGGGCGCCCACACGGCCGAGCCGAGGTTGTTTGCAAATTCCAAATTTACGATTGACCACGAACTGAACATGCAGCTCAGCGCCGCTACCAGAGCCGGTGCCACTTGCATTCGCCAATGACGTGCCAGAGCAAAGATGGCTGCACCTGCCAGCCAAAGATGCACCGCGCAGTAAATCCTCAACGCAGTTGCCGCTGAGAAAATGTAAAAGACTGCATGAAGCGGATAAAAAATTGCCGATTGCGGATCGGCGACGAAGGGCTTCCCCCAGCCAGAGTGCGAGTTCCACAGCGGAATGTGTCCGTTCCAAAATGTCTCTTTCGCGAGTGAATGTTGTGGCAAGAAATCAAAAAACATGTCCCGCAGGAAGGGCACTTTTCCCGCGATGAATACAGGCCAGAAAAAAATCAGAACTAGCGCTCCCAACAAGCCGTAAGGCCATGTGCGAGAGAGCTTGGACAAGAATCCGCGGCCCATGATTGAACGACCGTTACTCGATCACACGTTGAATCGAAATGTAATTACGTCGCCGTCGCGAACTTCGTAATCTTTGCCTTCGATTCGGAGCTTGCCGGCTTCGCGCGCCTTCGCGAAAGAACCAAGTGCGACGAGATCATCGTATGCAATCGTTTCGGCGGCGATAAAGCCGCGTTCAAAGTCGGAGTGGATCGCACCCGCTGCGGCCGGCGCCTTTTCGCCGGCATGAATCGTCCAGGCGCGCGTTTCCTTTTCGCCAGTCGTCAAAAACGTGCGCAAACCTAGCAAATGATAAACCGCGCGAATGAGCGTGTGAACGCCGCTGTCTTCGACGCCGAGGCCGCGCAAATATTCGAACGCCTCCTCCTCGCTAAGATCGACAAGTTCACTTTCGATCCGGGCACTGATCACGAAGGCCTCCGTTCCGAAATGATGCTGGGCGTAATCCTGAACAAGATCGACATGTTTCGCAGCGGCGTTCGTTTGATCGCCTTTAGCAACTGCCGCCAAATCAGTCTCCGCAACATTGCACGCGAACAGGGTTGGCTTTGAAGTCAGCAGAAAGAAATTCCGCGCCATCAGTCTTTCTTCAGGTTCGAGCGGGGCAGTAATGGCAGGCTTACCGGCGTCCAAGTGCGGAAGCAGCTTTTCAACAACTGCATTTTCGATCTTCGCATTCTTCTCACCGGCGCGGACTTCTTTTTGTAAGCGGTCGCGCCGTTTTTGAAGCGAGGCCAGGTCGGCTAGCACCAGCTCGGTGTTGATCACCTCAATGTCGCGAATCGGGTCGATCGTGGCGCTGACGTGATGAACGTCCGGATCCGCAAAGCAGCGGACCACCTGAACGATCGCGTCCACTTCGCGAATGTGATGGAGAAATTGATTACCGAGACCTTCGCCTGCGCTCGCGCCTTTCACCAGGCCGGCGATGTCGACCAACTCGATGGCAGTGGAGATAATTTTCTTGGAGTGCGAGATCGGCGCAATTTTTTCCAGGCGTGAATCAGGCACGAAAACGACGCCGACGTTGGGATCAATGGTGCAGAAAGGATAATTTTCGGCCGGCGCTTTGTGCGTTCGGGTGACGGCATTGAATAACGTCGATTTCCCGACGTTCGGCAGTCCAACAATTCCGGCGCTAAGCATAAGCGCCGACGTTAACGCAATTTAAAGCGGCGGTCTATTTATCGCGCTATAGCCTTGGCGAAAGCGGATGACAGTCGCAAAATGTATCTCCAAAGGGTGGAGATTTGGCCGCTTCTGGTAAATAGTTGCACCCTTAGAACGGGCTGTAGTTCAGCTTGGTAGAACGCTTGAATGGGGTTCAAGAGGTCGTGGGTTCAAATCCCGCCAGCCCGAGATCAGAATTTTGACCTCCCAGAATGAATAAGAGCCGAATTGCTATCCTCATTGCGGCTTTGACCTCCTGCGGTGGGAACATCGCCTTCGCCAGAGCTCCGGCAGAAGCTCATCCGCTCACACTCAATCGTGCTGCTTTCGGTTACGCCCGCGAACTGATCGCAGGTGGTCGCGTGGTTGCCGATAAGAAAGGTAGCTGGCGCGCACATCACCGTTCACGCTCGGAGGAAAACGAATTTATCCACAACCATGGTTTTGCTGAATACGCGAAATGGCACTTGGGCATCGACAGTCGTCATTCGTCTCAAAGCAAAGCGCATTACAAGTTCCCCTTTGGCGATTTCGCGGCGCTCCACCGTTGTGGCTTGCTCGCGGTCAAGGCTCGCGCTCATCAGTCTGGCTATGCCGAGATCGAAGCTGCTGCGGACCAGTTACTGAGTCGGATTGAAATCAGGCAACCCACGCGCTGAGAAACGCATCGATTAATTCCGGCAAATCGTTGCTGTAGCCACCTTCAAGAATCGCGGCGATGGGGATGTCGATCTTGTTTAACCATTCTCCGAAGGTCGCAAAGTCTTCCCTCTCAAGTGTCATCTGCACGAGCGGATCTCGCGCGTAGGCATCGAATCCGGCGGAGACGAGAATCAAGTCCGGCTTAAAGCCGATCAATTTATCGAGCGCGCGTTTGGCAACATCGACATGTTCCTTGCGCGGCGTCTGAGGTGCGACCGGATAATTGTCGACGTTGGCGAACGATTTTGCGCCAGTTCCGGGATAAGCCGGAAATTGGTGAATCGACGCGAATCGGATCCGCGGGTTATTCACGATGATTGCTTCCGTTCCGTTGCCGTGGTGCGCGTCGATATCCCAGATTGCCACGCGCTCGGCGCCATTCTCGAGCGCGTCGAGCGCAGCGATGGCGACATTGCTGAAGTAACAGAAACCCATGGCGCGATCGCGCGTGGCGTGATGTCCGGGCGGTCGCATTAAGGCGAATGAGCGTTCTCCGGCAAGCGCGGCGTGTGTCGCTTCGGTTCCGGCGCCGGCAGATTTAAGTGCGTACTCGTAAATTTTTGGAATGGCCGGTGTATCGAGATCGAAATCGCCAATTGGATTTTTGACGCGCTCGATGTGTTCGCGGGAATGCGCGCGCAGTAGTTCGCCATTCGTGGCAGTTCGCGGTTCGCGCCACTGCCAGGCTGGATGTCGATCTTTCAATATCGGGACGGTTTGGATGATGCGCGTTGGCCGTTCTGGATGTCCGGGAGCGGAGTAATCAACGCAGCGCGGATCGTGAAAAATGATCATCGAAAAAATTGGGAATTGACGGCCACGACCCTATATCGGCATGGCGTTCGCTGCATTTTTAAACATTCAATCCACCGAGATTAAAATGAAGGATTATTACCTTTCAAAAATTGCTGTCGTGATCTTGTCGAGTCTTGCTGTTGCTGGAGGACTTTGGGCCGGTCCCACTGCTGCTGATGTCGGCGACGCCGAAACGTTCGGGCATTCAGCGCTCTACATGGGCGCAGCCAGCGGCTTTGAAACACTGGCTCAACCGGGCGATTGTCCTGCGGCCACGCCGACGCCGTCGCCAGTACCAAACGGCGACAGTTTTTGTGACGAACTGGCTCCGGCGCCAACGCAGACAAACTTTAGCCACGACAATATTTGCCGGATCAAATTGCCGAAAAAAGCGACAAGGAACGTGATTTATCCGGTTCTGAACATCTTTCTCGATTACACGTTGCAGAACTCCACCGGTGTCGATCAACCGCAGGGGCTACTTCGTTTCACGGCTGGTATTACCATAGAGAGCGATGCGTTGAATGATCCGAGCTGCGTCGACCCCACGACCGGTGCGCCATGCGGCGGCCAGGCGACCCTTCTCTTCAACTACAACTTTCGCGATGATCGCACTATGAAAGATGGCGATCGGCAAAGATTGCGTGAGACGCTGGTCCGGGCGGGGAACACTGGTCTCACCAGACAGCAGTTGCAGACTCTGTTGGGTCTTACGCCAGCCGCAGTGGATGCGTTGTTTACCGGACCGATGACGGTCCGATTGGATATTTCCGGCGCGGCAAAACTGGTGACCGAGGCAAGTATCACTTGCAACATGCGACTTTTCGGAGATTAACGGTCGCGCCTAAAATTCTGATCGCCGCTTCGGAGCGATTCGAAGCGGCGATTTTTTTTGCGGCAATTGGACTTGATGAAGCCAGCGCGAATGCGGATGGTGCGCGTCGTTCGATCAATCGATTAAAAATGCTCAGCGGACAAAAGATTGTGGTGGTAATGCCGGCCTATAATGCCGCTCGCACTTTGCAAAGAACGTACGACGAAGTGATGGAGCAGGGGATTGTCGATCTTGTGATCGTGGTGGATGATGCCAGTCACGACGAAACGGTGGCGATCGCGCGCACGCTCAAGGATGTGCGGGTGGAAGTGCATCCGGAAAACCGCGGTTACGGCGGAAATCAAAAGACCTGTTACCGGCTCGCGCTGGCCGCCGGCGCCGACATCGTGGTGATGATCCATCCGGATTATCAATACACTCCGCACCTTCTTCCCGCGATGGCGTCGCTGGTTGGAAGCGGCCTTTATCCGTGCGTTCTCGCCTCGCGCATTCTCGGCGGCGGCGCACTCGATGGGGGGATGCCGTGGTGGAAATACGTCGCGAACCGCTTCCTCACTTTCATCGAAAATCTTTTGATCGGGGCGAAGCTTTCAGAATATCACACAGGCTATCGCGCCTTTGCGCGGAGTTTGCTTGAGCGAGTGCCGATCGAGCAAAACTCCGATGATTTCGTGTTCGATAATCAGATGCTCGCCCAAATCGTCTGGCTGGGTTGCAAAATCGGCGAGGTCACCTGCCCCGCGAAATATTTGCCGGAAGGCTCTTCGATTAATTTTCGCCGCAGCGTGCGCTACGGCCTCGGCTGTCTTGGGACGGCGTTGCGTTTCCGGCTGGCTCGCTGGCGGCTTCTCCCGCCGCCGGTTTAACGATGCCGACAGTGCTGGCGCAGGCCAACTCGCGAAACGATCGCCGAATCACGATCGCGGTCTGCATTTTTCTGACCGCGATCATCTGGGTCGTTTTCGGCCAAACACTCGGTCACGATTTCGTCAATTTCGATGACGACCGGTATGTTTACGAAAACCCAGAGGTCAGTCGTGGACTCACTCTCGACGGATTGAAATGGCTTGTAACTCATAGTCACGCCAGTCTCTGGCATCCGCTCACGACCCTGAGTCACATGACGGATTGCCAGATTTATGGATTGAAGGCTGGCGGCCATCATTTCACCAACGTCGTTTTACATAATATCGGAGCGGTCCTGCTCTTTTTGGTTTTCCGGGGAATGACCGGCTGCATTTGGCGAAGCGCATTTATTGCGGCGATTTTTGCGATTCATCCGATGCGGGTGGAATCCGTCGCATGGGTTGCCGAGCGCAAAGATGTGCTCAGCGGCGTCTTTTTTATGCTGACGCTCGGCGCCTACCTGCATTACACACGCGCGCCGAGTCTCTCGCGCTACGTGACGATGGCGATCTTCCTTGTGTGCGGATTAATGGCGAAGGCGACTTTTGTGACTGTGCCGTTCGTGCTGTTGTTACTGGATTACTGGCCGTTGCAGCGCGCGAACAATTTTCGTGCCTGGCGAGGACTCGCGATCGAGAAAATTCCATTATTTGCGCTTTCGGCTGCCGCGTCGGTCGCGACCGTGCTCGCGCAGACGGTCACGATGGCTTCGCTGGAGCAGTTGCCGCTCTTGCCCCGGCTCAAGAACGCCGCCGTCAGTTTGATCACTTATCTTCGCCAAATGTTCTGGCCGACGGACCTGGCCGTTTTCTATCCGCATCCACACGATCAATTAAACATTTGGATCGTCCTCACGGCTGCAGCCTTGATCATTGCGATCACAGTCGCTGCCATCTTGGTTTACGAAAAGCATCCTTACATCTTCGTCGGATGGTTTTGGTATTTACTTCTCCTCGTTCCAGTGCTTGGCATCGTTCAAGCCGGTTTGCAGGCGCGGGCCGATCGGTTCACTTACTTGCCGCACATTGGAATCACAATGTTGCTGACGTGGTCGTGCACGGATTTGACGCAACAATGGCGAAATCGTCGGGTCGTTCTGACTTCAATGGCAGCGTGCGCAATCGCGGCCTCGATCCTTCTGGCCTATCAGCAAACAACTTATTGGCGCGACAGCATTTCACTTTGGGAGCATGCCCTGGCAGTGACTCCGGACAATCAAACCGCCCATCAAAATCTAGCGGCAGCGTTGTGGTCGAAAGGTAAAACGACCGATTCGCGCATGCATTCGCGCGCTGCTGCCATCGCCCACGCCCGGACGACGCTTAAGGATTATCCATTCGATGTCCCGACACATAATGATCTCGGAGTGCTCCTCGTTCAAAATCGGGATGTCCGCGCCGGGATCGAGCAATGGGAAATAAGTTTACAAATCGACCCGAACGACGGGAACGCGCTGAATAATCTTGCGTGGGTGCTGGCGACCTATCCCGCGGACACAATCCGCGACGGCAAGAGAGCAGTTGAATTGGCGGAGAAAGCCGCAGTTCTTCCGGGCGGCGAAGCGCCCATTGTTCTTCGGACGTTGGCGGCGGGCTACGCCGAGGCAGGCGATTTTTCCAACGCCGTCAGCACCGCACAACACGCCTTGGATTTGGCGACCGGACAAAACAACACTTCATTGCTGGCCACATTGCGGCATGAAATCGAACTTTATCAGGCCCGAACGCCTTATCGTGAATCGCCGCCGCAGTAAGCTCAAAGAGTCGCCCGCCGTATCTCGCATGAAGGTTCGTGCCCGAACAGTCAAAACACGCTCGCCGTCGCGTTTAGCGCTACTTGCCGTTTGCGGCATCATCGTTGTTCTGGTTTGGATCGTTTTCGGACAAACGTTGGCCCACGATTTCGTAAACTACGACGACAAAACTTATGTTTACGGAAATTCGTTGGTCGACGCTGGCCTAAGTTGGCATGGCTTAACACAGGCGTTCGTCGACACTCAAACCGGCAACTGGCATCCGTTCACGATCATCTCACACATGATCGATTGTCAGCTCTTCGATCTCAAAGCTGGTGGTCATCATTTCACGAATGTTCTGCTTCACACGATCGCCGCGGTTTTGCTTTTCTTTTTCTTTCGTAACGCCACCGGTCCCGGCCGGACTTCCAGTATTTGGAGCAGCGCTTTCGTCACTGCGCTTTTCGCCATCCATCCGCTTCGCGTCGAATCGGTCGCCTGGATCGCGGAACGCAAAGATGTCCTCAGCGCGCTCTTCTTCTTTCTGACTCTTATTACCTACGTGCGTTACACACGCGCGCGCTCACTCGGCCATTATCTGACGATGTCGATCTTGTTCGTGTGCGGGTTGATGTCGAAACCAATGCTGGTCACAACACCGGTCATCCTGCTTTTGCTCGATTACTGGCCGCTCCAGCGCATGCCAGATTCAAAATCATTCTGGCAATTAATTGTCGAGAAACTTCCGATCTTGACGCTTTCCGTGGCGTCGTCGATCAACACGTTTGTTCTGCAAGAGCGCTCCACCGGTTCGATCGCGCAATTACCTTTCGGCTGGCGACTCCAAAACGCGCTTGTCAGTTACGTCACCTACATCTGGCAAACGATCTGGCCGGCGGATCTCGCGGTGTTTTATCCGCATCTGGAAAATCACCTTGCGCTATGGCAGGTAATAACCAGCGCGGTGTTTCTGTTGGCAATCACGTTGCTCGCTTTCCTTTATCGGCGAACGCGTCCTTATCTCCTGGTCGGCTGGTTGTGGTATCTGATCATGCTCCTGCCAGTCATCGGAATCGTAGAAGTCGGTCTGCAAGGTCATGCCGATCGTTACACTTATCTGCCGGCAGTCGGATTGTATCTTGCAGTGACGTGGCTGATTGCCGACACCGCGACTGCATCGATCTTGCGAAGGAAAATTTTCGTGACGTTGGCAATACTCGTCGTGCTGCTTCTCAGCGCCTGTGCCTGGAAACAAACGACCTATTGGCGCGACAGCGAAACACTTTGGAAACACACACTGGCCATTACGAAGGACAACGACGTTGCACATACCAACTTCGGGATGCTGCTGATGGAACGCGGCCAATTGGACGATGCGCTCTCCCAGTTTCAAACCGCGCTCGACATTCGCTCCGGCAGCGCTCATTCACATTACGATTTAAGTCTCGCGCTCATTCACGGCGGCATCGGCAACGCGCTCGCGCGGAAAGGCCGGCTCGATGAAGCGATCGTCCATCTGCGGCAAGCGGTCGAATTTCAACCGGATTATGCCGACACACATTACAATCTCGGCACCGCGCTCTTTCAGAACGGCGCGTTGGACGAAGCGATTGCCGAATGGCGCAAGACATTGTCGATCCACCCGAACGACGGCGGAACCCACACCAGCTTAGGAAACGCTCTGGTTCAAAAAGGGCACTTGCGCGAGGCGGTTGGTCATTACGAAGCGGCGTTGCAATTAGAGGCGGACCCGATTCTTCCGCTAAATAATCTCGCCTGGGTCTTATCAGTTGCGTCCGATGACGCGCTCAGAAACGGGGCGCGCGCAGTCAAGTTGGCGAGAGAGGCAAATCGACTTTCCAACGAGAATAACCCGGTCTTTGTTCGAACATTGGCCGCGGCATACGCCGAAGCCGGAGAGTTTGAGGAAGCGATCCAGACCGCGCGACGAGCATTGCAGCTTGCAAGCGATCTGGGCGAACGCCGTTTCGCCAATCGGATCCAGGTGGACGTCGATCTTTACCAACGTCGCACGCCGCTGCGGGATCCCAACCTGCAAAATGCGCAGTAAAATTTCGGATCGCGCGCTTATCGCTGGCATTTGCGCCGGCCTCGCCGCGCTCGTTTGGTTCGTGTTCGGGCAGGCAATCAAATTTCCCTTCATTAACTTCGACGACCCCGAATACGTTTACGAAGTTCCGGAGATAAACGCCGGTCTCACGCTGCACGGCGTCAAATGGGCATTCACCCATTGGCCCGCTACGAACTGGTTTCCACTCAAGAACATCTCGCACATGCTCGAGTTCCAGTTCTACGGATTTAATCCGGGCTTGTTTCATCTGACGAACGTTGTTCTTCATGCCGCAACTGTCGTCTTGCTTTTTCTCGTGCTGCGGAAATTCACTGGATCGATCTGGCGAAGTGCGTTTGTCGCCGCGATTTTTGCAATTCATCCATTGCGGGCGGAATCGGTCGTTTGGATCGAGGAACGCAAAGACGTTTTGAGCGGCGTCTTCTTTATGCCGACGCTTGCCGCGTATTTGCATTACACGCGCAAACCAGCGGTCGCCCGCTATCTCACGATCTCGATCGTATTCGCGGCCGGGTTGCTTTCGAAGGCGATGCTCGTAACGACGCCGATCATCCTCTTGTTGCTCGATTACTGGCCGCTGAACAGAAGTCAGAAGCCAGAAATCAGAAATCAGAAATCACAAAATAGTGGCAGCTGGCCAAAATTAATCCTCGAGAAGGCGCCGCTGTTTGTGCTCTCGCTGATCGTCGCATTTCTTACATCGCGCGGGATTTACGTCTGGCAAATCATTTGGCCGACAAACCTCGGCGTCTTTTATCCCTATCCACAAAATGGTTTGCCGATCTGGCAATCGATAGTCGCCGCAGCAATCTTGGTCGTGATCACGATCGCAATTTTCGCGGTCCGAAAATCCCGCCCGTATCTGTTCGTCGGCTGGTTTTGGTATTTGATCATGTTGCTGCCGGTGATTGGAATTATTCAGGTCAACCTTCAGGCGCACGCCGATCGTTATACGTATCTTCCCGAAATCGGTCTTTATTTAATCATTGCCTGGGGTGGGGCCGATCTATTGGCGAGTTGGCGTTATCGAACTCAAATTGCGAGCGCGGCGGCGGTTGTTATCATTCTCGCGTTTGCATTCGCCGCGCGCGCGCAAGCCTCTCACTGGCGCGACAGCGAAGCGCTCTGGACACATACGATCGCGGTGACGAAGGACAATTATTTCGCGCACGCGAGCCTGGCCGATCTTCTGATGCGGCGCGGCCGCGTGAACGAAGCGATCGAACATTCCGAGGAAGCATTGCGAATCAGACCCGGCGACGCGGATGCGCAAAATAATCTCGGACTCGCCTGGTTGCAGACCGGTGACTTGAAACGCGCAGTCGCGCATTTGTAGAAAGCTTTGGAGATCGATTCGGGTCACATGAACGCGGAAGTAAATCTCGCGTGGGTTTTGGCGACTTCGTCGAATGAGTCAATGCGCAACGGTGCGAGAGCGATCCAGCTCGCGGAAGACGTCGCGCGCCGCGCCGGTCATCCGAACGCGATCGTGTTGCGAACCCTCGCTGCTGGCTACGCCGAGACCGGCCGATTCAGCGACGCGATCGAGACTGCGCAACAAGCCGCCGCTATCGCCAAAGCGACGGGCAACGATGGTCTGGCCACCGATCTTGAGAGAAACATCGCCGCCTACCAGGCTAATCAACCGATCCGCAGCGCGCCTTAAAGAAAGTTGAGGGTTGAGAGTTGAGTGTTGAGGGCTGTAAAACGGGCGAGGATGACGATTGGGGACCGGCAGATGAAACAAGACGCTCAACCCGGTGGCAAACTGGATCGGCTCATGGAGGCGGCAAACCGCGAATACGAAGTGGGCAAGAGCCTGCCGTTTCCCAATCTTATTCCAACCCGAGTTGCTTACTAATTGCCCGCGCCAGGGTGTCTCGAATCTCGTTGTGCCGCGGTACCGGAGCGGTTCGGCCGGTAACAGGATTTGTATAAAGATCGTGATTTGCCCCGTGGCGCTTCAGATAGCAACCGCGCGTAATCAGTGAGCGCACGAACTCGCGCCGCTTGACAGCGAGATTGCCAATTCGTGTCGTTCGCTCGGAACCGATGTGTCCTCGATCGCATCTTCCACCATCAGCTGATACGCGTCGCGGATCATTTGTTGAAGTTCTTCCAAGGTTTCGCCCTGACTCATGACTGACGGCATCTCTTTTAGCCGACCGACATACCAATCATCGTCTTTCCAGTATTCAAGGGTGAACTGTTTCATTTGTCGATTATAACGGCACAGAGTGAACGACGCAAAACAGTTGAGCGTTCCTCCTACGCCAAGGCTGCGGCGCGACAAGTGAGGGTTAAGAGACTCGATTAGACTGGCGCGATGTTTTCGCGGCCGTGGCGAAGGACGCAGGCTATCCAGATTGGAGAAGGTTGAGGGTTGAGGGCGAAGTTGGCGTGAGAATTCAAATCGCAGGCGAGACGAACTGCCGCCACAGTGAGCTACGAAATCCAGATCGTCTTCACGTTCATAAACTCGCGAATGCCGGCTGCGCCGAGCTCGCGGCCGAAGCCGGAACGTTTTACACCGCCGAAGGGTAGGCGTGGATCCGATGCTGACATGGCGTTGATGAAAACCATTCCTGATTCGAGTTCGGAAGCGAAAAGTTCCTGTTCAATTGGATCGTTGGTCCAGGCGCTCGCGGCCAATCCCAATTCGCTGTCGTTTGCCAATTCGATCGCTTCCTCAGGATCGCGCACCCGGAAAACCGCGGCCACTGGTCCGAAGACTTCTTCGCGATAAGCGGGCGATTGTCTCGGCACATCGACAAGCACTGTTGGCTCGTAGAAAAATCCGGAGCCGGCGATTCGATTCCCGCCGGTCAACAATTTCGCGCCAGCAGCGATCGATTTCTGGACCTGTTCGTGCACGCCGTTCAAAATCTGCTCAGTCGCGAGCGGCCCGATCTCAGTCGCTTCATCGAACGGGTCGCCGACTTTCAGCGTCCGCATTTGTTGGACGAATTTTTCTAGGAAATTGTCGTAAATCTTGTCGGCAATGAAAAATCGCTTCGCCGCGATGCACGATTGACCGGTGTTGATCGTGCGCGCTTTGACGGCTGTGCTCACGGCCAGTCCAAAATCTGCACTCGGCATGACGATGAACGGGTCGCTGCCGCCGAGCTCGAGCACGGTCTTCTTAATTTCGCGCGCCGCCGTGCTGCCCACCGCGCTCCCGGCTTTTTCGCTGCCGGTCAGGGTTACGGCTTTAATCCGAGGATCGACAATTAGCTTTTCAACTTGATCGGCCTCGATAAGCAGCGTTTGAAAAGCTCCTTCGTCAAATCCGGCGCGACAGAACAATTGCTCGATCGCCAGCGCGCATTGTGGGACGTTGGCGGCGTGTTTGAGAATCCCGACGTTGCCGGCCATCAGCGCGGGCGCGGCGAATCGAAAGACCTGCCAGAACGGAAAATTCCAGGGCATGATCGCTAGAATCGGTCCCATCGGCTCATAATGAACGTAACTGCGACGCGCGTCTGTTTGGGCTGGTTGGTCTTCTAAAAAACGTTCCGCGTTCTCGGCGTAATAACGGCAGCCACGTGCGCATTTTTCGATCTCGTCGACGGACGCGCGAAATAATTTCCCCATTTCGAGCGTGATTGTACGCGCGAGCTCTTTCTTTTCGCGTTCGAGCAACGTCGCCACGCTGACGAGCAACTGCGCGCGCTTTGGAAAAAATTCTCGGCGGTGCTGCTGAAAAGCATGTTCCGCGCACTTCAGCCGCTTATCGATCTCGGCGTCGTTATGCGCCGTGAATTCTTTGAGCTTTTCGCCCGTTGCCGGATTAATGGACGCGATCGCCATACTTTTACTGTAGCGGCGGTCTACTTGACACGCCATAGGCGTGGCGGAGGCTGGACGACCGTCGCATAACTTTTGTCTGGACTCGGCAAGCGGAGCGCTTGCCCTACAATTTTATTCTGCCGATGAGGACATCGGCAGTTACAAGCGCAATCCTTTTGGAATCAAAACGCGATCGAGCAAATCGAAGAGCGATTGCACCAGCAACGCGAGCACGGCGGCCGGAATCGCGCCCTGGAGGATCGTTTCGTGATCGTTCAAATTGAGGCCGCTCAAGATCGGCTCGCCCAAGCCGCCGGCACCAATCAATGCCGCCAAAGTCGCGGTTCCAACATTGATCACGGCGCTGGTCTTAATTCCGCCGAGAATCGAACGCGACGCCATCGGCAAATGAACTTGCCAGAGTCGCGCTGCCGGACTCAGACCGAGCGCAATCGCAGATTCGCGCAAGGCACGCGGAATGTCCTGCAAGCCAGTCGCGGTGTTGCGAACAATCGGCAGGAGGCCGTAGAGAAAAAGTGCTGCGATTGCGGTGCGAACACTGATTCCGAAAAACGGCAGCGGCACAAGCAGCGCCAGCAATGCCAGCGACGGAATGGTTTGCACAACGCCGGCAAAACCAAGAATAACGTGGCCGACCGCGCCGCCGCGACTCGCCCAAATGCCAAGCGGAATTCCAACTAGCACTGAAAGCAGCAGAGAAAAACCGGCCAACTCGAGATGGCGAAGCGTCCAGCGCGCGAATTTGTGCGGAAAAGTTTCACCAAATGTAGCTGCCGATGATGCGCTGTGTTCGAAATACAAACTGGCCGCGCGTGTATAATTTTTCGTGCGCTCCGCTTCGGCATTTAGACGCGTCATCTTCGCTTCATCGATCTTGCCTTCCAGCCCGTGCAACAAAGCAACCGCCTTTTCATTCAGGGCAAGCCGATACAGGAACACTGCATCGTAGCGTGGAAAAAATTGCCGGTCGTCCTCGAGCACGACCAGATCGTTTTCTGAAATCTTGGCATCGGTCGAATAAGCATCTTTCACGTCGATCGAACCGTTCGCGAGCGCGGCGTAACCAAGCGCGTGATCGATTCCGATGACGCTTTGCGGATTCAATTGGTAATGCTGCGTCAACGGTCGCCAGCCATCCTGTCGATCCAAAAATTCGTGAGTCAGCCCAAACTTCAATTCAGGATGGTTTCGAAGATCGCTGACTGTGCGAAGACCGAGCTTGTCGGCACGGCTTTGCGACATCACGAGCGCGTAGGTATTGTTGAAACCGAGCGGTTGGGTCGTGCCGATCCCGGCCTTGGCCAGCTCAGCTGCTATTTGTTCGAGCGTCAGTGGTCCGGTCCGCTTCAAAATCTCCTGCGCGATGGTGCCGGTGTATTCCGGATAAAGGTCGATTTGTCCGCTGCGAAGCGCTTCCCAAAGAATGATGGTGCCACCCATCCCTTGCCGATGCTCAACCGAAATTCCGGCATCAATCAAACAGCGCTTCGCAATTTCGCCGAGGACATAGGACTCGGTGAATTTCTTGGAACCAATGACAACGGGCGCTGCACGCAACGAACCCGAAAAGAAAATTAGGAACGCGGGAACGCAGATAAAAAGAACGATACGAATGAACGTTTCTTGTTTTCCTGTTTTCCTGATTCTCCTCATAAAACGGCGAGGCTCCTTTGCGCGTTGATAAATTCGGAAACAAAGTTGCTGGCCGGTTTATCGCGAAGATCAGAGAGCGAACCTTGCTGAACGATGCGGCCTTCATTCATGAGCACGATCTCATCCCCGAGATAAGCGGCCTCGGCCAGATCGTGTGTGACCAAGAGCGCGGTTTGGCGAAGCCGCGCGAAAATTTCTTTCAAATCTTTTTGCAACGCCGCGCGCACCAGCGGGTCGAGCGCGCCGAGCGGCTCGTCCAGCAGCAACAGTTCCGGCGAAAGCATTAGCGCGCGCATCAAACTCACGCGTTGACGCTGGCCGCCGGAAAGCTCGAGTGGATAGCGATCGAGAAGATTCTCGGGAAACCGGGTGAGCGCGCGGAGTTCGGAAAGCCTCGCGCGCATTTCATTCTCGGGGCGGTGGAGATGACGCGCCATGAGCAAGATATTTCCGCGCGCGGTCAGATGTGGAAAGAGTCCGCCTTCCTGAATCACGTAACCGGCGCGATGACGAACGATGTCGATCTTATCGCGGCGAAGTTGCGTTCCATCGAACTGGATTTCGCCACTATCCGGTCCGAGCAGACCAATGATCAGACGCAGAAGGGTTGATTTGCCGCAACCGCTCGGTCCGATTAGCACCGTCGTTTTGCCACGCTCGACCGAAAGATCGACTGCGTGGACCGCGGCAGCGTCGCCGAATGTTTTTGAAACGCCGACCAGTTGAACCAACGCGCTCATTTTATTGCAGTCGGTCGCCGCGGCGGCCGCGTCAAAAGGCGGCGACTACAGGACCGTGAAATAAAAAACGCCAAACCAGCGCGGATCGTCAGTCCACACCTGCGCGCATTGAAATCCGGCGTCGCGCGCGAGCTCGATGAATCCGGGGACCGTGTGTTTGTAGGAGTATTCGGTGAGAACCTCTTCGCCGGCGCGAAATTGAAATTTGCGCGCGCCGATGTGAACCGCCTGTTCGTTATCGCTGATCAGGTAAATTTCGATTCGACCCTCGGTTGAGTTGTAAATCGCGTGATGCCGCCAGCGGTTTAAATCGAAGTCGGCGCCAAGCTCGCGATTGATGCGTGCGAGAAGGTTCTTGTTGAACTGCGCGGTCACTCCGGCGCTGTCGTTGTAAGCACGCTCTAGAACATGTCGATCCTTCTGAAGATCAACGCCGATCAGCAAACCGCCGCCGTCGCCGGCGAGCTCAACCAGGCGGGCGAGGAACTCGCTGGCCGCTTCCGGTTCGAAGTTGCCAATAGTCGATCCCGGAAAATAAATCACGCTTCGCGAGGAAAGGCGACGCGGCAGCGGCAGCTCGAATGGCTCGAGATAATCGGCGCAGACTGGCAGGATCTGCAGACCCGGGAACATTTCTCGAAACCGGGCGGAGGATTTCTCCAGCTGTTCCTTCGAAATATCGATCGGAACGTAAACTAGCGGGTCGCGCAATTCTTCGAGCAGAATTCGCGCCTTCGTCCCCGCACCAGTGCCGAGACCGATCAGCTCGATTTGTGGACCGAGCGCCTTTGCCATGTCGGCGCCGTGCAAACGAAGAATCTCGATCTCGGTTCGGGTGATGTAGTACTCAGGCAGATCGCAGATTTGTTGAAACAACTGAGCGCCGCGCTTGTCGTAGAAAAACTTACACGGCAGTTGTCTGGGCGATTTTGAAAGCCCAGCCAGGACTTCCTCGCGAAAGTTTTCGATCGCAGCGGCGGCAACAGCAGAAGTGATTTGCTCTTTCACGAGAGATCGTGCGCCAAACGGATCCCCGTGAATTGCCACCGTTTATCGGGTTGAAAGAAGTTCCGGTAAGTTTTGCGAATATGAGTCTGTGACGTGGCACAGGACCCGCCGCGCAAAACGTATTGATTGCACATGAATTTGCCGTTGTATTCGCCGAGCGCGCCGGGGCCTGCGCGGTAGCCGGGATAGGGCGAATAAGCGCTCCGCGTCCACTCCCAAACGTCGCCAAACATTTGTGCGAGTTCTCGATCTTTCGGCGATTTGTTTAGCACCGCGGGATGAAACCGCTCACGCTCAACGAAATTGCCGTCGATGTCGATCTTCGCGGCCGCGCGTTCCCAGTCAAATTCAGTCGGCAACTGCGCGCCGGCCCAGTTCGCATAGGCGTCGGCTTCAAAATAACTAAGATGCGTCACCGGTTCGTTCGGATCGATCTGGCACAGGCCAGACAAAGTAAAATTCCGCCACTGACCATCGCGCTCGATCCAGTAAAGCGGCGCGCGCCAATTCTGTTCGTTGACCGTGGTCCAGCCTAACGAAAGCCAAAACTCCGAACGCGAATAACCGTTGTCGGCGATAAACGCGAGATACTCGGCGTTGGTGACCAAGCGGTTTGCGAGCGAAACGAAAACGTGTTTGATATCGGTGATGAGCAACTCCTGATGTTGCTGTTCGTGATGAATTCCGAGCGTAAGGATCGGTTTGATCTCACGAAACAATCTCTCGTCGGCACTGGCAATAAGAGCGTCGATGTCCGAATCAATGGAGGCGCGATATTTTTTCGTTTCGTCCACTGTCGGCCGCGAGATGAGTCCGCGCAGGTCGCGTCGATGCATCGCGCCGGCGGCGTTGTAATAGGAGTTAAAAAGATAGGCGTACTCGGGAACTGCATCGCGATAGCCCGGCACCCATTTTTTCAAAATGAAGGTCTCGAAAAACCAGGTGGTGTGCGCAAGATGCCATTTCGTCGGGCTTACTTCCGGCATCGATTGCACCACGCAATCTTCGGGAGCGAGATTCTCCGCTAATTTGGCGGTGAAATTTCGAACCTCGTGAAAACGCGCGAGAAGTTTTCCAGCTGGAGACGACTCCGCCCGCGAACGCTTTTGCGCGGTCGCTTCTCGATTTGCTGTTGCGACCGCGGCTTGGATCAAGTAATTCCACCCTCCTGTTCGAGCTCTTCTCTGCGCGCCTCAAGCATTTGATCGTGGGCCGCTTCTTCCCGTCCGTCACTGACGAGATGTTCACCGACCGTCTCTTCTTCGTCGTCAATCCCGGAACGGGGCACACGATGACCGCGGTCGTCCGGAGTTACTTGCCACTCTGCGGTCACTTCCGAATTATCCGGCGTTTCTTCGGGCGGGTCATTATTTTCAGCACCCATCAATTCCTGGCGCGCGTGGCTCCAATCGGCATCGGTAAATTCGTCCGGATTGCGCTCGTCGATCATCGCAATCTCGCGCGCACGTCGCTCGATGTCTTCGGGGGAGGGAACTCCCATTCCGTTGCCATGAAGCTCGATTTTTCCACTACTCGGTTTCTTTTCCTTCATACACTTGAATTACGAAAACCGAATCAGGTCTACGTGCAAAAAGTTACAGCGCGAAGGTCGGGCGGGAAAGAGGATTTTGCTTCGGGCCGCGATAGCGGAAAATAGGTGGAATTTCATGGACGACTGCAAATTACTCTCGTTGAAAAACGGCGCCGAGCTCGCCTACGCCGAATATGGCTGCGCTGCGGGCACGCCAGTTTTCTTTTTTCACGGTTGGCCGAGCTCGCGCACGATGGCGCAGCTGACCGACCCGGCCGCTAGCCAATTAGGCGTGAGAATTATTTCAGCTGATCGCCCCGGCATTCGCGATTCGAGTTTTCAGCCGAACCGCAAGTTGGTCGATTGGCCGCAAATTGTTGAGCAGTTGGCGGATCACTTGCGGATCCAACAATTTCGAATCTTGGCGATCTCGGGCGGCGCGCCCTACGCTTACGTCGCCGCGTGGAAAATTCCGGAGCGAGTCCGGGCAATCGGGATCGCAAGTGGCGCTCCGCCGATTGTCGATCTTGGCGATCATTCGGGGTTACTTTCGCTTTACCGCCGACTGCTCTGGCTCTATGGCCGATCGCCACAAACGCTGCGGGCGCTTTTTTTTCTGACCGGCGCAATTGCGAGGATTCGTCCCCCAGTTCGTTTTCGTCCGCTCATGTTGAAGCTTTTGCAATTACAAGCGTGCGACGCCGCGTCCCTGGAGGATTCGGTCGCGTTTGAGGCGTGTTTCGAAAGTCAACGCCACGCCTGGCGAGCATCGGTTAAAGGGCTGACCGCCGACGCCGAAATCTTTGCGGCGCCGTGGGGATTTCGTCTGGAAGATGTCGATGTTCCGGTGCGTCTCTGGCATGGAACGAAAGATCGTGCCTTTTCTACGCGCGTGGCCGAGTACGTCGCGGCGCGACTTCCTGATTGCAAAGCGCGGTACGTGGAAGGTGAAGGCCACTATTCGCTCCCGATCCGGCACATCCGCGAAATCCTGGCGGATTTGATCATCGTCGATAGAGGGCGCCGGGCTATCGGCGCCCATTAATTTTGGGGTACGAGTCGTGCGGCGACCGTCTCCTCCAAGACAGAAATCCCGTGCGCTCGTGGCCGCGCGCGTTAAATGTTCCGCGTGGAGGATTTTACTGGGGGAGCAATTCACGATCAGCCGACGCGACGTCTGTGGACAGTTGATCCGCCGTTTGATGCGCGGGTAAAAGATCTCGTCCGTGATTGGGGCGCGAACAAGAATCCGGAATTGATCGAGGAGATGATCGTGACCGCGCTGAAAATGGCGCGGGACGAGATGGGCGTGGCCGATCTGAAACTGCTCAACCGTTCCCTGAAAGAAATGCGTTACGCCGCGAAAGTTTTCGGGCGCTACGCGCAGTTCCGCAAAGTTGCCGTCTTTGGATCGGCTCGCACCACGCCGGATGCGCCAGAATCGAAAGTCGCTGAAGATTTCGCGCGAGCGATGGTTTCGCACGACTACATGCTCATCACCGGCGGCGGGGAGGGTATCATGGGGGCAGCCCAACGCGGTGCCGGCCGAGACCGCAGCTTTGGCTTGAACATTCGTCTGCCGTTCGAGCAACAGGCGAATGAAGTGATCGAAGGCGATCCGAAGCTGATCAATTTCAATTACTTCTTCGCGCGCAAACTCAACTTCGTGAAGGAAACGCACGCGTTTGCGCTTTTTCCGGGCGGCTTCGGAACGATGGATGAAACTTTCGAGATCCTCACTCTGATGCAGACCGGCAAGGCACGGATTATCCCGATTGTGCTGCTCGATCGGCCCGGTGGCACGTACTGGGAGACTTGGATAAGGTTTCTGACCGAGCATCTCTTCAAACTCGGTTTGGTTTCGTCGGAGGATTTCTCTTTCTTCAAGATCGCGCACGATGTGGATGCAGCGGTGCGCGAGATCCTCCAGTTTTACAAAATCTATCATTCCGGCCGTTGGGTTGGGGAACAACTGGTGCTGCGCATTTGCCAGCCGTTATCGAAAAGCGCGATTGCCAATCTAAACAAAAATTTCTCGGACCTGGTTCGCGAAGGCGCGATTGTTCAGGGCAGCGCGTTGCGGCAGGAAAAGAATGAACCAGAAATCTGGAATCTGCCGCGGCTTATTTTGACGCCGTATCGCAACAACTTCGGCCGCTTACGCCAGTTGATCGACGCGATCAATGTCGCGTCAGTCGGGTAAAATCGGCTCGGGACTTGCGATTGGCGCGAGGGACGCAGCTCCGGCGCAGTCGGTGGCTCGAACATGGCGCTTCTTATTCGCTACGACCAAGGCAAGATCGACATCGAGCTTCGCGCGCATCATGCGATCGAAACAGAAATGTTCGCGGGCGTAACGGAGACCTTTGTCGGCGCAGCGTGCGGCCAAATTGGCGTCTGAGAGAAAGAGCAGGATCGCCGTAGCCAAAGCGTTGCT
>WNGD01001889.1_pt1 | contig 22303 bp, 13 predicted proteins | sample 5400671 | NCBI WGS metagenome assembly WNGD01 (sample SAMN13153369, study PRJNA577476) | soil metagenome | isolation source: 40 cm soil or saprolite under grassland replicate 2 | place: USA:California | collected 2016-06-15 | reverse complement strand
GGCTAGAGAAGTCCTGCACTTCTACCGCGAGTATACGGCGACGGCTCCTGACGAACTGACGGCCTACGTTACGCTGAAGTCGACACCAGCCGGTCTTCCCGTCGTCTCCATCAGTCTGTGCTACTGTGGTCCTCTGGAGCAGGGAGCGCGGTTCATCGAGCCGCTCAGGAAGCTGGGGTCGCCTGTAGCTGATTTCATTAGTCCCAGGCCCTACCTCCAAACCATCTCAAACAATGCGGGAGCGCCAGGCGGCTGTCACTACGACGAGAAGGCCTACTCTCTGCACTGGCTCAGTGACGAGGTGATCGAGATCATCACCGCATATGCTTCGACCCGTACCTCGCCCCTTTCAGAAGTGCTGATTCAACACGTGCATGGAGCCGCCGGCCGGGTGAGCCCGACCGCCACGGCCTTTGCCTTGCGCGAGGTGCCATATGTCCTGAACATGGTAGCCGCGTGGAATGCCGACGACGCTCATGAGGCGGAGAGGCACACGGCATGGGTGCGTGCGTTTCAGGCCGCACTCCTCCCATTCACGCTGAAAGGCGTCTATACGAGCTTCCTGGGTGACGAAGGGGAAGCGCAGGTCCGGGCTGCCTACGGGGTCAACTACGAGCGCCTGGTCGCCCTCAAGCACACGTACGATCCCACCAACGTCTTCCGCTTCAACCAGAACATCAAACCACCCGTCTGGTCTCTGGTGGGTTGATCAGCTGCACAAGCGCACACAAGGGGAAGAACGCAGACGACACCGCACTCCGATCCCTCCGTGAGGAAATCGTGCAAATGGGCGGGGACCTAGCGGGGCAAGCCCGCCACTACCTTTCACTCGTCACAGGAACGTTGACAGGCTACTAAACCGATAGGAGGAAATACGCATGTCAGTAGAGATTTCTACGTCACAACTGTCTTTCAGCAGTCCGAAGATTTCAGTAGAGCACATCGAGTTCTATCCAGATCTGACGCTCGATCGCACCGAAGTGGAACACTTTGTGCGCAGCTTTTCCTGGCCAGGTGGATTTCCAAGTCACCTCTATCCTGGTGTTCCAGGAACTATTCACGAGGGAGGGGAGTTGGGCTATGCGCTGGCGACCGCCTTTGGCGCTGCCATGGATAATCCCAACCTGATCGTGGCCTGCATCGTCGGTGATGGCGAAGCGGAAACTGGACCTACCGCTACCGCCTGGCATAGCTACAAGTTTCTGGATCCTGCCGAATCCGGCGCGGTCCTGCCCATCCTCCACCTGAATGGCTACAAAATCGCCAATCCCACCATCTACGGCACCATGACAGATGAGGAATTGCTCGCCCTGTATACAGGGTACGGCTACCAGCCGATTTTCTTAGAGGGTGATGATTTGGATGCCTCTCTCTATGGAGCTATGGATTGGGCATCCATCAACGCTATCAATGGGGGCAATGGAGGCACCTGGAGCAGAACCTGGCGACCCTCGTTGAAGCCGGGAGAACGTAGCAGAACGAGCTGAGCGGTGATGAACACACTGGAAGAACGGCGTGCCAACAGACTGGCGGTGCAACCCGTGCCAACCCAGGAAGCCTGCTCGATCAAAGTTGGTTCCAGCGCAAGCACCAGGAGTAAGAGATCATGGGTATCCTGCACACTTGGTCAAGACTCCTTATACACATATTGGTCGTCACGGTTGGCGGAAACGACGCAGGGCAAAACAGCTTGAGAAGCGGATTTCGTAGCTTGTTGCGCAGCTTTTCTGCTCTCGTAACCGCCAGAGAGAAGAGCCGAATATGTGTGTACCAACCTCTGGCCAAGTATGTTATACTGGCACAAATTGTTCTTGCGCCGACGGCAACAGAGAGTGTTGTCATCGCCAGTGTGGTGTTGGGAATCAGAGGCACACTCTTCCTGGCGTATGACCTGCTAGGACGTGGGAATGGACCGGTACGCTGATTCACGCTAGGCTTGACCTGTGGACTGCGAAGTGCTATTGTTTTCACACCATGAGCATGGTAGTCTCAGAGAGAACGTGGTTCTTGAAAAGGGCTTGATTCACGATGGAGACAGATCATCCGCTGGATGCAGAAAGCCGACCAATAGAGGCTCCCACCACTACACCTGTGATCCGCACGCCAGACCAGCGCGTGCGCGTGTTTGTCAGCTCGACCCTCGATGAGCTGGCCCCCGAGCGGGCTGCGGCGCGGGAGGCCATCACGCAATTGCGCCTGACGCCCGTGCTCTTTGAGTCGGGTGCACGCCCCTACCCACCGCGCGAGCTGTACCGGGCTTACCTGGCGCAGAGCGATATCTTCCTCGGCCTCTACTGGCAACGCTATGGCTGGGTCGCTCCCGGCATGCAGGTCTCTGGACTGGAGGACGAGTACCAGCTTGCGGGTGGGAAGCCGAAGCTTATCTACGTCAAGCTCCCTGCGCCAGAGCGGGAGCCGCGCTTACAGGCCATGCTCGCCCACATTCGTGCGGAGGATGCCGCTTCCTACCAGAAGTTCGCTACACCTGAAGAGTTGCGTGAGCGCATCGCCAACGACCTGGCACTGCTGTTGACTGAGCGCTTCACCAGCCCGCCAGAGACAGCGGTACCAGCCCGGCTTGCTCCCCTGCCCGTGCCGCGCAGCCGGCTCATCGATCGCGAGCAGGAACTGGCTCAGGCGCAAGCCTTGCTGCAGCGGGAGGATGTGGGGCTGGTGACACTGACCGGGCCAGGAGGCGTGGGCAAGACGCGGCTGGCCCTGCAGGTGGCGGCTGACCTGGCTCCCCAGTTCACAGATGGCGTCGCGTTCATCTCGCTGGCCGCGCTCAAAGACCCCACGCTTGTGGTGCCGACCGTAGCCCGGGCGCTGGGGGTGTCCCAGACGGGGGACGACTCGCTGGACGAGCGGCTGCTGGCGTACCTGCGGCCTAGACAGCTCCTCCTGCTGCTGGACAACACCGAGCAACTGCTTTCCGCTGCCCCCCTGGCGACCCGGCTGCTCGACGCCGCTCCAAAGCTCACATTGCTCGTGACGAGTCGCGAGCCGCTGCGGGTACGCGACGAGCGGGTGGTTCCTGTCTTGCCGCTTGCTCTGCCAGACGCTGAGCACCTCCCTGACCTCGAAACCCTGGCGCATGTCCCAGCGGTCGCACTGTTCGTCGAGCGTGTGCGCGAGGTGAAACCCGATTTCGTGCTCACAGCTGGCAATGCGCAGGCCATTGCCGAGATCTGCCGTCGCCTGGACGGCCTCCCGCTAGCCCTCGAACTCGCAGCCGCTCGCAGCAACGTGCTCCCACCAGAGGCCCTTCTGGCCCGGCTGGAGCACCGGCTCCCGCTGCTGACACATGGAGCACGGGACTTGCCCCAGCGCCAGCAGACCTTACGCAACACGATTGCCTGGAGCTACGACCTGCTTGATGAGAGCGACAAGGCCCTGTTCCGGCGGCTGGCGATCTTCATCGGTGGCTTCACGCTGGAGGCGGTGGAGGCCGTCTGCGTCTTGGATGCTGCCTCGACCGTGCCCTCCGAGGATGGCGACGAGGGCGCCATCCTGGAACAGCTGGCCCAGTTGTTGGACAAGAGCCTGGTGCAACCGCAGCAGGGCGCGGGCGGGGAGCCGCGCTTTACCATGTTGGAGACGATCGAGGAGTTTGCCCAGGAACAACTGGTGGCAAGCGGAGAGGCCGCCGCCGTGCAAGAGCGGCATGCCAACTACTTCCTGCGGGTGGCTCTGGAGGCCGATCCCCAGATGTACGGTCCGGGGCGGGACGTGTGGATGGAGCGACTGGACCGTGAGGACGCCAACCTGCGCGCTGCCCTCGCCTGGAGCAAGGCCGACAGGAACGCTGGACAGACCGGGCTGCGCCTGGTGGGCGCCCTCGCCTTTTACTGGGTCCTGCGCGGCTCTGTACGTGAGGGACGAACGTGGCTGGAAGGCATGCTGGCGCGAACCGATGGCACAGATCGGAGCGCCGCGCGAGGCAAGGCCCTCGTTGGTGCGGGATGGCTGGCCTGGGCCGAAGGCGACTATGAAGTGGCCTCCCTTCGCACAGAGGAGGGCTTGTCCATTGTGCGCGAGGCGGGAGACAAGCGAGAGAGCGGCTACGCGGAATTGTTGTTGGGGCTTGTCCGCATGGGTCAGCGCAACAGCGCGGCGGCGCGTCCCCTGCTCGAAGAGAGCCGCACCCTTTTTAAGGACCTCGGGGATGTGTGGGGCGAAGCGACCACGATCTACCTCCTGGGCATGGCCGCCTATTTCTCAGGCGACCGCGCGGGGGCGCGTGCGCACTATGAGGAAAGTTTGCGGCTCTTCCAAGAGCAAGGGGATGTGTTTGGGGTGACGTTGCTGGTGAGTGCGTTGGAGGTGGTGGTCTTGCCCCAGGGTGAAGAGGAGACCGCACGCTCCCTGTATGAGCAGAGCCTTTCGCTCCTGCGCGCCTCGCGGGAGCGAGGGAGGCTCGGGATCATCCTGATCAACTCCGGGGATGTCTGGCTGCATCAGTACGGGGGCGAGCAACCGGCGAAGATGCTCTACAAGCAAGGCTTGCATCTCTGGCAGGACCTGCAACGGGTGGACAATGGGATTGGCATCGTCAGGGGGCTGGCTGGAATGGCCGAGGTGGCTGCGGCACAGGGGCAGGCAGAGCGAGCAGGGCGGCTGTTCGGGGCCGCTGATCGCCTGCTCCCCTCTGCCAGCAGCTACCGAGATGACATGAACAGGCGTGTCGCTGCGGCTCGTGACCACCTGGATGCGGCAGCGTTTACGACCGGATGGACTGCGGGGCAGGCGATGACGGATGAGCAGGCAGTCACCGATGCGTTACAAGACGCCTAGCGGACTGTGTCACCGTTGTTGCACAAGGTGCTGTTCAGAGCAAGCACCAAACCGGTCCGAGAACCGAAAGAACCGACATAGACAAAGTGCCGCCCACGGCCCGAGATCGCGCTTCGAGCTCATTCAGAAATCATGGCAACACTTTCCTTCTCCGAAGCATGACGTTTCACATTTGGCGAATATCGCTCGCTTGTTTGCTGTATTGCAGGTGCTCATGTCAGGCAAGGGGCTCACCCATGGGACGCATCTGAATTTCGATGATGCGCGCGTGTGCAGGCTGGGTGCAGGCCAGCAGGACTGCGCCTGCCACGTCCTGCGGGTCAAGCATCCCTGACTGCGCGACGCCTTCTGCTGTCCGTCCCCTCCCCAGCGCAAATTCCGTCTTGACCCCACCGGGACAAATCACCCCGACTTTGATCCCATACGCACGCAATTCTTTGTCCAGCGCTTGCGCGAACCCCACCTGCGCAAATTTCGAGGCACAATACACCGCTTCACCCGCGAAGCCGTAGAGGCCAGCCATCGACGAGAGCATCAGAATCGTGCCTGCTCCTTGTTCCATCATCAGGGGAACCGCGTGGCGGGTAAAAAGGAACGTGGAACGCACATTGGTCTCCATCAACTCGTCAAATTCCTCAGCACTGGTCTCGATGAGTGGTTTGTAGTTCCCAATGCCGGCGTTGTTGACCAGGATATGCAACGCCCCGAAGTGCTCTTGTGCGGCCAGCATGGCACGCAGAGCCGTCTCCTCCTCACGCACATCCCCGACCACTGCGACGGCTCGACCCCCTGCCGATGGGATCATTTCCACCAGCTCGTCGAGACGGGACTTGCGACGCGCAATCAGGACCAGACTGGCTCCTTCTTGGGCCAGCGCCAGCGCGCATGCGTTGCCTATCCCTGCACTGGCTCCCGTAATCAAACAAACGGTCCCAAGTAACTTCTGACTCATAGGTTCCAACTCCTCCTGTGTTCAGTTTTCAGTAACTACTCTGGAAGTGTAGACAAACTGGCCAAATCCTCCATGAACTTGATCATGATGGAAAAATCCTCATCCATCCCTTTTGCCATGGCGGCGGTAGACATTTGTTGGGCCGCCGCCGTGGCTGGCATGCACACCGAGAGCTCTGCGGCTTCGCTCAGGATCAGGCCAAAATCCTTGTGCTGGAGCGAGAGGGCAAAGTTCGTTGGATACTGCTCGCGCTTCACATTGGCCAGCTTGGCCTTCTGACCGGCGGTAAGCACAGCCGTCTGTCCCAGCGTGTCGAGGAGCAAGCTTTTCTCTATGCCCGCCTTTTCACCGAATGCGATCGCTTCGGCCAGGGCCTGCATCCCCAGGCCGAGCAGCGTGTTGACGACCAGCTTCATGGTCGTCCCCATGCCACTTGGGCCCATATAGAAACTGTTTTGTCCTAGTACCTCCAGAATAGGTTTACACCGCTGATACGTCTCGTGCTCGCCGCCGACGAAGATCACCAGGCTGCCCTGTTCCACTTGGGGCACACTTCCCGAAACGGCAGAGTCAATCATCGCCACACCTTTCCCTTGCGCCGCTTTGTAGAGACGACGTGAGGCGCTGGGAGAAACGGTACTCAGGTCAATAATCACCAATCCTTCGTGTACCCCAGCAAGCGCACCATCCTGGCCGAGCATCACGTGTTCCTGGGCCTGGTCATCGGTCACGCAGACCATCACTATGTCGCAATTCGCGGCCAGGTCCTTGGGCGTCTGGGCAACCAATGCTCCCCGTTGTCCTATCTCCTGGGCCTTCTCTTCTGTTCGATCATACACGGTCAACCGGTAACCGGCGTCGAGCAACCTGCGAGCCATATGACTGCCCATATGTCCCATGCCGATGAAGCCAATGGTTGATTTTGAATGTTCATTTGTAGTCATAGCGATCCCTCTCTTTCGATGTACTTACACTTAATCTGATAATATCACGCATTTTTTCCAAAGAGGCGCTAGACTCGAGTCCACAACTTGAGGAATGCAGCACTAAACGAACAGTGGTACCATGCCCAATCGCGCAACCAGTGCTTGCATCTGTTCGTCCGTTGGACCCGATGATTCTGCACGGAAGCGGCTGGCTGCATCGAGTACTTTGGGGAGTACGTGAATGTCACCGACCGTGTTCAGGAAAATGCCTGGCTGCTTGAGCACCCAGTGGACCGCTACATCTATATCCTGCTGATCGTCCAATGGCTCATACCAGGTATCGTGTGTGTGCTGGCGGCCCATCCAGGGTTTGTAGGCAATGGACTTGATGGTCTGTACAGCGACATTGCGCTGCTGGCAAGTCGAAAGCAAAGCCTTGAAGTTTTCGGCGTAGTAGGGGTTCTGCATCGTGATGTAGTTGTACGGAAGCAGCACCGCATCAAAGTCGAAGCGTTCGAGGCTGCGTCGGTGGGTAGCGGCAATCTGCAGTCCATGACCGGTGACGCCGATGGCTTGTATCAACCCCTGTTTCCTGGCCTCAATGGCCGCATCGAGAGCACCCCCGGGACTCAACGCCGTATCCCATTCAATCGGATCCGCCAGGCTGTGCAACTGCCATAGATCCACATAATCGATGCGCATTCGTTCCAGGGAGCGGTGCAGTTCCTCTTTTGCCTCGTGCATGGTACGAGCATCTGCCTTCGTCGCCACGTAGAACTGCGAGCGATAACGGGCCAGCCAGGGAGCGATGCGCAGTTCAGCCTCTCCATAGCTCGACGCCACGTCAATGTGATTGACCCCGTATTGGAGCAAGATCTCCAGCATACGATCGGCCTCCTGCTGTGTGACATGGCTAAGCGATGCGGCTCCGAAAATGGCGCGTGTGCTCATATGCCCGCTCCGGCCAAAGAGTTGGGTGCCAATCATCATTCTTTTCCTCCTTTATGCAAAGACTTGACGCTCTTGCGCAAACGAAAGTACAGGCTTTCCACTGGAACTCATTGTTTTCATCTAGGGCAAGGGACAAGAGTAACGCAAGAGAGTCCACCTGCCTCGGATGTCCCAGTCGTGCTTAGACCGCAGGTCCACATGCACTACCGGGATGTGCCACATTACTTGGACGTTGTTTGATTCTAACAAATGCTTCTCAAGAGGCGCAAACTGTACAGTAGCACCTGAGCATCGAGTAAGTGGCAAGCGACGCATGCAGCCACATGTCAGCATCTGGTTTTGTATGCCCTCTTTCTTAGCGGAACTTCGCCAGCTGGCTGCCGATCCTAGGGTAGTCAGGTGCCGGGCGGTCATCAGTCCAGGATGTCAGCAGCAAGCAGGTGCGCCGTATCAGGTTGACAACACTTCTCACGCTTCTGGCAAAGTGAACTTGTGAGCCTGCAAGCGCTTGACGAAGGCAGGACGGCGCAGGTGAGGCCGGACCCAGGCGCGGAAACGCTCTTGAAACTCCTGGGTCTCTTTGAATTGATCGGCGACTCCACGCAGCTCGATCAATACTCGAAGGGCTTCGTCGTAGCCTGTGCCTGTACCGCGCATCACTGCCAGATCGACTTGATGCCAGTAATCGTCCTGGTGATCGTGCATAGATTGCAGATGACGCCGACGGGCAGCTTGCTCCTGCTCGCGCTTCTCGCGTTCCAATTGGGCTTTAATCGCCTTGCTTTCAGCGAGCAGTCTGGCATAGGTGACATGCTCACCTGTTGACGGCGTCGCCCTGTTCTTGTCCTGGCCCAGCTCGCGCAACTCCTTGACGAGGAGACGGCTTAGGCCTGGCTCATTGCGTGCTAACCGAACCAGATACTCGTGTTGGCGATCTGGTGGCAGCAACTTGACCCATGCGGCAACATCATCCTCAGTCGATGATACGGCTGCCTTGCTATGTCGAGCTGCCGCAACGAGCAGTTCTTGCGGCACCTGCAACAATTCTGCCAGCGCCTGCTGTGCCGCCGTCAGCGTGCCAAAAGCGGGCGGAACTGGTGGCACACTGATTTCCCAGTCCTCTTCTTCGTCCTCATTCTCTTCTTCGTCATAGCCCTCTATCATCCGCTGACCGGCCAACCAGACGATATACAGCGCCCGCAGATCGCCTTCTATCAATTCATCGCGAATGGCGATGAGCGATCCCAGTTCATAGTCAATCCATTCGTCGGGCGCTTCCATCTCGCCAAACTGGATAGCGAGGATATCATAATCCGGGTACTGGGTGAACGTAACGAAATCTTCGAGATCGTAGCCATCGATGAGATCGACTGGCAAGAGTCCATGCGGAAATCTGAATGCCAGTTGGGGCGATCCCCAGTTGGCCCAATAGAGGAAGGCATCGAAGAACTCGTGAAGCACATCGATGGGATCGTGCTTGAAGTCACCCCAGTGATATTCGATGAGGGCATGGGTGGACGATGCTTCGATGTGACTGGAAAGGGTATTGACAGCATCGAGTTGCACCCGTGACAGAGGTCGATCGATGGTCATGAATTCGTAACGCTGGTATTCGCTCATTACTACTGTCCTCCACATGGAGCCAATGTTAGCAGATGAGGCACTCATTCCCGAGGTTTCACAAGCAAATTATGATGAGTGCAGTTTGGTCGAAGCTCTGCATAAAGGCTGGTATCAGCTTTCCCCAAAGGATACCACACTTGACTGATGGAGACAAATTTCTCGGGAGAAGGAAACGTTTTTGCTTCTCCTGAGAGAGTATCTTATCTTTCTATCAGAAAAAGATCGTCCCTCTTTCTGATTGTTCAAGCAAGCAACATTAAAGACAACTATTCTGTTAAAATGAGTGCGCTGGCGAGGCCGGTGATCAACGCTATAATCTAGTTCCCTTTCCACTGATACTTAAGTGTTAGCTGCCCGCCTTCAACACAATATCCCCCAGATACTACTCAAGTAGCATGACATCCCTGCCATTTCTCCCTTACACTGGAGATGTACAAATGAATGGAAAGGCGTCGTATGAGCCAATTGTCCAGGACATTGAGCACATACACATAGCATTACATGCCAGATTAGTAGAACTAACTATGCTGAATGGAGGAGAAAGATGGACAGCATAACTGATCTACCGGGGAAGCAACCTATGGATGGGACCATGTTGGCTAGGAGTGTGAAGCACCAAGATGCACCTGTAGTGCCGGCACGCCGAATCGTTGGATTCACCCTCTGGGTCCTAGGCTTCCTTACATACGAATAGTGTTCAGGTGCAAGAATCGAGTTATTATGTCGACTACACAAACACAAACAAATACACATAGGCACTCGTCGCTCGAACTAGCCTCTCAAATTGCCCTGGTGCTGGCCCACCATGAACTCTGGTATCTCGTCGATGTCTTAGACCTGGGGCGCTTCGTTCCGTTTCATCAGAGCACACCTCGCCAGCGAAACAGCCCTGAGTTTTACACGCAGCCAGAGCACCTGCGTATGGCACTGGAGGAACTGGGTCCTACCTTCATGAAACTGGGCCAGATGCTCTCCACGCGGGCTGATCTGTTGCCCACGGAATACCAGGTTGAGCTTGCTCAGTTACAGGACGCTGCACCCACGGTCCCTGTGGAAACCGTGCGTGAGATGATTACGGCTGAACTGGGGCAGTCGCTTGAGCACGCCTTCGCCACCTTTGATCCCACGCCGCTGGCAGCCGCCTCCATTGGACAGGCGCACCCGGCGATTTTACAGGATGGGACCGAAGTCGTCGTCAAGGTGCGCCGCCCGGGTGCGGTCGAGCAGGTGGACGAGGATCTGAAGTTATTACACAGCCTGGCTTCGACTGCCAGCCATCGCTGGGAGCTGGCCAGGCAGTTTGACGTCGTTGGGCTGGTGCAGGAGTTCGATCAATCTCTGCGCGCTGAACTGGACTATCTTCGTGAGGGACGCAATACGGAGCGGTTCGCCAAGAACTTTGCTAACGAGAGCACTGTCAAGATCCCTCGGGTGTTTTGGGAGACGACCACCTCTCGGGTCCTTACGCAGGAACGGATTCACGGGATGAAGGTGACGGATCTCGCTGCCCTTGATGCCTCAGGCATTGACCACGCAGCACTTGGCAAGCGTGGGGCCCAGATCTTCCTCAAGATGGTCTTCGAGGATGGCTTTTTCCACGCGGATCTGCACCCAGGGAATTTCTTCGTAGAGCAAGGAGGACGCATTGGGCTGATTGACTTCGGCATGGTCGGGATCGTGGATGAAGGCACCCGGCTGGCACTGGGACTCCTGCTGTTAGGTATGATGTCTCAAGATGCCGATCGGTTGGTCGATGCATTTCTGGAGCTGGGCATGAGCAAGCAGCCAGTAGATCGCGCCACGCTGCGCCGTGACCTGGCGGAAATGCTCTCGCGGTATGGCGACCAACCAGCTAGCGCTACCGCATTGGGACCAATGCTGATGGAGGTGCTCAGCATCCTGCGTCGTCATCACCTGGTCTTGCCGTCCAACCTGGCGCTGCTGTTCAAGACGATTGCCATGACTGAGAGCATGGGGATGCAGCTTGATCCCTCCTTTAGCTTCGTTGACGTGCTCGCTCCCTACGCAGAGAAGTTCATGCTCCAACAGAACTCGCAGCAGGCCTGGGCCAGGCGGTTCGGCAGGGCGGGGGCGGATCTCGCCTGGCTCTCCGCCGAGCTGCCCCAACAACTGCGGCTGCTGCTGAGCGAACTGGAGCGAGGCGCTCTGAAGATCAATGTCCAGCCAACGGGGATGGATTCGCTGTTCAAGCAGGTTGAACGTGTTGCGAACCGTATCGTGCTGGGGGTCATTGTGGCGGCACTAATAGTTGGGCTGGCCATGCTCCTTTCATCCCCTCACCCAGGAGTACCCGTGCTAGGGCCAGGGGTCCTGACTGTCGGGCTCATCCTTGCTATTGGACTGGCCCTCTACCTGGTCTGGAGTATCTTCCGCTCTGGGCGCCACTAGTACAGATCCGGAATCTTTTCTCAAATCAACGCATCTTAAATGAGAGTTGCAGTGTTGTCCAGGTTCGCAGTTCCTCTTCTTCTCGAGCTACAAAGCTATTGCGCCGTTCTTGACCAGGAATCTGAGGAACTCCAGGTGGCGCACGATGACGGCGCGATCGCTCCCCCCATTCTGGTACCACTGTCGCAGCAATAACAGGGAAGCGATTTCCTCGGCTGTAAAATCCCACTCGGCGAGTAGCAGTGTTTCAGTCAAGGGGGTTTCCGCTTGCGATGCCAGTTCACGTTGTGCTTCACTCTGCGTGTACGGATTCATGGGAATGTCCTTTCTAGGCCACCTCAGCTAGCAAGCCAAGAACGCGTGCCTGTGCCACTGCCTGTGTGCGATTGCGTGCCTGCAGTTTCGACATGATATTGCCCATATGACGTTTGACGGTATTGACCTCCACGACCAGCGTGGCCGCAATCTCGGAGTTGGAGGCTCCTTGCGCTACCAAGCGCAGCACCTCCCGTTCGCGCTCACTCAAGGGATCGAGAAGTAGCAGCTCTAAGTCGGCTTTCGCATCCTCGGAGCGGCCCGCCATGTGCACGCAGCTTTCGAGCAATGCTTCACGCTGGCGCTCCCGTTCGTCTCTCACGAGTGAGAGCATACCTGTTGTCGCTGTGTGATCCACCGTTTGTACAGCATGACCTCCCACTTTGGGTACTTGCGATCCGATTTCATTCGTCGGCAGCCTACCGGCCTTCATCAGACCTCTAGCAGAGAGCTGGCCGAGCTGTGGCCGGGAGCGCACGAACTCGGCAGGCAATTGCTCCACCCAGCGTGCGACCAGCTGATCTTCGGATGTTCCCCCTGAGTGGGTCTGTGGCATAGACTCGAGCAGGTCGGCCACACACTCCCAGGCGTGTGCACTCAGGGCGTGCTCCACCGCCTCGGCGATGTTGCCTTCCTGCTCATACCAGCGACTTGCCTGCAGGTGTAGCGCGCGCACATCTTCCCCGCTCAGCTGCTCCAGTTGGGTGCGCAAAACCTCAGCAAAGAGGGCGTGGTAGCGATACCAGCGGCGCTGGCGGTCCAGAGGCACCACGAAGATATTGGTCCGTTCCAGCTCTTCCAACACCTGCTGGCTGTCTGCCTGCTCCAACACGGCATTGCATAGCGGGGCCGTGAGCTGAGAGAGAATCGAGGTGCGCAGCAGAAATGTGTACACAGCAGGCTCCTGCTGGAGGAGCACTTCCTCGGTCACATAGTCCAGGATGTAGCGATTGCTCCCCCGTGCCTCTTCCCACATGCAAGCCAGGTCAGCACAGTCCTGTAGTGCAAGGCCGACGAGCCGCAGGCCAGACAGCCAGCCCTCTGTTCTGGTGGTGATCTCCTTGAGCAAGGAGTTCTCCAACTCGATACCCATTACCTGGTACAGCAATGCCACCTCCTCCTCGGTCGCGCGCAACTGCTCAGTGCGAACTTCGAGCAATTGGCTGCGGGCGCGCCAACGAGCGAGGGGCAAAGGGGGATTGATGCGTGTCGCGAGCATGACATGCAATTGCGACGGCAGGTGTTCCACCAGATACGAAAGCTGATGGTGGATGGAAGGCTCATTGATCACCTGGTAGTCGTCCAGGATTAGCGCCCAGGGAGTTGTCGCATCCGTAAGCCGATTGATGATGACTGTGAGCACCTCTTCCAGAGGAGACTCCTCTAGAGCATACAACCGCTGCAAGGCTTGCGTACTTGTGCCCGGCTCGCAGCGGTCAAGCGCCGTGAGCACATAGTCCCAGAACCGCCGTGGTGAATTGTCCCCTTCATCGAGCGTCACCCAGGCCACATGGGAGTTGCTCGCGGAATGTGATTGTGCCCAGGTCGAGAGCAACGTCGTCTTGCCAAAGCCTGCAGGCGCGGAGACCAGCGTCAACTGGCGCTGTAATCCCGCGTCGAGCAAGGCCGAGAGGCGGGGACGGGGGATCAGGGCGTGGGGGGAAACCGGTACGAAGCATTTGGTAGCCAGGAGCTCACAGTAGGCGGGCCGTACCTCCCACTGAGTGTTGGTTTCTCCCGGCACACGAACAAGGATCTGATTCATGATTACTTTCCCCTGGTAAATATGCTATGATAGGGTCGGTAGATATACAAGAACTTGTAAGGATGTTCTAGCCAATGAGACTATGCAACTTCAGTCGGTCGCCTGCCTGAATGAGCCCGGCTTTCACTCTTCAGTATAGATGTATTTCTCGTGGATGTCAGTGCGGGTCAGCGCGAGTCATTGCGGGTTTCACTTCGGGTCATCTCGTGCTTAGCGCACGCAAGGAGGGTGCGCATGAAAAGCTCCTATCAATACCGCGAGCGAGATTACACGTTCGGCAACCTCTGTGTCACACTGCGGACCGCTATCGGTGTGACACAGGGAGAACTCGCCCGGCTGCTCGGGGTCAACGAACGCACAATCCAGGCCTGGGAGGGCGGCAGCAGTTATCCCAAGGTGGACAGCCTCAAACGCTTCATCGAACTGTGCGTTCAGCACCAGGCGTTTACTGCTGATCACGAGGCAGAAGAGATCTGCGTGTTATGGGAAGCCGCTCATCAACGGGTGCTGTTAGATGAAAGCTGGCTGCGCGCGCGGCTGACTCCTGCCGCAGGTGCGCAAGAGACAATCCAGGAGGTCACGGCTAAGACCCCTACCGCACCGGGAGCGACCGATACACGGATGCCTGCTCCCATCCCTGCCTCGCAGCTTCGGACACGCATCGATTGGGTAGGGGCGCTGGACGTGAGCCACTTCACAGGCCGTGAGGTAGAACTGGTCGAACTCTCCCAGTGGGTCCTCCAGGAACGCTGCCGGCTCATCGTCATCCTGGGTATGGGGGGCATCGGCAAGAGCGCGCTGGTCTCTCTGCTCGGTCAGCGGCTTGTCGGGTACTTCGACGCGGTGCTCTGGCGCTCGGTGCGCGATGCGCCGCCCTGCGAGGAACTGGTCGCCGACTGCGTCGCCTTCTGCTCAGAGTCTCCACCCTCCCAGCCTCCGACCTTGCTCGAACGGCGTATCGACCAGCTAGTGGGGCGCTTGCAGGAACAGCGCTATTTACTGGTGCTGGACAATCTGGAATCGCTCCTCGATGAAGGTGACCTCGAAGGCGGATACCGGGAGGGGTATGCAGGCTATGGGCGGCTCATCCAGCGCCTGGCCGAGACCGCACACCAGAGCTGTGTGCTCATCACCAGCCGTGAGAAGCCCAAGGAGGTCGAGCCTTTGGAGGGAGTCCAATCCCCGGTGCGCTCACTGCGCCTCTCGGGTCTCGATGAAGGTAGTGCTCGGGCGTTACTCTCGGACAAGGGCCTGGTGGGAGAGGAGATTTCCTGGAAACAGCTCACCGCCACCTACGCAGGCAATCCCCTGGCCCTCAAAATCGTGGCCCAGAGCATCGCCGACCTCTTTGGCGGCGACATTACTCAATTCTTGCAGTTGGGCGAGCTGAGCTTCAACGGCATCCGCGCAGTTCTGCGCCAGCAAGTAGGGCGCCTCACACCCCTGGAGCGGGTGCTGCTCACCTGGCTGGCGATTACGCGGGAGTGGACGTCCCTCGATGCATTGCTGGGGCTTGTGATCCCGCAGGTGGTGCGCGGGCGGGCATTGGAGGCGCTAGAGGCCTTGCGGCGGCGCTCGCTCGTTGAACGGGGCACCAAAGGTGCCAGCTTCACCCTGCAATCGGTGGTGCTGGAGTACGTGACAACTGAGCTGATATCGGAGGCGACAGACGAGATCGAGCAGGGTAGGCTGAAGCAGCTGATCGGGCATGCCCTCTGCCAGGCCGGAGCCAAAGAATACGTACGGCAAACGCAAGAGCGGCTCATCGTGGCTCCAATTCTCACACGCCTGCAGGGCACCTACCAGGGGCGGGCGCAAGTGGAGAAGCAGCTACTTGCCCTACTCGCCCAGTTGCGTGAACAGGCCGACTACTCCCAGGGCTACGGACCGGCGAACCTGATCGCGCTGTTACGTGCGCACCGGGGGCACCTGCGAAACCTCGATCTCTCGCACCTTGTCATCCGAGGGGCGTATCTTCAGGGCGTCGAGATGCAGGATACCTCCCTGGTGGGGGCCAGGCTCCGTGACACCATCTTCACCGAGGCCTTTGATGCCGCCTGGGCGGTAGCCATCAGCGGCGACAGGCAGTATTGGGCCGCGGGCAGCAGGCGAGGGGAAGTGCGGGTGTGGCGCGCGGGGGGGCTGAGTCTGCACCTGTCCCTGCGGGCCCATACCGACTGCGCCGCCGCAGTGGCCTTCAGCCCGGAGGGACGCCGGCTCGCCACCGCAAGCTGGGACGGCACCATCAAGCTGTGGGACCTGGAGCACGGCACCCTACTCTGGACGGATTGGCACACCTGCGAGATTTTCGCCCTGGCCTTTTCCCCCGATGGCCAGAGGCTCGCCAGTGGTGAGGATGACGCGACGGTCCGGCTCTGGAACGCGACCTCTGGCACGAACCTCGAGACCTTGCCGCATCCCGGACCGGTCTTCTCGCTGGCTTGGAGCCCGGATGGGCATCTGCTGGCCAGCGGGGGCTTCGATGGTGGCATTCGGCTGTGGGAGCTGCAGGCAACTCAGCCGGCCACCTGCGTTGCACACCTTTCGGGGCATACCAACTGGGTGCATGGGGGACTGGTCTTTGCTCCCGACGGGAAGTGGCTGGCCAGTGGAAGCAGCGATCGGACCGTCAAGCTGTGGGAAGTGGCCAGCGGACGTTGTCTTCAGACGTTTGTGGGGCATACGGACTGGGTGAGCGCAGTGGCCTGGAGTCCGGACGGACGCACGGTGGCCAGTTGCGGCTGGGACAACACGATCTGGCTGTGGGAGGTCGATTGGGGCAGCTATCGAGCAGTGTTGCATGGGCATACGGCCCGTGTCTATAGTATTGCCTTCACGCCCGACAGCGGCAGCCTGCTCAGCGGCAGTGAAGATGGCACTCTGCGGGTGTGGGATGTCGTGAGCGGTCAGTGCGTGCGCGTGCTCGAGGGCTACGAGGCCTCCCTCTACGATGTGGCGTGGAGTCCGGATGGCACGCGGCTGGCCAGCGCGGGCTCCGATACACTGCTGACCGTCTGGGAGGTGGCCGACGGCACGCTGGCCAGGGTTTTGCGCGGACATCGCTGGAGCGTGCAAGGGGTCGCGTGGAGTCCGGATGGGAAGACACTGGCCAGCAGCGGGTGGGACAATGCCATTCGACTGTGGGACCCGACTACGGATGCCTGTGTAGGGATTCTTCGCGACCCCGACGCCTCTGACACCGTCTTCAAGGGCGTGGCGTGGAGCCCGGACGGACGCCTCCTGGCCAGTGGCAGCTTTCTGCGTGGTGTGCAGGCCTGGGAGGTGACGGCCCGCACCCGCCGCTGGGTCTGTCGCGCGCCTCCGACCTTGATCCATCGTGTGGCGTGGAGTCCGGATGGCACGCGGCTGGCCAGCGGCGGCGACGACGGCTGTGTGTGCCTGTGGGAGGCCTCCGAGGGCTCGCTCCTCCAGCGCCTGCAGGGGCATCGCGGCGTGGTCTATGGCGTGGTGTGGAGTCCGGATGGCGCGCGGTTGGCCAGCGGCGGGGGCAGTGGGGAACTGTTCGTGTGGGATGCACACAGCGGTGAGCGCCTGAAGACCCTGGCCGGGTACACCGGTATCGTGTTTGCCGTGGAGTGGGGCCCGCGCGGCGATCTGCTGATCAGCGGGGGCAGCGACGGGATGCTGCGCTGGTGGGACGTCCAGAGCGGGGAGTGCGTGATGCAGCGCCAGGGCCATGAGGGAGCAATCCGGTCGCTCCGGATCAGCCCGGATGAGCGTTTGCTGGCCAGTTGTGGCGAGGATGGTGCCCTCAAAGTGTGGGAGATGGGGAGCGGCGAGCTGTGGCGGACACTGCGGCGTGATCGGCCCTACGAGCGGCTCAATATCGCCGGCATGACGGGACTCACCGAGGCGCAGAAGGCGACGCTGCTGGTGCTGGGTGCGGTTGAAGAGCCTGTCGCAGCCTTGAAGGAACCGTGAGGTTGAAGACGTCACCGTCCTCCGGTAAAGTATGCCTTCGGCAATCGCTGAGTGCTCACCGCCCCAACGTTCCGGTGATCAGTCCCCTTGCAAGCGAGTAGGTTTTTTGGGGACAATTGCTTGTAAAGCCCCTCGCGAGGTCAACGGAGATGAAGCTCATGCAGAACACCCTCCTTCTCATCTGCACTATGGTACAATAGGGCTATCGAAAGGGAAGAGGTGCTCGGAAGCCTTGGAAGTGTTCGTCCTGCGCACCTCTCACTGTGGCCTGCTTTGAGAAACCTGGCCACCCTCCTCAGTATAGCACCCTGGCCTCTTCATGGCGGTGCGGACTGGTTCGGGTCGCTTCATATTTCGCGGCAGGTGGAAAGCGGTATTCCCATGAGAAGTTCGTACCAGTACCGCGAACGCGACTACGCCTTCGGCAATCTCTGCCTGACCCTGCGCACCCGCATCGGGGTGACGCAGGGCGAATTCGCGCACCTGCTGGGGGTCTCTGAACGGGCGCTGCAAAGCTGGGAAGCAGGCGAGAGCTATCCCAAGCTGGAGAGCATCAAACAGTTGATCGCCGTCTGCGTCCAGCACCACGCCTTTGGCTCCTCCCGCAAGGAAGAGGAGATCCGGGCGCTGTGGCAGGCGGCTCATCAGCGAGTGCTGCTAGATGAAGGCTGGCTGCGCACGCTGCTGGCTCCTGCCACAGTTGCGCAAGAGGCAGCCAGGCAGGTCACGGACGAGATCGTCACCGCAGCGGGAGCCATCGACACACCGGTGCCTGCTCCACCCCCTGCCTCGCAGCCCCACACGCGCATCGATTGGGTTGGGGCGCTCGATACAAGCCACTTCGCGGGCCGCGAGGTAGAACTGGCCGACCTCTCTCAGTGGATCGTGCAGGAGCACTGTCGGCTCATTGCCATCCTAGGCATGGGAGGCATCGGCAAGAGTGCGCTGATCTCGCTGTTGGGCCAGCAGCTCGCCCCCCAGTTCGAAGCGGTACTGTGGCGCTCGGTGCGCGATGCACCCTCCTGTGACGACCTAGTAGCTGACTGCATCACCTTCTGCTCCGACACGCCGCCTGCCGAGTTCCCATCGTCTCTGGAACAGCGTATCGATCAGCTGGTAGGACGCTTGCAGGTGCGGCGCTGCCTGCTGGTGCTCGATAACCTGGAAACGCTCCTGCAAGAGGGGGATCCCGAGGGCAACTATCGTCCCGGTTACGAGGGCTACGGGCGACTGGTCCAACGGCTCGGCGAATCCGCCCATCAGAGCTGTATCGTGCTGACCAGCCGCGAGAAGCCCAGGGAGATCGAGGCGCTGGAGGGACTGCGCAGCCCGGTGCGGTCGCTACGCCTGTCGGATCTCTCCGAGGAGGCGGCACGCAGCTTGCTCGAGGACAAGGACCTGCGCGGGGAATCCTCCGTTTGGCTGCAACTCATCGCCACCTATGCGGGCAATCCACTCGCGCTCAAGATCGTGGGTCAGGCCATCGTCGATCTCTTTGGCGGGGACATGGAAGCGTTCCTGCAATCGGGTGAACTGATCTTCAACGGTATCCGAGCCGTACTGCGCCAGCAAGTGGGACGGCTGACCCCATTGGAGCAAACGCTGCTGACCTGGCTGGCGGTGGTCCGTGAGTGGACTTCGCTCGAGACGTTACTCTCGTTGCAGATCTCCCGAGCCATCCGCGGGCGCGTGCTGGAGGCACTAGAAGCACTGAGTAGACGTTCTCTGATCGAGCAGGGACAGCAGGCGAATTTTACCCTGCAATCGGTAGTGATGGAGTACATCATTGATGCCCTCCTTGATCAACTGACCGAGGAGATCGTCACTCAGACGATGGACCATCTACGTTGCTACGCCTTGGAACAGGCTCAGGCAAAAGACTACGTGCGAGAGAGCCAGAGGCGCTTGCTCGTACGCCCCCTCATTGAGCGACTGCGATCCGAATTGAGGCAGGATGTGCTCATCGAGGAGACCCTGCTGCGGCTGCTCGAGCAGTTCCGTACTGAAGACGCTGCTACCCAGGGCTATGGTCCTGCCAATGTGATCAGTTTGTTGAAAGAACTGCGCACCCACCTGCGCGGGCTTGATTTCTCTCGCCTCTCCATTCGCGGTGCCTACTTGCAAGGAATCGAGATGCAGAATGCGAAGCTTTCTGGGGTGATGTTCCGCGACACAGTGTTTTCTGACGCCTTTGGGGGTGTCAGTTGCGTCGCCATCAGCTCAGATGGACGCTACTGGGCGCTGGGCAACACGAATGGGGAAGTGCGGATCTTTGGCTGGGAAGGACGGACCTTACACCTGGTTCTACATGCGCATACAGGCCAGACGTATGCGGTCGCATTCAGCCCCAATGGGCGCATACTTGGTAGTGCCGGTAGGGACCATCTGATCCAACTGTGGGATACAGAGAGTGGCACATTACTCAGCACTCTCCAAGGGCACGATGCCTCGGTCTACTTCCTGGCCTTTGCTCCTGATGGACAAACTCTTGCCAGCAGCAGTCAAGATGGGACCGTTCGGATATGGAATCTTTCAAGCAAAACCTGTAGTCAGACCCTCCTGGGGCATGAGAACACCGTTTTCTCTGTGGCCTGGAACCCCGATGGCCGCCTCCTGGCTAGCAGTGGGGCGGATCGAAGCATTCGGCTCTGGCAGGTCCAAACTGACCAGCAAGGGACGAGGGCTACCTGGATGCAGACGCTGACCGGGCATACTGGCTGGGTTATGGCACTTGCTTTCGCCCCCGATGGACAGCTCTTAGCTAGCGCCAGTTTTGACCAGACAATCAAGCTCTGGGAGGTGACCAGTTTCCAGTGTCTCGCTAGTCTGCAGAGCCATACAAGCCCTCTTGAGGCTATCGCTTGGAGTCCCGATGGGAGGTGGCTGGCTAGTGGTGGTCATGACACGAAGATCTGGCTGTGGGATGCGATCCATGGACGGGAGCACTCATTCTTGCTAGGGCATAGGGGGCCGGTGTTTAGTCTGTCCTTCACCCCAGATAGCACAAGGTTGTTGAGTGGAAGTAGTGATCGGACTCTACGAGTGTGGGAGACTACCAGCGGGAAGTGTATACGCGTCGTGCAAGGCTACAGGCTTAGCATGATGGCTGTAGCCTATAGCCCCGATGGGAGGTGGCTGGCTAGTGGGGATAGTGATGCCACCATCACGCTCTGGAATGCGGTGACCAGGGTGCCGGGTCCTCGCTTGCGAGGACATACCCAGGCCGTAAGTTCGGTGGCCTGGAGTCCTGATGGCACAAAGCTAGCCAGCGGAAGCTATGACCACACGGTGCGCATCTGGGATACTACTACAGGAGCCTGTTGTGGGATCTTGCAAGGACACACACATGCTATCATGAGCGTCACATGGAGTCCAGATGGGACGACACTCGGAAGTTGCAGTGTGGATCAGACGATACGCGTATGGGATGTGGCATCGAGAATGAGCAGTTGGATAAGGGGTGAGTTTACAGGTCCCGTTCTCGCCATCGCTTGGAGTCCAGATGGGACCCGCGTAGCGAGTGGAGGTCGGGACCTTATCGTCCACCTGTGGCGTGCTCAGGATGGCTCTTTGCTCCAGACATTGCATGGGCATCATGAAAGCGTGCGAAGCCTGGCCTGGAGTCCCGATGGGATGGGCTTGGCCAGTGGGAGCGACGATGGTACCTTACAGGTGTGGGATGCATCGAATGGTGAAGTTCAGCACTCGTTGAAGCATACGCAAGATGTGCATAGCATCGCTTGGAGTTCACATAAGGAGACACTCATCAGTGGGTCAGCCAATGGGATGATAGGGTGGTGGAACGTGGAGAGCGGAGCTTGCCTTGCCTTGCGCCAGGGTGATCCAACACGGGTTCGCTCTATCAGTATCAGATCTGATGATGGCACCGTTGCCAGTGCGACAAGTGATAGGATCACCCTCTGGAATCTGCAACATGTAGAGTCCTTATGTACACTCCGCCTCGACGGCCCCTACGAGCGGGTCGACATCACTGGCGTGCAAGGACTCACCGAGGCGCAGAAGGCCACGCTGCGGGTGCTGGGAGCGGTTGAAGGATCTGCCGCACTCTTGACTGAACCGTGAGGAGAAAGCGGCGTTTGACCACGCCGCTACCTCAGCTAAAGGGTGTACGACCCAGTCTCGCTGAAAGATGCTTCAACTCACTGTCAGAGAGGTGCTTTCACCGTCAGATGACAGCTGTTCGTGTTGAGCCGCCAGTACATCTACTGCTCTTTTCGTCATAAAGCCATCACACCGCCTTGCCAGGAGTCATTGGCTCCTGCTCCACCACTGCCTCTGGAGCGGGAGGTACCACCTCGCGTTGGTAGCGCCTGTACGAGAGACGCCCTCGTGTTGCCACAATGATGAGTAGCGCCGCCACGACTAAGACGACGTACAACGTCAAGAAGACCTGCGGGCTTGCGGCGCCTGGAACGGCTGTATCAGCGGAAGCATGCAGCAACATCGCCAGAAGCAAGCTACCACGCGTGTTATTGAAGACCCATGTGAAGATGACCGCCATTCCCATCGTGCCAATGACGAACTCCACGAAGGGTATGCTGACCCCTGCAAAGCCCGTTCCAGCCCCATTGAATCCCGGAACCAGGAATAGAGGCAGGTGCCAGA
>WNGD01001888.1_pt1 | contig 22303 bp, 14 predicted proteins | sample 5400671 | NCBI WGS metagenome assembly WNGD01 (sample SAMN13153369, study PRJNA577476) | soil metagenome | isolation source: 40 cm soil or saprolite under grassland replicate 2 | place: USA:California | collected 2016-06-15 | reverse complement strand
AGAATCCGCAGCCTCGATGGCGTACCGCTGGTCCGGTTTCCGGCCAGCGAGCCGGCCGCCCAGCTTGCGCTGCTATGCCACCTAGGGGACGCTATCTCCGATCCGATGCTGCACGCCGCTAGGGAAGGCAGATCATTGACAGCTGACCGCGGTCATGCCCAGGGGGTGCCGGTGCCCTTCGACACCAGCGTGGCGCACGTGGCGCGGGTATACGACTACTGGCTGGGCGGCAAGGACAATTTCGCCGCCGACAGGGCGGCAGGCGACCAGGCCATCGCCGCCTATCCCGACATCGTCTACTCGGTGCGGGCCAACCGGGCCTTCCTGGCCCGGGCGGTCAGCTTCCTGGCCAGCGAGTGCGGCATCCGCCAGTTTCTGGACATCGGCACCGGCATTCCCACCGCGAACAACACGCATGAGGTCGCCCAGTCCACGGCGCCGGAGAGCCGGATCGTCTACGTGGACAACGACCCGGTCGTGCTGGTCCATGCCCGCGCCCTGCTGGCCAGCGGCCCGCACGGCGCCACCGATTACATCGACGCCGACCTGCGCGAGACCGGCAAGATCCTCGACGGTGCGGCGCATACGCTGGATTTCAGCCAGCCGGTCGCGGTCATGCTGATGGCAATCCTGCAGCACATCCCCGCGCAGGACGATCCCTACCAGATCGTTGCCACGCTGATGGACGCCGTGCCGCCGGGGAGCTACCTGGCGATCTCGCATCCGGCCAGTGACATCGAGCCGGAGAAGATGGCCAAGATGGCCGAGCGGCTGAACCAGATGATGGCGGAGAAGGTCACCTTCCGCGACCAGGCCGGGGCGGCACGTTTCTTCGACGGGCTTGAGCTCGTGCAGCCCGGCCTGGTGCGAGCGCAGCTGTGGCGCCCGGACTCCGAGTTGACGGCGGCCAGCCCGGCGGCCCTGTGGGGCGGCGTCGCGCGGAAACGGTAAGCGGCGGCGGCGTCAGCCCAGCCGTTCACCGATCGCCTGGGCGACGAGTTCTGGCGCCCGCAGCGGCAGCAGATGGTCGGCGCCCGGCACGGTAACCAGGCGGCAGCCGGGAATCCTGGCCGCCATGGCGAACAACTACAACGGCGCCCGGCGGATCCCGGTGGTGTTCGCCGACGGCGGCGGCGCCCGGCTGGTGGTCCGGCGCGAGCGCTGGGACGAGCTGCTGTCCAGGGATGTCAGGTACTGACCGCCTTCCGCCACTCTGGGATTCACGAGGTCGCCGGGCGGATTGTCACCATGGGCAGGCTGACCGACGCTGGCTTCGCCGATGCGTCGGGTGCCCACGCCAGCAGGGCCAGCTGGTACTGGCCGGCCGGGACCTGGGACAGGTCAAACTCGGCCCGGCCCGAGCGGGGCACGGTGACCGGATCCTGGGGATTCCAGCCAGGCTGGCCGCGGAAGCGGACTACCGCCTGCACCTCGTGGCCTGGCTGCACCCCGGCGACCGTGAGGGCAACCCGGACTGGCGCGATCAGCTCGGTGGGCGGATTGACGACCGGCGCGCCGGCTGATGCCACGTCTGCGCTGCTGGTCGCGTCGATGAGAGTCGCACGGTCGATGCTCAGCACCGCCCGTGCTGCTGGCCGCACGGCCGGCCCCGCCCGCTCATCGGCAGGACCGGCCGCGCTGTCGGTGGCTGCGGCCTGCTGGGACGGCTCGGCCTGCTGGGACGGCCCGGCCTGGTCAGGCTCGCCCGGCTGGCCCTGCTTGCCGAGCTGGCCAAGCATCCAGCCGCAGACCGGGCCGCAGTCCCAGCCGGGCCATACCTCCGGGTCACGCTCGGGCTCGACCTCGGTTCGCTCGACTTCCAGCCGGCGCTGCCAGCTGCCGCCGGCCTGACGCTGCGCGAAGACGACGGCGAACGAGGCGGCCGTGTGCCAGTCCGAGGTGTCAAGCACCGCCTCGCTCTGCTTGCTCCTGGCGCCGTCCTGCCAGCGCGCGATCAGTTCAAGGGTCGGACGCGGCCGGATGCTCGCCATCGCCTTGTAGATGTCACGCCGGTCGGCGTGGGCGAGCCCGCGATAGGTAGTGATCTGCCGTCTGGCCAGCACCCGCCGGTGCTTGTCTTCCAGTCCGGGGATGGCGCTCAGATCGTCGGCTGGCACCGGGTACTCCTTCTCGTCTGTTGCTGCCGGGGCGGCCCCGGGCCCGGTGCTGACCGATGCCCGGGGGCCGGCCCGGAAGGCCGCCCGGCGGGCTGGCCGGGGCGGCCGGCGGAGCTAGGCCCGGCCTAGGTGAACATGTACTCGCCGAGATGCTCGTGCCCGGCCACCGCGAGATGGCCTTCGCAGCGGTAGTCGCGGTCGTCGTCGTGGTCGCAACAGCAGCGCAGCTCGAACTTGGCCCCGACGTCGTAGAGCGACCCGCAATAACCCGCGGGGATCGTCTCCGGCGGCACCCTGACGCTCACGTAGACGCACCGCGTGTCGCAGCCCTTCCAGTCCCTGTAATAGAGCTTCCGGCGCTCCGGGTCAGGCAGCACGCCGGACAGGTTGAAGCCCGTTCCCTCGCCGCACGGGTCGAAGCAGAGATCGAAGCACCAGCAGCCGCAGATGCAATACCAGAGCCGGCCCTCGAGCTGGACGCGGAAACGCACCTCGAAGGCGTCCTTGCGTTCGATGATGGTGTCGTGCTTGTTTTTGTCGTCGAGGTCGATGATGTCGGCGTCCCAGCGCGCTCTCAGGTGCCTCGTGGACAGCTCGATCTCGGTACTCCCATCGAGCCAGTCCGGGTCGTCCGGCCAGCAGGGCGCTGATGTCGGGGCGGGTGTCGCCATTGTGCGTCTCCTTTGCGCATCGTGCCGATAGGCGGTAGCCAGATAATGGCCATAACCCACGATGCGGCCCGGCACTGAAGTCACGCTTAGGACGGCGCATAATCACTGCTTATTTTGTGCATAATATTTGGTAAGACGCTTATTAAGCGCATAAGAGGCCCGGCAGTAGGGCGCTGATCAGGGCGCCGGGGCCCGCGAGCCCGGCAGTCCTACTGCCGGGGCCGCTGGGCCGGGTCAGCTGGCCGAGGTGAGACGGCGGAATAGCTGGACAGTCTCCGCGCCGGGCAGGACGCCGAGCTCGTCGCGCAGGGCGTCGACGCAGCACCGGTACTGACGGCTCACGAGCTGCTGCTGATGCTGCCGGGCGTAGCAGCGCATGAGAACCCGGTGCACCGGCTCGCAGCACGGGTCCGTGTCAATCGCGAGCTGCCCGAATCGGACGGCTGCGGAAAGCTCGCCAAGATCGCAGTAGACCTCGGCGAGGTTCCCCAGGGCCTGGAGATACAGCTCCTCCAGGTGACGCTGCTCGGGCAGGTACCATTCACCGGCGGGGTCGTCCTCGAATAGCGGCCCGCGGTAGAGGTGAACCGCATCATGGTAAGCATCGGCAGCCTGCTGCCGACGGTCGCCGCGTCGTGCTGACTCGGCGCGGCCGAGCATCGAAAGGAACTCACTGCGGTCAATCCACCACGTCAGCGCCGGGTTAAGCAGGTAGCAGCCGCCCCGGTAGAGGATCGGCTGGATGCCTGGGCGTGGTCGCTCAAGGGTATTGCGCAGGCTGTAGAGCGCGACATTGAGATTGTTACGAGCCGAGTTGTGGGTATGGTCGGGCCACTCTAATTCCATCAGCGCATCGCGCCTGACTGGCCGGTCCTGGTGAATCAGCAGATACTGGAATACCGCTCTTGCCTTCAGGCTGCTCCATCTCAGCACGCGCCCGCCGGCGGCTCGCACCTCCAGCGGGCCGAGCACCAGCGCCGCGACATCAGCGTCTGACCCGGCCGCGGACCCGGGCGCGGGCCCGGCCGCAGGCGGCGCGGGAAGCCGAAATGAAGGCGCCGCTGCCAGCGTGACGGGCGAGGATCCAGGCTCGCGCGCGGCGGAGTCCAATCGCTCCCCGGGCCGTTCCTGGCCGGTGCGGTCCCGGTGGAAAAGCTCCCGGAGCCAGCCGTCCAGGCCATTGCGCCGCGTGCCCGCCGACGACGCGCCGGGGTCATGCTGACGCGGTGCATCGGGCTGTCGGTCCCAGCCAGCGAGGAGCGCGTCGATCCGCTGGCCTATCTCTTCCTCGACTAGGCGGCAGCGGCGGGCAGCGACCTCGAGTTCGTCGGCGACGCGCAAGTGCTCGGCGCTGCACTGGCGGAGCATGCGGACTGTCTCGACGCTGACGCTGGAGCCACGGGGGGCATTGTCGAGATCCGCCAGTACGCGCGGCATCGCGGAAAACAGCGGGCCGCGAGTCAGCCGCTGCAGTTCCGTGACTGCCTCGGTCAAGCCGGATCGCGCCTCCGTTATCCGCGCACCGTCCATTCCCTGGCGGTCCAGGCCGATTAGCTGATCGCGGTGACTTGCCATCACGCCCCCAAGGTCCCCCTGCGCGCACCGTCCATTCCCTGGCGGTCCAGGCCGATTAACTGATCGCGGTGACTTGCCATCACGCCCCCAAGGTTCCCCTGCGCGCACCGACTCGCCAGGAGCGTCCCCGGGGCTCCGCGAAGTCGGGACACTCCCACATTCAACGTGCCTTATGCCGCTGTCAAGTGAAATATGCGGCCTGGCCTTGACGCACCGAGATCAGCTGTGCGAGCGAAACGGCGCCGGACGGTGACCGTGCTCGCGGTCAGAGCAGCTCCGCGATCATGGCGGCGGCGCGGGCCGCGCCGTCGGAGCCGACCGGCAGATAGTCGGCCGGCCTCGCTATCTCCTCGACGATCGCGGCGGCGAGCTGGTCAGGGTCGGTCTGACGGTAGTCCATCCGGCGGCCTGCCCGGTGCCGGTCCAGCCGGTGCGTGACGTGCCGCTGCTGCTCGAAATGGTTGGCCAGCGGGAAGTAAAGGAAGGGCCGGCGGGCGGCCACCAGCTCCATCGTGGTGGTGAGGCCGCCCTGCACGATCGCCACGTCGGCCGCCGCCAGCCGCCTATGCAGGTCCGGGACGTAGCCGCGGGCCTCGAGCCCGTCGTGCTCGGGCAGCCGCGCCGGGTCGATCCGCGGCCCGGCGACGGCGATCATCCGCAGGTCGCCGATCTGCTTTCGGGCGATAGGGAACGCCTCGGCGACCTTCAGCAGCAGGTCCGTCCCGACGCCCGATCCGCCGACGGCCGCGATCGCGGTCGGCGGGCCCGCTGGGCGAGCCGGGCCGCTGCCCGCCGGGTCGATGCCGGTGATGTAGCCGGCGAAGTCGTAGTGCTGCCGCGTCCAGTCCCTGATCGATGGCAACCCGGGACCGAACGCGTCCGGCACGATGTCGTCCGGCTCGCCGACGAAGATCGACCGGTCCCGGATCCGCCCGAAGCGGGCGATGTGCTCGATCATCTGCGCGTTGTAGTCGGCGGTCAGCCTGGCCTCGTGCTCGCCGCCCTCGGGCATCGGCAGCCAGCCGACGAAGTCGGTCATCCAGACGTAGGCGGCCCGTTTCAGCTCCGGGTTCTCGTGCCAGAAATAGTCGAGGTCCCATGCCTCGTCGCCGATGACCAGGTCGTAGTCACCGCGCTCGACCACGTCCTGCAGCAGCGTGAAGTTGGCGACCAGGATCTCGTCCATCCGGCGGATCGCCTGGAACGCGTGCAGGTCGTGCTCGCCCGCCTCGTCCTCGACGTGGGCGGACTCGCTGGCCAGGAAGGCCGACGCGGGGTGCACATGCTCACCGCTGGCGGCCAGCACGGTCGTCACCGGATGCTGGGCCAGCCAGTCGATCTGCACGTCGTCGTGCAGCTTGCGCAGCTCGGCGGCGATCGCCACGTCGCGGCGGGCGTGGCCGAGCCCGATCGGCGAGGAGAGATAGATGATCTTCTTCGGCCGGCTGCGCGCGCGCGTCCAGGTCGAGCGCCGCTGAGCACGCTCGGCCGGCGGGGTGACCCGGTCGATGAACTCCAGCAGCGCCCGGTTGACCACGATGGGATCGCGGGCCTGCGGGCAGTGCCCGGCGCCCTCGAGCAGCAGCAGGTCGCCGCCCGTCAGATCGGCGATCTCCCGGCTGCGGTCCGCGGGGATGACAGCGTCGTCGGTGCCGTGCACCAGCAGCACCGGGCAACGGACGGACTTGATCTGCGCCGTGAGCTCGTCCCGGGATGCCGCCCAGGGCGGCGCGAGCACCGTGCCGATCAGCACCTCGGGATCGGTCTCCAGCGCCCAGCCAGTGGCGTCTTCGACCGCCTTGGTGGAGTGCGGCTCCGGGAAGGCCGTTTTCCAGAAGAAGTCGAGGAACTTGCGGTAGTCACGACGCCATACATGCTGGTTGTACAGCGCCCAGCCGTCAGCATCACCGGGATCGTCGGTGAACGGCCTGCCCGGGTCCCTCGGATCGGGCGCTGCCCCCGCCTCGGAACTCAGCGGGCCGACGGTCGGGCACATCACCACGGCGCCGGGCACCCGGTCCGGGTGCCCGGCGGCCAGCGCGATCGCGAGCAGCCCGCCCCTGGACAGCCCCGCGATCACCGCGCGGCCGGTGCCGGTGGCGTCCAGCACGGCCACGGCATCGGCCACGTACTCGGGGACGGTGTAGGCCGCCGGGTCGGTCGGCCGGTCGGAGCGGCCGTTGCCACGGCCATCGATGGTGATCACCCGGTGCCGCCGGGCGAGCACAGGTACCTGGAATTTCCAGTGCTCGGCGTGCACGATCGACCATGCGGGCAGGAGCAGCACGGTCGGGGAGTTGCCCTCGCCGTAGACGTCATAGGCCACCCGGACCCCGTCCCGGGTGATGACGCCGCTGCCGTCCGGCCGCCGTGGTCGCATCCAAGGTTCCTTCCCGTGGCGGCAGCGCAGCGGAACTGCGCTGCCGCCGTCGTCCCCGTTTAATAATGCGGTTGGTGACCTTGCGGCGCTACGGCCGGGCCTCATAGACGATGTTGAAGGGCGTCTCGGTGGCCCGGCGGAACCTGGTGAAGCCCGCGTCGGTCGCGATCCGCCGGATGGCCGCCTCGCCCGCCTGTGCGCCGAGCGCGTAGCCGCCTGGCTGGGAAAGCGCGCTCGGGACGCAGAGCTGGGTGGAGAAGTTGTAGTAGACCCGGCCGACCGGGTTCAGGTTGCCGGAGACATCGTCGGCGGCGGCGGGCTCGACCACCATCCAGGTCCCGTCGTCCGCGAGGGCGCTGCGGACGTGCTTCGCCGCCGCCAGCGGGTCGCCCATGTCATGCAGGCAGTCGAACGAGGTGATCAGGTCGTAGCCCGATCCGGAGAACTCGGCCGCCCTGGCCACCTCGAACTGCACCCGGTCGGCCACGCCGGCGTCGGCGGCGCGCTTGCGCGCCAGCTCGATCGACCGCTCATGATAGTCCGAGCCGGTGAACCTCGACTCCGGGTAGGCCTGGCCGAGCAGCACGGTCGATGCTCCGAGCCCGCAGCCGAGGTCGGCACCCGTCGCGCCGGCCCGGAGCTTGTCCACGACGCCGTCAAGCGCCGGCAGCCAGGACGGCACCAGGTTCGCCACGTAGCCGGGCCGGAAGAACTGCTCGCAGCCGACGAAGACGTCCTCGTCGTGCTCGTGCCAGCCCATGCCGCCGCCGGAGGAGAACGCCGCGGTGATCTGGTCGTTGGCCTTCAGCGCGCCGAGTGCCAGCACGAAGGCGCCTGGCATGTAGACCCCGCCGTCCGGGTTGGCGAGCGCGAAGACCTGCTCCTCGGTCATGGCGTAGATGTCATTCGCGGCGTCGTACTGCACGTAGCCGCCCGCCGCCTGGCCGCGCAGCCACTCCGCGATATAGCGCGGGTCGGTCTCGGTGCGGTCGGCGAGCTGCTGTGCCGTGGCCGGCCCCTCGGCCAGGGCGCGGAAGAGCCCGAGCCGGTGCCCGATAACGATGTTGCCCGCCGCGACGGTCGCGCCGAGATCGGACACGAAGCGCCCGAGGAACTCGTTCAGCTTGCCTTCGTCGATGGCCATGTGCGCGCCTCCCGTTCGTACGGCCGGGCTATCCGGCCACAGCGATCGTCGCGGCCGGCGTTGCAGCCGCATTGCAGGCGGCGTTGCAATGTCCGTGCGGGACATGCGGCCGGAGCGGGCGGCGCGGCAGCGGCCAGGTTCAGGTCAGCCGGGTTCAGGTCAGCCGGAAGCCAGGTCAGCCGGAAGCCAGCTCAGCCGGAAGCCAGCTCAGCCGAGTGCTGCTGCCGCTTCGCTCGCAATCCTGGGCAGGTCGTAGCGGCGGGCGAGCGCGGCCGCGCGTGCCAGCAAGGTGGCCGCCTCGCCGTTGAGGCCAAGCGCGAGGGCGGCCTGGCCGTCGACCAGCGACGCGTCGGCCAGCGGGGCGACCCAGGGCACGCGGGCCGCGGCCGCGAGCAGCGGCGCAAGCGCCGCCCGCGCCTGCGCTGGCTCGCCGCGGGCGAGCCAGGCGCGCGCGATGGCCAGGTAGCACCCGTCACCGGCCAGGAACGCCGATCCGCCCGGCGCCCTGATCCCGGCGAGCAGCGCCGCCGCCTCGGCAAGTATCTCCGCCGAGCCAGTCGCCTCGGCCAGCGGCGCCAGGCAGCGCAGCAAGATGGCGTCGGCGCCGTCCTGCTGAGCCGCGGCGGCGGCCGGCTCGAGCACGGCGACGGCCGCGTTGACGTCAGCTGTTTCCAGCAGCGTGGTGCCGAGCGTCGCGCCGGCCACCGCCGCTGACCATACATGCGGTGCCTCGTCGCTCAGCGCGACGGCGCGGCGGCCGATGTCGACCGCCTCGTCGTACCGGCCCTGCAGCCGCGCCACCGCGCCGAGCATGGCCACGTGCCATGCGGCGTGTGCGCCGTATCCGCTGCGCCGGTGCACCTCCAGGGCGGACTCGATGCGGGCGACGGCGCCCGGCCAGTCACCAGCGGCCAGCGCGGGAAAGGCCGACTCGAAGACGGTCCAGTGCAGCCGGTACAGGTCGCCGTGGCGGCGGACAAGAGGCTCAAGCTCATCGAGAACGGGAATCAGTGCGCCGACCTCACCGAGATAGGCAAAGGACGTCTTCTGCCCGTCGAGCGCGGCCGCCAGCGATTCCTCATCCCCCGAGGCCCGTGCCGCGCGGACAGCCAGCCGGGCCTGCTCGACGGATTCGTCGAACCGCAGGCCGTTGGCGGCCAGGATGGCAAGGCGGGCGCGCAGGTTCGCCTCGATCGCCCGGTCGGACAACGCCGTGGCGATCAAGAGCCCGTGCCGGAGCGGCTCAAGGGCGGCCGACATAGGCCGGCCGAGCGCCACGCCAGCGTCCCCGCCGAGCGCGAGCAGCCCGATCATCTCCAGTCGCCGGTCCCCCGCGGCCCGGGAGGTGGTGACGGCCGTCTCGATGTCGGCCACCGCCTCGGCAAGCTCCGACAGCGCCTCCTTGGCCCGGCCTCGCGTCAGCAACGCCCTGGCCTGCACCTCGCGATCACCGGCCCGCGCCGCGGCGGCCAGGCTGCGGGTCAGCAGTTCGGCGGCATCAGCGACGGCCGCCCCGGCCAGGGCCTGCTCGCCGGCCAGCAGCCAGCCGCGGGCGGCCCGCAGCCAGTCCCCGGCCGCGGCCGCATGCGCCGCCATCGCCTCTGGCTTGCGGGTCAGCAGGTCCGCGGCGTGGCCGTGATAGGCCAGCCTGGTTGGCGCCGGGGTCGTCGCGTACAGCACCTCGCGGATCAGGTCGTTGGCGAACTCGTAGTCGCGCTCGGCGACGACGAGCAGCCGGGCCGCGTGCGCGTCGGCGCAGGTCCCGATCACCGCCTGCGGGCTCTCGCCGAGCAGGCCGGCCACCGTACCCAGATCGAACGAGGCGCCGAGCACCGCGCCGGCCCGCAGTGCCGTCTCGACCGCGGGGCCTGCCCTGCGTACCCGCGCGAGGACGGCGGCCTCCAGCGATACCGGCACCCCGGTGTTGCCGGCCGTCAGCGCGCGGAGCGTCTCCACCACGAAGAGCGCATGCCCGCGGGTGCGGCCGATGATGGACTCGGCCTGGTCGGACAGCCCGGCTCGGGCGGCGAGGCTCGCGACCGCGGCGGGCGGCAGCGGGCCAAGATCGATGCGCAGCGATACGTCGGCCAGCGAGTCAAGTACCCCGGCGCCTTCTTCGGCGCGCACGGTCGCGACCGCGAGCAGCCGACTGCCCGGCACGTGCCTGGCCAGGTAGTGCAGCAGCTCGACGGTGGCCCGGCCTGCGTTCTGCAGGTCATCGAGGCTGAGCAGCACGGGTCCGCGGCCGGCGAGCGCGCGGATGAACGCCGTTACCGCCTCGAATGCGCGCCGTCGCTCGATGTCCGCGGTCTCCGGGCGGGCCGCAGGGATCGGGCCGAGCAGCTCAGCGACCTCTGGTACCAGCCGGGCCAGGGCGGCGGCATGGCCGCCGGCCAGGTCTTGCATCCTGGCGGGCGGGATCGCGCGGACGACGGTCGCGATCGCGTCGGCGAACGGCTGCAGGAAGAGCGACCGCTCGGTCTCATAGCAGCGCGCGGCGAGCATCGTGCCGCCGGTCGCGGTGGCCACCCTGGTCAGCTCCTCGGCCAGCCGGGTCTTGCCGATGCCGGCCTCGCCGCAGACCAGGAACAGCGCCGGGCGGCCGGCCGCCGCGTTGTTCCAGGCATCGCGCAGGCGGCCGAGCTCGGCGGCCCGGCCGGGCAGGCCCGGCGGCTCGTTCCCGGCGGCGCGCGCGGCGGCCGGCCCCGGCGGGTGGCCGGCGGCCGCGGAACCGACGGCCACGGAACCGGCGGCCGCGGAGCCGGCGGCCGGAGGGCCGGCCCGCGGGGGGCTGACCGCCGTGGGGCTGACAGCCGTGGGGCTGACAGCCGCCGGATCGAGGGCCGCGGGATCCGCCGGCAGCTCCTGCTCGCGTAGCACGGCCAGGTGCAGTTGCTGCGTCTCGGGGGCGGGATCGGCGCCGAGTTCCTCCTGGAGCAGATCGCGCAGCTCGGCATAGCTGGCGAGGGCACGGGCGGGCTCGCCTGCCGCCACGAACGCGCGCATCAGCGACCGGCGTGCCCGCTCGTCGTACGGATCACCGGACACGGCGGCGGCCGCCGCCGCCGCCGCAGCGGCCGCGTCCCCCGTCGCCAGCGAGGCCTCCGCGAGCACCCGCCGGACCCGCTGGGTGAGCCCGGCCTGCTCGGCGCGCGCGGGCTGGGCCCAGTCGGCGCCCGGCTCGTCTTCGAGAACGAGCCCGGCCGCCAGCGCGTCGTGGGCGCGGGTCGCGGCGGCGACCGCGAGCGCGGGCTCGGCCGCCACCAGCCTTCGCTCAGCCTCTTCGGCCCACCGGCCAGCGTCGTCAAGGTCAACCTGCACGGCCGGCGGAATGCCGAGGCGGTAGCCGGGCCGGCCGCCGTGAATGACGTCGGCCCCGAGTGCGCGACGGAGCCGGCTGACGAAGGTTGCGATGTTCTCCGCCGGGCGGGCCGGCGGTGCCCCTGCCCAGAGCACCTCGGTGATCCGTTCGGCCGGCACGATGCGGGGCCGCTCGACCGCCAGCAGCTTGAGCAGCAACCGCGCCTTGCGGCTGCCGAGATCACGGCCGGCCACCGGCTCGGCCCCGCGGGCCACGGCGAACGTGCCGGCCAGCCGCAGCTGGACAGGCCGCGGGTGCTGGCTGCCGTCAGGGGCCGTCATCCGCACCTCCCCCGTGCCAGCATCCGCCCGTCCGCACCCTTGTACCACAGCGCCGCGAATCCGGCCGCGCCGCGGGCCGGCGGCCTCGCCCGTAGTCGCCCGGCGCCCGGCCGCCGGGCGGTCAGGAGACGATGTCGCGGACCCGAAAGCGGCGGAAGGCGAGCGCGAAGAGGATCAGCGCGTAGCACACAGAAACCGACGCCCCCTCGATCATGCCGCTCCAGGTGACCTGCGACTGCAGCGCCTCCAGCCAGGAGAACTGCCAGTGGGTCGGCAGGATCTGCCGCCAGGACCCGAGCGCGGTCACCGCGTCCAGGATGTTGCTGACGATCACCAGGCCGACCGCCCCGCCCACGGCGCCGAGCGGTGAGTCGGTCGAGACGGACAGCAGGAACGCCAGCGCCGCTACCACGAGCTCGGTGATCAGCACATAGCCGAGCACGACGCCGAGCCGGGCGAACGCGGTCCCGGCCGCCAGGTCAACCCCGGTGGCCGGCAGCCGCAGCGGATGCCAGCCGAACGCGATGGTCCCGGCGACCAGGGCCATGACCGCCAGGGTGGTGATCGCAATGCTCGAGTACGTGAGCGCGACGGCCAGCTTCTGCCGCAGCAGCCGCGCGCGCGGCACCGGCGCGGCCAGCAGGTACCGCAGTGATGACCAGCTGGCCTCGCTCGCGACGGTGTCCCCGCAGAACAGCGCCACGGCCACCACCAGCAGGAACCCGGCCGACACGAAGAAGCTGAACGCAGCGAAATTGAGGCCGCCGTGGGTCGCCACCGCGACCAGGCCGGGCGTCCCGTTTCCCGCCGAGGCCGGGCCGCTGACCTCGAAGGCGCCGACCAGGACCCACGGCAAGACCAGCAAGATCCCGAACGCGATCATCGTGCGCCGGCGCCGTAGCTGGCGGATTGCCTCCACCCGGAATGGCAGGGTCCGCCGCGGGCTGTATCCAGGCGCGCCGGCGCTGGCCTGCCCGGTTGTCATGGCCGCTCCGCCCCGTCGCGGACCGCTGGTTTAGCGGGATCAGCGGGATCAGCGGGATCGGCCGGGTCAGCCGGAGCGGCCGAGCCGGCGATCAGGGCCAGGAACGCGTCTTCGAGGCGGCGGTTCGGCATCACCCTGTCGACCGGGATCCCCGCCCGGACAAGAGCAGCGACCACGGCGGAGGCGGCAACGCCGTTGGGGTGCACGAGCACCCCGTCGGGATGCCGCTCGGCGCCGTCGATCCCGTGCAGCCCGGCCAGCACGGTGACCGCGCGCTGCGCCTGCGTGGTGCCCACGACGAGCGCGGAACCGGTGCCGACGATCTCGCCGACCGGGCCGGCCGCGAGGCGCCGGCCCATGCCCATTACCACCACGTGGGTGCAGGTCTGCTCGACCTCCGCGAGCATGTGGCTGGACAGGATCACCGTCCGGCCGTCCGCCGCGTACTGCACGAGGACGTCGCGCATCTCCCTGATCTGCGGCGGATCCAGGCCGTTCATCGGCTCGTCGAGCACCAGCAGGTCGGGCAGGCCCAGCATGGCCTGGGCGATGGCTAGCCGCTGGCGCATGCCGCGCGAGTAGGCCCGCACCGGGCGGTCAATGGCCGCGCTGAGGCCCGCGATCGCGAGCACATTCGCCAGCCGTGAATCGACGGCCGGCCGGCCCGTCGCCCGCCAGTACAGGTCAAGGTTGGCGCGGCCGGACAGGTGCGGCAGAAACCCGGGCCCCTCGACGAACGAGCCGAGCCGGGACAGCGCGGGCGCGCCGGGCCGGACCGGCCGCCCGAAAATCATGATGGTGCCCGCGTCCTGGTGGATCAGTCCCATCAGGATCCGCAGCGTGGTGGTCTTGCCGGCGCCATTGGGCCCGAGCAGGCCGAGGATCTGCCCGCGATCCACCCGCAGGGATAGATCGTCGACGGCAAGCTGGCCGTCGCCGTAGCGCTTGGTCAGGCCGGTGATCTCCAGCGGGACCTCGGCCAGCGCGGGCACCAGCTCGTCCCGCGGCCGGCGCCGCCCGGCGGCGAGGATCATGACGGCCGCGGCGAGGGCCGCCAGCGGCGCTGCCCACGTCCACCACGGCACGCCTCCGTTAATCACCGCGAGGTCCGGGTCGGACGGCAGCGACAGCCCCGGGCCGGCCAGCGCCACCTGGTACGTCGCGGCCTGCCGCGAAGTGGCGTAGGCGAAGTCGGTGGTGGTCAGCACGAGGCGGAGCCGGTGCCCGGCAGCGAAGTCGTAGTCGATCGCCGGGAGCCGGACGGTGATCTCCTTTCCCGTTGCGGCGCCGGTCACCTGCAGCGGCGCGGCGAGCTGATCCGGCAGCGTGGCGTTGCCCGCCTGGTCGACGTCGTAGACCTTGGCGAAGAGCGTCACCCGGGGCGTGCCCTCGACCCGGATCCGTACCGAGGGCGCCCCGGTGACCTGGGCCGGCGTGGTCAGCGGAGCGGAACTGAAGGCCGCGCTCTGGCCCGGCATGTCGAAGGTGAGCCCGCCGAGCGAGCCGAGGCCGGGGAAGACCGAGATCGAGGCCGGCGAGCCGCCCGGCGGGCGGACGATCGTCTGGGCCGGCCCGGCCAGCCGCAGCATCGTCTGCCTGGTCCCGCCAAGTCCCGGGTAATGCGGCGCGGTCGCGACGCCGAGCAGCTCGGTGTTGCTTGACGGGTCGAAGCCCAGGTTCCTGGTCACCGCGAAGGCCGGCTGGCCGGTGGCGGCGCTTGGCCCGGCGGTGCCGCCAGCGGCTGAGTTGGTGCCGGTTCCGGGGCGGAACGGCTGGTTCGGCGGCTTCAGCCATCGGTCGAACCACTGCTCGGTCAGCGCGCTGACCCGGCTGGCCTCCTGATTGCCGCCGTCGTGCCCGCCGGCGAACCAGACCAGATCGACCGGGGCACCGTTGCGCCGGATGGACTGGTAATTCGCGTCCGCCTGGTCCAGCCCGAACAAGGAGTCGTGCTTGCCCTGGATGAGCAGGGTGGGGACGTCGATCCGGCTGGCAACGCTCGCCGGGCTGGACCGCAGCAGCAGCGAGACCGCCTGCGGAGTCGGCTTCCCGAGCGTTGCGACCTGCCGGTAGACGGCGCAGACCTGGGGCAGGAACCGGCCGCACTGGGCAAACTGCGCGACGGCGGTCCGGCCGGCCGCACCCTGCTGGCCGGCCCCGGCCTGGCCAGCCTGGGCCTGGCTGGCGCTGGCCTGGTCAACCTGGGCCTGGCTGGCGCTGGCCTGGTCAGCCTGGGCCTGGTCCGCCCTGGCCTGGCCGGCGGCCCCGCTGCCGCCCGCCGCCCCGAAGCCGACCGACCCCTGGGTGAAAAGCAGGCCGGCCCATTGCTTCTTGAAGACGCCATCGGGTGGCCCGCCGCCTGCCGCGTCCGGGAAGAGCGCGGTGGCCAGGTTGTTCCAGGTGATCTGCGGGACGATCGCGTCGATCCGGTGGTCATAGCCGGCCGCGAGCAGCGCGATCCCGCCGCCGTAGGACCCCCCGGCCATGCCTACCCGGGGATCTCCCGGCCGGTCGAGCAGCACCCTCGGCTGCCTGGCCAGCCAGCCGACCAGCTGCTCTACGTCCTTGACCTCGTAATCGGGCGAGTCGAGCGCGATCTGGCCGGTGGACTTGCCGAACCCGCGCGCCGACCAGGTCAGCACGGCGAAGCCGCCGCGCGCCAGCTGCTCAGCTTCGCCGCGGACGGCGTTCTTGGTCTCGCCGAACCCGTGCGCCAGCAGGATGGCCGGCGCCCGGCCGCTGCCCGCCGGGGTAAAGAAGCTGGCGTCGAGCACCACATCGGAGTTGTCCTGCGGGCCGTCGGTAACGGCGATCCGCAGATTCCGGACGCTGACCGGCTCCGGGCGGCTGGCGACGACGAGACCGACGGCCACCGCGGCGATGACGAGGACGGCCGCCGCCAGCCCGCCGATCACGCGTCTGCCATGCCGCCGCAGATCCATACTCTGGACGTTAGCAACGAGCCGGGACTACCCCGGCACACCGGGACTACCCGGCACTAGGCGCAGCGGGCCGCCGTCTGCGTAACCGATCAGCGCTCAGACGTCAGGCGTCCGCTGTGTGTGGGCGCGATATGCACCACGCCATGGGAATCAACAAAGACCTGGACAGGCGTAGTGCTCCAGGAGGCATTGCCCGAGGTGACGAGCTTAACGCGACTGTCCAATGCCACCCGGGTTTCGCCCGTGTGCTCGGCGAAGATCTGTCCCGATCCACGTTTATCTGGCGGGGTGGTTGATACCCGCACGGTGGTCTTACCAGCGGCATCCTTGCTAAGGATGACATAGCCTCGATCGGTCGGGATTGCCATGGTCTGCCTCCTTGATTTGGTTACGGCATCCACCCGGTTAACGGCGATGCACCTGTATGACGGCTATTGAATAGCACCCGGCGCCAGTCTCCCGCGTATGCGAAGACGCCCGAGTAGGTCCGCACGTTGAGCCGACCTGGAAGGCGAGCAGCCAAAATGTGCCTACGAACCTCGCCCATGCGATAGATGTCCTCGATCTCGCGCCACATCGATATGCTATGCATCGCACCAGAGCGCCAATCAGTTGAGGTCGTGACGCCAATAAAGCCGTCAGCCTTACGCCGGACCTCTCGCCTGACATAGCTATGCACGATATGAAGGAGCACTAGCGTGACACGGCGCTGGCACTCGAATCGAGTCACCACCAAGTACCCTCCCTCCGGAAGTACCTCCAAGCTAGGTATCAGATGACGACGCCGGTGCCCAGCAGAATCGCGGTGGCCAGCATCAGCGTCCCGCTTGCCATCCGCAGCTGGACTATCTGTGTACGCTGACGTTTCATCAGGCATGATGTGTGGCCCCTAACTCGAACGCTCCATGATGCTATCGCCAAGGCTGTGAGCGCCGCACCAAGAGGAACCGCCATTGCAAGCAGTTCTGGATTAATTAGTATGAGGCCGATTATCGCGATCCACCATAGTGAGGTTACCTTCTTTGTGGTGACGATAAGCCCTAGGTCAAAGCCCCAGACCGTCCCGAGCATCCCAGGCGTCAATTCCCGGACGAGCCGCTGTGGCACCTGCCGCCAGACTTGCGGCGTGCGGTTCAGCACATCGGCGAGCCCTAGCACAGCGACGAGGGCGACCAGGGCAACCCGACGAGCGTCAGTCGGCACGGCAAACTCATCAAAGCCAAGCCCGGCCACAACTCCGACGGAGGCGAGCAGCACCGAGCCGGCAAGGCTCCCTAAGGCGAGGCCGATCAGGAATCGTCGGCCGGCCACCGCCGAGTCCGCAAGCATTGGGCCGGAAACTCCAACCATTGATTTGCCTCAAGGGCTATAGGCTTGAAGCAGCGCCCCGGCCGCACCGATTGCGAGCAGCAAGTAGCCCGTCATCAGATGGCTAGCGGCTTACGGGTACTGGCATCGATACGCCGACGCGTAGTATGTGCCATTCGAACGCTTCTTCTCGCAGCAGTTACAGTATAGATACCCGCCCGACTCCGTGCATTCCCACTGATAGTGGCGCACCGAGTCGCAGCTGCTAAGGGTAGTATTCGGCGGACAGTAGACGAGGTTACAGCAGCCGCAGGACGCTGCCGACGCAGACTGTGCACCGAATACTGCGGTCGCGGCAGTTATACCGCCCGCGCCGAGGGCGCCGAGGAATCCTCGGCGGCCAAATCGTCCGGCTGATGAGGCTGCTGCTCGTGCCCGATGTGCTGAGCCCATGCGATCTCCTCCGTAAATGAATGCCAGAGAGGCTCCATGTGGTTGAATACATAAGAGCTCAGGAGGTTATTCCCAAGCAATATCAGGCCGACCGGACTAAGCGAAAGCCCGAAAGCCTTATTCGTCCAGCTACCATCCTCGTCGATAAGATGCGGGACATTGTTCAGCTGGTACTGCGCGACGAACTCCTCTCCTCGTGCAATGTCTGGCGTTGAGATAATGATCCCCAGGCGTCCGGCCGGCCGGGTCACCCATTCGCTGCCAACCTCTTTTCCGACAATGTTGCAAGTTGTGCATGCCGTGCTCAGCACCAGCAGCAAGAAGGCATCATGGGATCTCAGCTCGTCAAACTCGCGGGGCCAGCTAACGTCTGGCCGAAGGAAGACGTTCGGGCGGTCGACTGGGCGCACGTAACCGGCGACCGCCGAGTCGCCCGGAGCGCCACCCGAGGCGATCCGCCGCGATAGTTCAGCACACATAGCAAAGAGTACGCCAACCGCCGCTGCCAGGATCAACAGCAGGAACCCGAACAGGATGAGCAAGATACAGTCCTCCTTTATGCGCGGGCGCTAGTCCGACATATGCAGGGCGCTAGTCTGATACAGGTCTGAGGATGCTTGTGCCGGTGACCAGGCATATGGCGCAAATGAAGATACCTGATATTACTGGAACTGCTGTCACGTATGCCGACATGGAATGTGCCGGCAATACTCCATTCGCGATGAAGGCAAGTATGAATAGCGTGCCGAATGAAACGCTGGACCAACCGAGCGGCCTGCCAGATGCGGCACCGAAACAACCACAGGGTTCTTTGATGTGACGGGCCTTGCCGACGAAGCCCGCGACTATAAAGGCGAGTCCCAGTAAGCCTGCGGCGCTACTCGCGATAACACGCGAAATTGGAAGCATGAGGCCAAACGCCACAGCCGCCTCAACGATCCCGACAGTCCGCACGACAGTAGTTGTAGATAAAGAATCACGGTTCGTAAGGAGCAGCAGGCTGCGCCCCAGTACGGCAGGCGAGACCAGCTTGGCGACGGACGCGAGTAAGAGGGCGGCTGCTACCAGCGCATTACATAACGTGAGAATCCACAGGTCAGCGGGCATCGGATCCTACCAATCCAGCTGGCGGGCCACCGAAGTGAAAAAGTGCCTTACCGGGTGCGATTCAGCTCATTTTGAGGCTGCCACCAACCTGGAAGCGTGTCAAGGTTTTCCTTGCAGCGCGCAGCGCGCGTCCCGGGCAGCGCGCATCCGGGACCAGGGGGCGGCGGAGATCCGTGCGCTGGCCCATGGGGGCCGTCGCCAACGGAGCTGCGCCGTTCCATGATCGCGGAGACTTTCGGGTGCGCCGGCCCCCAAAACCCTCCGTGATCATGGAATGGGCTGTGACCGGATCGAGGCGTGCGGGGCAGCCGGGGCGTACAACGCGGAGGGCAACCGGGAGCAAGACCTTGATTAACATTTGATTATGACTTTATAGTCTTTAACATGACGCCTGCTCCCGATCTCGCGGTGCGCTCGCGCCTGGCGGCCGCGGTGCACCGGCACAGCCCCGTCCCGCTGCACCACCAGATCAAGGTCGCGGTACTCGAGGGCGTCGAGCAGGGCTGGCTGCAGCCCGGCGAGCAGCTGCCCAGGGAGCGGGAACTCGCCGAGGCCCTCGGCGTCAGCCTCGCGCCCGTCCGGCAGGCGATGGCCGATCTCACCAAAGAGGGCTACGTCGACCGCACCAGGGGCAAGGGCACCTTCGTCCGCGACCGCAAGCTGGTCGAGAAGATCCAGATCCTGGGCAGCTTCCACGACTCGGTGCGCCGGCAGGGCCTGGACTCGACCGTTCAGGTGCTGAGCAGCGAGTTCGTCAGGCCGCCGCACGAAGTCGCGACGGCCCTGGCACTCCGCGGCCAGGAGGCGTGGTGCCTGCGCCGGCTCGCGTTGCTTAACGGCGACCCGCTGGCGCTGCTCACCGCCTGGCTGCCGCCCAGGTATGCCCGCGGCGTCAGCGACCTGGACCTCGGCGCGGGCTCGCTGTACGAGGCGCTCGCCGACGTGCACGGCGTGCAGATGACCTCGGCTGACAACGTCGTCGAGGTCGACCGCGCCGGACTCGGCGACGCCGAGCTGCTTGGCCTGGCGCCGGGCTCGCCGGTGCTGCGGGTGATCGGCACCACCAGGAACCAGCAGAACCGCCCCGTCGAGTACTCCGACGTGCTCTACCGGCCGGAACGATTCCGGTTCGCCATCGAAAGCCGGCGGCCCATGCCGGAAAGCGAATCTCAGCCCGCTGGCGGCGCGCGGCGCCGCACGCCTGATCCCGGAGGATCACATGGCAAATGAGGTATCCCTCCCATCGGATTTCGCCGGCGACGGGCAGCTCTTCGTCCGGAATGCGACCGGCCTGGTCAGGGAGGTGTCCAAGTGGGACGCCCTGATCATGAACTCGCTCGGCATGAACGTCGCGCTTGGGGCGATCTTCCTGCTGCTGCAGGCGCCGGGTAACTTCCCCGGCGGCAACATGCTGCTCGCGATCATCATCGGCACGCTGGTGATGGCGTTCACCCTGCTCTGGGTGTACTCCGAGTTCGCCGCCGCGATGCCACGGGCCGGTGGCGACTACGTGTTCGTCAGCCGGGCGCTGCACCCGTTCGTCGGCTGGCTGCTGTCCTGGAGCCAGGGCCTGTGGCTGATCTTCTTCTGGATCGGCTTCAACGCCTGGTTCGCGCTGACGTTCGCCGCCCCGGTGGCGATGACGACGCTGGGCGCGGTTACCGGGCATCCCGGCTGGATCACGGCGAGCAACGACCTGCTCGCCAAGCAGACCGTGCTCGGCATCACCACGCAGTGGTGGGTGATCCTGTTCGGGACGATCCTCACCCTGGCGTTCGCCACTTTGCTTATTTACGGGTCTAGATCGTACTGGCGCGTGCAGAAGTGGCTGTTCGCGGTGGCCGGCCTGAGCATCGTCCTGGTCGCGGGCCTGCTGCTCTTCCGCGGCAACCAGATCGCGCAGGCCTGGACCACGTTTGCCACCACCAACAAGGGGATCGCGTACAACAACATCATCCCCACCGCGCGGTCAGCCGGCTTCACCGGCAACGGCGCCGGGTTCAGCCTGACCGCGACCCTGCTGATGCTGCCCTGGGTATTCTTCGTGGTCGGTTACGCCCAGGGCTCGGCGCAGATCGGCGGCGAGGTCAAGCGCGCGTCACGCAGCCAGTACTTCGCGATGGTCGGCGGCGTGCTGATCAACGGCGCCGTGCTCGCCCTCATCGTCTGGGCCTACCAGCACGCGGTCGGCAAGAACTGGGCGGCCAGCCTGTCGTACCTGAACAACACGGCACCGGACAAGCTCGCGCTGCCCGGCGGCGTGCCGCCCAGCATCAACCTGATCGCCAGCCTGCTCACCGGCAGCGTCCCGCTGCTGCTGATCATCGGCGTCGGGTTCATCCTGTGGGCACTGATGGGCACGCCGCTGTCCACCCTGCAGGCGACCAGGTACATGCTCGCATGGTCGCTGGACCGGGTGGTGCCGAAGCAGCTCGGCTCGGTCAGCGACCGGTTCCACACCCCGATCAAGGCGATCCTGCTGTGCGCCCTCACCGGCGAGATCGCGCTGTTCGCCCTGGTGCAAATCCCGCAGGCAAGCCTGCTCGGCGCGCTGCTCGCGCAGATCGCCGCCTTCATCGTGGTGAGCCTGGCCGGCGTGGTCTTCCCGTACCGGCTCAAGGCGGTCTGGGAAAGCGGTGGCGGGCGGCGGATTCTCGGCGTTCCCGCGGTGACGGTGGCCGGCCTTGGCGGGGTGATCGCGCTCGGCGCGCTGATGCTCATCTTCATCTTCAACTCCTCCATCAGCGCCGCGTTCGCCGTCACCCGCAGGCTCTCGCTCGAGTTCATGATCGGCGTGATAGTGATCGGCGCGATCTGGTACGCCGTCGCATGGCAGCTGAACAAGAACAAGGGCGTCAACCTGGCCCTCGCCTACCGGGAGATCCCGCCGGAGTGAGCCCAGGCAGCCGGGGAAACAGAAGGAACAGGAGGTACCAGTGCCCCGTCCGCCGGCCGGCCAGCTCGTGCTTGTCATCGGCAACCTGACCATCGATGACGTGGTGCTGCCCGACGGTGCCACGCACATGGCGACGCTGGGCGGGAACAGCGTGCACGCCGCGACGGCCGTCGTCACCGGCGGCGCGAAGGCGGCGCTGGCCGCCCGGCAGGGCGAGGACTTCCCGCCGGGCGCGCTCGCCGCGCTGGCCGCCGAGGGCATCGACCTGGCCGGCCTGGTCGACATCCCCGGCCCGACGGTTCGGAACTGGGTGATCTACGAGGCGGACGGCCGGCGGCACTGGCTGTACCGGACGCCGCCGCAGCGCACGGCGGAGGTGGCACCGGAGCCGGCCGACCTCGACCCGGCCCTGCTGCGCCGGGCGGCTGTCGTGCACGTGGCGGCGATGCCGCTGGGTAACGCGGAACGGATCGTGGCTCATGTCCGGCGGCAGGCGCCGGGCGCGGCTGTCACCGTCGACACGCACGAGTCGTGGGACTCGTCCGTGGCTGGCCGGGTGCTCGCGCTGGCCGCCGCGGCCGACCTGTTCGTGCCGAGCCAGGAGGAACTTGCCCGGCTGATGGGCACTGCAGAGGCGGCCGCCGGACTGCGGGCACTGGCCGCGGCCGGGCTGCGCCGGGCCGTGGTCAAGGCGGCCGCGGCGGGCGCGTTCGTGCTGGACGGCGGCCGGATCGTGCAGGTACCCGCGGCGGAGACGACCGTGGCGGACTCGACCGGGGCCGGGGACGCGTTCTGCGGCGGGCTTGCCGCCGGGCTTGCCCGCGGGCTCAGCCTGGTCGAGTCGGCCGGGCTGGGCGCCGCCATCGCCGCTGCCGCGATCACCGCGAGCGGCAGCCTGCGGCTGCTGCGGCCCGGCCTGGACCGGGCGGGCATTGCCGAGACCGGACGGAGGCTGGCCGCGGCGGCGACCCCGAACAGCCCGCCAGCGACCGCTTCCCCGGCCAGCAGGACTGAGCGGGGCGGCCCCGTTAAAAAAACTGAGGCAGTCGCGGCGGGCCGGGCACTCGGTGACGCGGAGCCGGC
>WNGD01003720.1_pt1 | contig 22307 bp, 18 predicted proteins | sample 5400671 | NCBI WGS metagenome assembly WNGD01 (sample SAMN13153369, study PRJNA577476) | soil metagenome | isolation source: 40 cm soil or saprolite under grassland replicate 2 | place: USA:California | collected 2016-06-15 | reverse complement strand
GCCGGCCGCTGGCCGCCGCGCTGCTCGCCGAAGAACGGATTGTTGAAGTCGGCGCCGTCGACCGCGACGTTGTTGTGAATGCCCTTCTGCCCGGCGATCGTCAGCTCGTCGCCGTCGGGTCCCTGGACGATCGCCACCTGCGGGGTGAGCAGCGTCAGGTTCAGGTAGTTGCGCCCGTTGTTCGGCAAACCGGACACCGCGGCGCTCGGCAAGCGCGTCGAGTTCTCCGTCTTCGTGGCTTCGACTACCGACGGCGTCGCCTCGACCACCACCGCCTGGAGCTGCACCGCCGCGAGCTGCAATGCGAGGTCGACCGTCTCGCCGAGCCCCAGCCGGACGCCCGTGCGGCGCGTTTCGCCGAAGCCCACGCCGCGCGCGGTCACATCGTACGTGCCGAGCGGCATCAGGGAGGCGATGAAAACGCCCCGCTCGTTCGTCGCAAGCTGGCGCTGGAACCCCGTCTGCGTTTCGCGCAAGGCGACCGTGGCTCCCGCAACCGCCGCTCCCGACGGGTCGGTGACGGTGCCGCGGATGATACCAGTCGTGGCTTGCGATTGGGCAGCGAGGAGAACGGGGAACGCGAGAGCCAATACGACCGGCCCGAGGAGCTTGCGCACCATGCTTCAGCCTCCGACGCACTTGGGGAAGGATGTTCCGGAGCGGCTAGCGTACCACGTCAACTCAGAGACCGCAAGAAGGGAAAGGAACTAGTTTTCAGCATGCAGAACGCCGAGATCGCCCGTCTCCTGGGTGACGTCGCCGATCTCCTCGAGATCTCCGCAGGCAATCCGTTCAAGGTTCGCGCGTATCGCAATGCGGCGCGCACGGTGGCCGATCATCCGGATCCCGTCGCCGAGCTCGTCGCCGACCGCGAGTTCGACCTCACCGAACTTCCCGGCATCGGCGACGGGATCGCCAAGGAAATCACCGCGCTGGTCCAAACCGGAACCCTGCCACAGCGCCAGCAGCTCGTGGCGACGATCCCGCCCGGCCTGCTCGATCTGCTGCGCATTCCGGGACTCGGTCCCAAGCGTGTGAAGCTCTTCCACGACCGCCTGCAGGTGAACAGCGTCGCCGATCTCAAGGACGCGCTGGACCAGGGCACAATCGCGAAGCTCGGCGGCTTCGGTCCCAAGCTGCTGGAGAAGATTCGCGAAGGTGTCGCCGGCGGCGCCGCGGCGGCCCAGAGCCGCATCGTCCTCCACGAAGCCGAACAGTATGCCCGCGCGATCGTGGAGTACCTCAAGGCCGGCGCCGGGGGGGGGATCGACGCGATCGACGTCGCCGGCAGCTTTCGCCGGCGCAAAGAGACGATCGGCGACCTCGACATCGTCGTCAGCTGCGCCAACGCGCCAGCGGTGATCGAGCGCTTCAGCAAGTTCGGCGACGTCACCCAAGTCGCCTCGCAAGGCGATACCCGCTCGACCGTGCGCCTGTCGAGCGGGCTCCAGGTCGACCTGCGCGTCGTCGAGCCGTCCTGCTTCGGCGCCGCGATGCAGTACTTCACCGGCTCGCAGGCGCACAACATCGAGCTGCGCAAGATCGCCCAGGCTAAAAAGCTCAAGCTGAACGAGTACGGGGTGTTCCGGGGATCAAAGTGCATCTCGGGCCGCACGGAAGAAGAGGTCTACGCAGCACTCGGCCTCGACTGGATCCCGCCGGAGATGCGGGAGAACCGTGGCGAGATCGCGCTCGCGAAGCAGCACAAGCTCCCCACGCTCGTCAGGCTCGAGGAGATCCGCGGCGACCTGCAGATGCACACAGACGCGAGCGACGGCAAGGCCACGTTGACGGAAATGATCGAGGCGGCGCGCTCCCTCGGCTACGCGTACATCGCCATCACCGACCACTCGCCGCGCACCTCGATGGCCGGCCAGAGTCCTGCGGAGATTCGCGCCCAGTGGAAGGAGATCGATCGGCTCAACAAAGGAATGCGAGGGCTTCGGGTCTTAAAGAGCGTCGAGATGGATATTCTGGAAAGCGGCAAGCTCGACCTGCCGGACAAGCTGCTCGCGGAAGCCGATTACGTCGTCGCCACGATTCATTACGGCCTGAAGCAGACCGAGCGGCAGCTCACCGACCGACTGCTGCGTGCGATCGAGAGCCCTTGGGTCGATGCGATCGGCCATCCGACCGGCCGCATCATGCCGTCGCGACCATCCTATCCGCTCGATTTCGATGTGGTCGCGAAGGCCGCGGCGCAGGCGGGGTGCCTGCTGGAGATCAACGGCAGCGAGCGGCTCGATCTGCCCGACACGCTCGCCGCTGCGGCCAAGTCGCACGGCGTGCGGTTCGTGCTCTCGACCGACGCCCACAACACGCGCGAGCTGGGATTCATGCGGTTCGCCGTCGCCGTGGCGCGGCGGGCGTGGCTGACGGCGGTCGACATCCTCAACACGCGGCCGCTGCCCGAATTCCTGAAGGGGTTACGTCGCAGCCGAAATCGTTAACAGCTCGATCTGGGCGACCGGCTCGAAGGAGTAGCGGTGATGCCGCGTGGGTCCGAGCCGCTGGATCGCGTCGAGGTGCTCGGGCGTCGCATAGCCCTTGTTCGACTCCCAGCAATAGCCGGGATGGCGGGCGGCGAGGCGGTCCATGAGCGCGTCGCGGAGCACCTTGGCGATGACTGATGCCGCGGCGATCGAGTGACACCGCGCGTCGCCGTCAACGATGGCCTCGTGTGCGCAGCCGAGCTCGGGGCATGGGAGACCATCGATCAGGATATGACCGGGCACGCAGCCGAGGCGCCGGAGCGCGCGCTCCATGGCGAGAATCGACGCGCGCCGGATGTTGAGCCGGTCGATCTCGCGCACGCTGGCCGCGCCGATCGCACAGGCCAACGCGCGCTCGCGGATTTTCACCACGAACCTTTCGCGCTGCGGCGCGGTGAGCACCTTGGAATCGTCGAGCCCGCGGATCGGTTTCGCGCCCAGCGGAAACACGACGGCCGCGGCGACCACTGGACCAGCCAGGGGGCCGCGGCCGACTTCATCGATACCGGCGACGATGCTGCACCCTTCACTCCACAACGCCGCCTCGCGTTTCAGCGACGGGCGGCGGTGTCTCACGCCTGCGGTTGCTCCGGTTCCGGCGTCTCGGGAACGGTGATCTCCTGGCTCGCCCCCGCGCCGCGCTTCTCCCGGATCCGGGCAGCTTTCCCGGCCAAGCGCCGCAGGAAGTACAGCTTGGCGCGCCGCACACGCCCTTTCCGCATCAATCCGATCTCCGCAATCGACGGGGCGTGCAGCGGAAAAATCCGCTCGACCCCGACGCCCGCGGAAATCTTTCGGACGGTGAAGGTTTCGTTGATGCCGCCCCCGCGGCGGGCGATGCAGATCCCCTCGAACGCCTGCAGGCGCTCTTTCTCCCCTTCACGCACGCGCACCATGACGCGCACCGTGTCGCCGGGCGCGAACGCCGGGATGTTCGTTTTCAGGCCTTCGCGCTCGACTGCTCTGAGCTTCTCCATAACTATTCCCCGTGTTTCAACCAAAGATCTGGTCTGCGTTCTCGCGTGAGACGCTCGGCCTCTGCCGCGCGCCATGCCGCAATCTTGTCGTGATCACCACTCAACAATACGTCCGGGACGTCGAGCCCGCGATAGCTGGGCGGTCGCGTGTAGCTGGGCGGCGCCAGCAACCCTTCATAGTGCGAATCGCTCGAGGCCGATTCGTGATCGCCCAGCGCGCCGGGCAGCAACCGCACCACTGCGTCCACAACGCAGAGCGCCGCCGGCTCCCCACCCGACAACACAAAGTCGCCGATCGATACTTCCTCCGCCTTCAACACATCGGCCACGCGCTGATCGACGTCCTTGTAGTGCCCGCACAGCAACGTCACCTCACTGCCCAATGAATAGCGAACCGCCGTATCGTGCGTGAACAGCTTCCCGCGCGCCGAGAGCAGGACGATCGGGCCCCTGTCCCCACCCCCAGCCCCTGCTTTCAGATCCTCCACCGCCTCCACAAACGGCTCCACCCTCAAGACCATGCCCGCGCCCCCGCCGTACGGCGCGTCATCGACGGTCTGGTGCTTGTCGTGCGTGAAATCGCGCAACTGCACGACGCGATACTGCACCAGTCCCGCTTTGGCCGCCCGCCCCAGAATGCTCGCTGCGAATGGCGCGGTGAACCAATCGGGAAACAGCGTCACCACGTTGATCCGCAGCATCGCTATTCATCGACCGCGACGAGCTGATCGCGCCAGCCTTCGACCGCGGCGCGTGACGACACGCCTTCGAAACCGAGCAGCCATTCGCGGTGATAGGACCGGCGCCGCGCCACCACCAGTGGTCCGGCTAAGACCTTGCGTTCTTCGTTCAGGACGTACACTCGTGCTTTGGGCACGAACACCGTCCCGGGGTTCTCCACCAGGGGAATCACCGCGACCTCCCCGTGCTGGCCGTGCGGCTTGCGCAGCCGCCCGACTACGCGGCGGGTTTCGCGGGCGGTGCTGATTTGCCTAGTACGCCGGCCTTCTTGAGGAGCGAGCGCACCGTATCGGTCGGCATCGCGCCCTTCTCGAGCCAGGCCCGCGCCTGCTCGGCGTTCACGTCGAGCACCGCGGGATTTGCGCGCGGATTGTAATTACCGATCGTCGCCACAAAGCGCCCATCGCGCGGCGACCTCGAGTCCGCGATGACGATGCGGAAATAGGCCTGACCCTTCCGTCCGACGCGGCGCAGCCGAATTCGAGTTGCCATAGCGTTCCCTACATCCCTTTCAAGAACTTGCCCATCTTGCGCAGCTGCTGGAATTGTTCCAGCAGCCGATTCACTTCCTGCACGGGCCGTCCAGCCCCCTTCGCGATCCGCAGCTTGCGATTGCCGTTCAACACGCTGGGATCGGCGCGCTCTGCCGGCGTCATCGATAACACGATCGCCTCGACATGCTTCAGGCGCTTGTCATCCATCGACACGCCCTGCAGCGCCTTCGCATTGATCCCGGGCAGGAGGCCGAGCACCTGCTTGAGCGGACCCATGCTCTGCATCTGCTTCAACGCCACCAAGAAATCCTGCAGGTCCATGCCCTTCTTGGACCGCACTTTTTGCTCGAGACGCTTGGCGGCGTCGGCATCGACATTCGCCGCGGCTTTCTCGACCAGCGCGACGACGTCGCCCTGCCCCAGAATCCGTCCCGCCATGCGCACCGGATCGAACGGCTCCAGTGCGTCCGTCTTCTCACCGACGCCGATGTACTTGATCGGCACACCGGTGACGCCGTGAATCGATAACGCCGCGCCGCCGCGCGCATCGCCATCGAGCTTCGTCAGAATCACGCCTGTGAGCCCGACACCGTCGTGAAACCCGCGCGCGATCTTCACCGCGTCCTGCCCCGTCATGCCATCGGCGACGAGCAGCACTTCCTTCGGCGGCACCGCGGCTTTCAACGCCTTCAACTCGTCCATCATCTCGGCGTCGATCTGGAGGCGACCGGCGGTATCGACGATCACGGTCCGGGCGCGCGCCGATTCGGCCTCGCGCAGTGCGTCCCGAACTAGAGCCGGGACACCCTTCCCCCTTCCCTCGTCCCCCGTCCCCAACACCGGCACGCCGACCTGCTCACCCAGCTGCCGCAGCTGCTCCGCCGCCGCCGGGCGATAGATATCGGCCGCCACCAGCGCCGGCGCTTTCTGCTCCAGCTTCAGCCGCCGCGCGAGCTTGGCCGCCGTGGTGGTCTTGCCCGATCCCTGTAACCCGACGAGGAGAATGACCGTCGGACCTACGGAGGCGAATTCGAGGCCGGACCTGGTGCCGCCGAGCAGCGTCGCGATTTCATCGTGCACCAGCTTGACGACTTGCTGGCCGGGGCTGACCGCCTTGACCTGTAGCGCGCCGACGGCCCGCTCGCGCACACGCTCGACGAATCCGCGCGTGACCTCGAAGCTCACGTCCGCCTCGAGCAGATGGCGGCGGATCTCGCGCAGGGCGTCGGTGACGTCGCTTTCCGAGAGCACCCCGCGACCTCTGAGCCGGTTCAGTACACCGGTCAGCTGCTCGGAAAGGGCCGTAAACATAAGCGTAGCAAGCTAAATGGCGAGTACCCGTATACCAAGTGGGGGTCTTATCTTGCCGTCTATGCCCGACCAGATCCGCGAGGCGCAACAGCCGCAACAGCCGCAACCGGTCATCCCGCAATGGTCCCGGCCGGACGACGCCGAGCGCCAAGCCCGCCTGGACGCTATGAAGCGGCGGGCGACCGCATTGCTGGCGGTGGCACTGCTGGTGTTCGTGGCCGCAAGCATTTACGAGCCGCAGTTCGCATGGCTGGGCTACGTGCGGGCCACCGCGGAGGCGTCGCTGGTGGGCGGGCTGGCCGACTGGTTTGCCGTGACCGCCCTGTTCCGGCACCCGCTCGGCCTGCCAATCCCCCACACCGCGATCGTGGCGACGCGCAAGGAACGGATCGGGCAGATCCTCGGCAACTTCGTGCAGAATCACTTCCTATCGCGCGACGTGATCGCGGCGAATCTGCGGCGCGTGCATCCCGCCGAGCGCGGCGCGCAATGGCTCGCCGATCGCGAGCACGCCCGCCAGATCTCGCGCCAATTCGCGAGTGGACTCGCGAAGACACTCGACTCGCTTCCACCCAACGAGCTGCAGGATCTGATCACGCAGGTCGTGCGCAATCGCGTCCTGTCGATCCGGGTGGCGCCGGCGCTCGGCAAGACGCTGGCGCTCGCGCTGGCGGACAACCGCCAGGAAGAGCTGCTCAATGCGGCGGTCCGGCTCGCGGCCGACGCGGTGCGCAACAACCGCGAGCTGATTCGCGAGCGCGTGCGCGAGGAAACGCCGTGGTGGGTGCCGCCGGTGCTGGACGACAAGATCTACCAAAAGATCATCGCCGCGGTGGAGCGGCTCCTGCACGATATGGTAAGCGATCCGAACCATCCGCTGCGGGGTTCGTTCGACAAAGCCATCCGCGATTTCATCGATCGGCTACAGCACTCGCCCGAAGTCATCGCACGTGCGGAAGCACTGAAGGAAGAATGGCTGATGGGCGCGGCGAGCGACGACATGTCGCGCCGGCTCTGGGAGGGCATTCGCGAGGCGATCGCGAATTATGGACGCGGCGGTGGGAACGACGGCAATCCGAGCCCGCTGGACAGCGGCTTGAGCGAATTCGGCATCGCCCTGCTGTCGAACCCGACCTTGCTCGTGGAAATCGACGACCTGCTCATCGACCTGACGGCGAGTGTGGTCGAGAAGTACCGGCACGAAATCGGCGATCTGATTGCCCAAACCGTGGCGAGCTGGGACCCCGCGGCGACGTCACGGCGCTTCGAGCTGGCGGTGGGGCGCGACCTGCAGTTTGTGCGGATCAACGGCACGCTGGTCGGCGGGCTGGTCGGGCTGCTGATCTACACGATTATTCGCTTCCTCCACTGAGGCGTACCGTCGGGAGCGCGCGCCACCCTTTCCAATCCGTGGGCGCATCGACGAGACGCACGATGGGCCGTCCATCGATGACCAGCTGATGCACCTCGCCACGTCTGCCCGTCTGCACGCCAGCCCGTCGCTTCGCCCAGGCACGCTGTAACCCACCCGCGAATCGCGTCGCGGCGGCTGCATCATCCCACACCGTATACCAGACCAGGGCGTCGTTCTGCGGACCGAGCACCTGGTAGCGGTCGCCGTCCCAACCGGTCGCGAGCGTCGTCGCTTCGCCTTCATTCCCCAGCAGCTGCTGAAAGAGCAGCCGCGTCTCGTACTCGCCCAGATTGTCTTCCCACTGCACGGTGTCTGCCTCGCCTGACGCGAACGTCAGTTCGGTCGGCTCATCGTGCGCCGCGTACCGCTCCGGATGGAGGATCTGCTCCGTCGACTTCGGCATCGCGTCGAGCACCGACCGGCCGAAGTACTTGTGCCGGAACCACACGATGAAATCGGCTCCCCCGAGGTACGGGAAGATGAGGCCCTCGCGCAGCCACAGCGGTGCCCGGGCGAACTGCTTCATCTGCGCCTGTTGCGCCGCCATCGCGGCACGCTGCTGCCAGAACCAGCCGAGCGGGAACGTGTCGGGTTTCTGCTCCGGCATGAGCACCGGTATCTGTGACACGGTCGCCTGCCCCTCGAGAACCGCCTGCGCCGCCGAGCGCCGATCATTCGCGTGACGCTGCTCGATGATCGAATCGAGATGGACGTACTGATCCTGCAGCGCGTGCACGAGCTCGTGTGACACGACCACCCGGAGCTGCAGGGGCTCGACGTCTTCGGGGATGTACAGCGCGTTCGAATCGGGATCGTAGTAGCCCGCCACCTGTTCGGTGAGCACGTCGATCAGCGTTCGCCGCAGCTCGAGCGTGTCGGGGATCAGTCCAAACAACCGGAGGGCGGACTGCAACCCGGCGAGCTCGGCGGGCGGCAGATCCTGATCGATCTTATGCATGAGGTAATCCCGCACCTGCGTGCGCGTCCGTCGCAACACGAGCGGCTCGCGCTTGAACGGCAATCCCGTGGTCTGCGCGACGATGGGCATCATGTGATGCACCATGTCTTTCAGCTCCGCTTCGCTCTGGATCGCCTGCGCGCGCTCGCGGCAGGCCACGACGGAAGTCAGCAGCGCGACACCGCCGACCAGTCGCGTCAGCCGGTCCACTCGATACCCTTCCCCACAGCGGACGCGACGACCCGCGCGACTTCCTTGCCAGTCACGACGATGCCCTGGCGCTCGAGTTCGGCGCGCAGTCTCCCATCGAGATCCACGCGTTGCTCCTCGAGGTTCGCCGTGGGCCGGGGCGGCGGCGTTTTCTTCTCTTCTGTCTCCTTGCGCGGTTCGCCGCCCAGCAGCGCATTCAGCTCATCGCCAAACCGCGCCAGCACGGTCGCGACGTCGGGCATCGGCTCCTCCGGCACCGTTTCCTCGGTCAGCCCGCGCCGCATCATCGCCTCGACCTTCTTCCGATCGCGAATCAGCTTGTCGAGCTCGGGGGACACCTGGGCAGTCGCCTGCGCGTGCGCGCATGCCTCGTCGAGCACGTCGATCGCCTTGTCGGGCCGCGCGCGGTCCGGCACAAAACGGTCCGTCAGTACGATGGCCGCCTTGAGCGCGTCGTCCGAGATCGCGACGGCGTGGTGGCGCTCGAGCCGGGACCGGCGGGCGACGAGTACCTCCCACGTCTGAATCGCGTCCAGCTCTTCGATGGTGACCGGTTGGAAGCGGCGCTCGAGCGCGGGATCGGTTTTGATCCACTTGGCGTACTCCTCGCCGGTCGTCGCGCCGATCACGCGGATGTCGCCGCGGACCAGCGCGGGCTTCAGCATGTTCGCGGCATCCATCGCGGCCCCCATCGCCGTGCCCTGCCCGATGAGGTTGTGCAGCTCGTCGACGAACAGAATGAGATTGCGGTCGGCCTGGAGCGCCTGGACGAGGCGACGGATCCGGTCTTCGTACTGCCCCCGGAAGGAGGTGCCCGCCAGCATCGAGACATGATCCAGTCCCAGAATGCGCGCGTCCTTGAGCGCAGGCGGGACGTCTCCGGCGGCGATGCGTTGTGCGAGACCTTCCACGATGGCGGTCTTGCCCACGCCGGCCTTCCCCACCAGGGCGGCGTTGTTCTTGCCCTGCCGCAGCAGAATGTCCACAACGCGCGCGATCTCCGCATCGCGGCAGCGCACCGGCTCGAGACCGCCGCGGCGCGCCTGCGCCGTGAGATCGATGCCGACGCGCTCCAGCACGTCGCCGGAATCGAACAAGCCTTCGAACGGATTACCCATCGCTGTCAGTCACCCTTCAGAAAATGCCCGTACCAGGCGATGATCGCGTCGCCGAACACGAAGGCCACCACGGCGCCCACCGCGAGGAATACCCCGAACGGGACCAGTCGCTTCTTCTTGATCGACAACGGGACAAAGATCAGCGAACCAAGCGCGGCACCGGCGAAGACCGTGAGCAACACGCCGTGCCACCCGACGAAGCTGCCGACCATCGCCATCATCTTCACGTCGCCGCCGCCCATCGCTTCTTCTTTGAAGACCCACGTGCCCGCCATGCCCACGAGCCACAAGAGGACGAAACCGACCGCGGCACCGAGCAGCGCCTGCAGAAACCCCTGCACGCCCCCGCCGAGCGCCAGCAGCAGGCCGATCACGAGGCCGCCCCACGTGAATTCGTCGGGAATGATGTAGTGGCGCGCGTCGGTGATCGCGATACCGAGCAGGATGGTCCCAAACAGGGCGGCGGCCAGTGCGTGCAGGGTGGGGCCGTATACCAGGATCGACGCTCCGAACAACACGCCGACGAGCGCTTCGATGAGCGGGTACTGCTTGGAGATCGGCTTGTGACACCAACGGCATTTGCCGCGCAGCCAGAGCCAGGAAAACAGCGGGACGTTGTCACGCCAGGCGATCGGCTGCTTGCAGTTCGGGCAGGTCGAGCGTGGCCGGACCAACGACTGGTCACGCGGCAACCGCAGGATGCAGACATTGAGGAAGCTGCCGACGCAGAGGCCGAGCAGCACGGCGCCGAGGACGATCACGATGTCAGCGCCCACGCACGACCTCGTACAGCAGTATCCCGGCCGCCACTGCGACGTTGAGGGATTCCGCCCCGCGTGCGAGAGGAATGGCGACGCGCTGCGCCGCGACGGCATTGAGCTGCGGCCGGATCCCCGCTCCTTCGTTTCCGACGATCACCGCAATGAGCTCCTTGCGTGCTGTTTTGGAATCGATTGCCCGGTCCAGCGGCACGCCATCAGCGGCCGCTGCCCACAACGTGACGCCGTGCTCTCGTGCCCACGCGATGAACGGGGCATCGTCGAGCTGCACGACCGGATGCCGAAACGTCGCCCCCATCGCGGCGCGCAACGCCTTCGGATTCATCGGATCCGCAGTGCCGCGGAGCAGCAGGCTCGCCGACGCACCAAGCGCGTGCGCGGTGCGGATCAACGTGCCGACGTTCCCCGGATCCTGGACGCCGTCTACAACGAGCATCGGTCCGCCGGCGATGTCGGTCAGCGCCCACATGCGCGGCTGCACGATCGCGAGAATGCCCTGCGGCGTGTCCGTGCCCGCCAGCTCACCGAAGGCGCGTGAACCGACCTCTTCGACCGCGATCGCATGACTAGCGAGCTCGGCCGTGAGCGCCTGGCCGCGCGTCGTGCGCGCGAGCTCAGGCGAGACGAGCGCGCCCTTGAACTCGAGACCGGCCAGGAGCGCTTCTTCCACCAGCCGGACGCCCTCCACGACCGCCAGACCGCGCCGCCCGCGGGCCTTGCGGCGTTGGAGATCGCGGACGGTGGACTGCAGATTACTCCGGATGCGCTCCCTCGTGTCGGTCACTGGTGCCAGTAAAATTGCCTGCCCCGTTGGTTTCGCCAAGGCACGACCGCGGAACGCATGAGAATCGCGCTCACGATCGCGGGTTCAGACTCCGGCGGCGCAGCTGGAATTCAGGCCGACCTCAAGACGTTTCATCAATTCGGCGTGTTCGGCACGACCGCCATTACGGCCGTAACGGCGCAAAACACGCTGGGCGTGGCCGCGTGGCAAGCGGTCCCAGCCGCACTCGTCGCGCAGCAGATCGACGCCCTCGCCGCCGACCTGCGGCCCGCCGCCGTCAAAAGCGGGATGCTGGGCTCCGGCGAGATCGTGGAGACGGTGGCGCAGCGCATTGCCCAGCATCGGCTCACGACCTACGTGCTCGATCCCGTGATGGTTGCCACGTCCGGCGACCGGCTGCTCGAGCGTGATGCCGAGCAATTGATCGCGCGCCGCCTGGCGCCGCTCGCGCTGCTCGTCACGCCAAACCTGAACGAGGCAGAGATCCTCGTCGCAGAACCCGTGCGGACGCCGGATCAGATGGAGAAAGCGGGGCGCGGGCTGCTCGCGATGGGCGCGCGCGCCGCGCTCGTCAAGGGCGGCCATCTGAAGGATACCGAGACGCTGGTGGACGTGCTGGTGCAGCATGGCGCAACGCGCCGATTCACACATCCGCGCATCGACACGTCATCCACGCACGGCACCGGCTGCACGCTCTCCGCCGCGATCACCGCGGGCCTCGCCCTCGGCCGGCCACTCGAGCGGGCTGTGGAGGATGCGCTCGACTTCGTGCATCGCGCGATTGCCGCGGCGCCGGGGCTGGGAAGCGACAAGGGGCACGGGCCACTGAATCATTTTGTGCCCGCGCCCCCGCGCCCCCCAACCGACGGTCTTTAAGCTACGGATTCCACCAGTACGTCGCCTTGATCATGAAGATGTTCTCCGCCGGAGCCCGCAGCATGCCACGCATCGACGGGCCGAAGCGGAAGCTGCCGTCGTCGTCCGCGGTCGACCGGCTCTGCGTCCACACGAAGTACAGTGTTGACCCTGGCATGTACTCCCACCGCAGCACGGCATTGCCCCGCAGCGACTTGAAATTGAAGTCGGGCTTGCCGAACGAGAACGGCTGCGCGGGACCACTCCCATCCGGATCGACGCTGTAGGACTTGGTCGAATCCACGTACGTGATGGTCGAGCCATTGCCCGTGCCGTAGCGCGTGAACGCTGCACTGCGCGACCGCGCCAACTCCTGGTAATAGTCGTAGCGCCCCGCCGAGATCAACGGCTGCGCGTACAGCTGCAGCGAGAGCTTCGGCGTGTAGGTCCAATTCAAGCGGATCGCCGCCGAGAGCTCCGTCTGATGGAGTCCGCCGAAAACATAGTGGGTGCCGTACGTGTTCGGCGCGCCGCCCGTCGTGTCGGCGATCGCGGTGATGTATTGATAAGGCTGGGACTGTTGATAGAGGTTTGGCCCCACGCTGACCGAGACGTTGGGCGCCGGCCGATACTGCATGTTGACGTACGTTGACCATTCCACGTCCTGGGAAGAGCGGAAGTACGTGAAGGCGCCCATGCTCAGGGTCAATGACTTGCGGCTATCCGAACCCATGTCGACGCCGAACTGATAGGCCGGCGGCAACAACATCAATGGCCCGCCGCGCGTGCGGCGATTGTCGACGGTCCACGGGTTGTAGGCGACGTTCCAGTTGAACCAGTAATAGTTCTTGAACTGGACGTATCCGAAGTTGAACGCGCCCGACCAGTTGATGTTGCCGTCCCAGTCGTAGTTCCGGAACACGGCGCCGCCCGTCTCGGCATAGCGGAACACTTTGCCCGGCTTGCTCCAGGTTCGCCCGCCACCGAAGTGCATGTTGATGTATCCGGTGCGCGACAAGAACCCGAGATCGTTCACGTCGAATCCGGGCGAGAGCACGCCGAACGCGGAGTTCACGAAGATATTGCCCCGCTGTTTGGCGAGCGTGAACCGCGCCGCGGTACCAGTGAGCGATGTCGCGTTGCTATCCACCCGCAGGCTCGGCGCATCGGGCCGTTGGAAGTAGTGCACCGAATTGCGCTGCACCGCGGTCATCCGCGCCGGCGATCCCGCGATGCGCGAGGCGGCAACCCATGCCGTCGTCACCCAGGTCTTGGAGGAATCGAGGAAGATCCAACCGTCGGTGCCGACCGTCATGGAATTGCTGTTGCGCACGTCGCGCAACGCCGGATCTTCGAAGGAACGACCGGCGATCGTAGACATGAATCCAAGCCCCTGCCGTCCCTTGGCGAATTCCTTTTGCGCGCGGTACACGCCGAACGTCGCGAGGGGCTCCATCTCCTGGCCCCAGCGCGCCCCGAGGCTGTCCTGGAGCGTGGCGCGCTCGCGGGCCGTGACGGCGGTCAGCCCGCCCACGTTCCAGCTGCCGGCAACCTTGCCGGTCAGTTTCACCGCGCCGAGGATGTGGGCCCCGTCCGGGCCGTCGACGTATCCCTTCTCCGGTGCCCCCGGCGCAGAGAGCGAGCGCCCGACGCGCCGGCTGTAGAAGAAGCTCGGTCCCGACCAGTTGAAGCCCCAGAAGTTGCTTTGGCCGCCGAAGCCGAACTCGAAAATGGATGACCCTTCCACGAAGAATGGCCGCTTTTCGTTGAAGAAGGTCTCGCGGTCGCTCAGGTTCACGACCGCAGGATCGACTTCCACCTGGCCGAAATCGGGATTGACGCTCGCGTTGAGCGTGAGATTCGATCCAAGACCGATCTTCGCGTCCGCGCCGAAGCCCGGCTCGTACTTCGACCCGTCATTGAACGGGTTGCCGGGCAGTTGGCGCGTGTATGCGGCGCGGCTCGTCGCGTACGGCAGGATTTCGAGGCGCCGCGGCGGCTCGATTCGCTCGATCCCCACGAGATCGGGGAATCGCGACACGAAGCCGCGTCCATCCCGCGGCGTATACACGATGTAATCGAACTCGTTCTTGCGCGCGATATCCCGACGGAAATTGATGCCCCAGACGTACTGGCTTTGCCGAACGAAACGCAGCTGCGAGTAGGGAATCCGCAGCTCGGCAGTCCACCCCTGCGCGCCCCGCGTCACCTTCCCTTCCCACACGCCGTCCCAGGTGTCGTCGTCCCAGTCGTCGTTGAAGAGCGTACCGTCATAGAGCGTGCCGGCGGCGTTGATGCCGAAGTAGAAGCCACTGCGCTTGTCGTGATAGGAGTCGATGAATACCTGGAAGCGATCCGAGTTCGTGCCCTGATCGCGGCGCGCCAGACGGGCAACGATCGAATCAGGATGCGCGTCGTACAGGCGCGCACCGATGTACAGCGCGGCGTCGTCATACGCGAGGTACACGACGGTACTTTCCGTGGGCACCGCCCCCTGCGTGGGATCCCGCTGCGTAAAGCCGGTTACCCGCTCCGCGGTGCGCCACAGCGCTTCATCGAGCGTGCCGTCGATGCTGACAGCCTGGCCGCCGGCGAGTCGGACGGCGCGCAATTGCTGGGGGGCTGGAGGCGCGGGAGGTGGCGAATCGACCACGACGAGCGGCGGATGACTACCCGCCAATGCGAGGAGCAGTTGGAGTGTCGGCGTCATAGGCGTCCGGGAGCTAAGGTGAACGGGAACCCCGGTCGCGAACGCTGACGGCGAGCGCGCGGCGGTTATCGGTTCATATGACAGAGTGGAACGGAAAATGGTTGCAAAGAGAACGTCAGGATTAGGCCAGCGTGATGCGTTTGAGCACCCCTTTCACGACCACGGAAAGACGACGCGCCACCTGCTCGCTGATGGCCAGCACCTCTGCGTGCGAGAGCGCCTCCCCCGTGATCCCGGCCCCGGGGTTTGTAATAATGGAAAAGCCCAGGCAGCGGATGCCACGCGACCGGGCCACCAGGACCTCCGGGACCAACGGCATCCGCGCCGAGCCGCTCGAGCATGCGGACTTCCGCGGGCGTCTCGTACGAGGGGCCGAGCAAACCCACGTAGACGCCCTCTTCCAGCCGGATCCCCATCTCGCGGGCGACGGTACGCGCGAGTGCCCGCAACTCTCCGTCGTACGACTCGTGCATGATGGGAAAGCGCTGTTCGCCCGGCTGTGGCTGCCCGATCAGCGGATTACGCCACATCAGGTTGATATGGTCGGCGATCAGCATCAACGTTCCGCCGGGGAAGGTGCGGCGGACGCCGCCCGCGGCGTTTGTGACGATCAGAATCTCGACGCCGAGCTCAGCGAACACCCGCGCCGGCAGCCCGGCGACCCCGGCCGGATGCCCCTCATAAAGATGAAAGCGGCCCGCCTGCACGAGCACGGGGACCTCTTCGAGCGTCCCGCCAACCAGTAGGCCTTTGTGCCCGGCCACGCCGGGTTCGGGAAAACCGGGGATGGTGTTGTAGGGAATGCGAATGGGATTGACGACTTCGTCGGCGAGAAACCCGAGTCCCGAGCCGAGGACGATCGCGACGCGGGGTTTAAGCTTGCCCAGGCGCTGCTTCACTGCATCTGTCGCTGCTGCTACACCCCCGGTCCCTCCCGTCCCCCCCGTCCCCCTTCCCCCTTCTCCCTTCCCCATTACAACAGAATTCCCGCGAGCGTCGCCGAAAGAAAGTTCGCCAGCGTTCCAGCGATCATCGCGCGAAATCCGAGACGCGCGAGGTCGTGCTTCCGATCCGGCGCGAGGGCGCCGATGCCGCCAATCTGAATGCCGACGGAGCTCAAGTTCGCAAAGCCGCACAAGGCGAATGTGGCGATCGTGAATGAGACGGGATTCAGTGTGCCTTTCATGGGGCCCAGATCGGCATACGCGATGAATTCGTTGATCACCATCCGCTCGCCGAGCAGTGAGCCGACGACACCGCTGTCGTGCCACGGCACACCCATGACCCACGCGATAGGCCGGAAGATCCAACCGAGCACGGTCTGCAGCGTCGCGGGGAACCACGCTACGCCCCCGTGGATCCAGCCGAACAAGCCGTTGACCAACGCGATCAGCGCGATGAACGAAACGAGCATCGCGATCACGTTGAGCATCAAGTACAGCCCGTCGCTCGTCCCGCGGGCCGCAGCATCGAGCACATTCACATCGGTGCGCGGAATCTCTACCTTCACGCCACCGAGGGTCTCGGGCACCTCCGTCTCCGGCTCCAGAATCTTCGCCATCATGATCGTGCCCGGCGCGGTCATGATGACGGCCGTCAGGAGGTGGCGTGCCTCGATGCCGAACGCGATATAGGCCGCCATGATCGAACCGGAGACGTGCGCCATACCCGCCGTCATCACGGTCATCAGCTCCGGCGCCTCGGTTTGCCCCATGAAGATGGACGCCGCGACGTTGAGGCTCTCCGCGCCGCTCGCGCCCATGATCTTGTTCATCACGACCGCGAACGCCTTCACCACGATCTGCATGATGCCGAGGTAGTACAGGATCGCGAACAGCGCCGAGACGAAGATGATCGCGGGCATGATCTGGAACGCGAACACCACACCGAGGCTCGAGTGCTGTTTGCCGATCTCGCCGAACACAAATTCCGAGCCGGCATAGGAGAAGCTCAGGATCTTCGTGACCACACCGCCGAGCCAGCCGAAGATCGTCTGCCCGAGCGGTACCCGGAGCACAAAAACCGCAAACGCGAGCTGGAGGCCGACGCCCCACGCCACGACGCGCCAGCTGATCGCCCGCCGATTGCGCGACAGGGCGATGCCGATGCCGAGGATGAGGATCAGGCCGAAGATTCCCGTGAGACGCGAGCCGAGCGGGCGCGGGGCGGGGGCAGGTTGGGGGAGCGCGGGCGGAGCCTGCTGAGCCTTGGCCGTATCCTGCGCAGGCGTTTGGACGGTCGCGCCGCGCACGGTGTTGAACACGAAGCGCGGCAGCGTAAACACGACGAGCGCAGAGACGAACGTGATCGTAAACGCAAGGACGACCCGGCGCCAGGACATCAGGAGGTTCCCCCTATCTCGTCGAGCTCGCTCTGCACGCGGGACACCAGCGCGACTTTTTCATAGTCCGGGAGAAACGCGCTCTCGCACGCGTTCAGCACCACGCGCGTCAGATCGTCAGGCGAGAGGCCCAGCACAGCGTGCGCCAGGAAGTACTCGTCGGTCAGCGTGATGCCGTCGGTGAGTGGGCCGTCGGTGTTCAACGTGACTACGACACCCTGCTGGAAATAGCGCTTAAAGGGATGTTCCGCCACCGACGGCACGACGTGCGTGTGCACGTTGCTCGTCAAGCACATTTCGAGCGGAATCTTTCGTGCCACGACTTCCTCGAGGAGCGCCGGGTCTTCGGCGAGGCGCGTGCCGTGCCCGATCCGCTGTGCCCCGACCTCGTGCAACGCCTGGTGAATGGAGTGGGGACCGTCGCCCTCACCCGCGTGACAGGTGCACGCCATCCCGTGCGCCGCCGCATACTCGAAGGCGGCGCGGTGCTCGCGCGCGGGGTGCCCACGCTCCGCACCAGCCAGATCGAACGCAATCACGCCGTCGGCATGATATGCGGCGGCGGCGCGCGCCAACTCCAGCGATTCCGCGGGCGGCTTGGTGCGCATGGCACAGACGATCAGCCCCACCTTCGTCCCGGTTTCCGCCGACGCGCGGCGAACGCCCGCCAGCGGAGCTTCGATCGCCTGCGCCAATGTCAATGCGGGCCGATGCAGGAGCGGCGAGTACCGCACCTCCACGTATCGCACATTCTCGGCGGCCTTATCGAGGACGAACTCGTATGCCACCCGCTCGAGCGCCGCGGCGGTCTGCAGGACCGAGAGCGTGATTTCGTACCTCTGGAGGTATTCCTCGAGACTTTTCGCGTCCCGCACCAGCATCGCCTTGGCGAGCGCGTCGGGCGTGTCGGCGGGCAAAGGAATACCCTGCGCACGCGCCAGCTCGAGCATCGTCGCGGGCCGCAGCGCACCATCGAGATGCACATGCAGCTCGGCCTTGGGCCAGCCGCGTAACGCCTCTTTGGTGAGGCGTGGCTTGCCCTGGCGGCGGGCGGAGACGACCACGCGATAGACGGAGCCTGCTTCGCCGACCGGCTCGCCGGCGTCGATGGGACGGCCCGCGGCGTCGGTCACATAGGCCGCGCCCTCGAGGAGGCGGGCCAGGCCGTCATCCGCTTGTGCGACCGCGTCGCGCACGCGCGCGCCGCGGGTGACCTCGACTGCCTTGTCGTTGATGAAAACCCGCATCAGCGATCGGTCCGGTGGAAACGCTCGTCGTTCGGCGCTTCGACAGGGGACCGCAGCACACCGAGATAGCGGGTCAGCGCGTCGATATCGAGCACGTCGAGATCTTCCCGGGGGGCGCGAGTCAGCATCCCGAAGCCCGAGCCCCCGGTCGCCATGAAGTCACTGACGACCAGCGCGTAGGTGGCGCCCTTGTCGAGGCTCTGGCCGTTGGCGAGCCGTGTGCGCGTGATGCGTTGACCCGGCGCTTTGCCGGTGTCATACCAGACTTCCACGCCTGCGACGTGACAATCCGGCAAATGATCGCGCCCGGCAACACAGTGCTCGAGCGCATCGAGCAGGACGTCGCCCTTCACGGTGAGTCGCAGCAGACGGTTTTGGAAGGGCTGAACCTGGTAGACCTGCCCCCACGTGACTACGCCCTCGGGGAGATCGGTACGAATGCCGCCGTTGTTCATGATCGCCACATCGGCCCGGCCGGCCGCACGTTGCGCGTCGGCAATCAGGCGTCCCAGACCATATTCGTCACCCTCGCGCTTCAGTGGCACCTTGATCCGCGCGACCACGCGCTCAGTGATGTTGCGAACGGCCTGTTGCTGGCGTACGAGCGCGGCGGCCAGCGCGGTGTCGGGTTTTACCTGGTCCGCATAAGGCGTCACCAGTTGCACGCGCACTTCGCGACGTCCGCCCGCGCGCACAAAGTCCACGATGCCGATCGCCCGCGCGCTCGACTGCGCTTCGATGATCGGGATGCCATGCACAACAGTGCTCACACGTTGATGCGTATGGCCCGCGACGATGAGGTCGACCGATCCCGAATCGAGCTGGTTGGCCACGTCCAGGATCTCGCCGTGGCACGATCCGTTGCCGCTCCCCCCGGAATCGCACGACGCGCCCGCGTGCGCGACCACGATCACGAAGTCCGCCGCGGCGCGGGCATCGGAGAGATAGCGCTTGATCGCCTGCGCGCCGTCTCCGAACGCGAGGCCTTGAATGTTGCGTGACGCCGTGCTCGTGGGCGTCTCAGTCGTCGTCAAGCCGATCACCGCGATCTTCACGTCGCTCTTCGTCACGAGTTTCCAGGGCGTGGCCCAATCCGGCCGTGCCGTCCCGGCGGCGTTCGTGATGTTGGCGGAGAGGAAGGGATATCTGGCTTCGCTGATGCGGGCACGCAGCGTGTCGATCGACCAATCGAACTCGTGATTGCCGATCGCCGCCGCGTCGATGCCGAGTCTATTCATCGCGGCGACGGTGCCGCGCCCGTAGGTCGCGTTCGAGAGCGCCGTGCCCTGCATCTCGTCGCCGGCGTCCAGCCGTACGGCTGCGCAATGACAAGCATTGGCGAGGCTGTCGAGCCACGGTTTGAGCGCCGCGACGCCACCGACCGGGCGCCCCTGCGACCAATCCCACACGCGCGGCTCGAGCTGGCCGTGCAGATCGCTCGTCGCGAGCACGCGCAGCATCGTGCTGTCGCGGACGACGGCCACCGAACCCGGCGCCGGTCCGAACGCCGCGCGCGCGGCGGCGCGGGCCGCATCGGGTATGATCGCCCAGCTCGGATGGAGGTACGTCGCCGCCTGGATCGTGCGCGCGCGACGGATCTCGTCGACCAGCAGCTCGCGGACGTCCTCGCCCTTGTCGTAGATCACCGGCGCGTGGGCGATCATGGTGTACCCGCCGCCGCCGCCCTGGCGGTAGCTGTTCACGGCCAGCGTGAACGTATCGGTGGGCTGCACGATCTTGCCGTTGTACGCGAGACCGCGGATGCGCAGCCCCGCGGGTCGGGACAGGTCGATGTTGTAAACCACGCCGCTGACGACGTCGTAGTTGTAGCCGGCAACGCTGTCGTTGATGATGGGACGACCGGGTTCGTAGGAGTTGAAGTAGCGTGCGGAATGCTCGAGGTATTCCCGCAGCTGCTGGCCGCTGATCTTCACGGCGCGCAACGTGTTTTCATAGGGATAGATCCCCAACACTTCCCGTTGATGCACCTCCCCCTCCGGCAGTCCCGGCTGCACATCGAACGCCGCCGCGGCGGAGAGCTGCGTTCCGGCGTGGCGGCGCTGCACTTCGTTGATGAAGTCGAGTAGCGGCGTATCCTGCACGCGGGCATAGCGGGCGTCGAATCCTCCCGACGCGCTGCCGATCGGGGTGCCTGCCCAGAGACGGGCCGCCTGGTGCGCGGCATTCGCCCGCTGCGTGAACCGCGGCGACTCCGCGACGTTCGCGAGGGGAATCAGCTCGGCGCGCACACCCGTGACACGGTAGCGACCAGCGCGTGCCGAGTCTTTCGCGAGCGACACATGCACCACGGCCAGACTCTGCACCCAGTTCTTGGGCTGCACGAAATGGACGCCGTTGATCACGGTGTCGCGGATTTCGCGATGTGTATGGCCGACGATGACGACGTCCGGCTTGGGGTTGATGGACGCGAGCGCGGCGGCGTCGTTCTCGGGGCCGACGCCTGTGGTGTCGTAGGTGGACGTCCCGAAACCACTGTGAATGAGCACGACCTTGAGATCCACGCCGGCGCGCTCGAGAGCGGCCACCGCGGCCGGTGCCGCTTCCGCGATGCGGCGGACTCGCACCCGCGAGGGTGCGGCGAGCTGCGCGCGATCCCACAGCAGCACGCCGGGAGTTGTGAGCCCAGTGATGCCGATCTTCACAGCGCCCCGTGGCAGCACCACCGTTGGCGCGAACAGCGCCTTCCCGCTGTCGTCGACGACGTTCGCTGAGACGTAGCGGTACGTCGCCTCGGCGGCGGCGCGCCTGAGGAAGTCGAACCCGAAATCGAAATCGTGGTTACCCGGCGTGACAACGTCGTACTGCAACGCGTTCAACGCATCGACGATCGGTTGCGGCTGACGCTTGTCGTAGCGACCGAAGTACGTGGCGAATGGGTTGCCCTGGAGCAGATCGCCGGCGTCCACCAGCACCAGATTGCCCGGATAGCGCGCGCGCAGCGTCTCGAGCGCCGTCGCCGCGCGCGACAAACCGCCTGCGGTGGCCGCATCGCGCACGTAATCCCAGCCGAGGACTCGGCCGTGAACGTCGGTCGTCGCGACGATGACGACGTGTGCGGTGTCAGGAGGGGTTGTTGGGCCTTGCAGTGCGAACAGCAGGGTGCAGAGGAGCCGCATAGTGCGCAGAAAGCTACCGCGGCTCCTCTGCGTCGTGCTAGAGCGACGTCGCGGTTGTGTTTCAACTGGGCGTCACGCTACCTTCTCGCCTGCGATGCCGAACGACACCGCACCAGCGCACCGCATTCTCGTCGTGGACGACGAGCCCGACATCACGGCGCTCGTCGCCTATCATCTGGCGAAGGAGGGCTATCGCGTCACGACCGCCGGCACCGGAGCCGACGCGCTACGCTCCGCGCGTGAGGAGCGACCTGACATGGTCGTGCTGGATCTCATGTTGCCGGGCCATTCCGGGTTCGAAGTGCTCGCCGAGCTGCGCCGCCGCGACGAGACGCGCGACGTCGGCGTGCTGCTCCTGACCGCCCGCAAGGACGAGCCCGACCGCATCAAGGGGCTGTCGCTGGGTGCCGACGATTACCTGGCCAAGCCCTTCTCACCGAAAGAGCTGGTGCTGCGCGTCGGCGCGATTCTACGTCGCCTCGCCGCGCCGCCCGTCGCCGCCGGGGGCCGCCTGGTCGGCGGACCGATCGTCCTCGACCGCACAGCGCACCGCGTGACGGCCGACGGCAAAGAGGTCGAGCTGACGGCGACCGAGTTTAAGCTGCTGGAGCGTCTGATCGAACGCCGCGATCGCGTGCAATCGCGCTCGCAGCTGCTCGAGTCGGTATGGCAGGCCCAGCCGGACATCCAGACGCGCACGGTGGACATGCACGTCCAGCGGCTCCGCGCGAAGCTCGGC